>Ga0115566_10000691_pt1 | contig 28976 bp, 25 predicted proteins | sample COGITO_mtgs_1204_3_FD_87173 | JGI IMG/M metagenome (GOLD analysis project Ga0115566, IMG submission 87173) | Pelagic marine microbial communities from North Sea - COGITO_mtgs_120405 | ecosystem: Environmental > Aquatic > Marine > Epipelagic | place: Germany:Helgoland, sampling site Kabeltonne...
ATCTCGTGGAGGTAGACCTGGTAGATCTCGTCGCAGACGGTGATGTCGTTGGGCATGATCGAGGTGGACGGCGGCAGCGGCGGGAGGCTGGACGCAGGCAGTTCGCGGGTGAATGCGTTCTCTTCGGGGCTGAGATAGCGGCGCACTCTGGCGTGCAGGTTCTCGGTCTCGGCGAGAAAGAAGTGGAGAAAGGAAGGGGGACCACTGAGAATCGCGTCCGCGATGTAGACGGGCGGATTGCGCGGAAACTGGGCGCGCTCGATCAGGGCAAAGATGATGGTCTCTTCCAGGCGAATCAGCCGCTCACGAATGCTGCTGAGTTGAGGTGGCGTTTGGGCTGTCCACATAGCGAAGGCGTGCTTCCCGGTTATACTGTAGCATTTTACGAAACGGGGCCGATACGGTACTGCAATCTGCTGTGTTTTGAAGCGGTGAAGACGGAGATGGGCTGTTGATTGATCATTCGGAAGATGAACGGACGATTCCAGAGAAGATCCGGTTTGTACGGGATCTGCGTGGGCTGTCGCAGGAAGAATTTGCTCGGCAGCTGGGGGTTTCGTTTCCCACAGTGAATGCCTGGGAGCGCGGCCGCTCCCAACCGTACCCGCGGCATCGCAAGTCGATTGATGAGCTGTATAAGGACACGCTGGCGGATGACCGCAGCCGGACTGTGATGATCGTGGAGGATGATCCGTCGTCGGCGATCGTGCTCCAGGAGTATGTGGCGTTGGCATTGCCGGAATGGTCGACCCGGATCATGCTCAATGGCTATGATGCGATGATTCAACTCGGCGTACTGCGGCCAAGGCTGGTGCTGCTGGATATCATGATGCCGGAGATCGATGGTTTCAAAGTACTGGATCGCATCCGGAACATGGAGGAGATGGCGGATACGCTGGTGATCTTCGTGACGGCAGCTACGGATGAACGGGTGCTGGCGAGGGTGGCGGAGTCTGGATCGTATGGCCTGATGCAGAAGCCGTTGGTCCGGGACGAAGTCTTCGGGTTGTTGAAGGCTGCTGCCACCGAGTCACTCGGCTACTGATGGGCGATGCTGGCCTTGGCTGATGCAGGTTAGCTGATGTGGCGCTCGCATTTTGCCCCTCACATTGTCTTTGTCTTCCTGCTGGCTATCTCTGGTACGTTTGGCGGGCTGCGCCTGTTGGGCCATTTGCGCTCGCTGGAGGAGACCCGGTTACAGCTGACCCTGGCCAAGCAGCAGATCAGCGAGATGCGCACGCTGCATGACCACTTGCCCGCCTGCGTGGATAATCTGGCACATTTCATGAATCACCCCAGCCGGGATTGGCAGGAGCGGTTTCGCAGCTCGTTTGGCGAATTGGCCGCGGCCAGCACGGCAATCGAGGCAGTCCCACCCAGGTTTCACGGGTTTCGTGCGGAGATCGCACGCATGGAGCAGCACCTGACGCGCTGGTCGGCCTGGTCGCCGGACGAGCAGGCTGAAGACGTCCTTGCCGACCTGGACAATGGCCTGCGCAGGTTGAATGCGCACTGGGGGGCGATGGTGGACCATGCGCTGTCGACGGTGGTGGAGCAGGCCAAGGACACGGAGATGAAGCAGCAGGCGCTGTTGCGCGAGGCTTTTATCGGAATTGTACTGTGGTCGGCTCTGGCAATGGCCTATTTGGTGATCGTGCAGATCATGCTGGCGGTGCCAGTTGAGCGCCTGGCCCGCGTGATGCGGGCGGTGCGGAAGGGGGATCTACAGGCCCGCGCCAAAGTTGCTTCTGGTAGCCCGGTCGGGCGCTTGGCGCAGGACTCGAATCTGATGGTGGATGCGCTGGTCGAAACGCTTTCCGAGCAGGAGCAGACCGTGGCCACGCTGCGGCGCACGAACGAGGAGTTGGTGGCTGCGAATCGGCACAAGAACATGTTTCTGGCCATGGTGAGTCACGAGCTAAAGACGCCGTTGAATGCCATCATTGGTTTCGCAGACATCCTGTCGATCAACCAACCGAAAAATCTCACGGACAAGCAGCTGGATTTCGTGCAGCGAATCTTCACGGCGGGCCAGCACCTTCAGGCGATGATCAGTGATCTCATCGACATCGCCAAGATCGATGTGAACGCGATCGAGCTGAGCTCGGAGGCGTTTGACGTGGGCGAGTTGCTCCGTGAGGTGTACGACATGCTGGCCAACGAGTCGGAGCAGGAGGGTCAGTCGTTGGTGCTTTCAATCCCGGAGACAGCGATCCCCGCTGAGTTGGATCGCACGCGAGTGAAGCAGATTATCGTGAATTTGGCGGCGAACGCGGTGAAGTTTACCCCGGAAGGCGGGCGCGTAGAGCTCGTGGCACGAACTGACGGCGAGGTGTTGAAGCTGCGGGTGGTGGACGACGGCATCGGGATCGCACTAGATCAGCAGGAGCGCATCTTCGGCGTATTTGTGCAGGGCGATGCCCGCCTCCAGCGGCAGCACGAAGGCGTCGGGTTGGGCCTGGCTTTGACAAAACGACTTGTGAATTTGATGGCTGGCACAATTGGTGTGAGCAGCAAACCGGGTGAGGGTGCTGCGTTTGACGTGACCCTGCCGCTCCGTAGGCCCGAACCAGAGGGAGCCCAAACGACATGAAGATCATCGAGCAAATGCTCTCCGCAGCCCAGTACAACCGCGGCATGGATATCGTGATTATCTCCACGACCAGTGCCATGCAGGAGGTTTACTGGCAGCAGCGGCTCGAAGCGAGCAAGGGGCAAATTGCGAATCGCAGCGGGCTGATTCTCGCCGTTCACGAGGACTGGCCCGGTGGGGCCGGGAATGGCCTGGGAACGCTATACTGCCTGCAGAAGGCGGTCGAGCGGGCGAAGAGCACCGGCGTGGATCTGCTCCAACGGCTGCGGGACGGTGCCTCACTGGCGATCTATCACACGGCAGGCAAGGGCACCCGCCTGGCACCGCTGCCAGCGGCCGAGAATAATAATAAGCCGGCGGTAAAGCTGCCCGGGATGTTGCACATCGACGGGGCACAGCGGCCGATCACCATTCTGGAATCGGTGATTCGGCAAACCTCTGTCTACGCGCCAGCGCGTGCCGGCTACGTCTCCGTATTTTGGGGTGATCAAATTTTTATCCCGACTACGGATCCTGCGCGGCAACCGCGCGCTCACGTCGAGATCCTCTGCCAGCTCAGCAGCTTTCCAAGCGAGCAAGAGTGGCAGACGCGCGGGCTGCAGAATTATGGCCTCATCGCGGTCGACGCGGCAGGAAATGCCAGACAGGCTGAGAAGATCAGCTACGGCCAGGCTAAGAAGCTGTTGGTAGATGGCGTGATCAATGCCGATGGCGGGATCGGCCCCAGCATCGGTTCCTTTACGATGTCCGCGCTGATGACCGAGGCGCTGCTTGCGGAGTTCGCAACCGAACTGGCCCAGAAGCAGGGCAAGATGGATACAGATCCGCACTTCTGGATGCCGATGGCGTTGCCGTTGGCAACCTATGCCGAGGTGATGCAGGCCAAGGGCGCCAAGGAGCCAGCGGCCCACCACGCGCGCATTCGCAGAATGCTCGAGACGCTGCCCGCGCAGCAGGCCGTGCTCGGCGCGATGGACGTGGGGGCGGACAGCTATTGGTGGGACTACGGGCAGCTCACGGGCTATCATGGCAACTGCATGCGATTGCTCCGCGATGATGAAGAGGGCAGGGCGATGCGCCAGTTTTTCGCAGCGCCGGAACCGGATGAGAACGGTGCCATCTGCATTGGCTGTACGATCGGCCGCGGGCGAGCCTTTGACTCGTTGCTGATTGATGTTGCTTGCGAGAGTGTGGCCGTGGCCCGCGCCGCGGTCGTCGGCCTGCGAGCCCCGTCGCTGGAAGGCCAGGGAATCATCGTCTATCAGCACCTTTCGCGCACCGCCGTGACCGTCGAGGACGGCGGCGTGATTGCTGACTCCGTGCTGCCGCCAGATGAGCGGGTGAGCATGCACACTCAAATTGGCCGCCACGGCGGCGATGACTGGCATGAGGTCCTCGCGGGCAATCCAGTCTCGTACGACACTCTTCATAAACGAAACCACGCGATTGATCCGCTCGCTGCCGAGCAGCTTGCGATTGCGCAATTCGCATCCTACCAAACAGGACCTAGTGATGGCTGACTTCCTTACTCTCTTCGCACCCCTAGACATGCACCTGCACCTGCGAGACGACGGCATGCTTCGTGCTGTCGGACCAGCCTCGGCTGCAGACTTCGCAGGCGCTGTAATTATGCCCAACCTTGTGCCGCCGGTGGACTCTCTGGCAGCAATGCGGGCGTACCGCGATCGAATCGAAGCGGCGACAGCTGACTACGACTTCACGCCGTTCATGACCTTATTTTTTCGTGATTACAGCGATGCCGAGCTGGCCGCAGCGCGCGATGAGATCATCGGCATTAAACTCTATCCCGCTGGTGTCACCACCAACAGCGAGGCAGGTGTGAAAGAGATTTCAGGCTATGATCGCCAGCTTAGTGCGATGCAGGAGCTGGACATTCCGCTGCTTGTACACGGAGAAAGCCACGGCTTTGTGCTAGATCGTGAGCAGGAGTTTCTGGCCGTCTATCGCACGCTGGCGAAGCGTTATCCCCGGCTGCGCATCGTGATGGAGCACATCACGACCGCTGCTGCCGCCGCGTTGCTGGACGAGTTCGAGAACCTGTATGCCACCGTCACGCTGCACCACCTGATCATTACGCTAAACGATGTGGCTGGCGGGCTATTGCAGCCGCACTTGTTCTGCAAGCCCATCGCCAAGCGTCCGGAGGACCGTGACGCCTTGTTGGCCGCGGCCCTGGGGGCGCATCCTAAGCTGATGTTCGGCAGTGATTCCGCTCCGCATCCGCGCAGCAAGAAGGAAGCCTGCGGTTGCGCCGCAGGCGTCTTCTCTGCACCCACCGCCGTGCCGCTGCTGGCCGATTTGTTCGACCGCAACGGTGCGCTTGCGTCCTTACAGGCCTTTATTGGTGACAACGCCCGGCACATCTACCGGCTGCCGGAACAGGACAAGACAGTTCGCCTGGTGCGGAAGCCGCAGACGCTCATTGCGGAGTTCGCAGACCTAGTCGTCTTTGGCGGTGGTGAGACGATCGCCTGGTCAGTGGAAGGTGCCTGAGTCTTGGGAGCCCGAAAAGTAGGAGGGCCTCCCGAGTTTGCAGGCGTATTTACTGTAATGATGTGGGGCTACTACTACGGTGGCCGGTTTTAAATTCAACTTTGGCCCTGACGGCTCTCGCCCAGATAGTGGTTTCGCCGCCTCGCATCAGTCCGTAGCGCCGCGCCGCCAGGCGCGGCTGCGATAGTCGCGAGGGCTCACGCTGGTGGCACGCTTGAACCGTCGGGAGAAGTAGAATGGGTCTGGATAACCGACTTCCCGCGCAATCTCAGCAATCGGGCGGGCGGTACAGGCGAGCAGATCTCTGGCTCGTTCCATTCGTAGTTGGTCCAGATAGGCCAGGGGCGGGCAGCTCATCTGCTCTCGGAAGAGGTGGGCGAAGCGCGAGGCACTGAGGCCGGCGATCTTGGCCAGATGTGGAATGGTCAGCGTGCTGTCCAGATGCTCGGCCACATACTCGCAGGCCGCCGTAATGCGGGAATCGCGCGCTGCTGGTTCACCAAGAGCCGCGGCCTGCGCGCAGCTCAGCAGGGCGCGCTCGAGGGCATTCATCGCCAGCAACGTCCGGTAGGCATTGCCGCTAATCGCGAGGTGGTGCATTTCCTGCAGCGTCGCGCTTACTGCCGCTAAGTTTCCCAGTTTGGCCAGATCGAGCAGGTAGATATCGGACGGGAGGCGCGGGTACTTGAGGAGCGGAGACCAATGCGGCCAAGGCTGCATATGGACCCAGAGGATCTGCCAGGATCCGCAGTCCGGGGCAGTCGCGTAGTCATGCGCCGTGCCAGGCGGAATGATCGCCAACGTGCCTGGAGCTAGCAGCGTGGAGGGCCCTCCGGCGCGGAAAATGCCATGGCCTGCAAGGCTGAGAATGAGTAGATAATCCGGAGTGCCTGGCACCCGCTGCACACGATAGCTTCCGCCATTATCGTTCATGCCGGTGATTAGCTGGGCATACGTAGGAATATTGTTACTTATGGGCTGCATAGCAGAATCATACAGGTTCTTGGCATCTTCGTCCAGTTGCTGTGACGAAGGCTGGCAGCTAGTCTATCCTTCCCACAAGCAGTTGAAACCAACGAAGGACCATGCCATGAGCACACTCACACCACAGCAACTCGAAGCCTATCAGAACACCGGATTCCTGCTGGTTAAGGGCTTTGTGCCCTTAGCACAGGTGGCCGAGATTCGTGACGAGGTGGCGGGCTTGCATGCGGCCCTTGCTGGTCGCGAGAGCATCCCTGGCTTGGGGATTACCTGGGAAGATCTGCCAGAGGGCGAGCCCCCCCAGATTCGTCAGCTGATGGGCAGCCAGAACGTATCGCAGAGCCTGCGCGAGATTGCCAGTTCGCCGCGCTTATGGTGCGCGATAGAGCAGTTGCTGGGCGAGCCCGTAGAGCTGTTTCACTCGAAACTGATGATGAAGGCCGCACACAAGGGCAGCTTTACGCCGTGGCATTCCGACTGGGGCTACTGGCGGGACATCTTTGAGCGTCCCGCGCAGATGAATGCCTTCCTGGCGATTGATCCCTCAACCCTGGAAAATGGCTGCATTCGCTATGTTCCGGAGAGCCACCATGCGTATACCGAGCACCAGCAGATGGAGTCTCGCTCGGGGTTTAGTATCGGGCTGCCTGGGGACATTGACGCCTATGATGCGGTGCCGCTGGAGATGGAACCGGGCGACGTGGCGTTTCATGGCTCGTTGACGATTCACGCTTCTGAGGGAAATCAGTCAGATCACAGCCGCATTATGAACACCTTCGCCTACACCGCCGTAAGTTGCTTCAAGACGGGTCGCGAGGGCTTCTCCGCTCAGCGCCTGCAACAGGACAAGCTGATTAATCTCGCAGAATTGGCGTGATGCCCCCGAGGTGCCGAATAAGGAGCGATTCATGGCACCATAGCATGCTGTCGGGTCCTCCTATCGTCCTGCTAGGGCGTAGTAGCTGATTGTGACTATCCGGTGGTGCGACCACCGGTCACGAGCGTCGCTAGGCGTGCCCCGGAGGGGCACCAGAACGCGTTCTTCCGACCACGTCGCAGATCGTCACGTCAGCTCTCCTGCGGGATGCCCGCAGCCTCGTTTCCCTTCCTCGACTCACGCGCCATTCGGCCAGCGTGACTGCCAGGAGCCTGTCGGACTTTGCTGAATCTGCTGCGAAACCGCCAAGGCAGAACCATTTCTTGGCCCGTTTCGGTTGTAGATGTTCAATCTACGTACTTTAATAGGCCATTTCAGGCGCTCGATGGCTCGATTTCTCGCGACGATCCCCTAAGTCCGACAGACTGCTTAGCTAGAGTTTTTCGAGTTGGTCCTCGAAGCTCTGGAGCACGTGGCGAAAGCCTGAGAAGTTACGTTTGATGGCATAGACGTAGATTCCGGAGAAGCCGGTCTTATTCCCGAATTCTTCTGCTGTGCCAACGAAAATCAGGGGCACGTCGTACCTCTCGCAGGTGTTGCGTAGTTTTTTTTGGGAGTTTTTGGAGAGGTCGCTAGTGGCGACGGCGAGGACGAGTTGGTGCCGTCGAGCTAGAGCAAGCAGGCGATCTCCCCCAAGGCATACCTGACCGCGCTGGTGGCCCTGGCGAATTCTAGCGGCCAGATCTTCGATTGTCATGGAGTGTCCTTGCGACGTTTCAGAGTGGCGGCGACGGGGATCGCCCAGATCAAACCCACTACCATAGAGCTGAGAAAGATGTGCAGCAAGGTGCCCTGGAGGCCGCTGGCCGGAAAGCGCTGCGTCACCAGCGTCGCTGCCTGGAAGCTTACCCCCGTCAGGATCAGTATCATGGCCCCGCCTTTTAGGGAGGGCAGCAGGTTGCGGAGTCCGCGCCGATGCAAGACCACGAACTGGCCGCAGACGATGAACCAGAAACTTGCGGATGAGGCCAGCGCCAAGCCGGCATGCTCCAACGGCGTACGAACGAGTACGAGGTTCAGGACAATGTTCAGCAGCGCCCCGCCAAGCGACAGCCAGAAGACCGTGCGGTTCTCCTCGCGGACCGAGAAAACGCGTGAGAGCAGAGCCTGGACCCCGAGGGCGGGTAAGCCGATCGCATAGGCGGCAAGCGCAAGGCCGGTCGCGGTAGTCGCACTCGAGCTGAAACTGCCTCGCTCAAAGACCAAGCGGACAATGCCCTCGCGGGCGACAAAAGTGAGGACTGCGACTGGAGTGAGCAGCCAGAGGTTGGCGGCCACACCTTGGCGAATCGCGATTGCGAACTTCGCAGGCTCCGCCAACGCGCGCTGCTCGGCAAGAAAGGGTGTAATGCCGCGACTGACCGCTAGGCCGATTACCGCCAGCGGGAGTTGGATCAGGCGCTGGGAAAACCAAAGCGCAGACATGCTACCGCTAATCAGCAGCGAAGCCAGAATACGATCGCTGATTTCGACGGACTTGTCGAGAAAAGCCTTGCAGAAAACCCAGCGGACTTGTTTGAACAGGCCAGGGTGCCGTGCAGAGAGGCCAGAATAGCCGGCGTCCGGGAGGGCACGCAGCTTGCCGAGGGCAGGGGGCAGTTGCACCACTGCCTGCAGCACTGCCCCCACCACAAACCCGAGCGGGAGACTGAGCATGCCCAAAGCATCATGGCCCAACCACACGGTCGTAATGACGCCCACGCTCAGAAACACAGGGGCCAGCGCATACACGCGGTTGCACTCAAATACGTTGAGAACTCCGCCCAGCACTGCGGCTAGCGCGATGGGCAGTACAAAAGGGGCCAGCCAAATCATCATCTGCGCGGCTTCGGGGGTCGGCAGGCCAGGCGCTACCACCGCTGCCAGAATAGGAGCCAGCAGAATCAGCAGGAACATCGTGACCAGAGCTCCGCCAACCACGAGATTCAGACAGCTGGAGAGAATGCGAAAGGCATCGGCATAGCGGCCTTGGGTGATGGCAGACTTGAACGGCGGCATAAACGCGCGCTCGACGACGTCCTCACCCAGGATGCGGCGAAACAAGGTCACGGGCGTCATGGCGGCGACCAGCAGATCCATCGAGACGCCCGCACCAAACACAGCGGCGCACACCAGCTCTCGGCCGAAGCCGAAGAGCCGCGATGTAAGCGTGCCGCTTGCCAGGCGCACAATGTTTTTGACCAGACGTGACTCCACGTGGAAATTCCCCTACAATGGTATACTATCCCCGTTCCAAGGCGCGGGTGGTGCCTGCGCGGATGTAGACAAACATATCAAGGAACCCAAGAAATGAAGCATTTCATTGTCCTTCTTCTCTCGTTTTCGCTAATTGGCCTGATCGCCACAGCGGAAGAAGCCGTCGTTGATGAGAACGCAGTCGCACCAGCAGAGGGATTGGTGGAGGAAGCGAAGCCCGAGCCGAGCAAGCGTGAGCTGGCACGGTTCGACAAAGATAAAGATGGCACGCTGAACGAGGAAGAGCAGGCAGCTTACGCTGCTGCCGCTGAGAAGCGCGCTGGGCAGGAAGCCGCCCGCCTCGAGAAATTCGACGCTGATGGCGACGGCAAACTCTCCAAGGAAGAGCGTGCTGCTGCGAAAGAGGCAATGTCCGACAAGAAAGGTAAGAAAGGCAAGAAAGGCAAGAAAGGCAAGAAGGCCAAGGGCAAAAAGGGCAAGAAGAAAGGCGGCGAATAGCAGCCGGCATTGCGTAACCGCGGACGCAATTCAATTACTGAGCCCTGTGGAGCCTTTGGGTTCCCAGGGCCTCTTCTTTTGCTACCCGAATCATTGATTCGCGATCTGTCGCCCTGCGACGAGGTCGCCTGACCTATGAAATCTCTATTTACTAAATTTCGCCATGGACTTCAACGCACGACCACCGGGTTGGTACGCGTGTTTTCGACCGCTTTTAGCGACGACAAACCGTGGGATAACGAGTCGTTTGAACGCCTCGAAGCAGCGTTGATTGGCGCTGACCTCGGCGTCGGGCTGTCCATGACGATTGTCGGCGATCTGCGCGACAAGTATGGCCGCGGCGAGATTAAGACCGCTGCGGATATCATTGAGACTGCCAGGCAGCATGTGTCGAAAGTCATGAGCCAGGAGCAGCCACCTTTTAAGCTGGAGTCCCAAGGCCCGACCGTCATTCTGATGGTTGGCGTAAATGGCTCCGGCAAGACAACCACTACCGGCAAGCTGGCCGCCATGTGGAAAGCGCAGGGCAAGCGTCCGGTTTTGGCCGCGTGTGACACGTTTCGCGCCGCCGCATGCGAGCAGCTGAAGATCTGGGGCGAGCGTACCGACTGCCCAGTCATTGCCTCTCAGCACGGCGCCGATCCTGCGTCCGTTGCCTTTGACGCCTGTTCCGCAGCTGTGGCGCGAGGGCACGACATCGTCTTGATCGACACCGCTGGTCGTCAGCACACGGCTGTTGGCTTGATGAATGAGCTTGAGAAGATCCAGCGCGTCATTGGACGCGCCTGTCCAGGCGCGCCGCATCACTGTTGGCTCGTGGTCGATGGCTCTACCGGGACCAATGCTCTGCAGCAGGCCCGCGAGTTCTCGAAGTACGTGCCTTTGAACGGGCTGTGCCTGACCAAACTGGATGGCACCAGCAAAGGCGGCGTCGTGGTCGCGATTCACGACGAGCTCAAGCTCCCGATCCGCTACATTGGCCTTGGCGAGGGCGTCGATGATTTGCAGCCCTTCGACTGCGACCTATTCGCCCAGGCACTGTTCTCGGACGAGAACCTAGGCTAGTCCGGTCTTGCCCGTACGACGTGTCTCCGTGCACGTCGAGTAATTGGCGACGGGCACGGATGCTCAGCTGCTCAGCTCGGGCGCTCATTGTAAACCCGATAAGGCGCCGTATTTTTATCTTATGAATAGCGATCGCCTACAACTCGCAGTCTACCCAGGTGGTGCGATGGTCGCCACGGGGTTGGCCGATCTTAGATCTGGGATACGAAGTGAGAGTGCCTTGGTGATATCCATGGCCGCGACCCGGCTTCGTCACTTGGGGCTAGAACTCGAAGCGCCAATTCCGGATGCCGAGCTCGCGTTGTACGACTACCTCGCGAAGATCCATGGCGATAATGCCCATTCGCGCTTCAATGCGTTGCGCCGACAATTAGTTAGCTTTCAGCGGGCATGGGCATGCGTAAGTTAGTAGACCGCGGGCGCTTGCTGGAATTTATGAAAGCGCTCGGTCGTGCAGCGGATGAGCCAAGTCGAGTCTATCTGCTTGGCGGAGCCTGTGCTCTATGGCACGGATGGCGGTCGACTACTCTGGATGTCGATCTTAATATCGTTCCAGATTGCGACGCAATCTACAGGGCGATACCGATGTTGAAAAAATCGCTATCGATGAACGTCGAACTGGTTGTGCCTAACGCCTTTCTTCCAGAGTTGGCCGGTTGGCAGGATCGGTCGATTTACATCGAAAGTATTGGGAAGGCCGAGTTTTATCACCTCGATTTCTACACTCAAGCGTTGTCTAAGCTTGAACGCAGCCACGAGCGGGACCTCACTGATGTCGCCTCAATGCTGGCCGACGGCCTGGTTGAGCCAAGTAAACTGCGCCTCTACCTTGATGAACTGTTGCCGAAACTCTACCGCTACCCTGCTGTAGATCCCGCCTCTTTCCAAGCTGCTGTTGAGGCATTTCTAGAGGAAGCTGGGGCATAAAAGAGGAGCCAAGTCGGAGTCTCTCTGCTTGGCGGGCCCTGCGGCTCTATGGCGCTTAGTACGACGTGTCTCCGTGCACGTCGAGTAATTGGCGACGGGTACGGAGACCCGGTCGTACGAGCGACTGTCCAGCTTCGCGAAACTGAGAGAAAAAGATCGACTCGAGTCGATTGCTATCGATGTGAGTCGACTCGAGTCGATTTTTTTCTGGCCCTTTTTGCCCGGCTTGGATGGGCCAAGATACCTTGGCTACCAGCTCAGTCTTGCTTGGCGGATTCCTGCATCTGGCGCAGGCGTTTTGCCAGCAACGCATAGTCGTCACCAGCCATGACGGCGAGCCGTACGGCGATGGTTTGGTGGCGGACGGCCTCCTCAGGTTTTCCCGCCCGGAGGTAGGCCTCGGCAAGCGTGTCGCGAATTGCGGCGTTGTTTGGCGCTAGCTCCACGGCTCGAGTCGCGGTCGCGACTGCCTCTTCAACATTTCGATTGCAGTTTGCCATGAACCACGCGGCATCGTTGCGGACAAAGGCGCTATCTGGGAGCGCATCGAGCTGCTCTTGGAGGGGGCTGTGCCTGGCCTTGTAGAGGCTGTCTGCGGCCTTGGTCGCGCCAGCTGCCTCGAGGCGCGTGACTGCTTCGATAACCAGATCCACGGACGGATTCAGCGCCATCATCTTGCGGTACTCTGACTCAGCCTTGGCGGGATCACCGGCGGCCAGTTCGGCGGCTGCCTGAAAGCGATGCATCTCGCCGAGTAACTGGGCGTAGACGGTGTGGTGCTCGTTGCGACTTGGCGAGATCAGCAGGTAGGTCTTGATGTTCCTGGCAGCCGTGCGGAAAGCCTGCGCACTGGCACTCGGTGTGGGCGGGTGGGACAGCACACCCGAGTAGAGCCAAGCGCTAAGCTTGGAGGCGGTGCGCGCGAGTTCCATTTGCTTCTCAGCCAGCCGTGGCAGGTCGAGCGAGTGCAGGGTCTTGCCGAGGGCCACGCGCTCATTGCTGTCCGCGAGTGGCAGCAGATTGGCGATTTCGAGATGCTGCTCTCGTTCCGGTTCGCCTGTGTCAAAGGTGACCGCGTAGATCGCGTGCAGGCTGGCATCCTGTGGGGCCGCGTCGAGTGCGGTCTTGAGCAACGCGCGGCTGCAATGGTATGCTCCCAGTCATCGTCCAAGGAGCTCCAGAGGGCTTCCGGTTTCTGCAGAATCACCAAATTCGAATTCAGTAACTGCTTCAGCGTGTCATCGATCTCCATACTCGCCGCCGCGTCAATGACGGCCAGCTGATGGTTGAGGTCCGCGCGCGTCAGGTTTTGGGCCCATTTGTCCCAGATTGCTCTTGCTGCCTCAGAACGCCCGTGCCGCGACAGCAGCAAGAGTCGGTTATACTCGTGGCCCGTCCATTCACCTTCGGACAGGTCGAGTGCCTCGACAACGCGCCCCTGGTGGAGCAGCAGCGCGTAGGCGTCATGATACTGATGAGTGGCCAGATACCCCTCTAAAGCCTCGTCAAACTGGCCAGTTGCGACCAATTGCCACAGATCGGGCGCCGTGTCTGGCCACTCGCCTGATTGCAGGTAGCTGACCAGTTCCTGGGTGTGCGGGCGGCCTTTCTTGCTAGCCTGAGACCAGTCGCCTAATTCCAAGGCCAGCCCGGCATGTAGCTGCTCACTTTCATCCTTGGCTAGCTTCAGCGCCTCGTCGGTTCGCCCGATTGCTCGGTACAGATAGACCAGCGGGGCGTGGGCATCCGGCGCGTGCTTTTCGAAACAGGCGATGCCATCAGCGACGCGATTCTGCGCGGCCAGCCAGGCGGCGTAGCCATCGGCGCCCCGGTCGTACTTGGCGCACTCCCGTAGGATCATCTCGAGGATGTGCTCCTGATCGCTCAGTACGGCGGCTGCCATACTTGCACGGAGGTCGCTGACGCGGACTGCTCGCAAGACTCCGGCTAGGTGGGCCTTGCCCGTCGCCCGGATGAAGCGCCCGGCAGCTGCGAACTCACCATCCTGCAAGGCCCTGCGTACCATGGAGCGCTTGCCTTCGGCATGGATCGCCCGATAGCGGGCGAGTTCCGCTGCTACTTCTGGCGGCGTATCTGGCATGATGCCATCCCGCAATTGCTGCAGGATATACGCTGCGCGATAGACGATCTCCGGGTCGTCGGAGCTGAGCACCGCCCCGAGCAGCGGTCTGGCGTCCTCTCCGTCCTCTTAAAGGATGCGTTAGGCGGCCTTGCGCTCCAAGAAAGTGGCTGCCCCAAGACGCTCCATTGTCGCCTTTAAGCTTCTCTCGACCGCGGTTGCGGAGTTCGCAAAAAGCGTTGCAAAGATCGCAAGAATCAGACCCTTATTATGGTTATGCCGCACCTCGTGCCTCCCGATATAACTCCGCGCGTTTGCGTTTGACCAACTGGTCGATGTCGTAGTCCGTGAGGTTGGCCTTTGCGCCCATGTTCTTCAGCATCTGGCGTTCCGCGCGATCCACATGGCCGTCTGCCAGGCACATGGCCAGCATGGTGTCAATCAGCTCGCGGGCACTCTCGGGAGAGTCTGCGGCCATGCTTGCGCCGTCACCTTTGTTGACTGAGTCGATGATGTCCGCCAGTTCGCTCGGCGGGATGCCGCGTGTTCTGGCAAAACGGTTGAGCTGCATCTCTTCGCGATCGTCGACGTGTCCGTCCGCGTACATCACGGTGATGGCGCAGGCGATCACTTCTTTGTCTGCCAGCGTGGCCCTGCCGGTGTACTCGCGGGGGACAGAAGAGACCACGTGGCGTTGATGCCGCGAGTGAAGCCTATTATGGATGCTATCCAGTACCCAGCTGTAGCGGCCGGTATTCAGCGGCGTCCCACAGAAATCGCAGGTGGGGTTCTTGGAGGCTGTGTCTGGGGCTCCGCAGCCGGGACAATGGCAGCTGGCCAGCAGGTTATGCTTTACGGACTGCGCCTCGGCAGACCGTTTCAGTACCAGCGTGTGGCGGTAGGAGCGGGTTGGAGCGGCCGGGTGATTCTCCCGGCTCGCGGACCAATGCACCATGACCTCGGCAAAATCGAAGGCGCCCTCGCGGCGGACTGTCTGGATTTCCACAGCCCCGATCGCAACTCCGGACAACCAGGTGTCTCGACCTTGGTTATCAGTCTTCATACCATGCTGCTTTGCGGCGACGAAGGACTCGCTAGCACAGCGCCCCAGCTTTTTCTGGTTTCCGGTCGTCTCGGCGGCAATCAGCCGCCAGAAAGTGGCAGATGCGCGATCCTCGACATGCTGCGTGTTGAAGTCTGCATCGCGGCTGCGCAGCTCGCTGACGCCCGGCAGATCGGCGACTGCTCGGTCCACATCCCAGACGACTTCCTGCGTAATCTCGGTCAGCACCCAGTCATACTCGCCGGCGTTCAGCACGGATCCGCAGAATGTGCAGGTGGCTGCATCGACGGCTTTGATGGCCCCGCCGCAGTTTGGGCAGTTCCCTTCGAGCAGGCCCGGGGTGTCGCGGGTCTTGGCTCCGGGCTTTCTGAGAAAGCTCCAGTATTCGATAAACGAGTGCGGCGTTCGCTTGTTGCCGTGGATCAGCCTGTCGTTGTGCGTGTCCACCGTGTAGTCGATTGCGGTCGCGCGAATCGCGACATGCAGCGCGTCGAACTGGCCATCGCTGGTCACGGCCACCACGTCCACGTCATCCACCTGGACGCCGCTCATGTGGTTGCGCTGATGCGCAGCCCGCAACAGCTCTAGCTGGACGTTGAACCGCTCGTATACGCCGTCGGACATACACGGCCGGACCGACTCGATGTTCCCGCCCGCCCAGGCGCGCTGGATCCGCTCGAAGCCATCTTGGACTCGCCTTTTGAAGGCGTTGAGTTCGAAAGTCGTATCCCGTTCCTGCAAGGCTGCGAGGTTCGCATCCCGCTGGGCATGGTGTCGTTGCAGATTGTGATTGCGAATCGTGGTTTCGATTCTGTGCTGTCCCTGATACTTCAGGTAGCCGACGATCAGGACCACGATCAGCACGGGCACACCGATGGCTGGATAGCGCACTACTAGATAAATTAAATAGGCAATGTCCACGCCCGACGAGCCGTCGCCACCGATCGTGGTGCCGCTCGACCAGCCGCCGCCTCCGCCAGAGAAACGTTGCCCATCGCCTGCGCGAGCCCAGGCTTCCAAACTTAAGAACAGTAGGGCTGCGCCGGCTAGGAACAGCCGACGATGCCAGTGGCGCCAATCACTCACTTGAAGTACCTTTCCTGTAATTCCGCAACGACGGCGATCTGCTGTCGCGCTTATGCCATAACTATGGAGGAGCCCCGTCATGCCGCAAGCCGTTGTCAATCCCGAAGAGTTAGAGCGCTTTTCCCAGCAACTCCAGCATTTTTCTGATCGGCTGAAGCAACAGACCGCGATCCTCAACGCGGGATTTTCGCAGCTTGGCTCCACATGGCGCGATCAGGAGCACCAGAAGTTTGCGCACGAGTACCAGCAGACCATGCAGGTGATCAACAAGTTCATTGACACCACCGACGCCCATGTGCCCTTTCTGCTGCGCAAGGCCAAGCGCGTGCGCGACTATCTTAATCAGGCCTGATGGCTAAGGAAGGCGCTGACGTTCGCAATGTGGCTGAGCTTGAACTGCTGTATCTGCGACTGGGGCAGTTCATGCCGGACGTTTCCTCCGTGCATGATAGTGTCGAGCAGGAACTTCTCCAAGTCCGCGGGCTGTTGGACCAACATCGTCGCAAGTGGTTGGCGCGGACGCAGCGGTTACGCGATCAACTGGCCGAGGCTCAGCTGGCCGAAGCGCGCGTGCGCCGGACTCAAACACGGCAGGATCAGGCGCAAGCGGCGCCCCACACCAGCGCGATCCAGCGCCAAGTCATTGCCGCGGAGAAGCAGATCCGGGCGACCGTCGCTCGCGAGCGCATGCTCGATGAGGTTGCCGCTCGTTATCGGGCCAAGGCCCACGGCCTAATCCTGCGTGGCAACGACTTAGTGCCGCGTGCCCGGCTTTTTCTTAACAAGTCACTGCATCAGCTGCGCGGCTACCTCGCGGACGGGGAAGATCGTGCGGAGGGCGCGGTGCTGCCACCGGTGCGCAGCCTGCTTTGGCGGCAGTCTTGCGCCGCGATGTTGCGCGTAGCTGGTTCCGTCGAGGTGCCTGCCGGCGCGCGCGTGATTGTCTCTGCCTTTGGGTTGCGGACTGAGCCCACCGCTGCGGCGCTCGCCGCTGCCTACGTGACCCGATTTAGCCAGCGGCTGCGGGACAAGCCCGGGGCGAATCGCGAGACCATCGCCCTGGTACCAAGCGACCACCTTGAGAACGTACGCAAGGCCTGGAGAGCAGCTGGCGGAAACATTTCTGCGGTTCAATCGCTGGCGCTCACCGTGGCCGAAGTGCGGGAGCTCACCCGTCTCTACCGCGGGTCGACGGAGCGAAATTCATGAACGAGTTGCCCAAAGAATTTGTGGCCCGGCTAAGGCAAATCGTGCCGGATGAGTACCAAGCTGCGGTGTTCGCACACATGAGCGAGGCGCAGCCTGCGTGCTTTCGGGTCAACACGCTGCTTGCCGAGAGGGAGTCGGTGTTTTGCGAACTCCGCAATCTGGGATTGGAGCCAGAGCCGATTTACGGCGCGCCGGGTTTTGCGGTCCCCGCTGAGAGTCGTCGCATCCTGACGGATGCAGAAGCAGCTCGCGAAGGGCGGATCTACATTCAGTCGCCTTCGAGCATGCTGCCGGCACCTGCGCTGGACGCCCAGCCCGGGGAGACGATTCTGGATCTCGCAGCAGCGCCAGGCGGCAAGACCTTGCACCTGGCGGCGTTGATGAACAACGAAGGGATGCTCTCGGCAGTGGAAGCAATCAAGGGCCGATTTCACCATCTGCGGGCAAATCTGACGCGTTGCGGAGTGAGCAACTGTAAGACCTATCTGATGGATGGGCGTAGTGTCGGGCGCAAGTGCCTGGAGCGCTTCGATCGCATCCTGCTGGACGCGCCGTGCTCGAGCGAAGCGCGGATTCGCGCGGATGACCCGACTAGCTGGAAGCACTGGAAGCCGCGCAAGGTTCGCGCCTGTGCGCACAAGCAGATTGGACTGATTCGCGCGGCCTGGCAGGCGCTAAAGCCAGGCGGGACCCTGATGTATTGCACCTGTTCCTTTGCGCCAGAGGAAAACGAGGCAGTGGTTCAGGCTCTGCTTGAGCGCGAGGAGAATCTTTCGGTGCTGGAGATTCCGGGGCTGCCAGACGCAGCGCTGCCCGGTTTAGCGGAATGGAACGGGAAGCGCTTTGCGGAGAGCCTGGCCCGGACCCGGCGTGTGATTCCGGGGCCGCTCTGGGATGGATTTTATCTGGCATTGCTGCACAAGGAGCTTTGATGAGTCAGCCAAATATTCTCTTTATCATGACGGATCAGCAGCGCTGGGACGCGATGAGTTGCTCGGGAAGCGACTGGTTGCGAACTCCGCACATGGACTGGATCGCGGCCGAAGGTGTGCGCTTCACGAACTGCGTGACGACATCGCCGGTGTGTATCCCAGCGCGGGTGACGTTGGCCTCAGGGCAGTACCCACATACCACCGGGGTCTGGAACAATTGCACCTATACGCTCGCTCCGGAAACGCCTACTTGGATGGCGGCGATTCGCGACGCTGGCTATCGCACCAGCTTATTCGGCAAGACCCACCTGCATCCTCACGGAAGCGATGATTTGCGGGATCAGGAGCATTTGCTCCACGCGTATGGGCTGGATGATGTGGACGAAATTGGCGGCCCGCGCGCCAGTGCCCGGGTCGGCAGCTATATGACCGACCTGTGGCAAAAAAAGGGACAGTGGCAGGCCTATCAGGAAGACTACGCAGACCGCTTCGCGACCAAGCCGTACGTGGTGCGGCCTTCGGCGCTGCCGCTCGAGGATTACGCGGATTGCTACGTGGGGCGGCGCGCGGCGGAGTATCTGGCGGCGTATGATCGGGAGCAGCCGTGGTTCTGCTGGGTGAGTTTTGGCGGGCCGCACGAGCCGTGGGATACGCCGGAGCCATACGCCAGTCGCTATCGGCCAGAGGATATGCCGGTGCCTGCCAGGCGGTTTGCGGACTCTGCAACCCGGCCGTCGGGCGGGATCGACGCGGCGTTTTCCAGGGGCGGCGCGGTGGCGCGCTCGGCCGAGGATATGGCTGCCTGCCGAGCGGACTACGCAGGGAATGTGAGCCTGATCGATGATCAGATCGGACAGTTGCTGGCCACGGTGGAGGCGAGAGGCGAGTTGGACAATACGGTGATCCTGTTCACCAGCGACCACGGCGAGCTGAACGGAGACCACGGGCTGATCTATAAGGGGAACTTTCTGGACGGCGCGGTCCGGGTGCCGCTGTTGCTGCGGGTGCCAGGGGAGGCGGGTGGCACTGTCTGCACCAGCCCGGTGGAACTGGTGGATGTGGGGCCGACACTGGTGGAGCTCGCAGGCGGGGCGTTGCGAACTTCGCAAGAGGGCGTCTCGCTCACGCCCGCGGTGGCAGACCCGGCAGCGCAGATTCGGGAGTACGCGATCTCAGAGCTGGATCACGAGGTCATGATTTTGACGGAGCGCTGGAAGCTGGCAGTGAATACTCAGGGGGCACCGTATTTGCTGTTCGACCGGGTGGCCGATCCTGAAGAGAGTCGCAACCTCGCGGGAGACGCGGAGTTCGCAAAAGTTGCGAATGAGTTACTTCAGTTTTTGAAGCCGATGATGATCATGCCGGTCTTATCTCTGCGCCCCGCAATGCCTTGATTCGCGTAGAGCCCTGCCTGCAGGGTGTGGCTTCCGAGGTCAAAGGTCCGATAAAGTTGGACGTCGATGGTCTGTTCGTCGTTGGTCAGGTTATGCTCGAAGCCGAAGCCCGCGAAAAGGCTGCTGCGCTTGCCGAACTGCTTGATGTACCACGGGCCAGCGCGCACGAGGGTTTCCTTTTCCTCGCGAAACTCGTGGTCCACGGTGATGTCTAGCCAGGCCCCAGGCGCGGCCGGAGGATAGTACTCCATTTTGAACGAGGCTAAGCGGTAGTCTTCGGAGCTAAAGGGAAGCAGGCCGCCCTGGATTTCCTGGTCATACTCGATGTCCGCAAGCGATGCGCGCAATTCGAAATCACCAAGCCGCCGCCCAAGTGAGACCAAGTTTCGATCGCGCAGCTCAAGGGTCTCGCCGAAGAAATGCGCCGTGAGCAGACTGTCGCGCTCACTGATTAGGCGGACTTCCCAGTCGTTCAGCTTGTAGCGGAATCGCAGGTCCCAGCCGAATTGGTCGCCGAAATCTGAATTGGGCCCGCCGTCGAGGTCGAGCTGATGCGTACCAATCGCTGCGTAGGCGCGCCAGGATTTGGTGCGTTTGCGCAGGTAGACGCCAACCTCGGTGAAATCTGCGTAATGCTCGCGAAAAAGAAGGGGCTCATTGTCTGCCTGGCTGGACCCGTCTTCGACCCAACCGCCGAGATGCCAGTCGTCAGCGACAGGGGTTTCAAGACGCAGTTTGAGCTTCTGGCTGCTATCCGTATCGAAGCCGCTACCGGTGTCGTGCTGAGTATTTAGTAGCACGTATCGAATCTCGTATTTGATCGGGGCCTGTGGCCTGAGGCTCGAGAGCTTGGGCGGCTTCAGACCCGCCTTCCTGAAGCTGAGCAGGATGACTTGCTGCGATTGATCATCCCAGCTGAGCTGGGGCAGGCTCTGGACGACCTCGACTACCTCCTGATAGGCCGCATCTTTAAACAGGAGTCCGATCAGGGTAGTGGCATGAAAGGTGTACTCGGGCTCCTGAATTAGGTCGCGTAGCAAACTGATGGCCTGCTGCTCTTCGCCCTGCTTGAGCAGCATGTAGGCAGCCTTCTCGAGGGCAGGGCCGCGTTCTTCCGGAAAGCCGATCAACTCAGCGAGCGCATCAAGCGCGGCATCGTTGTCACCGATGTCTATGGCAAGTTGGAGATCGGTCCACAACATATCGGCCAATGGATTGGCCAACGCCAGATTTGTCGCCAAGAGCAGCACACATACACGCACTCTTTGCACCTTCAGTAACCCCTTCTTCCTCTTTGGTTGGACCTTGTGAGAAAACGAACTGTCAAAACGCTGTTAACTGACAGACTGCACGGCAACTCACCCCGCACCTTGAAATCGCGTCGTTTCTTCCTATCGTTCCCGGCTCGACTCTTGCCGCCGTGTTGCGCTTCCTTATGATCAGAGGCTTTGTTGTGATTGATATAAAAATTTTGCGTGATGACCCTGCTGGCGTAAAGGCAAATTGCCTCCGCAGAGGTATCACAAATGTAGATGTAGATGCGCTAGTCGCTTTGGATGGTGAGCTCCGCAGCGTGATTCAGAACATTGAGGCGATGCGGGCAAAGCGCAACGAACTGAGTAAGCAGTGTCGCGAGAATCCGGAAGCGCGCGACCAAGTGAAGGCGATGAAGGGCGAACTAGCGGAGAAAGAAGCGCGGGAAACTGCGCTGCGCGCCGAGTTGGCCGCGGGCATGAGCTGGCTGCCTAACTTTCTAGATAAGCGGGTGCCAGACGGGCATGGCGATGAGGATAACGTGGAATTGCGCGTGGTCGGCGAGATGCCGCAGTTCGATTTTAAGCCGCGCGATCATCAGGAATTGGGTGAGATCCTCGGGATTATCGACACGGCCCGCGGCGGTAAAGTCGCGCAGAGCGGGTTCTTCTTCTGGAAGGGGAAGGGCGCGCAGCTGGCGACGGCGATGTTTTTCTGGGTACAGCAAGAATTGGTGAAGCGTGGCTTTACGCTGTTTATGTCCCCTTGTGCCGCGAAGGAAAAGACGCTATTCGGGACCGGCTATCTGCCATTCTTCGCCGACGAGACCTACCAGCTGGCTGGCGAGGACCTGGCTCTGATTGGCACTTCGGAGCAGACTCTCATCGGCTACCATGCGGATGACCTGCTGACGTCGGAGGAGATGCCGCTACGTTATACGTCTTTTACGCCGTGCTTCCGCACTGAGGCTGGCAGCTATGGCAAAGAAACGCGCGGGATTTTCCGCGTGCATCAGTTTCACAAAGTCGAGCAGATCATTTTTTGCGAGCCAGGGGATTCGGAAGCGGCGCACGAGGAGTGCCTGGTGAATGAAGAGTATCTGCTGCAACAGCTCGGGCTGCCATACCGCGTAGTAAATGTGTGCGTGGGCGACCTGGGAGCCCCGGGCTTCATGAAGTACGATACAGAGGCCTGGTTTGCTGGCTACGGCGGCTACCGTGAGGTGTGCTCGAACTCGAACCTGACAGACTTTCAGACGCGCCGTCTGGGTGTGCGCTACAAGGATGAGAACGGCAAGCGACAGTTTGTGCATACCATCTCCGCCACGGCGGTGACCGATCGCGTGGTCTGCGCAATTCTGGAGAATTTCCAGGAGGCTGACGGCAGCGTGCGCGTGCCAGAGGTGCTGCAACAGTATACCGGCTTTGATCGTATCGAGGCTGGCTAACGATGATTGGCAACGTACTCAAATCTGTTTTTGGGACCAAGCAGAAGCGGTTAATTAAATCGCTGGCGCCGCTGGTTGCCAAGATCAACTCTCTCGAAGAATCGCTGCAATCTCTTACGGACGAGCAGCTTATCGCGAAGACCGATGAGTTTCGTGGCCGGCTTGAACAGGGCGAAACTGTAGATGACCTGCTGCCGGAAGCGTTCGCAGTGGTGAAGAATGCCTGTCGCCGGATGGTCGGTAAGGAAGTGCCACGGCCACCGGGAACAGTGACCTGGGTTGAGATACCGTATGACGTGCAGCTCATGGGCGCGATCATGCTGCATCGCGGCGGGATTGCGGAAATGCAGACAGGTGAGGGCAAGACGCTGGTCGGGATTTTGCCGCTCTATCTGAATGCTTTGACCGGACGCAACTGCCAGCTGGTGACGGTGAATGACTTCCTGTCGCGCCGTGACTCAGAATGGGTGGGCGCGATCCTGCGCTGGCTTGGCCTGACGGTCGGCTGTATTCAGTCACAGATGGAATCGGAGGTCCGGCGAGAGCAGTACCTTTGCGATATCACCTACGGCACAAACAGCGAGTTTGGCTTCGACTACTTGCGTGATATGGGCATGGCGACGCGGCCAGAACAGGTGGTGCAGCGAGATTACTTCTATTGTATCGTAGACGAGATTGACTCGATCCTGATCGACGAGGCACGTACGCCGCTGATCATCTCGGGCCCAAGCCCGAACTCGACCCATCGCTACGATAAGCTCAAGCCCGCGGTGGATCGGTTGATTCGTGAGCAGAATCGGATGTGTACCGAGCTGGCGAATGATGCGAAATCCATTCTGGATCGCGACGAGTACAGCGACGAGGAAGAGCAGGAGGCTCTTGAGAAATTGCTGCGTGTAAAGATGGGCATGCCAAAGAATCGACTGATCCTGCGCCTGCTCGAGGATCCGGCTTTGGAGCAGGCTGTCGAGCAACTGAACGCCGTCGTCCACAGCGACCAGAATCGCGAGATGCTCCGGGATTTCAAGGAGTCTCTGTTCTTCAACGTGGATGAGCGTCATCAAGACTCAGACTTGAGCGAGAAAGGGCGCGTTTTTCTGCGTCCGGATGACCCGGAAAGCTTCGTGCTGCCGGATTTGTCTACTGGATTCAAGCAGATCGAGGATGATCCCGATCTGGATGATGACGCGAAGCGCGAAGCGCGCGAGCAGTTGCAGGGGACCTTCGACGAACGCAGCGAGACGATTCACAACATCGCCCAGCTGCTACGGGCCTATACGCTGTATGAGCGCGACAGGCAGTACATCGTGGTGGACAACAAGGTGGTGATTGTCGACGAGAATACTGGCCATCCCATGCATGGCCGGCGTTTTGGCGAAGGCCTGCATCAGGCGTTGGAAGCCAAGGAAGAGGTGAAGATCGAGCGCGAGACCACGACGTTGGCGACCGTAACGATCCAGAACTACTTCCGGATGTACGATAAGCTCGCCGGGATGACCGGAACGGCCGAGACCGAGGCCTCCGAATTCAAGGAGATCTACAAGCTCGATACTGCTGTCATTCCCACCAATCAGCCCTGCCTGCGCGTAGACGAGGATGATCGCATCTTCCGGTCCCGTCAGGAAAAATACCGGGCAATTATTGGAGAAGTGAAGGAGCGCCACGCAGCTGGACAGCCGATGCTGATCGGAACGGCCTCAGTGCAGGTCTCGGAGATCCTCAGCCGGATGCTGCGGCGCGAGAAGATTGCGCATAATGTATTGAACGCGAAGCAGCATGAGCGGGAAGCTGAGATCGTGGAGAGTGCCGGTCAGCGTGGGGCAATCACGATCGCTACCAATATGGCCGGGCGTGGTACAGATATTCGCCTGGGAGAAGGTGTGGCTGACTTGGGTGGATTGTGCGTGATCGGCAGTGAACGGCATGACTCGCGGCGCGTGGACCGTCAGTTGCGAGGTCGCTGCTCTCGCCAGGGCGATCCCGGTGTCTCCCGGTTTTACGTCTCGCTCGATGACGATCTGATGCGGTTGTTCGGCTCGGACAAGATCGCGGGCTGGATGCAGAAGATGGGGATGGAGGATGGCGATGAGCTCTCCCACCCTTGGCTGAACAAGTCGATCGGGCGTGCCCAGAAACGCGTGGAGCAGAAAAACTTCGGCCAGCGCAAACGCGTGTTGCAGTACGACGATGTGGTCAACAAGCAACGGAATGTGATCTACGATCGGCGCCTTTCGATCCTGCGCTCGGAAGACTCGCGGGAACTGCTGTTCGACTATGTCTACAGCGCCGTGGGTGACCGCGTGGCGGAATACATGCAGGACAAGCGGGCTGACGGAACCAAGCTGGATGTGGACGGCCTGCTTGGCTGGCTACAGCAGACTTTTCCGATCGGCTTCAGCAGCGATGACTTGGACGCCAACTGCGAAAACGCTGATGTCCTGGCGAAGCAGATCACTGATAAGATCGAAGAAGCCTACGCACGCAAGGAGGTAGGCGAAGAGCCTGAAGACCTGCGCATGCTCGAACGGTCCATGATGCTGAACCCGCACGATGTGGCCTGGCAGTCGCATCTGGATGCGATGGATCAGCTGCGCAACGGCATCTGGATGATGCAGCTTGCCCAGAAGGATCCGCTGGTGGAGTACAAGCGTGAAGGCTTCTCGATGTTCGATGAGTTGATCGGGCGCATTAATGACGAGATCTGCTCGAACATCTTCCGCTCCGCGACCAATCTGGAGAGCTTCCGCCGGATGCTTGCTTCGCTGCCTCGGCAGGAGGTGCATCGCATTCTCGGGCAGTTCGATTCTGGTGGAGCGCCAGCCGCAGAGGAGGCCCCGCAGCAGATTGGCGAAGATGGCGAGCCCATTCGCCGTGGGCCGGAGAAGCCCAAGACCTACGAGCGCTCGACACGCAAGGTCAATCCCAATGGGCCCTGCCCGTGCGGGAGCGGCAAGAAGTACAAGAAGTGCTGTGGCCGCGTGGGTAAAGTGGAACCGCAGCTATGAGCACGGCGTACCGGCCACGGTAGGACATGGCAGCCCGTTCTAAGAACAAGCACCGGCTGCATCACTGGTTCGAGTATGCGCTTGCCCGGTGTTTGATCGCCTTCACGCGGCTGTTGCCACGGCCGCTGCTGTATGGAGTTTTCTCTACGGTTTCGCGGCTGTGGGCAGTTCTTGACCGGCGGCATCGCTCGATCACGCTGCGCAATCTGGAGCTCGCCTTTCCCGAGTTGAGCAAGGAAGAGCGTACCGCGCGGATGGCGGCTGCGTACCGTCATTTTGGCTTTGTGATGGCCGACAACGTGCTGTTTATGACCAAGCGCATGAGCGTCTCGGAGTTGTCCGAGCGGGTCGATACCAGCGAGTGGCCCAAGTTGGCCCAGACTATGGAGAGTGCGCAACGCGGTTTGCTGGTGATTACCGGTCACATCGGCAACTGGGAGCTGATGTCCCTTTTGGGGTGTGCGCTTGCGGAGCAACCCGCTGCGGTGGTGTCACGTGAGCTGACCAATCAGTATCTGGAAGATCGGATCGTGCGGCCATTTCGGACCATGACTGGTGTCCAGATGTGTTATAAGCAGGGGGCCCTCAGGAGCGTCATGCGCGTTTTGAAGAGCGGCGGCTACGTCGGTATGCTGATCGATCAAAAGGCTCGGCTGCGGGATGGAGTGACCGTAGATTTCTTCAACAAGGAGGTCGTCGCCTTCTCGTCCTCTGGAGCAATCCAGAAAAAGTACGACATTCCCGTAGTTGCCATGTTTCTGATTAGGGAGGGAGACGGCTACAAAATGATTGTGTCGGACCCGATCGAGTGCGGTGAGGATGACACCGTGTTGTCGCTTGTGCAACGCCATCAGGACGCGATTGCAGATGTCATCCGTCAATATCCCGAACAGTGGTTCTGGATGCACAACCGTTGGCGCCTTCCGCGCGAGTAGTGATCGACTGTGGGACTGGCGGCGCAGGCTTCTGGCACCCCGTCCGGTCCGGGGCGCAGGAAACGGGGAAGAGTACCGGTGGTTCCACCACCGGCTACGTTCTTGGTCCCCTCCGGGGAACGAGAGCTTCATAGATCTTGATCCGGCGGAAATTCCCGCGGTACCAATCTTCCTCGTCTTCGTCCTCGAAGGGGACAGTTTTCGATGGGTACACGATTCCCTCGGGGGGACCAGGTGGACGATAGGTGTGGACGATTCCAAGTTACCACGCCGTCAACCTCTCTCGTCGAACTCTCTCCTCAACCCAATCTGATACGAGGTGTGTAGGATGAGGACGATCGGTACCGTTTCCATTTTTCGGGCCGTGCGGATGATCCTCATCCTCGCTCAGCCGGAGTGCCCGGATCAAGATCTATGAGCTTGACCTTTGCCGACATCCCGGAGGGATGAACGATCGTAGCCGGTGGTAAAAGCACCGGACTTGACCGCCACGCCGTACGCCCGGAAGGGCGCCGTGGCATTGACCCATCGCAGACCCAAATGCAACCCCTGCGGTGATTACGCGGCACCGCAGTTATTCAGTTGGTTTCGACGGGAGAAGGAAGAAAAACGGTTACTGGGTCACGCGGGGTCGCGCCCACCGGTATCTGGCGAAGGCGCGTGATAGGACGCGCGCACGGCGTGTTCCAACTGCGTGATTTCATCATCGGTGAGCATGTCAAAATGCGAGCGGCGTTTTCGCACCGAAAGGCCACCGTTGTTTTGTAGGCACAAGGAAATGAAGAGGTCTATCTTCTGATCCGGCATGTCGATGATTTGCTGAATTGCCACCTTTGCACGATCATAGCTCTCGAGGAAGTTCATCTCGTCAACCAGTTCCCTGGTGATCGTATGTTGGACAAACTGGTACAAAGCTTCCGCCTGCGAGGTGAGGTCCATGTATGCATACCATGGTGCACAGTCGTTGCGCATCGTCATGTGGCCTTCTTGGTCGAGTTCGTACTCTGCCAATTTCATCAGGGGGCGAGAAAACGCCTCGAGGGAGGCGTTGTAGTCAATTGAGTCCTTGAGCATCGCGGCGGATACTGGGAGGACAAGCCCCGGTGGACTGAAACCGCGACGGGCTAAAATGTTGTGAATCAAGAAGCGATGAATGCGGCCGTTGCCGTCTTTAAATGGGTGAACAAATACAAAGCCATAGGCGATAGCCGCTCCTTCAATGACGGCTGGAACACCAGCACGCTCCATGGCGCGGTGGGCTTCGAGCAGCCCTTCCATCAGTTCCGGAATCTGCTGCGGCTGCGGACATACGTAGTGCACCCGTTGCTGCCGCCAGGCAAGGGTTTCTCCAATGTAGTTCTGGAAGGTCCGATAGTCTGCCTGGGCAAAGCGGGGATCAACAGTCAAGTTATGCAACTCGATAAGGTGCTCTTTGGTACAAAAGTCTTCCTTGTCAGCCAACTGCAGTAGGGCGATAAACCGCTCTGTCCGTGTAGAACTAGGATGAACGTGCTCAATCTCGAAGGACGACTTCGTCTCCTTATTTTATAAGCAGCTCATTGCTCGCTTGAGCATTTGCGGTGAATAGTTGGCAACCACCTCCTGACAACGAGAGCGCAGGTTCATTGCCTCGAATTCTCGCAGGGTGGAAGTGCGCCGGATTATCGGGCAAAAGCCGCGATTGCCGAGCAGATTGTTGTTTACCCGTTGCCGGCGTGCTTTGGGTGCCGGGTTCAGGGTGTAGTACTGATCTTGGTCGAGCAGATCGACGTAGTTACCGGAGGTCAGATCCTGTAGGGGCAGTGTGCTTCCAGTCAAAAACTCGTAGAGAAACCAAATCCTCCGGGCATACTTCCCAAGCGGCTTCGAGGAGATGTAGGCGACGATCTCGGCGGCATCTGCCTTTAAAAAGACGGCAGCCAGGATGCCCAGATTGACGCGGTCATACTTAAGGGCGAACTCCAAGTGGTCTCCGAGAGAGTCCCCGGGCCAATAGATCGAGGTTTAGATGCTGGTTATTCTTACCCCATCCGTTTCTGTCCGCTGGACGCCAACGGATTCCACCCAGGAGGCGTGCCAGTTTGGAATCGTTTCTAGACTCAAACGCTCGGTCAGGTCGGCATACCCCGCGGGGCGCCGCGTGGATGCGTCGAATAATGCCATCGCTGATTCCTCTAAAAATGCTTACGAAGCAATAAATATGATTACCGGGAGCACCTTATCAAGAAAAATGATTATGGCATTACTGTGGATTGGTACGAGCCGAGCGCGAGAGGGCCCTGTATTTGCAGCTTGGGTCGTTCTACCAGTCCTCTTCCGCGGCCGGCTCACGACAGGTCGGCTGTACGCAGCCTTCGTGGGAGTCCCCTCGCACCCACATGATCGGCACATCGCGGACTTTTCCCAGCCAGGTCGCGGTGCTGCTCAGATAGTGCGTGACGTAGCAGCGGCGAAACCCAGTGGTCTTGTTGGCGATGCTCTTATGGAGCAGATTGCTGTGAAACCAAAGCACGGAGCCTGCTGGCATCTCGAGGGCAATGGCATTGGTTTCATCCACATCCTTCACCTGCCGCGAATCGCTTTTCTGGCCGGGTTGATCGTGCTTTAGCAGCCCGCCCCGATGGCTGCCAGGGATGATCCATAGGCACCCATTCTCGATCGTTGCGTCATCGATTGCCTGCCAGGTGCCGACTGTCGTATCCGTCACGAAACGGTCGAAGTAATATTTATCCTGATGCCAGGGAAAGCCGAGCCCTAGATTGGGTGCTTTGAAGATGAACAGCGTTTGGAGCCCCAGCAGGTCCGGGCCGATGAGCTCGCTAACCGGCTCGACAATGCGAGGATGATGCTGCTGGTC
>Ga0115566_10000692_pt1 | contig 28974 bp, 23 predicted proteins | sample COGITO_mtgs_1204_3_FD_87173 | JGI IMG/M metagenome (GOLD analysis project Ga0115566, IMG submission 87173) | Pelagic marine microbial communities from North Sea - COGITO_mtgs_120405 | ecosystem: Environmental > Aquatic > Marine > Epipelagic | place: Germany:Helgoland, sampling site Kabeltonne...
ACACTTCCCGAGCCGACACCGATCAATGCCTTTCACAAGGCGAGCAACGGCGTGATTGGCGAAGGCGACACGATGGTGCTGCCCGATATCCCCGCGAAGATTTTTGAAGGCGAGGCCGAGCTTGGTCTGGTGATCGGCAAGCAGGCAAAGGATGTCTCCGCCGAGAATGCCATGGATCATATCTTTGGCTACTTCAATTTCATCGATGGTTCGGCGCGCGACATGCCGCCGCCCACCAATGTTTTCTTTCAGGCCAAGTCGCGCGATACCTTTGCGCCGATCGGTCCTTACATCGTAACCGCGGATGAAATCGACGATCCGCAAAACCTTGATGTGAAACTTTGGGTGAACGGACAGCTCATGCAGGACTTCAACACCGATGATATGGCGCACAATATTCCGCGCTGCATCGAGTGGCTGAGTTCTATTCACACGCTCGAGCCCGGCGACATTGTTGCCACCGGCACCAACCATCGCGGCCTGAACCCGTTCCAGGGCGGTGATAAGGTTGAGCTTGAGGTTGAAGGTTGTGGTCGCCTGACGATCAATGTGCGCGACGATCTCAATCGCAAATGGGCGCGTGTGACGCGCCTGGAGCACACTTCGGGTGGCGGCGAAGGCCGTTACACGCCGCAGATTTCGGGTAAATACGCCGAATAGATATTCAGGTCTTTCTGACAAGTGATAGGGGCGTGGCGGTTTTCTGGCACGCCCTTTTGCTTTCGATGGGCTGAATTCACGATGTGCGCACTTTGAATCCGTCCTGTTCCGTCTAGAATGGGGCAACAAAACAAGACAGGCGGCATAGCAGCCGACCAGGGGGAACATCATGAGTAAGAAAATTGCCGTTCTGGGTACGGGTGCCAATGGCAGCTCGGTGGCAGCAAACCTGATTGATGCCGGTTTCGATGTCACCATGATCGACCAATGGGCCGAGCATGTCGAAACCATGCGCGCCAAGGGTCTGACCATCAACATGCCCGAGGAAGATCTGCATGTGGAGGTCGATGCTTATCATCTGAGCGATCTGGCGACACTGAACCGGGAGTTCGATGTCGTCTTCCTGATGGTAAAGGCTTACGACACGCGCTGGTCCTGTGAACTCATCAAGCCCTATCTCAAGGAAGATGGCCTGCTTGTGGGTATCCAGAATGCGATGATGCTCGACGATATCGTCGAGATTGTCGGCCCGTCGCGGACGATCGGCTGCGTGGTCGAATTGTCTTCGGAAATTTTCACCCCGGGCGTTGTTCAGCGGAACACCCCGCCTGGGCATACCTGGTTCGGACTGGGCAGCATTCACGAATCCACAGAGGGCCGCGAAGCCGAGATCGAAGAGATTCTCAAACATGCGGGCAAGGTTTCGATCTCGCCTGAGATTATTGCGGCGAAGTGGATGAAGCTGGTGGTTAACACCATGTGCCTTGGTCCCTTTGCGATGCTCGGACTGACACTTTACGAAGCTGTAAAAATGCCGGGCATGAAGGACTTCGCACTTCAGGCTGGCACCGAAGCGCTCTCTGTAGGCCAGTCCATTGGTCACACGATCCAGCCAATTTTCGGTCTGACCGAAGATGACGTGAAGGACACCAACCGGCTGCTCGAGAAGCTGCTCGACAAACTGGCAGCGGACATTGGTCCTGCGGCACGGGATTGCGTGCTTCAGGACCACCTGAAGGGGCGCTACAGCGAGGTGGACCTGATCAACGGTCTGGTTGTTGAGGAAAGTGACAAGCTCGGGCGTCGTGCGCCTGTGAATGCCGCCATTACGGAAATTACCCGCCGTATTCAGGCCGGGGAATTGCAGCCGGATCCGTCCAATCTTGAGCTTGCCCAGGAAATGGCGCGGGCCTGAGGATTGCTATGACCAACGCGAACGATAATTCCGCGACAGAGTTTGATGCGCTCGTTGTTGGGGCCGGGTTCGCCGGCATGTACATGCTGTATCGCTTGCGCGAGCAGGGCATGCGCGTGCGTGTGGTCGAGGCGGGCGGCAGCGTCGGCGGGACCTGGTATTGGAATCGCTATCCGGGCGCACGGGTCGACACCGAAACAATGTTTTATTCCTATCAATTCTCCAGCGAATTGCAGCAGGAATGGGAATGGACCGAGCGGTATCCTTCCCAGCAGGAATTGCATGCCTATGCCAAGCATGTGGCGGACCGGTTTGAGCTTTGGCCGGACATCCAGTTTGATTCGCCGGTCGAGAAAGCCAGATGGTCTGAAGAGGATCAGACATGGACGGTCACGACAGGGGACGGAACCCAGATGACCGCGCGCTACTGCATCATGGCAACCGGGTGCCTGTCGTCGGTCAACACGCCGAAGTTCAAGGGTCTGGAAAACTTTTCCGGGCCCGTTCATCACACGGCACGATGGCCGGACGGCGGCGCCGACTTCACGGGCCAGCGGGTGGCGGTGATTGGAACCGGGTCCTCGGGTGTGCAGTCGATACCGGTGATTGCCGAGCAGGCGGCAGAACTCACGGTGTTTCAGCGCACGGCGAACTACGTGATCCCGGCGCACAACCGTTCTCTCGATCCGACCGAGGTTGCCGAGATCAAGGCGAATTATCCCGAACTGCGGGCCAAGGCCAGCGCATCCTTTTCGGGGAACTATTTCCCGGTCGGCGGGCCTTCGGCCGTGGCCGCGTCAGAAGAGGAACGCAATCGCGAATACGAATCCCGGTGGCAAACCGGCGGGCTGGCATTCATGGCGGCCTATGCGGACTTCATGACCAGTGAGGAAGCCAACGAGACGGCGTCCGAATTCATTCGGAACAAGATTCGCGGCATTGTGAAGGATCCGGCAACGGCAGAACTTCTCGCGCCCAAGCAGTTGTTTATGTGCAAACGCCTTTGCGTCGGTACGGATTACTACGAGACCTACAATCGCGAGAACGTCACACTGGTCGATGTCAGCGAGACTGTGATCGACGAAATTCTGCCCGAAGGGGTGCGGGTCGGTGAGGCGGTTTACGAGGTGGATGCCATTGTTCTGGCCACGGGCTTCGATGCGATGACCGGTGCCCTCAAGCGGATCGATATTCGCGGTGTGGAGGACGCCTCATTGCGGGATCTTTGGGAGGATGCGCCGCGCGCCTATCTGGGGCTGGCGATTTCGAAGTTCCCCAACATGTTCATCATTACAGGTCCGGGCAGCCCATCGGTGCTGACAAATATGATCCCCTCGATTGAGCAGCATGTGGACTGGATCACCGATTGCCTTGCCCATATGCGCAAGCAGGGTGTGAGCCGGATCGAACCGGATGCAGAGGCGCAGGAGCAATGGGTGGCCCATGTGAATGAGATCGCTGACCTTTCGATGCGTGCGACGTGTTCGTCCTGGTATCTCGGTTCCAATATCGAGGGAAAACCGCGGGTGTTTATGCCTTATATTGGCGGTTTTCCGGCCTATGTGCGCAAGTGCGATGAGATCGCGTCGGCAGGCTATACCGGTTTTTCCTTCCGCTAACCATTCCTTCACTTTCAGACGTTACAGTTGATGCATCGACCAATATGCGAGAGGCAGTCATGTCGCGTTTTCTAGTCACGGATGAAAACCCCGAGGGTTACAAGCTGGAAGAAATTCTGGGTGCGATCCGGAACGAGATGTTCGAGCGCGCCACGAAAATCATGGACGACCACCGGCCTGAGGCTGCGGCTGTGATGAACAACAACATCAAGATTCTCAACCATCTGGCCGAAAGCATCATACTGGCTGAGAACAGCACGTCTGTTCTCGACAAGGCATTTGGCCAGCATGATCCCAATATGCCTCGCATTGGAAAACCCTAGCGGCTGATCCGGCGCGCTTTCATGAGTGCCAATGTGCCGATTGCCGCGAGTACGGCGACGATCGCGAATGCATTCGACACACTTCCCATGGCGTCCGCAAAGATGGACAAGGCCGCAGTGCCGAAGATCACTCCGGCATAAACGGGCACCCCGATCCCCCCCACAACCGTCCCTGCATAGGTGGGCGGAGCAAGATTGACCGTTGAGGTCATGAAGATACCCGTCCAGCCATAGGCGCTGGCCGCAAAAGCGACGAAAAAGGCGTAAATGACCCAGACGGGCCAGTCGGGCCCGATCCAGATCATGGCGGCAGCGCCGACGACATTGATCACGCCCATCGCCAGAAGAAGTTCGCTGCCGATTCCCCACCGGTCTGCAAACCAGCCCCAGACAAGACGTCCGACAACCCCGGCTGCTTGAACTGCGGCAAGCACGGCACCGGCCGCGATCAGACTGAACTGTGCCTCGGTGACGAGAATTGTGACGGTGAAAGTTGAGATCGCGAGTTGAATGAAGGCGTAGTTGAATCCGGCGATGCCCATCCACCGCAATGCGGGGAGCTTCCAGATCAGTGTCATGGCAACAAAGGTACTGGAATCAAGACGGGCGCCCGGATCGCGACCTTTATCCCATCCGTTGCGCCAGGGTTGTAGGGCAAAAGCGAGGACCAGACACGACGCAGCACCGATGAGCGGGGCGGTCTGCCATCCGAAATTCTCAGCGGCGACAGGGGCAATCGCACCGGCCAATATGCCGCCGATGGGGATCCCGGTCTGTTTGATTGAATAGACGATGTTGCGGCGGTGTGCCGGTGTGATGCGCATCAGAAGTTCTGCGCCAGCCGGATTGGTCATGCCGTAGCCCAAACCCATGAACAGGGAACCGAATGCGATGACGGGGACTGAAGGGACGGCCATCATGATTGCGCCACCGCCACACATGACAAGGCTGATCTGACCCACGCGTCCAGGCCCCCAACGCCGAAGCAGAAAGCCCGATGCTGCGGAGATCAGGGAGGCGCCAGCGTAGATAAGTGCGATCTGGAAACCGATGAATTCCACCGGAACACCGATATCTGCTGCGACAACAGGGGCAGTGGCTGCGAGTGTCAGGCTGGAAAAGGTTGCGATACCCTGGACGGCTGTGACTGACAGCAGAACAAACCAGAGCGGTGTTTCGCGGTCTTTGGTCTGGCTCATGCAGACCCAGTTACGAGCGTCGATGGTGTCCAGGATTTCCGACGCCGGATACGCCGACCGTCTTCGTCCTCTCCGCTGCGAACCACCGGAATAGTAGGGAGTGTAAACTGGGCGTGGGCGTCGAGGACATGTGCCATCACATTGCCGATGGCGGCCTCCCCGTCTGGCATGTGCGCGCCGGCATAGACGCCGCAGTTCCGGCAGATGACGAACTCGGTGATGCCAAGACCAAAGCGATAAAGATGAACCTGATCAGGGTTTTTCAGAATAAATTCCAGATGCCCATCCGGGTCAGACACCGCGCCCGTTGCATGTTTTCGGCAGAACGCGCACTGGCAGGCGCGTGGTGCCATTTGGGCGGGGTCCAGTGCAGTCCGGAACGCGACCCGCAGGTTTCCGCAATGGCAGCCGCCTTCATAAACTTTCATGACGCTTCTCTATTCGGGCTTGTCTTCCGGTCTACCTTTGGAACAAGCCCTGCTATAGTAATCGACGAGATTACATATTGTTTGGCGCGGACGATCTGCGCCTAGGGGAGGAAACACATTATGGCAGACCTGAAAACAGCAACAAAACGCCAGCTTGGCTCGAGCGACCTGAAATGTGCACCCATTGGTTTGGGTTGCATGTCTTTTTCGGGTGTCTATGGCGCTGCGGATGACGATGAAACCGTCGACTTCGTGCGCTATGCCATCGACAAGGGTATCGATTTTCTCGATTCATCCGACATGTATGGCTGGGGTCACAACGAGGATGTTCTCGCCCGCGCACTCAAAGACGGCTACCGCGACAAGGTCGTGCTGGCCACCAAGTTCGGTCAGACCCAGCTCGAAGGCGGCGGTATGGGTGTGAATGGTCGCCCGGAATATGTCATCGAAGCCTGCGAGAAGAGCCTGCAGCGTCTCGGGACTGATGTGATCGATCTCTACTACCAGCATCGTGTCGATCAGGACGTGCCGATCGAGGACACGGTCGGGGCGATGGCCAAACTGGTCGAGCAGGGCAAGGTCAAGGCGATCGGCATTTGTGAAGCCAAGCCGGAGACGATCCGCAAAGCCCACGCCACGCATCCGCTGGCGGCCGTGCAGAGCGAATTCTCACTGATTTACCGGGTCGAGGCCGAGCAGATTTATGAGACAACTGGCGAATTGGGCATCACCTTTGTGGCCTACTCACCTTTGGGTCGCGGCATTCTGACCGACCAGTACGTCAATGCCGAAACCGTTGACGAGAACGATCCGCACTATCGGCATCCGCGTTTCAACAAGGATAACTTCCAGGCAAACCGCGAACTTATTCTGCGCGTAGCGGCCTATGCCGACAAGAAGGGCTGCACGCCTGCACAGCTCGTGCTGGCCTGGCTTATCGGACGTGGCGACGACATTGTTGCGATCCCCGGCACCAAGCGGGCCGAGCGCCTTGATGAGAATGCGGCAGCCCTGGGCGTGGAACTCACGGCAGCTGAGGTCGAAGAAATTTCGGCCATGGTGCCGGTTGGTGCTGCGGCAGGCGAACGCTACCCGGAAGCGCAGATGAAGAAGGTCTTTGTCTAGTCAGACCAAGGCGTCAGGTTTGGCCACGCTCCGCTGATGGCGGGGCGTCGGCCACCCTGCGATAGGCGATCAACGCCAAAACAAGAGCGAAGGCCAGCGCGCCGAACATGGTTCGGTAGGCGATGGCCGGGCTGCGCCCGAGTTCATCTACCGGGAATGCGTCCAGAATAGCGCCGGTTCCCATCTGCATGACGAACACACCACTCCAGGTGAACACATTGATGGCCGTGAATGCCCGTCCCGTATGGGTCTCGGGAAACAGACTGCGGGCATGCGCAAAAATCGGTGAGGCCATGGCCGCAAACAGCGCGAAGGCTGAGAGCAGGATCGTTGCCACGACGACGGACGGGCTGGAATTGATTGCGAGCGCCACCAGCGTACCTGTGTAAAGCAGCATGCCGCCGGTTACGACGCCGCGCCGTGTGTCGAACCAGCGGTCGAGCGGCCCGTACATCAATGCGCTGAAAAGCCAGGCGAGGGACACGATGAAAATCACGTTGCCGCGGGCCACGATATCGAGATCGAAGACATCGTTCAGGTAAGGGCCGATCCAGAGGTTTCGGATTGTCACCAATGCACCAACTGATACGCTGGTTGCAGCCGCAAAAGAATAGATTCGTTTGTCTGCGAGAACCTGCCGCAATCCCAGAACGGTCTGCAGCAGTGTTTCACTCACGGCAGGTGCAGGAGCATCGTCAGGCCGGTCCCTGACCATCAGGAATACGACCACGGCCACGGCGAGGGAAAACAGCCCGACCACAAGCAGGGATTCCCGCCAGCCATAGAGCTCAACAGCGGCTGCGAAGGGGGAGGCAGAGAGCAACATGCCCGCGCCGCCGACCGAGATGGAGATGGCCGTGCCCGTGGCCAGCCGGTCTCGCGGAATCCAGCGGGCCAGAAGCACCATCACGCCCATGAACACCGGAGCCGCTCCGCAGCCGATCAGGAACAGCGCGAGCGCCAGCATGGGGACGTCATGGGCAAACGAAAAGATGATGGCGCCGAGCGCAGCAAGGCTAAACAGACCGGACATGGTGCGCCGTGGCCCGAAGCGGTCCAGCAGCACGCCAACAGGAAGTTGCATCAGAGCCGCGCCCAGAAAGATCGCGGCAGGCAGGCTGGAAAGCTCTCCGGGTGTTAGCCCCAGCTCGGCACGCAGATTGGGCGCAATGACCGCCGGTGCAGATCGCAGGAAATGCGCCAGAATGAAGGTAACGGCCAGAACTGGCACCATGCGAATGATCGCGGTGCGGCGGCTATAAGGCCGCGTGGTTGTCTGATCAGGCGCGTTGGTATCCATATATCGGTCTTTATGTCATCGCGGGCAGACAGTCTAGAATGGTGCGGTTATTAGGGGAGGGGTCAATGGCGGTTCGTGGACAGGAAATTGGGCTTGCGGTGATCGGCTGCGGACCTATCGGGCGCATTCGGGCCGAGCTGGCGCGGGACTATCCCGGGGTAGGCTGGCTCGGGGTTTGTGACATCCATGAAGATTTGGCAACTGAGCTCGCCCGGGATGCATATGCGGACTTTTCCACCACGGATGCGGCCGAGTTGCTCGCCCGTCCGGAGGTGAATGCGGTCATCATCGCGACCCAGGAATCAGCTCATGTGGGGCCGGTGATGCAGGCCCTTGAATACGGTCACCGTTTGTTCATTGAAAAACCGCTCGCGGTTGATGTCCGGGATTCAGAAAAAGTGGCAAAAGCCATTGAGCGTGCTGGAGTGGATGCGGTGATGGGTTACACCCAGCGATTTCGTCGCCGCTTCCTGACGGTGAAAGAACGCCTCGTTCAAGGACAGATCGGGGATGTGACGGCTGTTTGCGCCCGTGCGATGCTCAACCGCACAATTGCTGAAATGTGCCTGTCGCGGGCAAACCAGCATGACACGACAACGCCGGTCGTGATCAGCGGTACCCATATTCTGGATATGTGCCTCTGGCTGATGGAAGGACGCAGCCCGGTTTCGGTCTACGCTCATTCAACAGACCACATCTTCGGGTCGGCCGGAAGCAAGGATTCGACCTTCGCGATCATCGAAATGGATGATGGTTCCATGCTGTCTCTCAACCACAGCTGGGCCGCGCCCCATGTCTGGCCGGGCGCTGTCTACGGCATGCAGGTCGGGATCATCGGCGACCGTGGCGTGATTGATATTGAGGATATGCATCGCGATCTGGTGCTCGCGAGCGAGATACCTCAGGGGGCTGGCTACAAAAAGGACAATGTCGAGGCGTTTCCGCGGCATGTCGATTTTCTCACCAGTATTCCTTTTGGCGAGAACGCGGTCGGTCAGTTCTGGGGGCCCGTGCGCGAGGAAACAAATTCGTGGTTCCAACGCCTGTATATGGGACAGGAAACCCCTCACACGACCACGCGTGAGGGGCATCTGAACCTGTTGCTTTGTATGGCGATCGATCTGTCGGCCAAACGTGGGGATAAGCTCGTACTGCCCCTGGAAACCGACGATTTCTATCGCTAGGCGCGGGCCTCCCGGATCTCGGCGCGCCGGGCTTCCGTCGCGGCGACATCGGGTTCCAGAGTTTCATCGTCGATTTCGCCCGTGAAGATCACGCCATAGATATCACGTGCCTTCTCGCGGGTTTCCCAGCCTTCAAGGACATCAACGGTCACTCGTTCGAGTTCCCGGTCGAGCGGATCTCCGTAACCGCCGCCCGAAGAATCCCGACCACGGACGCGCTGGCCGGGATCGAGCTTCAGCTGGATCACATTGGGCAATCGTTCGGACTGAACGCCGTCCTCGATCTGCCAGGTCTCGCCCGCCGTGCCGTCATGTCCGCCCACGACACCGCGCGGGGGTGTGTGCTGACCGTCGCAGGAAATGACGGCCATCATTGGCGCATCCGTCGGTCCGTATTCGATCTGCTGCGCAGGTGCGCCACGCCGGCGACCGGCCCCTGATGAATCGGTGACGATACCCAAAGACTCAACTCGGATCGGATGCTTGAGTTCATCGACCTCAACGGAGTCCCGATACATCAGGCCGGCAATGACAGGGATCGCGTAATTCACCCAGCCATCGGCGACCGGGCTTGCCGGTCCGCCATTGGTCGAGAGCATCAGGCGGTTCACATAGGGTTCACCACCACGGCTGGCATCATTGCCCGAAATCACGGCCATGCCTGCGCCGAGCCCGGCACCACCTTCCGACAGACCCATGCCATCACCCAGCTGGGCAAAGGCGGATTGGGTGATGTTCACGAGTCGCTCAGACACATTCGTTGTTGCGACCGAACACGAATGTGGGAAGGTCGGTGCCGCCACCACACTGTCTTCGGCATAGGTAAATTTCAGGCGGCGGAATGCGCCTTCGTTACGCGGCAAATCCTTGTCCAGCGCGTTGAACACTGCGCCGACCACTGCGGATGTGGCAGCTCCGAGGGAGGTGTTCAAGCCAACATCCACAGAGGGTGGATTGTCAGACAGGTCGATGTGAATTTCGGCCTCATCCGGGTCGATATCGACCTTCACAGTCAATTCCAGCCCGTCCGGCAGGACACCGATCAACGGATCGGAGCGCCCCTTGTTGACGAGACTGGCCTTGGGCAGACGCTTGATGTTGTCGACCATGCGGCGTTCGGAATAGTTGAACCATTCCTTGAAGAAGGCTTTGACGGTCTCTTTGCCGTACTTTTCGCAGAAGGCTTCCAGGCGACGTTCGGCGATCCGGGCTGAACCCAGACCGGCGAGATAGTCGCCATACCACTGATCGGGCACCCGGATGCGCGCGCGGCACATCCGCATGATGTCTTCAATGTTCTCGAAGTCCCGCTGGATGCGGACACCCGGGAAGACGAGGGCGCCTTCTTCATAAACGTCTTTGGCCATGACGAAATAGCTCGACGGAATCGAGTTTCCGATATCGGCCATGTGGCACTTGGAAACGGCGGTAAAGAGATGCTCACCCTCGAAGAAGACCGGCACCATGAAGGTGTGATCGGCGGGATGGGTGTTGCCGCCATAGGGGTCGTTGTCGAGATAGGCATCGCCGCGCTTGATGTCATCGCCGTGATACTTGCGCATATTCGCGGTCTGGATGTGGCAGCCGAAAATATGCACCGGAAGGCCCTCGGCGGGTGCCAGCAATTGGTCATCCCCCGTGACCAGGCAGCACGAGAAATCTCGTGCCGATGAAATCACGGCCGAACGCGCGGAGCGCAGAAGTGTGTTGGTCATCTCGCGGACGATGCCGTCGAGACGATTGGCCATCACGGAGATCAGGACGGGATCGAGTTTGGTATCGGTATCGGTCATATTCTTTCTCCCTCTCAACTGCAGTCGAGGATGTAGTCGCCCGCGGCGCTCAAACGCGCGGACATGTCGGGATAAACGACGATGGTCGTCGTGGCTTCCTGGATGATCGCGGGGCCCTGCACCTCGTCGCCGGTGGCCAGATTGTCGCCGCGGAACACGGGCGTTGAGACCCGTTCCGTGCCACCAAAGAAGCAGCTTCGTGTCTCGTCCGGGGCCGGGTTCTGGGATATGGTTGTCGCATCGGGGGCCGGCGGTGGACTGAAGGGTTGGATGGATATCCGTCCTTTCCAGTTGACGCATTCGACCGGGCTGCCTTCATCGCGCACCGCGTGAACCCGTTCATGGGTCTGATGAAAACTTTCGGTGATCGCTTCAACGTCGGCAGGGCCGTCGAGGCGTTGTTTGGGCAGGGCTGTATCCAGTTCCCAGACCTGCGCCTTGTAGCGCGCTTCCACGAAGAACTCGATGGTGGTTGCCGCACCGGCCGCTGTTGCGAGACTGTCCTTGAATTCCAGCAATTCGGACTCGATTTCCGCCAGCGCGTTGTTGACGCCTTCAATGTCGAATTCGTTGGAGGCCGTGAAACGACTGCGCGTCGCTTCGAACACGATCGAGGAATATTGCATCCCGCAGGCCGAAAGGGCGGATGCGGTCTTGGGCAGGATCACCGTGTCGCAACCGAGCTCCCGCGCAATCGGCATGATGTTGAACCCGGCAGCGCCGCCACCGGCGACGATCACGCTTTCGCGGGGGTTGAGGCCATCATTCACGGTGATTTCGCCGATCGCCTTGATCATCAACTCGTTGGCGATGACCATGATGGCATGGGCGGTTTCATCGGGAGATTTGCCGATGACTTTTCCGAAATCGCCAATCACCCGTTCGGCGGCTGCACGATCAAGCGAGAGACGGCCGCCGTTGAAATAGTCAGGGTCGATGTAACCCAGGACCAGCGCCGCGTCGGTCACGGTCGGCTCGTTGCCACCATTGCCGTAACAGGCCGGACCAGGGACCGAGCCTGCCGATTGTGGGCCAACGCGAAGCAACCCGCCGGGGTCCTGCCAGGCAATGGAACCGCCACCCGCTCCGATGGAGCGAACGTCGACCGTGGAAGCTCCGATGATATCACCGAGCCACTGCGGACCGAGCCAGCTGTCACGCGAATAGACCAGCTGCCCATCACGGACGAGGCCGACATCAAATGTGGTGCCGCCGGTGTCACAAACGATGACGTCGCCACCCATGTTTTCAACCGCTGAGTAAGCGCGTCCAGCGACAGGCGCCATGGCGGGGCCGGATTTCAGGGTGTTGATCGGGCGTTCGACCAGGGTTTCGACCTCCTGACAACCGCCGACTGATGTGGACACAAGCAAGTCGCCCGAAAACCCTGCTTCAAGCAGGTCGCTTTGCATGCCGCGCAAATGGGCCTGCATCAAAGGCTTGAGAGATGCATCAATTGATGTTGCGGACGCACGCCGGTATTCACGCAGGATCGGTGCAAGCTGATGGGACAGGGTGTAAGGCACACCCGGCATGATTTCCTCGATCAGTTCACCGAGCCGCAGTTCATGGGCATTGTTGGCGATGCACCAGAGCAGCGAGACCGAGACGGCCTCGAACTTCCGCTCTTTCAGGGTTTCGATGACCTGCCGAGCCTTGGCTTCATCCAGTTCCCGGACAACTTCACCGGCACTGCCGATCCGTTCGTCGATTTCGAAAGTGTGACGGCGCGGAATGTAGGGTTGGGGATAGTCGTAGCTGTAATCGTGGGGGCCGTGCTTGCCACCTTCCTTGAGGACGAGAATATCCCGAAACCCTGTCGTGGTCAGGAAGGCTGTGCGCGCCGTTGCCTTGGTCACCACCGCGTTCGTGGCACGGGTGGTTCCGTAGATCAGGATGTCGGTTTCGGCGAGAAGGTCTCGCGCCGTTTTGCCTGCGGCTTCGGCAACAACCTCCAGCGCAGAAAACATGCCTTCGGAGATGCGCTCCGGCGTCGTTAGTGCCTTGCCGATATTGAAGTTTCCTTCCTCATCTACAAGAACCATGTCAGTGAAAGTGCCGCCGGTATCGACGGAAATTCGGTAACCCATCTTACAAACTCCATTCCCCAGAAAATACCGCTGCGATGCTTTTTGACCGCTTGTGCGGGACGTAATCCAACCTGTGAAACATGATCATCCAACAGCCAAGGCTCTGGTGCAATGCCCACCTGTGATCAAGGGTCCATTTCGATCCAGCCGGGAAGGGATTCGCAGCGTGTGAGCCATGCACGGATCGCGGGATACTCGTCGAGTGGAAGGTTACCTTCGGGTGCACGCTTCACATAAGGGTAGCAGGCAATGTCCGCCAAAGTGGCGTGTCCGAGCGCCAACCAGTGGCCCGTTTTTGCAAGATGGTTTTCAAGAACATCCAGTGCGGTTTGGCCGTCCTGCAGATAACCTTCGAAGGCTTCGGGTCGCCGGTTATAGATCGTCACGCCCCGTGCCCATTGCAGGCCGAACTGCACTTCGTTCTGGGCAAAGGACATCCACTGCATGATCTCCGCCATTTGCAATGGGTCTGTGGGAAGCCAGGTGTCACCGCCGTATTTTCGCGCGATGTAGACAAGATGTGCGGTCGAATCCCAGAAGGTTTTGCCTTCAATCTCCATGACGGGCACCTGCCCACGCGGATTGAGTTTCAGGAATTCGGCTGATTTGTGGGCGTTGTTCTCCCAATCGATGCGGATGTTTTCGTAGTCGACCCCCAGCATTTCTGCGAGTACGCGAATCTTGAATGAGTTCCCCGACATCTCTGTCATATAGAGTTTCATTATTTGCCTTTTTTGATATGTGTGAGGACAAGACCGTCACGCCGAGGTTTGATAGTCTGGCAGTCGGTTACTTGATGCAATGGAGTTGGGTTGTGGATTACGCAGAACGTGGTTATGGCGATCGCGCCGTGGGTTGGGGGCAACGTCCCGGTGTGGTTGTGGTGGATTTTCAACGCGGTTTCACCGACCCGGATTTTCGGATGGGTGGCGCCCCGATGATTGATGCTGCGGTGAACCGCACCGTCGATGTGATGGCAGCTGCCAAGTCTGCCGGTTTCCCGATTGCCGCTTGCGTGATGGGCTATGACAGTCCGGCGGCCATGCCCCACTGGAAGATTGAACCTCTGCGCGAAGACCTGATTGTCGGACATCCATCGGTCGAACTCGATCCCCGGATCGCAGCCGCCAAGCCCGATCTTGTGGTCATGAAAGGCGGGCCATCGATTTTCTTCAACACGACGGTCGCCCCGTTTCTGATCAAACACGGCGTGGACACGGTCATCGTGACCGGCTGTATCACGTCAGGCTGTGTGCGGGCGTCTGTGATTGATGCCTTTAGTCTCGGGTTTCGGACAATTGTTCCCGAGGATTGTGTCGGCGATCACGAAATCGAACCTCATGAGGCAAACCTTCGTGACGTCGAGCGCCGTTATGCTGACGTGGTTGATGCCGCAACGGTAATTGACACCTTTGAGAGACTGAGCCGGCGCAATTCTGCAGCGGAATAACCGGTTCTAGTCGTCCAGTTCCCGGAAGGGTGCTTCGCGTTCTTTCAGAAACTCTTTGAGCGGCTTTTCCTTCAGCTTGCGCATCCATGCACGTCCGTGCTCGGACGCATGGAGCGTGGAGATCGTCTCGACATTGTATTGCCAGGAGCTCGTCAAGCCTGCGGTTTCCTGCTGGTGATTGATTGAGGCCTTGGCGAACTTGATGGCTGGACCTGGCATTCGTGCGAGCTTCCGGGCGAGCCTCTCAGCTTCGGGCATCAACTGGTCGGGCGCGACGGCCCGGTTTACCAGATGAATACGTTCGGCTTCACGGCCATCGATCAAATCGCCGGTGTACATGAGCCACCGCACATGCCGGATCGGCGTGGTCCAGGGCATCATCAGGGAGGGTGGTCCCGAGGCGTGGCGCACTTCGGGTTCGCCGAGCATGGCGTCCTCGGCAGCGATGGCCAGATCGCAGCACATGGCGAGCTCAAGTCCACCAGCTAGCGCGTAACCATTGATGGCGGCGATCACCGGCACCTCGGAGTTCCAGATCACGCGCAGTCGTTCGCAATTGGCGGACATGTCCGCGCGCCAGGCTTCGGTGTCCATCTCGAAGTCGTCGCTGTTCAGATCAAAGCCTGTGGTAAAGGCGCGCCCGGCTCCGGTCAGGATGATCGCGCGAATCTCCGGGTCCCGCTGTGCATCTCGAACGGCTTTGTCGAGAGCATCAAGCAGCTCAAGGTCGAGCGCGTTGAGCTTCTCTGGCCGGTTCATGATGAACGTGGCAAAGGCATCGTCCGGGTCGCGTTCAATGCGCAGTACGGGTTCTGCTGTCATGGCTTGGTTTCTTTCGTCTGATCAGGAATCGTGAGGTCTTCGGGGCAAAGAATGTCAGCTGAGGCAGAGTTGGCATAGAGCGCGGTAATTTGTTCGGGGCGGTTTTTCAGGCAGCGCGCCTGCGCCAGATGTCCCTTGTCCGTGATCTCTCCAGTGTTTCGATTGGGTGGACCCTCAGCGAGAATGGCTCTGAAAACCGAGGTTGAGCTGCCCGGCAAGGTGGTGTTGTGGCGGACCAGTCCCTGCAGCATGTGTGCCTTTAGATCATTTAGGGTAACAGTCTCGCAGGCGGCGGTTGTCGGGAAGAGAATGACTGCGATCCTGTCATGACCAGCGCCTGCGATGGCCACATCCTGAAGATATGGCGCGCAAGCGGCGAGAATGGCGTGGCGCAGGGCACCGACCTTTACCCGCGTCCCGGTGGTCAGTTTGAAATCTTCTGCAATCCGACCATCGAAACAGATGCCGCGTTCGGGTGTGCCATCGTGATGCGCGCGTCCGAGATCGCCGGTGTGCAGAAAACCAGCATCGTCCATGTCGAGCGGCGTCAGACCATTTGCATCGATGTAGCCCGGAGAAAGGTTGGGGCCTTGAAACCGGATTTCGAGCGCGTCGCCATCTACGGGTGCGAGTCGTACGGTATGGCCGGGGAGGGGAAGACCAATTTCACTTGTGTGTGTTGCGGGCTCGTGCCCGAGGCACATCGTTGAGGCGGCCTCGGTCGCGCCATACCCCGAGACGACGACCGGGGGCGTGTCGCAACCATGTGGTCCGGCCGCGACCGTTGCGCGTAATCGACGCCAGGTTTTCGCGCCCATTCCCGCACCGGCAAAGAAAATCAGATCGAGACGATCGAGCAGGGCGGTTCGGGTTTCCGGGCTGCGATCGAGGTGGTCGAGCAACAGGTCAATTCCATAGGGCACGTTGATATGGATTGTCGGGCGAATTTCGCGGATGCGGGCGGCCATCGCGTCCATATGTTCGGGATGGGGAGGGCTTTCGATGTGATAGCTCCCGCCGTTCCAGATCATCTTGTAGAAGTTATCGAGCCCCCCGAAGACATGATGCCAGGGTAGCCAGTCTATCAGCACGGGTCGTTTGTGGGTTAGGAACGGCCAGTGCGCGGCGTAAGCGCTCTGGTTCGATGCGATCATGCCCCGTGTGATCGAGACCGCTTTCGGGTCGCCTGTCGAACCGGAGGTGAAGTAAATGGCTGCCGGGTCGGATTGTTTTGCCGGTTCTACCGCAAAAGGGCCGTGATCGGTGTTTCCAAGGACCAGCCCCTCAAGGTTGATCCAGTTCCCTGCACCGTGTTCGAGAGCTTCGGGCGCTGCATCGGAAACTCCAAAGGTCAGTTTCGGGTTCGCGATGGCCAGAAGCCCGGCGAGCCGCGTGCGGCCATAACTCGTCTCCAGCAACATTGGTGACAACGGGACGTGGACAAACCCAGCTTTCAGGCAGGCAATCTTGAGCGCGGCGTGCGCGATGCTGGCACCGGTGATGACCGCAACCGTGTCAGACGGGCCTGCGCCCGCATTGCGCAGCTCATGGGCAAGAGCGTCAGAGAGGTGATCGATCTCTCCATAGCTCATGGTCCTGATGGTGTTGTCTTTTCGCTCGCTGACGAATGTGCAACCGGTGTCTTGCCGGGCCCACTGACGCCAGCGGTCGAGGATGTCGGGCAAGGGATCGGGAAGCGGCGTGTGGTTGTGCAGCAGGATCGAGCCATCTGCCCAATCCTTCCGTTCAATCATCGGTTTTGCGAGACGTTCCTGCGTGCTCACACCGGTTAACCTTTGCTGCTTGTTCACGTCGAAGTGCGTGAGAATGACAGAGGCAGACGCGTGTCTTCAACTATCACGGATACAAGTCACGTCTCGCAATTCGTGTCTTGTCGCGCTAAATCCGATTAAATGACATATCGGGGGAAATCCAATGACTGACAATTTGACCGTGATCGACCATCCGCTGGTGCGTCACAAGATTTCGCTTTTGCGCGACAAGGAGACCAAGTCTGTCGTGTTTCGCGCGCTTGTGCGGGAGATTGCGCAGCTCATGACATTTGAGGCTACCCGAGAGTTGCAACTGGTCGATCGGGATATTGAGACGCCAATGGCACCGATGACAGCGCGTGTTCTCGCAAATCCGGGGCCGGTGCTGGTGTCGATCCTGCGCGCGGGAAACGCGATGCTGGATGGCGTGCTGGACCTGATCCCGACTGCGTCGGTCTCGCATATCGGGGTATATCGCGATCATGAGACGCTGGAAGCCGTCGAATACTCATTCAATGGCCCACCCGATATTGCGGACCGTCTGAATATTGTGGTGGACCCGATGCTCGCCACGGCGAATTCGTCCATCGCGGCTTTGTCTCAATTGAAATCCAGAGGTGTCCGAGATATTCGCATGGTCTCAATTCTCGCTGCTCCGGAGGGTCTCGCGGCGTTTGCAGATGCCCATCCTGATGTTCCACTGTTTGTTGGGGCTGTCGATGAGCGCTTGAATGAAAAGGGTTACATCATTCCTGGACTTGGCGATGCCGGGGATCGCGCCTTCGGAACCTGAGATACCGTTATGCGACTTTGGTCGCATGAAATCTGCCGATCTGCTCGGTGGACGAGTCTTGTATAAAACCGTTAGGGTGCCTGCTGTCCTGGAGACAATCCCGTTTCTCGAAACGGAAAAACTATAAGGAGCCGGGTTCTGGGGATCTGGCCCATTGGGAGGAGTACACAAATGAAACGTTTCACTAAGCATATCGCTGGTCTGTCGACGGCTGCGATTGTGGGGGCTGCCGCATTGGCAGGTGCCACATCGGCCAGCGCTGACACAATCAATATCCGCATCGCATCCGGGCATCCGCCGACGGTTGTTTATGCCGGCCTGATGAAGACATTTTTCCAGACTGAGCTGAAGAAAGCCATTGAGGCCAAGACGGACCACACAGTCAATTTCATCGAAGGCTACAGCGGCTCCATCGTGAAAGTGTTCGACACCTTTGAGGGTGTCCAGAACGGTGTCGTTGATATTGGCGGCTTCTGCTACTGCTTCGAAGCTTCCAAGCTGCCGATGCACGCGTTCCAGATCATGCTGCCTTTTGGCACCATGGATCCGGTCCAGAGTGTTGCGGCTGCCGGCGAAATTTATGACCAGTATCCCAGCCTTGGAGAGCGTTTTCAGGGCTTCGACCAGACCCTGCTCGCGATTATCGGCGACGGTGGCTACAACCTTGGCACCAACTTCCCGTGGAAGAAGCTCGAAGATCTCAAGGGTCACAAGATCCTGGGTGCAGGCCTCAACCTGAACTGGATGGAGCAGGCAGGCATTGGCATCATTCCGGTGACCGATGGTCTTCCGGGCTGGTACCAGAAGATCAAGACCGGTGTTGCCGAGGGCGGCATCATGTTCCCGAGCGCCTGGGGTCCTGTCTTCAAGCTGCATGAGGTCGGCAAGTACTACACGACCATCGGCTTTGGCTCGATCACGTGGCACGGTCTAACCGTGAACAACCGCTTCTGGGAGCGGATGCCAGCTGACGCCAAGCCGATCGTCCAGGAAGTCGCCAAGCGTTTCCAGACCCTGACGGGTTCGGCAAACAAGGTCGGCTACGAAAAGGATATGAAGTGGCTCCGTGAGAACATCACCGTCACCGATCTTCCTGAAGACGTTCGTCTGGGTTGGGCAAAAGGTCTGGCCAGCTGGCCGCAGGCCCATGCTGATGAGCTCGAGGTTAAAGGCTTCCCGGCCAAGAAGATCTTGAACTCCTATCTGGCAGCTGCGGAAAAGCAGGGCTACGTCTGGCCTGTCCGCTACGTCATCAAGTAGCCACAGACTGCGGTCTGTTGGACTGAAGGATGCGCCGGCCGGACACCATCACTGGGTGTTCGGCCGGTCATCCGTCTGACAAACACAAAATCATTTATCGAAACAATCCACCCTCCGAACGTGCTGTTCTGCGCGACTTCGAGAGGAGAGACATATGAACCTCATCTCCTTTAGTGATCGTCTGTCCAAATTCCTCATGGTCCTCGCGGCTGTCTGGGCATTTGGTCTCACTTTCATGATTCTCGCCGATATCATCGGGCGTGGCGTATTCGACTCCCCGATCAACGGCACCGCCGAACTGGTGACCGCGTCTATCGTGATCATCGTGTTCCTGCAGGCCGGATATGCCATTCGAAGTCGCTCCATGTTGCGGGCTGACTTTCTGGTGACGCATCTTCCACCGAAAGTGCAGCGGGTTCTGCTGGCCATCGGCTATCTGCTCGGCGCCGCCTTTTTCCTGATGATCATCACGGGCGGCTGGGATGAAAGCATCCGGTCCTTTACCGAGGGTGAGTATGAGGGTGAAGGTGCGTTGCGCGTGCCGTCATGGCCCGCACGCTGGACCGTTCTGATCGGCAGCGCCATCGCCATGATCAATTATCTTGTGTTGGCGTATATCGACGTCTTCAAACCCGAAATTGCGGCATCCGAACTGGATACGTCCGCGCCGCAGCACTAGCCGCGCGACGAGAAGGATAAGCCACTGTGTTTGAAGTCAATATTGCCATTCTGCTTATTGTTTGCCTGATCGCTCTGGTCGCGATCGGCGTCCATATCGCCGTCGCGCTGGGTATGACCAGCGCGCTGGGTATTTTCCTGGTGACCGGGGCGGATATCTACGCTTTTGAGACCGTCCGGAGGATGTTGGCCGCGACCGCCTATGAGGCGATTCGTGATTATGTGTTTGCCGTGATTCCGCTGTTTTTGCTGATGGGAGAGTTCATCAGCAAGTCGGGAACCGTGACCGACGTTTATCGCGGGCTGAACCGACTGCTACGCAAAATCCCGGGTCGTCTGGCGATTGCCACCGTGCTGGGGAACGCGCTGTTTTCCTTTGTCACGGGTGTGAGTATTGCCTCGGCGGCGACCTTCTCGCGTATTGCCTATCCGGAAATGCGGCGGTTCGGGTATCACCCCGGCTTTGCGTTGGGCTCGGTCGCGGGTTCCAGCTGTCTGGGTATGCTGATCCCACCAAGCGTTCTGATGATCGTCTGGGGCATTCTGACCGAACAATCCATCGGGCAGCTCTTTGCTGCAGGTGTGCTCCCCGGTTTGATGCTGACTGTGATGTTCATCTCCTATGTCCTCGCCGTGGCGATTATTAGTCCGGCGACCGTGGGTGGGGGTGTCGCGAAGGTTCAGGAAATCGAGCGCGCGCAGCAGGACGAGGACGAGGTTTCAACCACACAGTTCTTTATCAGCCTGGCGGGCATTGTGGCCGTCGTTGTCGCCGTTCTTGGTGGTATCTGGTTTGGACTTTTCTCGCCAACCGAGGGCGCGGGTGCCGGCGCTTTCATCGGGCTCGTGCTCGCCTTGATCAAGGGCATGAAGTTCCGTGATTTTGTCGACGCAATTCTGTCAGTCGGACGTACCTCCGCACCGATCCTCCTGCTTCTGGTGGCAGCATCGCTCTATTCGCGCACATTGGCTATGACCGGAATGGCCAATGCCATTGAGGGCCTGTTCATCGGATCCGGGATGGAGCCATGGATGATTATCGCCGTCATGGTGCTGATCTGGTTCGCCCTGGGAATGATCATTGATTCGATCTCGATCATGCTTCTGACGGCTGCGATTTTCTCGCCGATTGCCGTGAAGCTCGGGTTTGACCCGATCGCCTTTGCCATCATTGCGATCATCGCGATTGAAGCGGGGCTGTTGACGCCGCCCTTTGGGTTGCTGGTCTATACGGTCAAATCCGCGATCACCGATATCGAACCGGATATGAACGTCATGACCATCTTCAAGAGCTCAACGCCCTATTGGGTGGTCATGCTGATCGCGATGGTTCTGATCGTGATGTATCCGGGAATCGCGAGTTATTTACCCAACGTATTGTTCCCGTCCTAGCAAGACAGATTGAGCCCCCGATCTTTGATCGGGGGCTTAGTCTTTCTGGATGACGCCTCGGCGTAGTTGGTCGCGTTCCATGGATTCGAACAGCGCTTTGAAACAGCCCCTGCCAAATCCTGCATCGCGTTTACGTTGCTATGGTGCCGGATCAGAAGCCATAGAGGTCTGCGCCGTCCTGCGCGCCGATTGCGCGCATGGCGCGCAGTAGGCAAATCTGGTTTGTGCCGTCGGAATGCAGGAAACTCGCGGCGTCTCGCATGTATTTCTCCACCGGGTGCTCATACATGATGCTGGCGCCGCCGAGCACTTCAGCGGATAGCCGGCAGACTTCGAAGGCGACTTCGGATGCGTTGACCTTGGCCAGCAGCCCGTGGACGCGCGCATCGGAATGATGCCGGTCGGCAAGCCACGCCGCCTTCCATATCTGCAGCCGCGAGGCATCGAGCAACATCGCCATGCGCCCGAGCATCAGTGCGACAGCCTGATGTTCGATAATCGGCTTGCCGCCCTGGACCCGGTTCTTTGCGTATTCAAGCGCGTATTCATAAGCGGCGCGTCCGACCCCGAGTACCGTGGCCGCCGCTTCTGCCTTGCTGCCCGGCAGGTATTTGCTCCGCAGTTCCGACAGCATGCCCTCGCCGACCAGCAGATTGGATGCGGGTACCCGGCAATTTTCGAGATGGAAGGTGCCGTTTGTGGCCAGCCGCTGGCTGCTTTTCTCGTGAAAGAAACCGACCCGGAACCCTGGCGTGTCATGGGGGATAACAAAGACTGCACCGCCTTCCGACAGGTTCTTGGTCATGTCGGTGCGCGCGACAATGAAGTAGAGCTTGGCCATCGAGCCGTTCGATATGTAACGCTTGGTACCGTTGAGCACATAATCGTCGCCGTCGCGCTCTGCGGACATGTGCAACGCGATTTCGGGTGTGTCGTGATAGCCTTGGTGGTCCGATCCGACATCCTCTTCGGTGATGCCGATCGCCGTTGTGGCTTCCGAATCTGCCACGAAGGGTGGAATGAACCGCTGTTGCTGCTCTTCGGTCATGGCGTCTTTGAACAGATGTGCTGTCTTCCAGCATTGATCCATGATCACCGCAAATCCCAGATCACCAACGCCGAGTTCTTCACCGACGATGCACATCGTCATGATGTCGACTTCCGCACCACCGAATTCCCGGGAGACGCCCAGCGTGCGAAGGCCAAGCTCGTCTGCGGCGCGGATCCAGTCCCAGGGGATGCGTTCGGCGGCGGTGGGAAGGCGATCACGGCGCAGCACATCGGGCCTGATCACCTGTTCGACAAAGTCACGCGCAATATCGCGCCAGCGCAATTGTTCATCCGTCAGCTGAAAATCCATGTTTTCTCCCCTTGTGCACGCTCGCCCTTCGGCGAACCCTGTTGCAGGTGATCACGCTATTTTCCGGGCGGTCGGGAGTCAAAGCAATCCGGCCTTCGGTCAGCCCGCTATTCCTTGAGAGGCTGAATCTGCTGGTCCCCGACCGGATCGTTATGAAAGATGATCGGCGACGAGGATCGGGTTGTTGAGAAGAGCCATTGTCTCAGCCGGCGTCAGCCAATCGCCAAGTGCTGAAACATCCGAAGACCGCTCGGCCTTGGCCCGCGCGAGCGTGCTGTGGACGTCGAATTCGGCCGGCACGTCCTGTCTTGTGGAAAGCTGTACGAGATGCCAGCTGCGCAGCGACGGGTCCCCGGCAAGCAGGCTCAGGGCGGCTCCCGTGTGGCGGGGAAAGCGTGCGAGGTTCTGCTCATAGGCCGCCAGGATTGCAGGCCGTGAACGACGTCGTTCTTCGGGAGTCCGGAAGATCGCCAGTCGCTTCAGAATTCCGCCCAGCGCCACGCTATCGCTCATCCAGGACAGAAATGCCGATAGCATCAGTCCGGATGTGACGGGCAGAAGCCAGAGAAACAGCGCGGGTTTGAGCTCGTAGGAGAGGATTGCTAGGATCAGGCCGAACGCCATGTCCCATCTGTGGCTGCGCAATGCCGCCCCGAATCCGATCCGCCCGTCACCGCGCCGCTGCGGGGCCCAGCCGCTGTCCGCCCCGCTCAGCACGGCGCGTACGAAGCCACTCTGGGCGATCATCATGATCGGCGCGTAGAGCACCGAGAACACGAGTTCGAACGCTAGACTGAGGGTCAGCGCCAGCGGGCCGCCAAACCGGATCAGGCGCGCCGGCCGGATCATGATGGCGAGCCAGCCGAGGAGCTTGGGGGCGAGGACCACACCCATCGACAGAAGAAAAAGCGTGACCGCGCGCTCGCTGTCGAAAACTGGCCATGTCGGGAAGAGCGAAGGAGTTTTGAAATATTCTGGCCGGGTCACCGCAGCCTGGACAGCGATCAGCATGCCGATCACAACCAACGACAGCCAGAGTAACGAACTCAAATAGGCCATGATTCCGGTCAGAAGATGTAGGCGGGTTGGCCAAGTCAGTCCGCGCGCAAACAGGAAGCGGATATGCTGAAGGTTGCCCTGGCACCACCGCCGGTCGCGGATCAGGACGTCGATCAGGGACGGAGGTGCCTGCTCGAAACTTTCCGTCAGGTCGGTGTCGATACGGACTCCCCATCCGGCGCGCTGGAGCAGGGCTGCCTCGATGAAGTCGTGGCTGAGTACATGACCGCCGAACGGGGGCGGCCCCGAGAGTTCGGGCAGGCGCGCCGCCGCGGCGAAGGCGTCGACGCGGATGATGGCGTTGTGGCCCCAGAAATTGCCGCTTCGGCCATGCCAGGCTGCCAGCCCGTTACCGAATATGGGGCCGTAGCATCGGTTTGCGAACTGCTGGAGGCGGGCATAAAGGCTGCGTGCCCCGACAATCGCGGGAAGCGTCTGCAGCAAACCCAGACCGGGATCGCGCGCAAGACGTCGGGCCATCTCGATCATGGTTGCCGGCGCGATCAGGCTGTCGGCGTCCAGCACGAGCATTGCGTCCCAGTCTCCGCCCCAGCGCATGACCCAGTCGGCGATGTTTCCGGCCTTGCGTTCCGTGTTCTGACGCCGGTGTCGATAGTAGACCGGGCAGGATTCCAGACTTTCCTCGACAAGAGCGCGAAAGGTCGCTTCTTCGCCGATCCAGGCGTCCGGCCGGTTTGTATCGCTGAGGATGAAGATGGCGAAGCGGTCCGGCGCCTGCTCGGAAAGTCCACGGGTCATCGCGGCAAGCGCGGCTGCCACGTTCTGCGGGTCCTCATTGTAGACGGGAGCCAGCAGGGCGGTCCGGATGGACGGCACCTCGTTTTCGACGCGCCGCGCGCGAACAAGGTCGATCCAGAATTGCCGGAGAAAACCGAGAGCGGCCTGGTTCGCTGCGAAGCCGATCCAGGCGAAGTTGACCGTGAAGACAATTAGGAACAACCACTGAAGGGCCGTGATGCCGCCTGCGGCCAGTACGCCGTGCATCTCAAAAGCCCCATAGCCTGTCAGGGCAAGTGTAGCGCCCGACAGCAGCAGACGGTTCAGCCATGTGTCCAGCGCCGACAGCAGGCGCCCGCCCGGACGTGGTTTTGCTCGCGGGCCATGTACGGGCTGCCGTAGCATGTCACGCGGGCATTCGGGCGGCATGGCCCGGCGTGGAGCAATCGTACCGTCCATGTTAGGCTCGGGACCAGCGATAGAGCCATGTTTCACCGACCGGCCCGCTCTCGTCGAACGGCCGGACGCTTAATTCGATCTGCTCGGCCTGTTGGGGGTCGATGGTCACAAAGACCCGAAATCCCCCCGTGGCCGGATTGGGCTGGACGACCTCATCGATCAGCTTCCCTTGGGAAACAGCGACATTCGCCCGGATCGAATCTGCCGACCTGTCTTTGGGCAGGGCATAGTCGATCACATATTGCGGGTGGCCGGTCTGCAGAGCCATGCCATGGGCGCTGCGGATCACGCGCGCCAAGCCGCCGGTGCGGGTCGGCGCGTCGTTCGGCCATGTGAGACGATATGCAAACGGATATGGCGTGTCCGGGACGATGGCGTTCGCGGGACGCCAATACGCCACGATATTATCGTTGATCTCGGAGTCTGACGGTATCTCGACCAGTTGGACATGGCCCGGTCCCCAATCTCCATGGGGTGTGACCCAGGCCGAGGGGCGGGTTTCATACGCGGCTTCGAGGTCCTGAAACTCTTCGTAGCGGCGGTTGCGCTGGACTAGCCCGAAACCACGCGGGTTGGTGTCGAGAAAGGCGCTGATCTGGAGCGTTGCCGGATTTTGCAGCGGTCGCCAGAGGCGCTCCCCGGCGCCGGTATGAATTGCCAGGCCCACCGAATCGTGAACCGCGGGTCGGTAGTCGGGCGCGTCGGGCTCATCGACCGGACCATGCATGAACATCGATGTCAGGGCGCCGAGGCCGACATGGGACAGCGGGGCACGCGCAAAAAGCGTTGCGTCGACATCCATGGTCGTGGGCGCTCCGGGATAGATTCCAAACCGGTAGGCACCTGCAACCCGGGGGCTGTCGAGCAGCGCATGCACGACAATGGCTGTTGCACCTGCGGAGGGGCGCTCGATCCAGAACCGTCGGAAGATCGGAAACTCCTCCCCCGTTGCCTCACCAACATCGATGGCAAGCCCGCGCGCCGAAAGCCCGTAATTCTGGCCGCGCGAAACCCCACGGAAATAGCTGGCCCCCTGAAACAACACGAACTCGTCCTGATAATCGTCCCGGTTCAGGGGGTGGTGCAGCCGAAATCCGGCGAATTGTGCGGCCTGGACCAGCAGGTCCGAGATGCCGAGATCCGGCGTGTCGAAACTGTCCGCCCCGATCCTGACGGGATACGATCTCCCATTCTCGACCACCGAGATATCGACGCCGTTCTCGAACAGGAAGCCCGGCGCAAAGAGTTCGACCGAAAACGCGGTCGGTGTCGAGCCCCAGATCGCCTGGCCCTTCCGGTATCGAATCTGGCGATAGGTATCGTAGTCGAGATTACGCAACGATGGCGGGACCGGCGCCGGTTTCACGAAATCGCGCGCGGCCAGTCCCCGCGCAGCATCGAGCACGAGTTGACGGGTGAACGGCGTGCCGGCGGGCGTTGCAGCTTGCGACCCGTTGTCCGACGCGCCCAGAGCAAGAGTTGGACGTGCTGCGAGCGCGCCGAGCAGGTAGCCCAGCGAGTGGATCATGGAGCGGCGGTTGAACATCGTGTGGTAAACGATCTGAAAGGGCTGACTATTTCACGAGTGGAAAATTGGCAGGCGCGGGAATGAAGTCAGGTCTCGGCAATTGAGGCGGTGAGTCCGCCTGCCAGACATCGCGCTTGGCCACCATATTGTATCCCGGATTGTGGAAATATGATGGCGGTGCTTGAGCGCTACAGGGTCGGGGCAGACCTGCAAAATATGCGTTTCGGGGTTTGCGTCGGACCGCGCCGGCATTTGCGGTCCTGGGTCGCAAAGGGTGCACATCTTTTGTGCATTGAGAAGAACAACGCGCAACGGTATTCCCGGTTTTCCGCATGAACCAGGCTGGCACGTTGATTGCGTTGAAGCAGCCGACGCAAAATGGATGAAATCTGGACAGGAAGAGCCCATGTCGAATGACATACCCATCATTGATATCTCCGAGCTTGTGTCGGGAACGGGTTCGAAGCGGGTGGCCGAAGAAATTGGTGCCGTCTGCCGGGAGGTGGGGTTTTTCTACGTGACGGGTCACGGCATTCCGGCGGCGACGACCGCGCGCCTGTTCTCCGAAGCCCGGCGCTTCTTTTCTGCCCCGGTCGAGATCAAGAATGCGGCCTCGATCACCCAGTCTCCCCACAACCGTGGATATGTGGGTATGGGGGAGGAAATCCTCGATCCCGATATGCCGGCCGACCTCAAGGAAGCTTACAATATCGGCCTCGAGATTCCCGCCGATGACCCGGAGTTGCTTACGGGGGTGCCGTTTCGCGGGGTGAACCTCTGGCCCGACCTGCCGGACTGGCGCGAGAACATGCTCGATTACTACGACCGGTGCTGGGATCTGGGCCTGACCCTGCACAAGGCCTTCGCCATCGACCTTGGTTTGCCCGAGGACTATTTCACGCCCCTATTCGATCGGCCCATGGCGACGCTGCGCCTGTTGCGCTACCCGCCACAGATCGAGGACCCTGAGCCCGGGCAGATTGGTGCCGGGACCCACACCGATTACGGGAATGTCACCATTCTCGCCGTCGATGGCGTTGCGGGGCTTGAGGTAAAGGCGCGCGACGGGACATGGGTGGCGGCTCCCTGTATCGATGATGCCTTTGTCTGCAATATCGGCGATTGCCTGATGCGCTGGTCGAACGATATCTATGTGTCAACGCCGCACCGCGTCACCAATGCCGCCGGGCGCGAACGGTATTCCGCGGCGTTCTTCCTCGACCCCAATCCAGAGGCTGAGGTTGCCTGTTTGTCGACCTGTCAAAGCCCTGATCGGCTACCCCGATATGCGCCAATATCAGGTGCCGACTATCTTAAGTCCCGGCTGGATGCGACATATGTCCATCGTGCCGTCACCGACTAGGATTTCAGCGCGAACACATCTGTGCGATTGCGCTGGCAGACGCCCGTTCAGTCCCCATATTTCAGATAACGAATTTTCGATCAAAGGACAGGTACATGGCGTCTTCAGAGACCAAAACCGCTGAAATCAATCCGGCCATTGCGCATTGGAACGGCCCACTTGGCTTGCCGGAGTTCGCGGCCATCGCGGATCATGATTTTGACGCGGCTTTTGCGGCGGCCCTGCCCGCACATCTGGCGGAGATCGAAGCGATCGCACAGAATTCCGAAGCGCCGACATTCGAGAACACGATTGTGGCGCTCGAATGTGCGGGTGAGCTTCTCGACCGTGCAGCGAGCATTTTTTGGAACCTGTCCGGTGCGAACACCAACGATACAATTCAGGCGCTGGAGCGAAAACTGGCGCCCGAAATGTCGCGACATTCCTCGGCTATCTCCATGAATTCGGCACTGTTTGACCGGATCGATACGCTTTATCAGAATCGTGAAGATCTGGGGCTGGATGGCGAAGCCGCGCGGGTTCTCGAACTCACCTGGAAGTCGTTCGTGCGTTCGGGTGCCAAGCTCAATGGTGACGATCAGACCCGGTTTGCGGCGATCAATGAGCGCCTTGCGACCCTGGGCACGGCGTTTTCACAGAACGTTCTGGCCGATGAAAGTGAATATGCGCTGGTCCTCGAATCCGATGTGGATCTGGCCGGGTTGCCCGATTTTCTGGTGTCCAGTATGGCGGCGGCGGCGGAAGAGCGTGGCCATCCGGGCAAACATGCTGTCACCCTGTCACGTTCGATCATCGAACCTTTCCTGACATTTTCCGAGCGTCGAGATTTGCGGGAGGAAGCATTCAAGGCGTGGACTGCACGTGGTGAGGGATCGGGTGAACGGGACAACCGGCCGCTTGTCGCTGAAATGGTGAAGCTGCGCGCCGAGAAGGCGGCACTGCTTGGCTATGCCAGCTTTGCCCATTTCAAGCTCGACAACACGATGGCCAAAACCCCGGAGAATGTGCGCGCGCTTCTGGAGACCATGTGGGAAAAGGCCCGCAACCGTGCCGCAGAAGAAGCCGTGGACCTTTCGGAACTGATTGCCGCTGAAGGGCACAATCATGCTGTTGCACCATGGGACTGGCGGTTCTACTCCGAGAAAGTCCGCGCGGCGCGGTTTGATTTCAACGAAGCTGAAATCAAACCCTATGTGCAGTTGGAAAAAATGATCGCCGCCGCCTTTGCGACAGCCGAAAAACTCTTCGGGATCACCATTCACCAACACGAGGGTGTTGAAGCTTATCATCCGGATGTTCGGGTTTTCGAAGTGCTGAACGCCGATGGCGATCGCATCGCCGTTTTTCTGGGTGACTATTTTGCACGTTCGTCAAAGCGCTCGGG
>Ga0115566_10000701_pt1 | contig 28812 bp, 5 predicted proteins | sample COGITO_mtgs_1204_3_FD_87173 | JGI IMG/M metagenome (GOLD analysis project Ga0115566, IMG submission 87173) | Pelagic marine microbial communities from North Sea - COGITO_mtgs_120405 | ecosystem: Environmental > Aquatic > Marine > Epipelagic | place: Germany:Helgoland, sampling site Kabeltonne...
CTTGTGAGCACTGAGCCGCTGTGCGGCTTTGGGCTGGCGGACCCCTCGTATGCTGAGGTGGTGTCGTCAGTGCTTGCCAAGTGCGAGGCCCCGGCTCACGAGACCGGCATGGTGTCGGTTGAGCTTCTCTCATCGCACGGTCAGCAGCTTACGGATAATCAGGTTGCTTTCTCTTTCTACGATGATGTTTTCGCTTCTTCCATGTTTCCAAGCGAAGGATACGGTACAGGCGGAACCGTCATCGAGATCACCTTCACTGACAATGCACCCAAGGACGTGTCATGCTATTTCGGCAGCGTTTTCCCTGTCCACGGTCGTCCATCCCGTGCTACAATGGCGTGTGTTTCCCCGACAATGACTCCTCCCCGGGGCGTGATTCCGGTTGGCGCAGCTTACCTGCACTCGGTTGCTTTGTCTGACCCGTTGGTGTACGATGTTATTCCCACACCAAAGCTGGAAACACTATTCCCAGCTGCTACCTCGTCGCTGGGCGGAACGACCATCACTATCGTGGCAAGCCCGTTCATGGACACCGCGCGTGCGTTTTGCAGATTCGGAGACCAGGTCACCGTTGCGACAAAAGCGGAGATGGCTTACCTTGGGCTCGGCGTCGAAGCGGATTTCTTTGAGTTTTCAGTCGCCAATGCCACTGCTTGGAGCAATCAGGCGTTCGACGTTCTACACGCTAGGCCTATCATGCCCGTCATATTCACATGCGAAACCCCGAGAAACTCACCAGGTTTCGTCAGTGTGGAAGTTGGGATGAAGTCGGCTGACGGTTCAGAATTTGATATGGCGCCAACGGGACACTTGGTCGACTTTGCTTTCGAGGCGATCCCATCGGTTGCCTATGCAACCCCATCCTTTGGAATTTCCGCTGGTGGCTCGCTTGTGCGTATAGTCGGTTCGCACTTTTCTGACGCCGGTCGGGCATGCGGCTTTGGCAGTGCGTCCCCAACACTCAGTACGTTTGTGAGTTCGGCATTGATGGTGTGTGAGTCCCCCGCACACGAGGAGGGCACAATTAAAATCGAGTTGGCGCTTGATGATGCATGGGAGACATGGACGACAGATTCAGCGCAATTCCAGTTTATGGAACGTGCGTCAGTCTTTGCCATTGATCCTCCCAACACCGTTGAGACGGGAGGCAACGTGGTCAATCTTCATGGGACTGGCTTCGCATCTGATGCGATCGATTCGTGCGCCTTTGGTACTGTGGGACCGACACCAAGCAGAGTGGTATCGTCAAGACTACTTGAGTGCGTGTCGCCCGCTAGTGAACCACAACGTGCACTTCGCGTTGCTGGATCTGGTCGCAACTCTCAATTTTCCACTGATACTTTCGCTTCCGTACACGTCGCGAACACTCCGAAGATCGAGTTTGCCTACCCGACACGTGGTCCATCCACGGGCGGCACGCGTGTTGCAGTCGTCGGCTCCGGACTCGCATCGCTTCGCACGCATGAATTTGTGGGAAGCTGCGCGTTTGGTGAGAAGACATCTCCCGCAGATTGGCTCAACATAGACGAGCTGAGGTCCCCGGAGGAAGTGAGTGTGGCGCGTGCACACGCGCTCGATCACATCAATTCCACGGACACGTGGCGAACGCTTGGCGTCGCCATGGGTTGGAGTATGGTGATATGCGAATCCACGCCATCATCGCCTGGCTTCGTTCCTCTTGGATTCAGGACAGACATTGGAGCGGATGTTGCTGAGATTTCTTTCACGTTCACTCCATCCGCCTTGGTCAGCATTGTCCATCCAGGCATCATCACGGATGACCCAGCGTGGGTGATTCACGCAGACGGCTTCGACTTCCCTATTGATGAGGGTCCCGCAGAAACCGGCTACGTATCGTGCACGTTTGGCTCCGTGGACTCGGCTACAGCTGCCATTTTTGTGTCTTCGGCATACATCAAGTGCGAGGCTCCAAGCCACATGCTCCCGGGCCTGACCCAGCTTAACCTTGTGACCGATCAGGGTTTACGGTGGACGCAAGACAGTTCCTCTGTGCTTGATGTGTTACCTAGCGTCAGAGCGATTGCTGTGGAGCCTCCCACAGGCTGGGCAGAGGGCGGCGTCTCGTTGGAGGTTCACGTGGGATCTTTGCCGGTGATTGTGGCGGAGAACTCGCTGTTCCCTCCGTTTGCATGTCAGTTTGGGACAATCGCTCCGGTTGCGTCCAGGGCAACGTCCACATCGATGATGTGCACCACACCCGCTGCGGTGCCGGGCTGGCGACGGGTGAGCGTTACTCCGGGTATCAACTTGATGACTGGCGGCGACGGACCAGCACCTACATTCCACGTTCTCCCCATTCCTGAGGTGATCGCTGCCGCGCCGCTGTTTGGACCAACTGCGGGCGGGAACCGGGTTACGTTCACGGGACTCGGGACGCTTACCTTGGGCAACGTGGCGTGCATGTTTGACGGGGAGGTGAAAGAGGCGCGTGCAATCTCTGCGACCGACGTGGAATGCACTGTCCCTGCGCATGAGCCTGGCGTCATTCAAGTTTCCATCGTACACTCAGCCTTTGCAGATGGCATTGGTCCACATGGCCTCGCTGTTGCGCTTGGCTCGCCGCTGACTGTGTTCGACTCGGGCACGGTCGATTTCGAGTACTTTGGAATATTCCACATGGTACATCACTACCCGAGGCGCAGCCCGACCATGGGTGGGACCATGCTGAACTTGTACGGCGACGGTTTTACCCGGCGGGATCACAGCTACCGATGCATGTTCGGCTCTGGATATTTCCAGGATGCTGAAGTTGTTTCGAGCAGTATCATTCGATGTGCAGCTCCTCCCCGTCGTCTATCGGGCGAGGCTCTTCTCACCATGACTCTTGATGTGCATGATTCGCAAATTGTGGGCGGCGAGGAAGAAGGCCGGACCGGTATGCACTCTTTCTACTGGCAACCCAAGCTGTACTCCTTTGACCCAGATGAGGCAAAGTCCAACGGAGGCCAGGAGATTGTGCTTCGCGGTGATGACTTCATCGACGTGGATACTCTGTCATGCAGATTTGGTACCGTCCAAGTCGCTGCTGCGTTCTATTCTGAGGACCGCATCATGTGTAAGGCTCCTGCTCGATCTCCCAGCTTTTCTGGGGTGTTGGCAAATAAGGGTCAAAATACCTTGGAGATATCCGCGAACGCATTCGACTACACGACCACCGGTCTGGTCATCAACTACCTGCCGTCAGCGGACGATGCCAATTCTGGCCGCCAGATTTCCGCATTGGAGGCGCTGGGTTTGATCTATGGCTACACTCTCATCACGGAGGTACTTGTTACCAACGGTCCAGTCACGGGCGGCACCCCAGCTGTCATCGATGGTGCCAACTTTGACTCGCAAGACGTGTCATGCAAGTTCATGTCAACGCAGACCTCTGCAATCTGGGTGAATAGCTTCAGGATCATATGTATGACCCCGCCTCAGCCCGCAGGTTTCGCCGCCCTCGAGCTCCTCGATGGTTCAGAGACGACAAACTTCGGGAACCAGTTCCACTTCCACCCAAGGGTGAAGGTGAGCCTCCTGGAACCGACCTTTGCATCCACGAGGGGTGGTGAGTTGGTGATGGTCAACGGCAAGCACTTCATGCAGTTCGCCGAACTCGGCGAGATGCCTTACAAGGTTGGCACGTTCTGCTCCCTCGGCACGCTAGCAGTTGAGCCCGCGCACTTCATCAGTAGCGCGTTGGTGATATGTGAGACGCTGGAGCACCAGAAGGCAGATCTTGCGTTGGAGATTTCACTCAACACCATGGACAAGTCATTTTCCAGGATTCAGCTCCATTTACGCGATCACCCGTCGATTGATGCCATCGAGCCTTACGGCGCACCTGCGGTGGGAGGAGCGGTCATCACCGTATCGGGTGGCCCCTTCGACAGGGATGTACCATACGGATGCAAGATTGGTACGCTTGGACATGTCGCTGGATTCTTGTTGTCTCCCAGCCAGACCGCTTGCGTCCTCCCGAGCCATGTCCCTGGTTTCGTTCCTCTATACGTCACCCAAAACTGGCACGATGTGTCAGAGGCCGCGGTGACTTTCCAATACCGTGAACCAGCCGTTGTCGATGCAGTTATGCCCGCACATGGCCTCACGCAAGGCGGTGATCTCATCACAGTCACCGGTGCTCACTTCAAGCAAGGCGAACAGCCATACTGTAGAATGGGACACCAACTCGTCGCAACTGATGCTGTTACGCCAAACGCAATTGTCTGTTACACCCCAGCGATGCCCCCGGGTTTCATCCGCATCGGCGTTGCGGACGGCTTCGAGGATGGTATCCCTGATAATATGGACCAGGGCAAGGGTGCGTGGTTCTTGTTCCAGCCTCCTGCAGTCACGATGGCTGCGAATCCGTTCGTCGGAGGGCCAGGTGGCGGTTCCTTGGTCACCGTTACAGGATACGAACTCGTAGCTTTTGAGCCCGAAGGCATGCTCTGTCACTTTGGTGGGGACGAGCCCACCAACGCATATTTAATCTCTTCCGTGCTTGCCAGGTGCGAATCATCTGCGCACGCGGAGGGCGTTGTTGCGCTTGAGTTGAGCGCGACTGGGCCAATTCAGGGGTTGGAATATGCTTCTTTCGAGTATGTCAACTCTCCGAGACCAGTTGCTCTGGACCCGCCCGCGGGCCCATCAGAGGGCGGCGCGCGTTTGGTTTTGACCCTCGTAGGCGCCGAGCATTGGACTGTTGGTTCGGGTACGCAAGGCGCGAGTGTGCAGTTCGGAACAGTGTGGCCGCTGTCTATTCGATCGCTCGGTGGCGGCGGCGTTGAGCTGTTTGCGCCTGCTCGCACTCCGAGCGTTGCACCGCTGCTCATCACCACCGATCTCTCCTCATCGTCTCCAGCTTTCAACGGGCTGAAGTACAATTCTTACGGTCTAGATTCCGAGGTTAGGGTTCTCGCAACATATCCCGAGCGTTCCATCTCAAGCGGTGGTTCCTTGGTGGACGTCACCGTCGCGAAACGCGGCGAGGCAGACGAGCATGTGCCCAGATTCTGTCATTTCGGATTGGATTCCACGCCAGCGCACTTTGTCAACTCTTGGGAAGTGTGCCTGTCCGGAGGTAACGCATACCTCCCGGCACTCAACACCACGTTATCTGGATCCTTCTACGAAGGCCCGATCGACACTCTCACGAGCAGCTCAGAAGTCAACGTCACTTCTCAGTTCGCCAAGTGGGCGAGTTCTCCATCCGCGCCGACGACGTCAGAACCGTCTGCGTGGTTTTCGGAGCTTGGCCGCGGCGGACAGTGCCTCGGGTTCACCACAGTTCGCTGCATCGCTCCCGCGCAAGCCGCCGGGTGGACGCAGGTGACCGTCGGAGACCCGCACACTCCACCCTCAGGTACCGGTGGCGTTCCATTCGAGTACCTTGCTGCCCCGGTTCTTTTCCTGTCGCAGCCTGCGGATGGTGGAATGGGAGGTGGATCTGTCGCAAGGATCACCGGCTCACATCTTCACGGCGCTGATGCGTGCTGGTCGGGCACGGACGTTGTTGACGCGCATGTTGTGTCATCGTCGTTGGTCTACTGTGAGACGCCGGGTGCGAGGATGCCTGGGCAAGTTATGTTCGGTTTGGGCGCAGACGCACCTCCAACGGGAGATGCCGTTCTCGCATTTACCTACAAGGAGGATTTCGTGCCGTTGTCAGTGACGCCGACTGGTGGTTCGAACGCAGGCGGGGTGCTGCTGACCATCACCTCGCATCCTGATTCGGTACACACTCGGGCTAGCAATCCATCGTGTCACATCGGGACGATTGGTCTCATGGCTCGAGCCAGTGCGATGGGATACGAGTGCGTGACACCGGCAGCAGCTGGCTTGACGGCTTCGGTGGCGCTCTCGCTGAACGGTGCGGACAGGACTCCAGAGTCTAATGACCTTGCTTTCGCGCAACGTCCTGATCCAGCGACATTATCGGTGTCGGTTACTTCGCTTGTTTCGTCCGGAGGGGCTGAGTTGTTCATCGAGGCTTCCATTCCGGGCGGAGCATACGACGATCTCTCCTGTGTCTTCAACGGGGATTACTCGGCACCCGCGACGGTCACCGATGTCGAGGAAGTTTGTGTCGGAGGGTCAAACTGGAACGCCACGGCCGGTCAATCTGCAAACAAATGTTTGGGTAGTGCAATCGTGCGATGCATCGCACCACCACTTCCATCCGGCGCGGTATCCCTGTGGCTTGCAGCCGTCCCGTCTGACTCCTTCACCGGCCACTCGCATTCTCCACTGCCCGGTGCCGAGATTTTTGTCATCCCATCTCCTCACGTCGCGGTCGTTGAACCCGCGTACGCGTCGACTTCGGGCGGCGACGTAATCCACTTCAAGGGAGCTCATATGCAGGTTGACTATATCGACGTTGTCGTGGGATCATCGCCGGAATCGACTCTCGTGCGTGTCGTGTCCTCCGCGGTGGCTTCGATTGAATCGCCAGCTCACTTTGAGGGAGCCGCGGTCGTCGTACCTTGGGTCGATGGGCAGCTCGCTGAAACTTCCGGCGACATGCCGCAGTTGGAGTATGTTGCGCCCTCGCACGTCGTCGGGGCGACCCCTACGGACGGTTCTGAATCTGGCGGCGCGCTGGTAGTCGCCTCTCTCGACGGATTCTCGTCAGGACATGGCAACCTCGCGTGCTCCTTTGGCTCTGTTCGTGTCGCCGCGAGACGAGCATCGGACGGGTCAGTCGTCGGCCTCGAGTGCGCCTCCCCCGCCCGTGCGTCTGGGTACGTGCAACTTCGAGCGGAGGCTAATGGCGTCGGAGCGACTAGCGAGACTGCATTTGCGTACCGCAGAGACATACACGCGTACTCTGTCGATCCGGCTACCATGCCATCAAGTGGTGGCAGTGTCACAATTGTGGAGACCTTCGGGGAGATGGCGAGAACAGAGCAGACTTCGTGCAGGTTTGGGACCGAGGTCGTACCAGCACGGGTGCTCGCCACATCCCGTATATGCACAGGTGTCGCTCGCACCGTCCCGGGCTACAACACAACGCTTTACAGAGACCCAGACGCGGTATGGAGTGCACTGAGTCGTTGCCAGGGTTGGTCTACCGTGGCGTGCGATGCACCGTCTTCACCACCCGGTTTTGTCTCACTCTCTGTTGGTCTTGGCGGCGGTGAGTATTTTTCCTCTGGACTTTACGTGCAGTACCGCTCCGTGCCGATCGTCAGGCGCATTCAGCCTGTCTCCGGTCCGGCGTCTGGTGTTGGTGTTGTCAAGGTTGTGGGCGCAGATTTCGTTGAGGATGAAGGCCTGTATCGATTTGATGACATCTCACCTGGCGTGCTTGACCGGGTTTCCTCCGCGCTCGTTAAATGCGAGGTGCCCGATCACGACATCGGCATCGTCGCATTCGAGCTCGGGCTCGGAGACGATGGGCAGCAATACACGCGCTCGGGTGTTTTATACGAGTACGTGCAAGAGCCATGGGTCGTCGGCATCGAACCTCCGCAGGGTCCGCTCGAGGGCGGCGCCACTGTTAAGCTGGCACTTCACGTCGATCACTCCCTCTCCGACCCTTCCGTAGATGCGCCATGCAGATTCGGAACGATTGGACCGGTCAAGGGGCAGAGGTACGCGCTCGGTACGTCGTGCGTACAGCCCGCCTACGCCGGTGGCCAGGTCCCCGTCGCCACCTCACTCAACGAGGGCGAGGTGTGGACCGAATCCGAGGTGTTGTTCACTTACGGCGTGGCCACCGCGGTGGTTCACGCGGTGCTTCCAACCACCGGACCCCAGCGTGGAGGCACCGAGGTCGTGGTCTACGCGGGCGGTCTACGTGCGGATAGGGGCGTGCAGTGCCGCTTCGGCATGGACATCGTCACCGGCCAATTCGTCGGAGGACCGGATGCGTGCACTGGCGTTGACGGCGGCGCGGATAACTCGACGCTGTGCATCGGCTGGAGAATGCTCTGGCAGGAGATTCGGTGCGTCGCTCCGAGCTACTACCCGGGAGTGACCACTGTCGAGGTGACCGACATAATCGGAATATTCAGCGACAGCAAGCACGAGTTCGAGTACCAGGTGCCCGCAGAGGTCGTCGCCGTTCACCCTCCCGTGGGATCCACTGAAGGCTCCACGGTGGTGACCGTGCAAGGCGTTAACCTCGTCGGCGCAAACTCCGCCAAGACCATTTGCGGTTTTGGAGACGCCGAGTTTACGACTGCCGTCGAGGTGTCTTCCGTGGTGATCATCTGCGAATCACCAGCACATCCGGAAGGTTCCGTCGCAGTGGAGGTTAGTGTAAGCGACCAGGGGCAACAGTTCTCCTCGAGCAATGCTCTGTTCGATTATGCATCCCCCGTTGCTCTTCGGGCTGCGTACCCAGAGGGTGGTCCGGAGGAGGGTGGCACCGTCGTGAGCGTCCAAACGGATTCCGTCGAGGGTTCGCTCAGGACCTTCGGCTGCAGGTTTGGAACCATCGCTCCCGTCAGCGCGCGCAAGGCGAACGACAACATCATGCAGTGCATGAGCCCCGCACGAGACATCGGGGCGACTCAGCTCGAGGTGACTCACAACGGCGGTGCGGATTATTCATCCTCATGGACTTCATTCTCCTACTGGCCGCAATCCGAAATTTTGTCAATCGATCCTGCCTCTGGTCCAATCGCTGGCGGCACGCTCGTTACGGTCGTTGGCCACGGCCTGCGCGACACGACCCGCTGCCGCTTCGGCAACGAGGTTGTCGACGGTCAGCATTTCGCTGGCGTCGATACCGTTTATACCGCGGACAGGATGACCAGGCAGGTTTTAACAAATGGAACTGAGGTTACGCAGTGGGCGAGCCGGACTCAGAGGTATGGCGTTGCCTATTTGGTCTGCCAAACACCATCCTTGGCCGCAGGTCACGTGAGCGTTCAGATTAGCGATGCGTTCGGCGGCTTTAGCGCATCGCGCGAAGTCGACTTCCAGTTCCGCGCACCCGCCGAGGTGCACGCGCTCTGGCCCAGGCTTGGATCCACAGAGGGTGGCGCTGTCCTGTCCGTGACAGGTTTTGACCTCATCGGCGCCGACCGCATTTGTGCGTTTGGCGACACCGAATCGATCACTGTCGTGGAGGTTTCGTCCAGACTTGTCCTTTGTGAGGTCCCCGCGCACCCTGAGGGTACCATCGAGGTCGAGGTCAGCGTCGTGAGCGAAGAAAGGCAGCAACTGACCTCAAACGGTGTTGCCTTTGATTACGCTACTCCAATTTCTGTGAGAGGCATAGATCCTGCCGGCGGACCGGAGGAGGGTGGCACCGTCGTGAGCGTCCAAACGGATTCCGTCGAGGGTTCGCTCAGGACCTTCGGCTGCAGGTTTGGAACTATCGCTCCTGTCAGCGCGCGCAAGGCGAACGACAACGTCATGCAGTGCATGAGCCCCGCGAGAGACATCGGGGCGACTCAGCTCGAGGTGACTCACAACGGCGGTGCGGAATATTCGAGCTCTGCGTTTGCCTTTTTCCACTGGTCAACTGCCAATGTGTTGTCAGTCGAGCCTGCCTCTGGTCCCATCAGCGGTGGCACACTCGTCACCATCACGGGCCACGGTATTCGCGAGGATGTACAGTGCCGCTTCGGCAACGAGGTGGTGTACGGCAACCGTGTGGGTGGCGACTGGGAACTTGGATCTGATGGCCAAAGACAATCTGGCCAGATCGAGGGTCATCAGCGGTGGATGGTTGATGCGCATCCGATGGTGACGACGTCTGTGATTTGCCGCACTCCGCCTCTGAGCGCCGGTCACACGAGTGTGGAGATCACGCACGGTCACGGTGGTCGCTCGCTGCGTTCCGTCGAGTTCCATTACGAGGTGCATCCTGATATCCACGCCATCGCTCCGTCCATCACGCCGGTTGACGGCGGCAGCATAATTTCCATCCTCGGCGAGCACCTCATCGGCGATGGTCAACTTTGCGGCTTTGGCGGTGCATATCCCGTCACCGCGCATACTATCTCATCGGCCGTGATATTTTGCGAGACCCAGCCGCATCCTCCCGGTGCGGTCAGCGTGGAGGTGAGCGTGAGTGATGACGGTCAGCAGTTCACCGTCTCCGGTGCTGTGCTCGAGTACTCATACTCGCCGCCGCTCAGAGGAATCACTCCGGCGAGCGGTGCAGTTGAGGGAGGCGTCGCTGTGATGTTGGTGACGGGCGATGCGGACGGTATCGCATCTAATATCATCGCATGCAGCTTCGGCACAACAGCCCCTGTCCTCGCGAGAGTGTCAGTCGGCGCTGTGGAGTGCGTTAGCCCGGCGAGAGAAGCCGGCGCTGTGCAGCTGGATGCCTCTGTCAATCTCGTCGACTACACAGGATCTGAAGTACTGTTCCGGTATGGTCATAGGTCAGCGGTGGTGGACGTGTGGCCCGAACATGGCCTCGCCACAGGAGGCACGGAAATTGTCGCGCTCGTCGAGTCGGTCAGCGAAGACAGCGAACCTGTGTGCACCTTCGGTGCTATTGCTGTTCAGGCCACCGTCATTGACGATTTCGAGATTTGTGGAACCGCGCTCGTCTCTGGCACAACCGCGAGGTTGCCGGAGATTGCTGGCGTGGTCAGCGATGAGGCTGCGTCTGCGAGCTCTCCATCCAGGTATGAGACGGAGCGCAAGTGCGTGGGATACGTCACCGTGGCGTGCTTGTCCCCGCCTCAGCCTGCCGGGTTCGTTTCCTTCGACATTCACGCCGGCGCTGTTGGAGGCGCTTCCAGCTTTTCCTTCGACGTCGGTCCTGAGATTTTCGGCATTTCGCCAAACTCCGGCTTATCGACTGGTGGGACCGTGGTGAGCGTGCTGGGCCGACACATGTTGGATGCGCGCGCCTCGCTGTGTAGGTTCGGGAGCGACGCCCCTGTTGGTGCTACGTTCGTGTCTTCTGCACTCATCAGGTGCGAGACCGGCGCAGCATACGACACAATCGCGGAGGTGAGCGTGGGCAGCGAGGACTCGCTTCAATTCATGCCCTCCACCACGATTTTCGAGTTTGAGCGCGCGCCCAGGCTGTTGTCGATTAGCCAGGTCGAAGGAGTGCAAGCGGGTGGCGCCACTGTCGCAATCACTGTGGACTCCGTTCCCCATCCGCGTGCACTCGCCTGCAGGATCGGTACGATTGGTCCGGTGTCTGCCAAATCGGCGGGTGAGCAGACTGTTGAGTGCGTGTCACCTGCGCACAAACCAGAGTTGGTCCCGATTGACCTCTCCCTGAACCTCGTCGACTTCACTTTCGACCAACTTGAATTCGAGTTCACGCGCGATGTGGACGTTCTCGCGGTGCATCCGGCATCCGGGTTTGCATCGGGCGGCTCTTTGGTCACGATCAGCGGCCGCGGATTCAGGGAGGGCGTGGAGTGCAGGTTTGGTTCAACATCCGTACCCGCGGTTTTCCTGGAAAATTTCGACGGAATCACCGAGCACTGTTTCGGCCGCGCCGAGTCCGTCGACATGCCCACGGGCAACGTCGTCATCCCACGCCACGTCAATGCTGTCGAGCAGTGCGTCGGGTGGTCGATGATCGGTTGCGAGGCTCCCGCATCGAGCGTCGGATGGACCGCTCTGGAGGTGAGATCCTCCGAGGGCGAGCTGGCGTCCGTGCTCGGGTTCGAGTTCCGCGCCGATTTCCAAATTTATTCGGCGACGCCTTCGCTCGGTCCTATTTTCGGAGGGACTGTCGTGCATCTCACCGCGCGTCACGTCGTCGACCACGACGGTGTGATGTGTGCGTTCGGAAATGGGCCTCCATCTAGCGCGGCATTTGTGTCTTCCGCGCTCGTCAGGTGCGAATCGCTCGATCACGAGGAGGGCATCGTGGGCGTGGCTGTGAGCGCCGACGATTTCGGTAGGATTGGCTCCTCCGCGGCGTTTGAGTACGCGGCAGCTCCTCGTGTGGTGAGCCTCGGCAGGCGCACTTCCGGCAGCCAAGAAGGTGGAACGCTCCTCAGCGTTTCCATGATGAATGGTGAGAGCGCTTTGGAGTTATCTTGCCGCGTGGGCACATTAGCTCCCGTGGCAGCAACTAGAGTTTCCTCATCGCAAATTGCGTGTGCGATGCCGGCCCACAGACCAGGTCTGGTGCCGGTGGAGATTTCTCCCAACTTGGCTGACTTCACGGCGGACTCGATCGCATTTGAGTACGAGTATTCCGCCAGAGTCATGTCAATCGTGCCTGCTGCGTCGCCTATCAGTGGCGGCGTGGAGGTTACCGCACGCGGCGTTGGCTTTGCGGCCGATGTCGAATGTGTCTTTGGCGAGATTTCAGTTCCGGCAACTTTCGTCGCCTCCGTTGACGGAGTAGTTGAGAGGTGCCATGAGAGAACAGAGCCACAGATGACGATTTGGGAGGGGACTTCGACGGGAATTCCAAGCGGTCTGGTACCGTCGGAAGAATGCATGGGCTGGTCCGCGGTCAAGTGCATCACTCCGCCGGCTGTGGCATCCGGCATCGTCTCTTTTGCGATTCGCGCAGCTGGCGAATCCGACCTTTCTTCCTCTGGCCAGTTTGACTTTGCGTTCGAACTCGTGCCGGAAGTAATGTTGGTGGATCCGCCACATGGCTCCGTCGCCGGAGGCACCGTGCTGTCTCTGATCGGCAGACACATGACCGACCACAACGACCCACTGTGCAGATTCGGCAGCTCTTCCCTCGCCGAGGTTCAGTTCGTGTCGTCTGCGCTGGTAAGGTGCGAGGCGGCGGCGAGTTACTCGGAGGGTGAGGACTTGATCGAATATTTGTCCAGCGCTGACGCTGCGTTTACTGATTCGGTTGGCAGCGTCGCCTTTGGCTACGTCAGCGACCCGCACATCGCCGGTCTATCCCCTGATGTTGGCCTTGAGATCGGCGGTACTCCAATTCGCGTCTCCGGCGCGAACTTCTTGCCCGGAGACGTTGCGAGGGTCGGCACCATCGGCCCAATCGCCGCGCGTTACATCGGATCAGACGCGTTGGAAATATTTGTCCCGGCTCACGACACCGAGTCCGGATACAAGGTTCCCGTGGAGGTCACGCACAACGCTCAGGGCGGAAACATCTGGTCCAGCGATGAGATTGCTCTCACGTACACCTTCCCCGTGCGCCTCGATGGCGCAGACATGGATGTGAGCACCACCGCGGGGGGTTCCTTGGTCAATATTTATGGCTCTGGTCTGCGCCGCGTCGGCGAGGCTGCCGCACGTTGGCAGTGCCGCTTCGATGATCAACAGGTGGAAGCGCACGAGGTATCTGGATCAACCAGAGACTCGTACCGTATACCCCCGGAGATGTGCGCGACTGGTAGATGCATGGGATGGTCAGCCCTGTCTTGTGTGGTTCCTCCGGGCCAGCCTGGATTTGCGACACTCGGCATTGGCATGCAGGGTGAGGAGATGAGCCGCGATTGGTTCACTTTCTCGTTCGACGTGCCCGCATCACTTGTACTGGGTTTCCCTAGTGAGAGCCCGAGCGAGGGCAGCGGACTCGTGTTCGTCGTGGGCAGGCACATGCGCCCAGGTGACCAGTCCGCTGCTCCCCTGTGTAGGTTTGGAAGGGAGCCTCGTGAGGGCGCGCCCGCAAAGGTCATTTCGTCAATGTTGATGATTTGTGAGGCTCCGGAACATCCTGAGGGCTTCGCTGAGCTATCTGCGTCATTATCCGACGGTGGGAAGACATACAGTGCCCTCACTGGATCTGCGGGTGTCATGCACTACTTTGCGCAACCCGTCCGAGTCACCGGGTCGAACCCGATGGCTGGCCCCGAGTCTGGCGGAACCGCCATCGCACTCAACGGTATCGGTTTCGAGGACGGCCCCTTACTTGCGTGCAGGTTCGGTACGACCTTCCCCGTCGCCGCTCGCTTCATCACGGCTGAACAGATCGAATGTTCATCTCCTGCCCGCGATGCTGGCTCGACGGTACCCCTGGGTGCAACCGGCAACGGCCGTGATTACACACCCGGCGGCGGCCTGTTTGGCTCGAGTGCCATGCTCTCATTCCAGGCCAACCTCCGTGTCTCAGCAGTTACTCCCAGATCTGGCGTCACGGGTGGCAGGACCCCCGTGTTCATCACCGGATTCGGGTTCGTCAACTCCACTTCTTTGGCATGCAGGTTCGGCAAGGAGGTTGTGCAGTCGTTGTACATCACGCCCTTCGCCATCTTGTGCATCGCGCCGGAGCAACCCACCAGCTCAGGCACAGTCTTCTTGGAAGTTTCCAACAACGGCCGAGACTGGACCTCCCAGCGCACGTTGTTCCACTTTGCGCCGTGTCCTGCGGGCTACTATTGCCCCGATGGCGAGCCCATGCCGTGCCCCAGAGGCGCGTTCTGCACCGGTGGGAGTGGTGCGGCGACAAACTTCACGCTCTGTCCCGCTGGCACATTCCAGCCCAGAACTACGCAGATGTCGTGCCTGCCCTCCCCAATTGGCTTCATCTCGCCGGACATTGGCACTTCGACGCCCAGTCCGTGCCCACGCGGTGCTGTGTGCGATGTCACCGGTCTCGCGGCCGCCGGCAAGGTGTGCCCACCCGGTCACTTCTGCTTGTCGGGCACGCGCACGGCAAATTTTACAGATTTTGGCACCCCGGAGCGGCCTCTACCGTGTCCTTTCGGCATGTACTGTGGCCCCGGAGTCACCACGAACAGGACGATCGCGAACAACTTCACGACCCCGCAGACCTGTTTCGCGGGTTTCATGTGCGAGCCCGGTTCAGTATCGCCTCAGGGTTCGGGCCCTTGCCCCTCTGGGCACTACTGCCCACCCGGCCAGCTCATCCCGTGCCCGAGCCGGACCTACTGCCCCGGCGTGGCCAACACCGAGCCAAAGCCGTGCGTCCCCGGTCTCTACCAGCAGGAGTACGGTCAGTCCACGTGCAAGAAGTGTCCTCTCGGTACGATCTGTCCAGGTTTCGCGAGAGAGCTTCCAGAGCTGTGTCCCCCGGGTTTCGTGTGCGACGAGGTCGGTCTACCGATTCCGTCCAAGCGATGCCCCGCCGGACACTTCTGTTTGCAGAACACTCTCACGCCCGATCCGCTCAGCGCGCTGGACATCGACCAGCTGCTTCGGTCTTCGCCGGTTTCACTGGATGTGACGTCGTTCCGACCGCTGCCGTGTTTACCCGCGACGTACTGCATGGAGGGTGTGATGAGCAACCTGACGTTGGAGGGAGTATTCACGCAGCCGCAGCCGTGCAAGGAAGGTTCCTTCTGCGAGTGGGCAACCTCGGACAAGACATTCGCCGAAGAAGGGGACGTTGCCAACCCTATGCTTCGATGTCCACCGGGTAACTACTGCCCAAAGGGTACGTATATCCCCATACCTGCGCCCCGTGGTTACTTCGCACCCGGCGAGGGCAACGCGCAGGCGGCGCAGTGCTTGCCCGGTTCGTACACCCACTACGAAGGTTTCGAGGTTTGCCTCTCGTGTCCCGCCGGTTATGAGTGCGCGCAGGATGGTACCTTCAAGCCAACCATCTGCCGATCCGGTGCTGTACGTTCACTCCGTGACTCCATCACCTGCAAGAATTGTCCCATGGGTACGTGGAACCCGTTCCGCGGTCTCACCGACGAGGCTTTGTGCATACCGTGCAACCCCGGTCTCGTGTGTTCCGCGGAGGGTACCGAGAACAACAAACCGTTTGGCGACAACATTGCGCAGGTGGTCAACGAGTTCATCGGGCCTTGCGAAGCTGAACTGGACACGTGCGTGTCCGTGGAGCTTCAGCCTCTGGGTCGCGCCAACTTGTGCCCAGAGGGCTACGTGTGCGACGCGAGGACCACTGTCGCGGCGGTGAAGTGCCCGGATGGATACTTCTGCGGCTACGGCACATCCCCGGAGACGCAGTTTGTGAACAAGTGCCCCGCTGGATACTTCTGTCCGGAGGGTACTGCCGCGTCCGGCCGTTACCAGTTCCCTTGTTCGGCTTGCCACTTCTGCCCCGAGGGTACCGGCGTCATCTTGCCCAGGTGCCCCGAGGGTACGCGATCGGATCCCAACGCCGACGACATCGACGACTGCATCGCAGACAGGATCACGTTCTGGCGCATTCAGCCGCTCAAGACGACCCTCATCGACGAGGCTTACGCCATGCTCCTGCTCGCGTACAACGAATCGCAGGCCGATCGCAGGAGATCTCTCCTCGAGATCGCGCCCGCGCCGTCGCCCGCAGGTGCCAATGACAGAAACGCGTATGGAGACGAATTCGGGGCTCCCAGGATCAACAAGTACAGCCAGAAGATCTCACCCGCCGCGCTGGAGAAGCTGGGCGAACACGTCTCGAGGATTCGAGAAGAATCCTCCCCTTTCACATGGGAGTGGAATAGGCGCAGACTGCTTCAGGATACTGGAGAGGTCACACCCGACAACAGCACCAACCTCAACACTGACGACGGTACCAATGCTACCGATGGCGAAGGAACTGGTACTTTCGACACAAGCTATTTCGGCGAGTGCATGGGCCTCAACTTCGACCTGCTCAAACCCGAATTTGTCATGGATGACGAAGGCATGCCCGCGACGGACATCGAAGGCACACCCATGGTGAAGTTTACAGTCCCTCGCAACCACATCGCGAAGGTGAAGTTAGACTTCCGTTTCATCGATGATTTCATCCGTCATGGTCAACAATACGAGGTTGCAATTTTTGTGGACGATCGCGTCAACGACATGATGTGCAACGAGGAAGACTTCGAAAAAGTACCGTGTCCCCCTTGGGACACAGGCGATGGCGTCAATCTGAAGACTATGGGTGTCATTGAAGGTCGTGAGTTCGAGGAGAAGTGTCCCAAGTCCACCGAGGCTTTGGAGCTCCCGTACTGGTTCGGCGGAAACGGCGTCTTCGGCGACAACAATTACAACGTTGCAAACCCCAAAATGGGGACTTACGTGTGGAAGCGGGGCTTGCACGAGATCAACATCGGAGGCCAGGACGAGACTACCTTCAGATTCGAGGTGCGTATGCTCCACGGTCTGTACCAAAACGCCACCAGGCGTGGTTTCCTCGATTCCATGTGCATCGATACCGTGTACCCTGAGCGTGGCAACAAGAAAGAACTTTCGTCGTTCCACATTTTGCTGGAGAACAGCGACGACTTGCAAGTCCCGCTCAACGTCCCGGGCCGCGAGCCCTACCAGCGCTCCATCGAGCTCGACTACTTCTTGTGCTCGGAAGCGCAGATGGACCCGTCCTGTAGGTACGTGTACCCCAAGGTGACGCTGGATTACAACTCCACGCTGGCATCCGAGTGGAAGCAGTACATCAAAACACAGGAGCTCGCCGCTATGGCAGGCATGGAAATCCTCCTAGATGAAGACGCGGATCAGGAAATGACTGACGATGTCATCATCGAGGAAAATGGAGACATGCACGTGCCCGATATCCTGGAGAAGCAGCAGTTCATCTTCACAGAGGATTACTGGACCCAGGGCAGGCCACTTTTGGCAATTGACTACCTGCCATTCTTCTCTGGCTGCCGTGGCTTCGATTCGCACATCTACTTCTGGTACCTCACAGAGACAGAGTTCACAGAGATTGAGGACTTCGTCAACTACGGCAAGTGTGAGCTCGTGCCAGTCAACGAGACGATCTTCATTGATCAGTGGGCACCGCAGGTTGCAATGGCCAAGGCAGACAGCTGCGAGATTGAGATCACATGCTTCTACGAGGAAGCCTTCGCAGAGGCTGCGGCGAGCACTCGATGGTTCGAAGTCGAGGGCGAGACTCTCTTCTACATCACGCAGGAAGCAAGCGAGCGTGAGCGTCTGTTTGAGGCTTCCGTCTTGGCAAATGATCAGACAACACCTGAAGTGAATTTTGGAGCATTCGTTACCGCTATCGCGACTGATCTAGCTATTCCTGTGAACTTTGGACCCGCAGAGGGCGTTGAGGTTACGCGTGGTATTGTTCCCACCGATATATCTATTTCGCTCTCTTATTTCCAAACGTCACCGACTGATAAGCGCATGGTAGTAGCCGAGGGTGAGTTTGGTGATTACACCAACGCGAAGAAGCACGATGGCTCGTATACCCTCACAATCAGTACCACTCCCCTGGGTTGGTTCGAACTTCTCAACGCGTTCGCCTTCGATGAAGTCTTCTACATTGCACTATTCCACGCGCTCGGTCTTCTGTCGGTAGGCATCGTGGTTGGATTCTGGCTGATCATCCGGCTGTTTACAACCCTGAAGGATCCGCCTCGGTTCAAATTCATGCCGTACTTAGGTATCGTCACCCAGGCGCCTTCCACCGGAATTTTCCTTGCGATGATCCCTTTCCTTCTGGCGCAAGTCGGTGTGCGATGGATCATGGAAAACATCACCTTGCTCACCCAGTTCCCGATTTCTATCGATGACATGGGCCGCGAGATTGATACAGCAGTCGTCGAAAAAGCCACGGCGGGTCGACTGGCGCTTTGCTTCCTCACCGTGTCTGGCTACATGATTTCGTCTGCATCAGAGATTCTGGTCCCGTCCATTCCTGAGATGGACGCTCTGCGAGAGGATAACGAGGAGAGCGTCATGCAACCAGAGAGCTGGAAGCGGAGCCACTTCATTTTAGCTACGATCATGGTGAACATCACCAACCTCGCGCTGATGGAATTCTCCTACACCGACACCTATGGTGTTTACTTCTTCTTGATTTTCATCCTGATGAAGGCTTTCCATCTGATTATTGAGATGCAGGCTGAGGGATTTTTGGGTGAGGTGATGTTACTGACTCCGATCAGTGTCGGCCTATCACTCACTGCAGGTCTGGTCACCATCGCCGCAGATGACTTCACCGATTTCACCCTTGGTTATTACCTGGAGTTGATCATTGGTTTGCTCGAGTTTGTCTACCTCGACGCGTTCATCGCGTACATCTCCCGGATGGTGCCCTTACTGAAGCGTAAGATTTCTCTGCGCCTCCGCTTGCGCCGACGCACGATCCAACAGCAGCTCTTGGAGGGCAATGTGCAACGCGAGGATTCGGTGGTTGAGGATCTCATGGGATTCCTCACCGCCTACGGTGCCTCCACTGCCGGTCTGTACATGACCCCTGTGTTCATTTATTTCTACTGGGACTTCAACGACTACCTGCAGCTGTCGTTCCTGTTCGGCTTCAGGAAGAATGATTTAATCATCTACCTGCTCTTCGGTCTCGTCATTATCCCATTCCAGATTATCATGGACATCTTCATCTTCAACATTCAGGAGTTGTTCCACGGCTGGAAGGTGTACGAGTACATGAAGTACGCCAGATACCGGTACAAGCACAGGACGGCGAGGTGGAAGGGCCTGGAAAAGACCTACGACGAGTCTATCGATTACTCGCTCCGAACAGTCGACCAGCTGTGCTTCTCCTCTCAATTTTACTTTGTGCTTGGCATCGGCGGTTCCGGCTCGTTCCTTTTCGTGCTGTCGCTGTCCATGATGCTTCGCGTAAACTACAACATGTTCGAAGATATTCTCTTTGGCCTTGTCGTGGCTCTTATTCTGGGACTTTGCATGGTGACACGCAGGGTCGCACTGTTCATTGCTGACATTGTGGGTCTCTGGAAGATTGATAGCAAGATGGATGACGACATGATCAACGAGGACGACCTCCCAACAGATTTCCAGCTGTTTGGGGATAAGTTGGACACGGAGCGCGACACGGAGGCATCCGAACGAGGCGAGTTCACACTGGCGGACCTCACCACCGATTCCTTCCGTCGCAAGTTCTTGGAGCATAACCGCATGTGGCTGCTCGATCAGTTTGCGGAGTTGCTCACTCCGAGGACAGCGAAGAAGTTCAGGAAGATGGGCGGAAAGATCCGCGGCACTGGAGGAATCTCGGATAGCGACAGTGACGAGGGTGAGAGGGATCGCTTCGAGGGTGACGTCATACTCGCGGACACGAGCGCGCATGTCATGCGCATGTGGCTCCACGAGGCGTCCAAGCGAACGGGTGGAGGAAGGATGGCGAGACGTTTGGGACTATCCGAAACTTCGGACAGCGACATGGAACGGGGACCCAAGTGGCCACCCGCGAAATTGTCACCCGAGGCTCAGGCGCTCGCCAAGGGCTGGCTCGCCGCAGTCAAGGCTGTGCGAGCCGCTCGCGGCGACAGGCCCGTGGGAGAGTTATCATCCTCCGACACGGATACCGATGGCGGCGGCCTGCGCAGCCAGTGGGGCATGCCCGTCGTGTCACCCGCGTCTGCGGCGCTGCTCAGGGACTGGCTTCAGCGCGCTAAGAAGAAGGTTGGTGAGGCGCCAAAGGGCGGCGGGTTGACCTCCTCCTCGGACTCGGGTAGCAGTGACGGCGACCTGGATCGACCGGTGAGCATCAGACCTGCGTCAGCATTGGTCATGCGCCAGTGGATCACAGCTGTCCGCGCACGCAGCCGCGGTCCGAGCAGCGACCAACTGGTCACGAGGATGCGCTCCGAGCTGAGCAGCTCCAGCGGCGAGAGCGACACGGAGACTGGTGGGTTCGACGGTCCCGCCAGAATAAGCGCCACGGGTCAGAGTCTGATTCGTTGGTGGCTGGTGAACCTGAGGAGGCGGATGGCGGAGGAAGGCGAGCGGATGATCGCTGAGTCCATCGAGCAGGCGCGTTCGCAGCTACCGCAAGCGCCAACCGGCGACGACGGCTTCCCCGATGACGATGAATTCACAGACAGCAGCGACGACAACTTTCCCGTCGCGCAAATGAGCACGGATCCGACGTACACGACCAGCGATCCAAACGCGGGTCGCGGCGGAAGCTCCGATGACTCGAACCTTGATTCAAGCGACTAACTTAGCAGTAGGGTGGCGAGTAAGCTGCGTGAACCCGACTTGGCACAGCCAAGTCGATGAGTGAAAACGCAGCCAACGCCTCTAGTAGTATAGCACAGATAGAAGATTTTGATTCGTAAGGAACAAATTCCATTTCATCTTTCTCTCGTCAACCGCTACGTCATACGTGTATTCGTGTCGTGTGTCATCATGCAGCGCCGGCAGAGTTGGTAATGTCGGCGGCGGAGGTTTTGGCGCTGAACAGGCTGCTCGCACCGGCGTTGACATCGGCGGCGGGAGTGATGTATCCGTTGTCGACCATGAAGTGGTTGAGCTCAAACCAGCCGAACCTCTGAGGGCAACGCGTGCGAAAGACGTGCTCACCGCGCAAGATGAAGTTTGAAGTGTTCTCCTCGGATTGGTCAAGCTCAGCCTGTGCGGGAACGAGGTATCTCACGCCAGACGCGTTTTGGGCCCAGAGCACAATTTTGTCAATGGTCGGCGTGGGAACGCCGGTGAGTTCAGCCACGCCTCTGAGAACAACGAGCCCGAACGGTACGTCCTCGGTCAAGTACCTGTGCGAGAAGTCAGGGATCAACGGCGCGTTTGCCTCCGGGACGGCTGAACCGTTTTCGTCGTATTGTATTCTGTGCTTCATAGGATGACGGAGGCCTCTGTACGCAGGATTTGTCCTCATCATGGTTGCGACGGACTGCTTGTCGAGACCTGGCTCGTCACCGTAGGAGCGAACAAACCATTCCGCACAGGAGCGCGCAGAACTCAGGTCGTCGAGCAGAACGCCGGGGTAAGCCGTTCGCAACTCATCGCAGATTGCCGCAACTTCAGCCGATATTGCCGTCAGCGACTCACCGGTCTCGTCTGAGCACTCCTCGTAAAGCAGGGGCGCCTCCGTGAACGTCTCTTCGCCGTTCCAATCCTTCCACCTGTGGTACATGAGCGTGGGGTGCCACAAAGCGTTGATGTTCATGAGGGTGACGCCGAGGAAACCACTGGCGAGCTTCTCGGTGGGAACATGTCCGATTATCGTCTGCAGCGTCTCGAGGGCGCTCTGGATCTCAAACGCTTTCATTTGACTCGGGTGCGATGCGATTGCCACGTCGACTGTCTCTTTGGCGCCGAGCACTTCGACTTCTCGACCAGGGCGCAGGAGCCTGCAGGCCCAAGGAAGAGTTTCAAAGCCGGCGATGACGACAGGCGAGGTGACCTCGGCCTCGTTTAAAGCAGCCCGAGCAGCCAGGTCGAATCCGCCCTGAGCGACCGCCGCACAGATCACCGTGGGCGTGTGCTGAGTGTCCTGAAGCTTCAGATAGGGCGCGATACCCGCGAGGTAGGTGTCGTGCGCGAAGGCGGGCAGCGCGAGTATTATCGCGTTGTATCGGGTGGTGCCCTTTGCGAAAGCTTCCTCGAACGACGACGCGAGCGCCGGTGAACCGCGTAATATCCCGCGCTTCGCCCCTGTGGCGTCCAGTGGCCAGTTTTTCACGGTGATGTGTGGGGCACGGAGCGCATGCTGTGAGCCGGGGTGGCTTCTGTCTTGGAGGTGGTCGCTCATATTTCCAGCAGATATGTTCTCTGCTTCTCCTGGGAAAGTCGTGAGCATAGTAGTTTCCACACCCCTGCTGGCCAGCTGAAAAGTTCGCGTGGATCGGATGTTAGTGCGCGGTCGCACGAAGATGGGAGAAGGGTCGGGGCCGATACGAACCCCGCGCGCCGCGATACGCGCGGGCGGAAGGCGGTGGGTGCGGAAAAGTTTCTTTCTCCCTGGTTGTTATCCCAAGGAACTTTCTCTCACCTGACCGCCGAAAACGTGAGCCGCGTTGCCGCCGCCGCACACGAGGACCGAGAGAGTAGACGGAAGCGCCATTTCGTGGTCAGCGATACGCGTGCTTCGCGGCGTCGTCGTGAGTGTTGAGCGTGCTTGCGAAGACGGCTGCTCCGAGTTTTTTTTTATCCTGTCGGTCTTGTCCGACCGGAATCGGCTCATCGCACGTAAACCAGTCAGACATTCGGTCGGTTGCGTGATTGGACAATTCAAATCATAATTCTCAGGTTCAAACCCCGGCTACGTTTGAATCTGAACACAACGGTCCCGAACACAGCGAAGACGGGCGCCATGGCCACGGAGGAGCCGGCGGTGATGCCCGCGGCGATGCACGATGACGATGATGATGAGGAAATCTTGGTGGTCAAGCGCCACAAGCGCTCGAGGCCCGTCGTGAAGGACGCCGAAGGCGCCGTGGACGAAAATGCGGAGGATACCTCCCCGCGTGGTCCAATCGATGCCAGCCAGGCGGACAGCCCCGACAAGTCCTCCGACGACGAGCGGGCTGACGACGAGGACGGCTTACCGGGCAAGAAGAAGCTCAAGCTGAGGCGCAAGGGCGCGATTCAGGAGGAGGAGGAGAAGAAGGCGAACGAACCGGCGTGGATGGCCGATCTCGACAACGACGGCCTCGAGCTCGACGACGATGCCAACGGCGAAGAGGACGACGTCGAGTACGAGGAAGAGGATGTCGTGTACGGCTCCGACGACGAGGAGGGCCAGATGGAAGTCATGCTGAAGAAGAAGGGTACCCTCGACGGCTTCGGGCTCGAAGAAGACGCCGCCAACGGCTCCGGCGAAGAGGAGGAGTCCGACGAGTCGGATCTGGAGGATTCCGAGGATGAGCGCGAGCTGGAGGACGAGGTGCAGAGGCTCAAAACCGAGGCTGCCAAGCGCATGGCCGCCACCAAAACCGCCAAGCCTCCCCCCGAGAATGAGACCGAGGAGGAGCGCATGGCGCGCGAGAAGTCCGAGACGGCTGAGGCGCAGCGCGAGATCATGCGCGAGGCTGCCAAGCGCGCGCACTTTGCCGGTTACCACCAGGTTCCCGACCGCGATCCCTTCGCCTACCGCAAGATCTTCGCGGAGCTTAACAGGGTCAAGGATGCGCTCAATCTCCCGCCGCCCCCGCCCTCCCCCACGATGTCGGACGACGAGGACGCCGGCGATTTTGACGGCGAGGAGGATGACGAGGACGGCGACTTCCTCGACGACGACGAGGAGGCTGAGCTCGACTCGCAGGCGGGCGACGATGAGGACGGCCCCGCCAAGAAGAAGGAGAAGAAGCCCGAAGAGGAGGAGATGATGGTGGAGCTCGACGTGGTCGACGATGACGACGACGACGACCTCGGGTACGATCAGGATGCGCTGAACAAGATGCTGGCGGAGGTGCAGGCCAGGGCGGCGGCGAGCAAGGCGAATGCGGCTGCCGAAGCCGAGGCTGAGGTCATCGAACAGGTGCAGCGCGAGACGGCGGACCCGATACACGTCAGCGACGGGCAATGGCAGGGCGACCCCGCCGACGCGCCAACCGCCGCCAAGGCTGGGGAAGAGCCAAAGGACAAGGCCGCCCCAGTTGTTGACTTCAACGACGAGGAAGCCATCCTCCGCGAGAAGGCTGCGCAGAACCTTCGCGACAAGCGCGAGGCTGCCAAGGAGGCTGTCGGTCCCGAGGAGGAGGAAGAGGAGGAGGAGGAGGAGGAGGCTGACTCCGAGGACGATCTTAGCGAGGAGGAGACGGTGGAGATGACCCGCAAGGAGCGCCTCCGCCAGCTCAAGGCGGCCAAGGCGTTCTTCAAGGCTGACGCCAAGGCTGCCGATCGCGCAGCCCGCGGCGAGGTCCTCGAGGACGAGGCCGAACTGTCTGACGATGGCGGACACACCGACGATGAGGAGGAGGTCGAGGTTGAGGTTGGCGAGGGCGAGGACCGCGTCATCCGCCGGGTCCGCGCCAAGCGGGGCGACGGCCTCTTGGACCGCGAGGAGCTCGAGGAGATGGTGGATTACATCGACTTCAACGAGTCCAAGGACGACGACGAGCGACGCGCCGCCAAGCGCGCGGCCGCACACGCCAGGTTCGAGGAGGAGAGGGACGATGAGGAGCTCAAGAAGATGCACGAGGCGCTCAAGAACGGCTTCCGCCGACCCAACAAAAACGGGGAGCTCGACGACGGGCCCGACTACTGGCAGCGACGCATGCGGCAGAAGGAGGACGGCGACAGCGATGGGGATGAGTTCGAGATCGACATCCCCGACCGAGCCTGGGAGGTTGTCGAGCTCTCCGACGACGACGACGGCGCAGCGCAGGAGTGGGCCGAGCAAGCCGAGCGACGCAAGAAAGCCGCCTCCGCGCGCGAGGCTGCCAAGAAGGAGCGCGAGTCGCAGCGCGAGAGCCAGGGCTTGGACTCGCAGGATATCGACGTGGACGAGGATTCGCAGCTCATGAGCGCCAAGGACTTCGGCTTCCTCGGCTCCCAGGACTTCAAGAGCATGATGGCTGCCGGGAAATCCCGAAGGCGCCGCGTCGGCACCGGGCTCGCGGCGGCGGCGATGGAGACCCAGGCGTCCGCGGGCAGCCTTCCCTCGCACCCGTCCGGCTCCATGCCCGCGCCCGCGCCCAGGCACGCCAAGGCACCCGGACTCGACCGCGCCTCCTCCATGTCCTTCCTCGGCAAGAGCGGCGGCGGGAGCAGGTCCAACCACGGGTCCAACGGCCTCCAACGCTCCTTCTCGCTCGGCGGCGGCGCGTCCCGCTCGTTCGTTTTCGGCGGCGGCGGGGACTCGCAGTCGATGTGGGACAAGGATATGGAGGAGAACGGGACCGCACCCGCGCCCACGGTGCTCGCCGAGCTCGGCGGCGGCGACAACGCCAACTTTGGCTGGGCAAAGGAAGCCGCCGCCAAGCCCGCGGCCAAGTCCAAGCTCGGCGGAGGAAGCCAGAGCCTGTTCGGGATGCTGCAGGCGTCTCAGGACTGGGACGATCAGGCGCTCACCAGGTCCGATTCGCTCACGGAGGCGGTCAAGGCGGCTAAGGACATCAAGATGCGCCCCGCAATGCCCCGAGGGAATTAAACACACACGGAGAGAACAGAGAGATCTCACTACTAAATTGTCTAATCGAGCTAAGCTGGTTTGACCCGTCACGAGGGTTCTCACTTCCCATTCGCGCTCTACCTTCACTCCGCGAGTTCCATTGAATCTTCCCCGGTGAGTATCGCCTCCACGTCCGCGTCGGTCTCGATGGAGACGAGCTCGAGGGTAATGTTCAAGTCTTGATTTGGCGGGATCAGACCGGGCAAGCCGGTCCTGCCGAAGGCCAAGTTGGATGGGAACGTCGTGGTGGCTTTCTCTCCCACGCTCAGCTGTGTCACTGCCTGGTCCCATCCCTTCACGACCTGCCCGCTCGCCACCCTGAACCGGAACGGGGTCTTGCGCTTGTACGAGTTGTCCACCTCGCGCCCGCTGCTGAGCCTCATGGTGTAGTGGACAGAAACGTTGTCGCCCTTTCGCGGGTAGTTCTTCCCGTCGCCCGCGCGCTCGATCTGGAGCTCGAGCGTGGGCGGCATGGTTTGGAGATTTACAGTGAGTGACGACGGTCGCGCGCCGTGCCGGGTCGCCCTCGCGCCCCTCTGACTGGGTGTTGCTCCTTTTGGCATTTCCTACGAGTATTTTCCGCCCGGGTATCGGGGGCGATTTTCCTCACGTTTGGGCCTAGCCTTTGAAAAAGGGGCGGGTCTGGGAGGCGTGGGCGCTGGTTGGGGGTTGGACGGTACGAGGGCCAGGTGGATTATTTTTTAATTCGCGTTCGCCCACGCGACGCACGTTTCCGTTACAAGCCAAGCGGCCGCTAGTCGGCCGCGTTCTTCTATCGAAGCACCCGCGTCGTTCCCAAAACCCGTCTACATCTCGAGCTCCTTGCCGACGAAAGGCTTGGCGACGCCAGACTCGTCGTCGTCCTTGGGGTTGTGGATGGTGACGACATCGGGGATGGGGGTGCTGGGCCCGGTGCGGCCCTTGGGGTCCCAGTCAAGCATGATTTTAACCTTGACGCCGACGCAACCCTGGCGGAGGAGGACGTGCAGGCACGCGGATTCGATGTACTCCCTGACGGGGTTACCGGACGAGATCATGTACCCATCCTTGAACTTCATAGCCTTGCCACGCTGGCCGCGGAGCTTGCCGGACACGACAACCTCGGCACCCTTGGCACCGTTCTCCATGATGAAGCGGAGGACGCCGTAGCACGCGCGGCGCACGGCGAGGCCTCCGAGGAGCTTGTACCTGAGAGACTCAGCCTGGGCAATGGCGCAGAGACCGCGGTTGGCAACCTTCTCGGCGTAGAGCTCGACGGAGCCCTCGGCGAAGCCAAAACGCTTCTGGACGAGGGAGGTGAGCTCGCGAATGCGGCGGCCCTTCTCGCCGAGAACGTTCTGGGTGCGGGTGGCGCGGATGATGATCTCGGTGCGCATGGGGGTCACGCGGACCTCGACGCCGGAGTAGCCATCCTCGGCGAGCTCACGGATGAGGAGCTCGTTGAGCTCGGCGAAGAAGACGCCGTCCGCGACGAACTGTTGGAATGGAGGCGGGGAGAGAACGTCCAGGTCAGCGAGAGTCGGGGGGCGTGGGTTGAAAAGCAGAGCGCGGGTGGTGGTGGAAAACCCTAGAAAAAGCCGGACGTCGATCGAGCGCGCGGGGCGGCTGTCGCGATCACGACGACGACGCCATGGGTCCGCGACACTCGTCTCGACGTCATCGACATCGCGTGGGAGGTATCCGTCGCGAAATCGTCGGATCGACGCGCTCGGAAACCCCTGACGCCCGGTGGAGACCGCGCTGCGGGCCGCAAAACCCTGTTTGCGACCCGTACGCCGGTCATCGCCGGATGCGCCCCCGGCGACGCGCCCCGTGCATCGCCGACACGCTCTGATGAACGGATGGTGGCATGTGTACGCACCTTGCGCTTCTTGGAGATGTTGCCGGTGGACATATTGGCTGGCTGGTCTGTGCTTGGTGCAAGACAAAGAGAACGAGTCGATGAGCTCGACTGCTTATTTCAAGGTCTGAGAGTTCGCTGAAATCCGCTGAATTTATCGCGCCGCGCGAGCCAACGAGAAAAAGTGAAGCCGAGAATGAAGCCGAGAATCTCACTTGGAGAGCGCCAACAGTGGACCGACTCCGAGTCGATGGAGAGCTTCCAGCAGGATGCGCTTCGCTTTGGATGCCTCCGCGGGTTCAAGCACATGTCCTTGCGCCCGCGTGGCAAGGAGGAGCTCCTCGTGACCGTCCAGCACAGGGACGACGCGCTCGGGTTGTCGCCCGGCCCATCGGTGACGGCACCCCCGCCCAGACCGCGCGACTTCTCGGTCGACGACGACGAGCCCGAGAGCCCGAGGGCAAAATCCAAGAGGTGCGTCGACTCCAACGCACCCCACTTGACCTGAATTCATGTCGCCCAGACCCCAAACTCGACCCCGGACCCTCCACTCGGGCGGTGGATGACGATACAAGGCCATCTTAAATTGCGCAAGGGCTCTGAGGGTGCGAACCAACGCGCCGCCTGATGCGACGAGATGCATACTTTTGACCGACACCGCCCGCGTTCGATGTCCCTGGACACATGAGTACCCACCCGCGAGGTACACAAATCGCCCGTGCCCCACGCTCATCACCCTCATCACCGACGATGTTCGCAGGGAGGCAAAGATGGCTGACGACGAGGGCGAGCCCGAATCACCTCGCGCGCGGCCCCGCAGGACAGAGCTCCAGGCCGAGGAGCTTCCCACGTCCCCGCCACGTGCCAAGTCCGCGACTGCGGATGCGTCCACGTTCTTAATCGGCGCGTACGCCAAATATGACCGACCGTACGTCTGGCTGCGGGAGGGCGGTCGGGTCAGGTCCGACGGCGCGGGCGCGGATGACCTTCCCCTGGACCTCGAGGCGCTCAGGGTGAACGACGGGGCCGCGGGGTTCAGCGCGAGGGTGTGGGACGTGGCCGAGGAGCTTGTAGGGATGAACGTGTTTCCGACTCCACCGAACGCGTTCGCGGTGGACCACGGTGCGATCAGAAAGATGGAGCCGGCGGAGCAGTTTCTCGCGGCGGGGGCGATGGTTGGATTTTTGCACGACATCCTGGAGGAAGGGGCGCGCCGGGGGGGTTCGGGGCGTGGCGGGAAGGCGCGCGGGGAAGTTTTTGTGGCTCTGGTGGAGGAAGACATCGATAAACTGGTGGCGGTGCACCTCGCTGAGGCCCCCCA
>Ga0115566_10000703_pt1 | contig 28732 bp, 18 predicted proteins | sample COGITO_mtgs_1204_3_FD_87173 | JGI IMG/M metagenome (GOLD analysis project Ga0115566, IMG submission 87173) | Pelagic marine microbial communities from North Sea - COGITO_mtgs_120405 | ecosystem: Environmental > Aquatic > Marine > Epipelagic | place: Germany:Helgoland, sampling site Kabeltonne...
CACGCTGTACCACCAAATGGGACTTGATCCGAATACAATCACGATCGACGACCTAACCGGACGTCCACAGTATTTGGTCGACGGACACCAACCGATGCGAGAGCTCGTTTAACATCCTGCGGAAAAAACAGGTCGAATCGAGACACTAACACGAAACCCAATCAAGTGAGTCGTGAAGTGCCTTGCTCGGGGTTGAGTTTAGTCAACCAACCGTCCTTTGGCATTTCGGCCTATTGCTTTTGTCCTAAGATCGGGGACTCGAACCCTTCGAGATCACTTGGTTTTACGCCTTTACGGTGTCCACCAAAGTTGAACGTCACAGGATTGTAGGGCCCCACAAAATCAACCTGATTATCTGGTTTAATCACGTCGTCCATTCCCAAGCACCACAATTGCGCATTCACCAACATCCTGCGGAATCCTTCATTGAGAATGTCTTCAGAGGCACCGTGGGTCGTGGCAAAAACGCGTGATTTTGGGTCGTCTTTCTTGTAGTGGCGAACCCAAGCAACTGGCAAAACCTCTTTCTTTGGATCGGCTGGATCATCGATCTTCATGCCGTTTAAGATCTGTCCTTTGGCGAGAACCGTGCTGCCTTCGCGTGGATGAGCATTGTATCCCCCGCACTGTGTGTGGACGTGTTTGACACCACGCAAAACAGGGTGTTCGAGTTGTTCCTTTTCTAGTAATAATCGCGAGCTTTGTTTGTGATTGCGCCCGTAATGACCAACCCAATGCTCGCCCAAGATCGCTTCGCCAAAACCAAATTGCCAATCTTTTTCTTCACCTTTGTAGCCTTCATTGTATTTCGCAAATTTCCCTTTGATTCCGTTGAATCCATGGGTGCTGGTCCGCAAGCCCATGACTGGTTTTCCGGTAGCAAGGTAATCATCGATGTGCTGCATCTGTTCGTCATCGAAAGCTTGAAAGCGAGTAAAAATCACCATCAAGTCAGCAGTCTTTAATGCTTCAAGGCCAGTGATATGATTACTGCCCGGCTTGATCGTACCGTCCTTTGGATCGGTCGTCACAAAGAAACTGCATTTGAACCCGTAATGTCTGGCCATGATTCGAGCCAGGGCCGGCAACGTCTCTTCACCGCGATACTCGTGATCACCCGCGATGAACACGATGTGCTTTCCTTTTCCTGGACCATCTGTTCCTTCCCAAACGACACCATTGGGGTGTTCAGCAAATGCTTGCGAAGAAACGAATGTCAAAAGACAGGCGGCAATCATCATTAAATTTCGGCTTAACATCAGGGGCTCCGAGAAGGATCAGTGAGTGTTTGGAGGTTGGTAATTCGGTAAGACGTTCGTCTGTTTTGGGCTTTAAGTATGAATGGCACTACCGGAAACTGCCAGCGCTGCTTCTTTCATGATTTCCGATAGTGTCGGATGAGCGTGGCAGCACCGTGCCAGATCTTCACTGCTGGCGCCAAATTGCATCGCAACCGCCGCCTCAGCGATCAGGTCACCTGCCTGAGTCCCAATCGCATGAACGCCAAGGATTCGATCCGTTTCTTTGTGCGCCAACACCTTGATCCGACCGCCGGTATCACCAATCGCCAGAGCACGGCCATTTGCACCAAACGGGCAAACCCCTTTCAGGTAAGGAATGCCATCAGCCTTAAGCTCCTCTTCCGTTTTACCTACCGATGCGATTTCCGGATTGGTATAAACGATCGCTGGGATCGCACCATAATGCATTTCGCCCACGCCGGTCGCGATTTTTTCGACACAGGCGACTCCTTCCTCTGAGGCTTTATGAGCAAGCATTGCTCCACCGATACAATCACCTACCGCAAAGACGCCTTTGGCGGATGTCTCGAAGTTCTTGTCGACTTCAATTTGTCCTCGTTTGTCCGGTGTCACCCCAACGGTATCCAGTCCGATGTCTTTTGTATTGGCAATACGTCCTGTCGAAACCAAAACACGATCCGCCATCATCGGATCCATGCCCTTGCAGTGAACCACACAATTGCCGTTTTCAACTTTCGCTGATTCAACCCACGCGTTGGTAAGGAATTTGATTCCCTGCTTTTCAAAAACGCGGCGAGCAAGTTTGCCAATCTCTCCATCAAGCCCCGGCAGAACACGATCCGCACCTTCGAGCACGGTCACGTCGGCGCCTAACCTGCTCCAAACGCTTCCCAATTCCAAGCCGATATAACCGCCGCCGATCACAATTAAACTCTTTGGCACCGTTGGATAAGAGAGTGCTGTCGTGCTGTCCCCGATCAAATCTCCATCGAATTCTATTCCGGGAAGAATCATCGGCACGCTACCGGTCGCGATCAAAACATTTTCTGCAGCGACTTCTTCTGTTCCCCCCTCTTTGAGATCGACGAGAACTTGGCCTGGTCCGTTCATTTTTCCGCGACCAATAATGGGTGTGACTTTCGCGCGATCAAAAAGCATTTTGATACCGCCGGTCAACTTGTTGACGATATCGTCTTTTCGCGCCAGCATCTTTTCCAGATCAAGATCGACACTTTTGATTCCGATGCCGTGACTGTCCAAGTTGTCTTTGGCTTCATGATACAAATGGCTCGATTGCAAAAGCGCTTTACTTGGAATGCAACCGACTCGCAGGCAGGTTCCACCGAGCTGTTGGTTTTCGTCGATGCAGGCGACTTTTAAACCCAATTGTGCCGCTCGAATTGCCGCAACGTAGCCACCGGGGCCAGCTCCTAACACCACTAAATCAAATGTCTTCATAATTCCAATATTGCGTAAAAGTGCTTTTTCAATGTTGATGAATTCTTATTTTACGCCAAGCAGACGCGGGTCGCACAGGTACCAGTTGACCAGATAGCGATTAAGGAGACACCCTTTTCGATCGGCCCGCGATTCTTGCATTGCTCGCAACTATTTTAGAGCATGACAAAGAACCTGACGGCAATAAACGAACTTTACAAAACAAACTCACCCATTCCCGAGACCAACCAAATTTACCGAAATCAATCAGTCGATGATTGAGCCTTCGTCAAAACGCTTGAAGAACGAATCGACGTCATCCAGCAACTCGACCCGGCTTTTATCGATCTCATCCTCAGTCTCCCAGAAAGCCAGACTGGCACCTTGAATGTAATCACCGCGATTGTAGTTCGGGCCTATTTCCTCGGAAAACGATTCCAGCTTGGCCTCAACAACGTGCTGGCTATCGGGATGAGACTGATCCCACTTGCGAATAAAGTATTCGAGGATTGCTTGGTGAAATTTATTGTGTTCACTGTGGCGTAAAAGAAATCGATGAAGCTTCTTCCAGCGATTCGATTTATAAACTTTTGTGTGAATATCAGGTCGTGAATAGTCGACGGGCCCATTCCGGAGCAAATCCACCTCTTCCCCATTCTGCAGCCGTGCATAGTAGACAAACCACGGATTTGATTTGGGTGGCGTGCCAAACATCTTAAAATTTTGAGCCACCATTGTTGCCCAACCCAAACGGTAAAAATCTGGAGACATTTTGTCTCGATAACCCTGTTTGATTGCGTAGGGCGTATCGATCGCATTCCATAAAAATATGTATAGCAGAAAAAATGCTGCGATTCCGTTTAAGAGGTATTTCCAGGCAGTCAACCAAACGGAACGCGGAGATTGACTAACAATTGGCGACTTGGAAACTTGAGTCGTTTGGACATTTTTTTTCCGACAACAGTCCCAAACGAAGGATGGGAGTAAGACCAGCCAAACAGCCATCGAATTAACTGAGAACATTCCGACATCAATTGAAAGATCAATGCCGATATGCAACGACCAAAAAGCAGCGATCACCAAAAGCCGAAACCAATGGTTCCACACAGGAATGAATAACAGAAACGGTCCAAACAATTCAAGCACCAGCGTTCCGTATGTAACCGCCTTGAGAAGCAGCGGAAAGTTCAACAGCCATGAACCGAATGGATGAACATAGATTTCAAGTCTTAAAACGTATTCCATCGCGGTTCCATCGAACCAATGCTCCGTAAGTTTCGCGATGCCGGCAAACCAATACATAAAACAAAGCTGCAGAATCAAGCAGCCTGTTCCGAACGAAACCAGATAGTTCGTTTCATTTGCTCCGACCTCGGTTTGGACACTGGAAGCATTTTCGATTAAGGCTTTCTGTCTTCGAGCGGCTTGGCGTCGAGTTTTCCAAATTGCGTCCAACGACCAGACCCTGCCCAGTGGAATGAACATCGACCAAAACAAAACCATTCGCATCAAAGTGTCACCACCAATCAACACCATGGGATTGCGAACGTGGATAGAAATCAAAAGAAACCAGCAAACAATGGTTGCCACTCGCGTGAATAGCCCGAGACCAAACAGGATGGCTGAGACGCACAGCGAGATCAAAATCGTCTGCTGATACAAAACACTTCCATCAAGCTGATTCAAAGACCAGCTACGCGGCAATTCTTCTTTTGAAAATTCTGTCGAAAAGAAACCGGCATCCGAGTAGAAGGCCTCAGCGTAAGGAAATCGATCACAAATATCGCAAATCAACAAAACAGCGATTGCAATCCGAAAGACCGCCAAGGATCGAACGTCGCAGCCGAACAAGTTTTTGATTCGCGTAAGCATTTGGAGTTTTCAACAAGGTCCACGTTCCGTCGCATCACCGATCGCCGAATTATTTGGCAATTCACTGCGCGAGAAATCCCGACACGGTCCCAAACTATAAATTCTGGTTAATCGCCACGCTTGTCAATCTTTTTGATTCGATTGCTCGGCCGGAAAGAGACTTCATGCACCGTTCGATTGCGCGTTTTATATGGATTGTTCGGTTATCTAGCCCGCTTGGCAGCAGCCATGTGTAGCGCTGCGTAGTTAAGTCATTCAATGTGACCCGACGAAGTCTTCCCAAAAATGGCGTTATGCACTGAGCTTCTAAAAGCTGGTTTCGGCATACCGCCCACAAACATGAATACACGATGCGAAGAGCCACTCGAAAAAACTCGCTTGCAACGAATCTGCCAAGTGATAACGGTTGGGCGTTCCTCGTTGATCCGATGTTGAAAAAACTCACTCCGCAATGGGCAAATTCAGAAGTCCTTCGGCACAACCAATAGACGAGAGTAAAAGATCGCAAAACGACAGGGCCGACCGCAAACCAAAACCTTCGGCAAGAGCTTAGTGGCGAAAGTGGCGACGACCAGTAAAGATCATCGCGATGCCTAATTCATTACAAGCATCGATCACCTCTTGATCTTTTTTCGAGCCACCTGGTTGAATGATGGCGGAGACACCCGCTTTGGAAGCGTGGTGAATCGAGTCGGGAAACGGGAAGAACGCATCCGAGCCTAAGATCGAACCTGCAGATCGGTCGCCCGCTTTCTTGATTGCGATTTCGACTGAATCGACACGGCTCATTTGCCCTGCACCACAACCGATCAATGCACGGTCTTTCGAAAGCGTGATCGCATTGCTCTTCACGTGACGACAAATCTCCCACGCGAATTCAATTTCTCCCCAAAGCTGTTCATCAGGCTTTGTTTCGGTAACCACTTTCCAATCAGAACGTGGATCAGGAAGCGAATCAAAATCTTGAACAAGCATCCCGCCGTCGATCTGTCGGTACTGTCGAGCGTCGGACGAGTCTTCGAATTTACCTAGCTGGATCAACCGCACGTTGTTTCGCCATTTTGGCTTGGTCGTTAAAACACCAACCGCTGCTGCTTCAAAATCGGGCGCGGCGATGGCCTCGATAAATAACCCGGGAGTTGACAGGAATTCTGCCGTGGCTTCATCGACTCTGCGATTAAATGCCAAGATGGACCCAAACGCGGCGAGCGGGTCGCCTGCCATGGCTTTTTCAACTGCTTCCGAAACGCTGGCTGCCGAAGCCGCACCGCACGGATTATTGTGCTTGATCACCGAGCAGGAACAATCAGGAAGCGACCTGGCAATTGAAATCGCGCTGTCGAGGTCGATCAGGTTGTTGTACGACAATTCCTTGCCATTGAGCTGCCGTGCATTCGTCAGGCAAGCATGAGACGTTCCGCGGAAAGCATAAAGGGCCGCGGTTTGGTGCGGGTTCTCACCGTAGCGCATGACCGATTTCAGTTGCAATGGCAAAGTAATTTGACTCTGAAAGCCACTTTGGTCTTCGGCTTGAAAGTACTCGGCGATGATGCGGTCGTAATTCGCCGTGTGCTCAAACGCAGCGGACATTAATTGCTGCCGAGTTTCCAGCGATGTCGATCCGTCCTTTTGAACTTCCTCCAAAACGGAGCCATATTGCTCCGGACTGGTAACGATGGACACATACTTGTGATTTTTGCCTGCAGCCCGAACAAGACTCGGCCCGCCGATGTCGATTTGCTCGACCGCTTCATCACGAGTCACATTCTTGCGGGCGATCGTCGACTCGAATGGGTAGAGATTCACGACAACCAATTCGAATGGAACGATATCGTGGCTTTCCATGACCTCGATGTCATCGGCCCGCTCGTGACGACACAAAATACCCGCAAAAATCTTGGGATGCAGCGTTTTGACGCGTCCATCCATGATTTCTGGGAAATGCGTGTAATCGGTCACATCTTTTGCGTCGACGCCACTTTCAATCAAGAACTTTCGAGTGCCACCGGTGCTGTAAATCTCAACTCCTGATGACTCCAGTCCAAGAGCAAAATCTGCAAGGCCCATCTTGTCACTGACACTAATAAGAGCACGCTTGATTTTTGGATTCATGGGCTTTTTCTGGCGGTTGAGCTAAAAAACATTGAGGAAAAAACTCGATTTAGATTCGATAAAATCGTTGTCTCGATTGGATCTGTCAACCAGACGAATGAAAAGATGCGGGGCGGAGGGTCCAATGTTTGGCTCAACCGAATCGCGAGCAAGGCGTTGCGTAAGCCACTTGATCACATTTCGGGTCCGAATTTTTACTTCAAACACGTCAAAACGGTTTTCTCAAAACGTATCAAACTCGTATCAATGTCAAGCGAAAGGTAAAAAAATGCGTTAAGGATTTTGCGGCTTGGAAGGGGACCAAGAGCATGGAAAATTGTCCAAATTTGAGAATCCGCACCCAGTTTGGGACGATTTCTGAATTCGTGATTATTTTCACAATCCAATTCAGTCAAAAATAAAAAAAACATAGGGGAAAACGCAATTTCCACGGACTTTTGGCGAAATAGACGTGAACGAAAGTCGCTCAAAGCAGTACTAGTGGTAGGGCCGTTAAGCGAATCCTGATTCGAAAACCAAAATTTCTCGAATTAGTGGGTTAAACCGTTGTAAAGACGAAAAAGCTTGACCAAGTTTGAAATGAAAAGTCTGTCTCAAAAAACCGAGCGTCGTCCTAAGGCGAACATTTTAGAGAGACCAACTGACTTCATGAAACATCCAGAAAACTTGTCCGTTGAAACGGGCTTTAATCGCTAGAGGAGTTTACGGAACAGAATTTTCAATACCGTTTTCGGTCGGATTTCCGACTGACATGGTTTTGATTTAATCGCGAACATGATGGTCGCGTTTTACAGTTGAAGCATCATTGGCGCGCAACAGCGCATGGAACGCCAAAACGCTTTAATTGAAAGAAGAGGTGCAGCATGAACAAAGATTACCGCAGCAAACAACTAGAGCAACTCGCAAATCAACAATTGCGTTTCGCGCCGATTGAAAAACGAATCGAACAGATCAATCGTGCGGAGATCCTGCTCCACGAAATCAAACCCGACACGACATATTCGTACGAGTATTTGTGTTTCAAGGTCACCGATTATCGCCCGGAAACTTCCGAAATTGAAGCAATTCAAGGCGTTGACGTAATTCACGATCTTCATTTGTTTATCGAAGATCTTTCAGAATCGGCGAACATCAGTGCGGAACAGGTGGGCGAGCCAGTCCATACCGTTGACGAATTGTCGAAAATGTTTAACGTCTCGACAAAAACGATTTCACGTTGGCGTCGACAGGGCCTTGTGAGCCGAAAGTTGATTTTTGATGGCGGGCGAAAGCGTGTCGGATTTCTTCGGTCAAGCGTTGATCACTTTTTGAAAAACAATGGCGACAAGGTCCGTCGGGGTGAAAGGTTCAGCCAGCTATCGCTGAGCGATAAAGAAGAAATTTTGGACTGCGCAAGGCGATTAGCTCTCGCTGGGCAACGCCAAGCGGACGTGACAAGACAGGTTGCCGAGCGGATGAATCGCAGCCTCGAAACGATTCGGTACACGATTCGCCAATTTGATGAACAAAATCCAGATTTGGCGATTTTCCCTGACTTGACTGGGCCACTTTCGAGCGAGTCGAAGAAACGACTTTATTCCGATTTTATCGACGGAGCTTCGGCGGAATCGCTGGCCAGACGGTACAACCGATCAGTCAATTCGGTTTATCGAATTGTCGGCGAAATGCGAGCCGAGGCAATATTGGAACTGCCATTGGACTTTATGGACAATGATGAATTCCATCTACCCAATGCTCGCGAGACGATTTTGGCGGAAATGCCAGATCCGGAAACTTTGACGCGAAAAGCAAAGGCTCCCAGCGGTTTGCCCCCTTATTTAAGTCGCCTGTACGAGACGCCATTGCTGACACGCGAGCAGGAGTATCACGAATTTCGCAGGTTTAACTTTCTGAAGTTTTTGGCTTCGCAATTACGGGAAAGACTTGATCCTTCAGATGCTCGTGCGGGCATGATGGATGAAATTGAACGCCTTTACGATGAAGCGGTTGAGGTCAAAAGCTTTTTGGTTCAATCGAATTTGCGTCTGGTCGTTTCGATCGCCAAAAGGCATGTCCTGACCGGAGATGAATTTTTCCAGCTGGTAAGTGACGGCAACATGTCGCTTTATCGCGCGGTTGAAAAATTTGACTATAGCCGGGGCAACAAGTTCAGCACGTATGCCAGCTGGGCGATCATGAAGAACTTCGCCCGGTCAATTCCAGAGGAATTCAAGCAGCGAGATCGGTTCCGAACCAGTTCAGACGAAGCCTTTACAGGCACGACCGACGAACGAATGAACCATTTCAAAGCCGAGATTGATCAGGATTTACGCGAATCTCAAGTGAGTAAGATCCTGTCGAGTCTGGATGAGCGTGAGCAACAAATCATCATTAGCCGATACGGGTTGAATCACGAAAAAGAACCTTGCACACTAAAAGAAGTTGGTTTGGAGATCGGCGTTACGAAGGAACGCGTTCGCCAAATCGAAGCAAGAGCGTTGATGAAACTTCGGGCAGAGGCTGAAAAGCAGAAAATTGATTTCGTTGAAGATGAGTAAGGCTCGGTGTTTTTGTGGTTGACAGTCGGTATCGGTCCGTTTTCAACGTTGGCAGCCGCAAGAATTCAGCCGGAGATCTGCCCCCCAAAAATTTCGGCGAATCCATTCACCGAGAATTAGGTTAAAATCCGGCCAAATAGAGGCCGGATTTTTTCGTTTTGAAACCCCGGAGCATCTTAAGACTTGGATTCGGCTCCAAAATGAAATCTTTTTTCAATTTTTCGAGAACTCAAAGCCGATAACAAGGTCCGTTCATATTGTGTATCGCACCGGTTCGGGTATACTTGTGCGTTTCAATTTGTCTTCCCGCCAGCGTAGCTCAGTTGGCTAGAGCAGCTGATTTGTAATCAGCAGGTCATGGGTTCGAGTCCCTTCGCTGGCTTTGCTGTTTTCAACAGCGCAAAATTTGGGAGGATACCGAAGCGGTCAAACGGGGCAGACTGTAAATCTGCTGGGCAACCTTCGCAGGTTCGAATCCTGCTCCTCCCACTTTGCAAGACAGGTTGAAAACAAAACGAGTTGATGTTGGTGAAAAAAACGAATTTTTGTGTTTTGCTTCACCAAATCGAGTAATTTTCACTATCATGTCGGTTCGCTATTTTAACTTTTCGCAAAACTTGCTGCTTATAAGCTTGTTTTGCTTTGCTGAAATGCGTCTCGAAGCCAGGGCTTTTGGGCCTTGATTTGTGCAGTGAAAAGGACTGCGGGTGTAGTACAACGGCTAGTACAACGGCCTTCCAAGCCGTGGATGAGGGTTCGATTCCCTCTACCCGCTTCATCGTCATCTTTTCAAGATCGCAGATTGCCTCTTGAATGATTTCGAGCTTTGCTTGGACGCTTGAGCCAGCTTGAGAGATTTTGCTCTTTGGCTGCTCATTTGCAGCCTTGGCAAAGATTACGACGAACGCAGTGCTCGATTTCAGCGCTCATTGAGCATCTTTGATTTTTAATGTTGATTTGGACGCTACTTGCGACCGGGTTGGCCTGAAGGTCATAGGCTTTTCAGGTGGGCGACAACTGAGTTGATGATGCTGAGATAAAATTCGTGCTGTTGTAGCTCAGTGGTAGAGCACTTCCTTGGTAAGGAAGAGGTCATGGGTTCAAGTCCCATCAACAGCTCTGTATTTTATAGTACAGGCGGCTCGTGCCGTTTTTGTTTCTGTTCTTGGTTATAAGTTTTTTCAGTAAAGGTGTAATAGAAGATGGCCAAGGAGTAATTTGAGCGGACAAAACCGCACGTAAACGTTGGTACCATTGGGCACATTGACCACGGTAAAACAACAACCACTGGCGCGATTCTCGCTGTTCAGGCCGCAAAAGGCTTGGCTGAGATGAAGGCATATTCGGAGATCGCAAAGGGCGGTACGGTTCGTGATGATACGAAAACCGTAACCATTGCGGTTGCTCACGTTGAGTACGAAACCGACAACCGCCACTATGCGCATATTGACTGCCCAGGTCACGCTGACTTTGTGAAGAACATGATCACCGGTGCTGCACAGATGGACGGAGCGATCTTGGTCGTTTCGGCAGCAGACGGGCCGATGCCTCAGACCAAGGAGCACGTGCTTCTTGCTCGCCAGGTTGACGTTCCGGCATTGGTCGTCTTTTTGAACAAGTGCGACCTTGTTGATGATCCAGAACTCCTCGAACTTGTCGAAATGGAAGTTCGCGAGTTGCTGTCAAAGTATGACTTCGATGGTGACAATGCAACAATCGTTTACGGTTCAGCATTGCCTGCATACAACAATCCTGCTGACCCAGAAGCAAGCAAGTGCATCTCTGAACTCATGGATGCGATTGATGCCAACATTCCAGAGCCTACGCGAGAAGATGACAAGCCATTCTTGATGGCTGTTGAGGACGTTTTCTCAATCGAAGGTCGCGGAACGGTTGCTACCGGTCGTATCGAGCGTGGCGTGATCAAGCCAGGTGAGGAAGTTGAGATCCTTGGGCTTAAGGACACTCAGAAGACAACATGTACTGGTGTTGAAATGTTCCGTAAGCTTCTCGACGAAGGACGCGCCGGCGACAATGTTGGCTGCCTGCTTCGTGGTGTTAAGCGAGACGATATCGAGCGTGGACAAGTTCTTTGCAAGCCAGGCTCCATTTCTTCGCACATGAAATTTGAAGCTGAAATCTACTGTCTTTCCAAAGACGAAGGTGGACGTCACACTCCATTTTTCAGTGGCTATCGCCCGCAGTTTTACTTCCGTACAACTGACGTAACTGGAACAGCCAACTTGGTAGGTGCTGAAATGTGCATGCCAGGTGACAATGTTCGAATCAGTGTTGAGTTGCACAAGCCAATTGCTATGGACGACGGTGTTCGTTTCGCTATTCGCGAAGGCGGCCGAACGGTAGGTTCTGGCGTCGTAACAAAGATTCTTGAATAGATCATGATCAAAATAGGCGAACGAGCAAATCGTGCTGGTTCGCTGTTTTCATTATTGGTTTTTCTCAGGGAAGTATGGCCTTGGGGTTCTTTGCTTCGGCAAAAACAACTTGGCGATTAGGGGTGTAGCTCAATTGGCAGAGCAGTTGATTCCAAATCAACAGGTTGTGAGTTCGAGTCCCACCGCCCCTGTATTTGAGCCTCGTTTCGGTTTCAAATGTCTACGTTGTAGACACAAGTTTGATTGATATTTGATTGCATTGATATTTGATCGCATGAACAAAGCAGCAACAGCCCAATCGACAAGTTGGTTTTCGGAGCTATTCCAAACCGGCCTGTACAAAAAAACACAGGGAAAAATTGCAAGGCAAATCACTTTTTTTGCCATTGCAATCATTTTCGTCGTTGCAGCGTGGCGAATTACGCAGGAGACGTGGGTTGCAGGCCTGTTCACTGGAGCTGAATGGCTTCTGAGCGGTCTTGTGCTTATTGGCGGTCTTTGGTTGTCATTTCGAATCGTGAATATGGCTCGTTTTGCCGACTTCCTGATTGCTGTCGAAGCCGAAATGAACAAGGTTTCATGGCCGACGCGGCAAGAGTTGGTCCGAAGCTCCATCGTCGTGATTTTTATTATCTTTTTTATGGCGATGCTGTTGTTTCTGTACGACTTGGCTTGGGAATGGCTTTTCAGAATTTTGAAAATTAAGAGTTGAGGCGTTTGACGTGACTGATTCCGAAGAAAAACTAGAATCTGAAGAAAGCGAACCAGCTGCGGTTGACGCTGCTGATGCTGCCGCCGCAGATTCGGAGGCATCGGATCCAGCTTCGCCGGTTGAGTCTTCAGTAACAGCCGAAGCAGAAGAGAGCACGGAAGGCGAGCTGTCACCAGACACCGTTGAAAACGAGGCTGCCGACGAAAACATTGTTGACGACGATGATTTCGAGGATGACTTCGATGATGATGACGATGATGTTGGTGGCGATCCGATTGAAGACATCGCCGACGAGCCGGAAGAGGTGTTTGAGAAACAGTGGTATATCCTGAAGGTTCAGGTGAATCGCGAAAGTTCAATTTGCGATGCCTTGAATCGTCGGGTAAAGATGCACGGACTCGAAAGTCACTTTGGTGACGTGTTGGTGCCAACGGAAGACATAAAAGAATTTACAAAAACCGGCAAGCAGCGAATCGTAAAGCGAAAGCTGTACCCTGGTTACATTGTGGTAAACATGGCGATCAACGACGATACTTGGTTTATCGTTCGCGAAACGCCGGGAATTGGCGACTTTACCGGCTCGGTCGGTAAACCTGCCCCAATTGGTGGTGCAGAAATTGACAAAATCCTGAAACTGTCAAAACCGCAAGAGGCGGAAGACGGCGGCAAGGACGAAATCAAAATGCGATTCCCGTATAAGGTCGGAGACCGGGTCCGCGTGAACGAAGGGAACTTCCAGAGCTTGGAAGGTGACGTGGATAGTATTGATGAGTCGAACGGACGTATTACGGTGAACTTAAATATGTTCGGTCGTTCGACTCCCGTCCAACTCGATCATTGGCAAGTCGAGAAAATCTAAAACAATTTAATTGGTTCAAAAATGGCAAAGCAATTAGTCGGTCAAGCAAAATTTCAGGTTCCTGGTGGTCAAGCGACTCCAGCACCGCCGGTTGGTACCTCACTCGGTAAATTCGGTATTAACCTTGGGCAATTTGTCCAGCAATTCAACGATCGGACAAAGGAATACGCCGGTACACCCATTCCGGTTGTGGTCAGTGTCTACAATGACCGCAGTTTCGATTTCGTTACCAAAAGCCCTCCAGCAGCAGCTCTTTTGAAGCAGGCTGCCGGGATCGCAAAGGGCTCTGGAGTTCCGCACCTTGAAAAAGTCGCCACGGTCAACATGGACCAAATCGACGATATTTGCAAGAAAAAGATGGAAGACTTGAATGCTCGTGACTTGGAGCATGCTCGCCGCATCATTCAGGGCACCGCCCGAAGTATGGGGATCGAGGTTGCCGAGGCGTAGCCGATTGCAATCAGATTGGCTACTAAAACTTATTCGTAATTTCAAAAGTTACGCCTAGTAGAGACGTTGAAAATGAATACAATTGTCTCTTTGGCGAATTTCTAAACAGGTCGAAACGTGAAGCGTTCAAAACGATATCAAGAGTTGGCGAAAAAGATCCCTACCGATCCTGTATCGCTAGATGAAGCCGTAGGTTTGCTAAAAGGATTTGGTGCCTCAACAAAATTTGACGAATCGATAGAGATTCACATGCGTCTGGGTGTTGACGACAAGCAAGCCGACCAGATTGTGCGTGGTTCGATCGTGCTGCCCCACGGAATTGGAAAAACTCAGAAAGTCATCGTTTTTGCGAAAGGTGACGCGGCCGAAGCTGCAAAAGCGGCAGGTGCTGATGAAGTTGGGCAGGAAGAGCTGGCGAAAAAAATCAAAGATGGTTGGGTTGATTTTGATGTCTGCATTGCCAGCCCGGACATGATGGGCGTTGTTGGACCACTTGGCAAAGTGCTGGGTCCACGTGGATTGATGCCTTCGCCTCGTGCGGGCACGGTCACCCCGGATGTCGTAACGGCTGTCAACGAGTATCGCGCAGGCAAGGTCGAATTTCGAAACGACAAGGGTGGGAATGTCCACGCGGTCGTCGGGAAGCTTAGTTTCGACCCGGCCCAATTGCAAGAAAACATTGCGGCTTTCATCGATTACATCGATTCGCTGAAGCCTGCCACTTTGAAGGGCACCTATGTTCGCGGGATTTCAATCGCGGCCACAATGAGCCCAGGGATTCTGGTTGCCGCATAGTCGGTCGCGGAGCTTCATTGGCTCCGAAGCTTAAGTGGCGTTCTAATAGAAAATTTTCGAAACAATTTTTTTAATGTGAGAGTTCGGCGATGAGTAAAGCCGTTAAAGATTTGGTGATTAGCGGCCTATCCAAGCGATTGGAAGGTGTTAATGACTGCGTTCTGGTTGACGTGATCGGAATGGAGGCGAACAACACATGTGCGTTGCGGAAGCGTCTGCGGGACAAAAACATTAGCTTGACGGTTGTCAAGAATGGTTTGGCTCGCCGGGCAACCGAAGGCACTCCGTTGGCTCCTGCTTTTGAGCAAATGGAAGGCAGTCTGGCCGTGTGCTGGGGTGGTGAGGACTTCGTTGATTTAGTCAAGGAAGTAACGGAACTGGATAAAAGCGATGAGTTTGACAAGTTTGAGGCTCGTGGCGGAGTGATGGACGGTGAGTCCCTGACATCCGATAAAGTCAAAGAAATCAGCAAGTGGCCTAATCGGGCCGAGCAACTGAGTCTCTTGGCCGGTCAGATTATGGGGCCTGGAGCGACTTTGGCAGCACAGCTTATTGGCCCTGGTGGGACCTTGGTTGGGCAAATTAAATCAAAATCTGAAGAATAGTAATCAATCAACACTTATTTACCCCGATATGGGGAAGACTGCAGCAATCCGAATTGCAGTCGAATATTGAAAGGAAAGTTAAAAGATGTCAGTTGAAATTGCAGAAGACTTGAAGAAAATCGGCGACGATATTGCTGGGTTAACATTGAAAGATGCGAAGGCTCTTAGCGATTACCTCGAAGACGAGCACGGCATTAAAGCTGCCGCTGGCGGTGGCGCTGTAATGATGGCTCCTGCCGAAGGTGGAGCTGCTGCAGCAGAAGAAAAAACGGAGTTTGACGTTGTCTTGACTGGGTTTGGCGACAAGAAGCTGAATGTGGTTAAGGTTGTGAAGAACATCACCGGTGCGTCTTTGATGGATGCAAAGAAAATGGTTGAAGGCGTTCCCGCAACTCTTAAGGAAGCGGCAAGCAAAGAGGACGCTGACAAAATCAAGGCGGAAGTTGAAGAAGCCGGCGGTTCAGTTGAACTTAAGTAGTCAATTTCCATCTTAGGCGCATCGCAAATGAACGGATTGGCTTTTGCGATGTGCGCCCTCGGTGGTTCGAAACCAATCGTTTCCTACCCGAGAAATTAATCGCGTGCATCATCTCAAACACCAAAATTCTCTGTCTTTGAACAGTCAAAGTGTTCTTGCGCGCCGATATCTTTGCTTTACTTTCCTATCTTTCGTCTCAGTCGCCTCAACAGGGAGTGTACGTTAAATGGCAGTTTCCGTAGAACGTCGTCTAAATCCTACAGCAATCCGTAATTTTGGTCGGGATCGAGCTCAGCTTGTTACGCCGGATCTGACGAAGATCCAAACAAAAAGTTACGACGCGTTCTTACAACTGGGGCTTGAGTCGGATAAACGGAAGGATCAGGGGATCGAAGGCGTTTTGCGCGAGATCTTCCCGATTGAGAGCTATGACAAGTCACACAAGCTTGACTACGTCCGATATGAGTTGGGCAAGCCGCGTTACACGCCTGATGAGTGTCGTCAACTTCGTATGACATTCGGTCGACCGTTCCGAGTTTGGTTGCGGTTGAATAAAGAAGAGCCCATTGAAGAAGAGGTTTATCTGGGCGATATCCCGGTAATGCTGGGTGGTGGTGAATTCATTATCAACGGAGCCGAGCGTGTGGTCGTGTCGCAGCTGCATCGTTCTCCGGGCATTGACTTTGTCATGGAAACGGACGGGACGTCGGATCGAAAACTACCAAGTTGCAGAGTGATTCCTGAACGCGGCAGTTGGATCGAAGTAAATTGCACGAAAAAAGATATTCTGTCGGTACGAATCGATCAAAGCGGTAAGTTTTCCGCCATGACGCTGTTGCGGGCCATGGATCCGCGATTCAGTGAAGATGCCGACATTCTTCGCGCGTTTTATCCCGCCGAGAAAACTAAAATTACAGACGGTCGTAGCGTCCAAAAAATCGAAGGGCGAATCGCGGTAGACGACATTGTGTACCCTTCGACAAGCGATCGAGCAGGGGAGATTATTTTGGAGGCTGGTCACAAGATCAGCAAGAATGTTGCTGAGATTATTTGCTCGTGTGGAGTCAAGTCCATAGAGATTATGGAAGCACCCAAGAGCCCATTGATTTTCAACTCGCTTGCGGACGATAACACGTCCAGCCATGAGGAAGCATTGCTGCGAATTTATCAGCGGCTACGCCCGGGCAATCCTGCAGCACTTGAAAAAGCTCGCACGTTGTTCCACGAAAAGTTTTTTGATATCAACCGTTATCGTCTTGGTCGTGTTGGTCGATTCCGCATCAACCGAAAACTGGATTTGGGTGTTTCCGAAAATGAAATGACACTACGTCCAGATGACATTTTGGCGTCGATCAAGTACTTGCTCGAGCTTTCCGAAAATTCGGGAAAAGCGTTTGTCGATGACATCGACCACTTGGGAAATCGTCGATTACGAACGATCGATGAATTGGCAGCCGACGAACTTCGCAAGGGCTTTTTGAAATTGCGTCGCACGGTGCAAGAGCGCATGAGCTTAAAGGACGCGGAGGACATCACGCCCCGCAGTCTAATTAATCCCAAGAGCATTTCGGCGGCGATCGAATACTTCTTCGGACGAGGCGAGTTGTCTCAGGTTGTCGACCAGACCAACCCGCTTTCGCAGTTGACCCATGAACGTCGATTGTCAGCACTCGGTCCGGGTGGTTTGAATCGAAAGCGAGCTGGTTTTGAGGTTCGTGACGTCCACATTTCTCATTACGGTCGTATTTGCCCGATTGAAACACCGGAGGGTACGAACATTGGTTTGATCTCCAGTTTGGCGATCTATGCGGGTGTCGATGACTACGGTTTCTTGGTAACGCCTTACCTTAAGATCAGTAATGGCAAAGTGACCGACGAAACTGTGTGGCTGCGAGCGGATGAGGAAACAGACGCATTCGTTGCTCCTGCGGACACACCCGTGGAGAATGGCACGATTGTTGGTTCGAAGGGGATGGGCGGAAATATTATCGCTCGCCACAGGGCCGACTTTGAATTGGTGAACCCAACTTCAGTCAACTACATGGATGTCGCTCCGAGCCAGATGGTCGGCGTGTCAGCCGGATTGATTCCGTTTCTCGAGCATGACGATGCCAACCGGGCGTTGATGGGATCCAACATGCAGCGACAGGCCGTTCCACTTCTCGTTGCCGAACCTCCAATTGTGGGTACAGGCATGGAACGCGAAGTTGCCCGCAACTCGAGCATGGTTGTCAGAGCAAAACGTGCCGGGAAAGTGACATACGTTGATTCGACTCGCATTGAGGTTGGCAACGATGTTTACGACATGAAAAAATATTCTGGCTTGAATGAGCGTACTTGCTTAAATCAGAAACCGCTCGTGATGCCGGGTGATAAAGTCTCTCGCGGTGATGTGATTGCCGACGGTGCTGCAACGTTAAAAGGCGAATTGGCACTGGGCCGAAACGTTTTGGTTGGATTCATGTCGTTTGATGGCTTCAACTTCGAAGACGCGATCATTATCAGTGAAGAGCTAGTTCAAAAAGACACTTACACTTCGATCCACATTGAAGAGTTTGATGTCGAGATTAGAGAAACCAAACTGGGACGTGAAGAGTTCACGCGTGACATTCCAAACGTCAGCGAGAAGGCTCTTCGCAACCTTGATGAATCCGGAATCGTCCGTGTTGGAACCTACGTAAAGCCGGGAGACATTTTGGTCGGCAAGGTTTCGCCAAAATCAAAAACAGAATTAACACCTGAAGAGAAGTTACTGCATGCGATCTTTGGTCGAGCTGGCGAGGACGTGAAGAATGATTCGCTCGATGTGCCATCAGGCATCGAAGGGATTGTGATCGACACGCAAAAGTTCTCTCGGCAAATGAGTCTTTCAGATGAGGAACGCAAAGTATTCCAGAAAGACCTGAAAGCTGCGGAAACCGAAGGCAACGAAAAAATTGCAAGCGTTTTTGGCGACATGATCGAAAAGATCGAGGCCGTACTCGGCAAAGCAGTCACCGATGACGACGGAGTTGCATTGACGCGAGAGCAGGATCCCAAGTTCATTGCTGAAAAGGCACAGGCGTTTCGTTTAAGTCAAATCATTGGCAACATGCGAAGCGAAGAAAAAATTGCCGACATCAAACAGATTTTTAAAGACGAATGGGAAGCTGTCGAGACGGCAGTTGATGTTCGCGATCGGCAACTGAACAGCATGAAGCGTGGTGATGAACTGCGAAGTGGTGTTCTTCAAATGGTCAAAATTTATATCGCAACCAAACGGGTGATATCGGTTGGTGACAAGATGGCTGGTCGCCACGGTAACAAAGGTGTGATTTCGAAGATTCTTCCACGTGAAGACATGCCGTACCTTGAGGATGGCACTCCGCTTCAAATCCTTCTCAACCCGTTGGGTGTTCCGAGTCGTATGAACGTCGGCCAGATTTTGGAAACACACTTAGGTTGGGCGGGAGCCAAGCTTGGGTTCCAGTCGATCAATCCGGTATTTGAAGGTGCTGAGGAATCGGCAATCAATGATTGTCTTGAAGAAGCAGGCTTGCCTCGACACGGTAAAGCTCGATTGTTCGACGGTCGCAATGGCGAACGGATGGAGCAAGAGACAACCGTCGGCTACATCTATATGTTGAAACTCCATCACTTGGTTGATGACAAGGTTCATGCTCGAAGCACCGGACCGTACTCGTTGATTACACAACAACCACTGGGTGGAAAAGCAAGATTTGGTGGACAGCGATTTGGCGAAATGGAAGTCTGGGCTCTGGAGGCCTACGGTGCGGCTTACATCTTGCAAGAATTGCTGACTGTAAAGAGTGACGATGTTGAAGGTCGTACGAAAATTTATGAATCGATGGTCAAAGGTGAGAACACGTTGGAAGCCGGTACACCTGCCAGTTTCGACGTTTTGACAAACGAGATTCGCGGACTCGCGTTGAATATGCAACTCGAGAAACGACGTGGCTAAAGGCCAACGATTGCAGAAACTTTTCATCAAACCATCCAAACATTCCTAAACGAGGGAAACGCCAATGGCAACCGCAGAAAGCTCTTACGATCGAATTAATGATTATGCTTCTGTAAAGATTAGCTTGGCTCGGCCGCACGATATTCGTAGCTGGTCGTTTGGCGAAGTTAAAAAGCCGGAAACCATCAATTACCGAACTTATCGTCCGGAAAAAGATGGACTTTTCTGCGAACGGATTTTTGGTCCCGAGAAGGACTGGGAATGCGCGTGCGGCAAGTATCGCGGGATGAAATACAAAGGAATGATCTGTGATCGCTGCGGCGTCAAAGTAACTCATTCACGTGTCCGTCGTAAACGAATGGGACACATTGAATTGGCGGCACCGGTCGTCCACATTTGGTTCTTCAAAGCAATGCCGAGCCGCCTCGGTAACTTGCTCGATATGAAGACCACCAGCCTTGAAAAGGTCATCTACTTTCAGGATTACGTTGTCGTTGAACCGGGTACGACCGAGCTCGAACGTCAGCAATTATTGACAGAAGAGGAATATCGTGAAGCAAAAACGCAGTACGGTGAAGATGCGTTTCATGCTGAAATGGGCGCCGAAGCCGTTCGGAAACTGTTGAACTTCCTTGACTTGGTGACTTTGTCTCAAACTCTTCGCGAAGAGATGAAGACAACGAACTCAAAACAGAAACGAAAAGATCTTACCAATCGATTGAAGATTGTTGAATCGATTCGTGACAGCGACAACAAACCCGAATGGATGGTGCTGGATGTCATTCCTGTCATTCCTCCAGACTTGCGACCGTTGGTTTTGCTGGACTCTGGAAACTTCGCGACCAGCGATCTGAATGATTTGTATCGCCGAATCATTAACAGAAACAACCGACTTCGAAAGTTGGTTGACCTCAATGCACCGGAAGTCATCATTCGAAACGAGAAGCGAATGTTGCAGCAATCGGTTGATGCATTGTTTGACAATAATCGTTGCAAGCGACCTGTTTTGGGAAGTAGCAATCGTCCGCTTAAATCTTTGACTGACATGATCAAAGGAAAGCAAGGTCGATTCCGCGAAAACCTTTTAGGTAAACGAGTCGACTATTCAGCTCGTAGTGTGATCGTTGTGGGTCCTCGCTTGAAACTGCATCAGTGCGGACTTCCGAAGAAAATCGCATTGGAACTTTATCAGCCGTTCATCATTCGTAAGCTCAAAGAATTGGGGCACGCAGACACGATCAAAAGCGCCAAGAAAATGTTGGAGCGAAAAGATGAAGAGGTTTGGGACATTCTCGATTCGGTGATTCAGAATCACCCCGTCATGTTGAATCGTGCTCCGACGCTTCACCGAATGGGTATCCAAGCATTTGAACCGACATTGGTTGAAGGAAACGCAATCAACTTGCATCCGCTTGTGTGCAAAGGATTCAATGCAGACTTCGACGGCGACCAGATGGCGGTCCACCTGCCGCTTTCTATTGAAGCCCAGGTTGAAGCCCATACGCTGATGCTATCGACAAACAATATTTTTGCTCCGTCGAATGGCAAACCGATCATGAGTCCGTCGCAGGACACGGTCATGGGGTGCTACTTTATCTGCCTGGTTTTGCCGAATCTCAAAGGCGAAGGCATGGTGTTCTCTTCCTTGGAAGAAGCAGACTTTGCATTCTCTCAGAAGATCATCGATATTCACGCACGCATCAAGGTTCGTCTTCCCAAAGACAGAGTTTGCCGCGATGGCGATAAAGATGAAGATCGTCGTGAACCAGGTGCGATCGTCGAAACTTCTTACGGTCGCATTATGTTTAACATGATGCTTCCAGAAGGTATGGATTTCTATAACTACCGAATGAAGAGTGGCGATCTGGCCAATGTGATTTCTGACTGTTACCAAACACTCGGTCGGCAACAGACGATCGATTTACTCGACGACATGAACCAGTTGGGCTTCCGTGAAAGTACACGAAGCGGCCTTTCGTTTGCGACTGACGACTTGATCACGCCGGAAAGTAAGCACACCGTTATTGGTACCGCTGAAAAAGAAGTTCTCAAGCTTGCCAAACTGTATGAGCGTGGAATTATCACCGACAAAGAGCGTTACAACAAAGTCCTCGAAACTTGGACGCATGCTCGGGAAGAGATTACCCGCGACATGAAGATCGTGATGGAGGCCGACGTTCGCGGTGACACCGGTTACATCAATCCGGTATTCCTCATGGCGGACTCGGGTGCTCGTGGTGGTATCGAACAAATTCGACAGTTGGCAGGTATGCGTGGCCTGATGGCCAAGCCAAGTGGTGAGATCATTGAGAACCCAATTAAGGCCAACTTCCGCGAAGGACTGGGTGTACTTGAGTACTTCTCGTCGACGCACGGTGCTCGAAAAGGTTTGGCTGACACCGCTTTGAAAACAGCAGACTCGGGTTACTTGACTCGAAAACTGGCGGACGTAGCTCAAAACGTCGTAGTAACGTTGGAAGATTGCGGCTCAACCCAAGGCATTACCAAGGGTGTTGTTTACCGTGGTGAGAAGGTCGAGGTTCGACTTTCTGAAGCGATCAACGGTCGTGTTAGCCGGCAAAACATCGTCAATCCAGTCACTGACGAAGTGATCGTTCGTGAGAATCAAATGATCACTCCGGAGATTGCACGCAAAATCGAGGGCATGGGTCTAGAGAAGATTCAAATTCGTAGCCCCATGACTTGCGACGCTGCCCTGGGTGTTTGTCGTTGTTGTTACGGAATGGATATGTCGACGGGTGCTCTTGTCGAAGAAGGCATGGCTGTCGGTATTATTGCGGCACAGAGTATTGGTGAGCCTGGTACACAGTTGACCATGCGTACTTTTCACATCGGTGGTGTGGCCAACACGGACACGCAGGAGAACAGCAAGAAAAACCGCAAGGCTGGTTCCGCTCAGTTCATGCGATTGAAGTATGTGACCAACGACAAAGGCGATAATGTCGTCCTTTCTCGAAATGGTGAAATTGCGATTTGTGATCAAAAGGGTCGTGAGATCGAAAAACATGCAGTTCCTGCAGGTGCAATTCTGAAAGTCGATGACGGTCAACAAATCAAAGCCAACACAAAGCTTTGTGAATGGAACCCCTTCTCGATCCCCTTTCTTTAAGAAATATCCAAAAACGTACACTACGACGATGTTGTCGAAGGCGAGACGATGGGTATGGAGAAAGATGCCAGTGGTACGATTCGAAAATCAATTATTGAGCATAAAGGCGAATTGCATCCGCAAATCGTAATTGAAGACGAAAGCGGAACGCCGCTGGACTTCTATTATCTGCCTGAGCGTGCTTACATTATGGTCGAAGATGGCCAAATGATTTCAGGTGGTACAGCGGTAGCCGAGACGCCTCGTGAAGCATCAGGAACGGCCGACATCACCGGCGGTTTACCTCGTGTGACCGAGATTTTTGAGGCCCGAAAGCCGAAAGACCCAGCAGTGATCGCGGAGATCGATGGAGAGGTCGAATTGCTTCAAGAGAAACGACGTGGCAAACGAGTCGTCGTCGTTCGAAACAAAGAATCCGGAATGGAAGTCGAACATACGTTGCCGCCAGGTAAACGGATGATCCCTCAAACCGGTGACTTTGTCAAAGCAGGACAATCATTGGTCGATGGACCGATCGTTCCTCACGACATTCTCCACGTCTCTGGTGAAGAAGCTGTTCAAGATTACCTGCTTCATGAAGTTCAGAGTGTATACCGTAGCCAGCGGGTGGGCATCAACGACAAGCATCTTGAGGTGATCGTCACTCGTATGCTCCGAAAAGTCAAAATTGATTCCGCTGGTGACACGAATTTGCTTCCTGGGCTCGTTTGTGATCGATTCGACTTCAGGCATGTGAACCAAGAATTGGCCAAATGTGTCAAGATTGCTGAAGTTGGTGATAGCCACTTCTCGATAGATCAAATTGTTCCCAAAGATCATCTGGAAGAAATCAACACCAAAATCGAAGAGGAAGGTGGAACTCCGGCTAAAGGCACCAAGCCAAAGCCTGCGACCGCCAGCACTCAATTGCTTGGAATTACCAAGGCATCTGTTCAAAGCTCTAGCTTCATCTCGGCTGCAAGTTTCCAGGAAACGACCAAGGTACTTACCGAGGCCGCACTTTCTGGTAAAACAGATAACCTAGTAGGTTTGAAGGAAAATGTGATTCTGGGACATTTAATCCCGGCAGGAACAGGATTCCGATCATTCCAAGAGTCAGAAGTACGTTACAATCTGCAGGTCACGCCAGAGGCAGCACCTGTTGGAGCAATGGATGAGGACAGTTATCCGCTTTTGGATGCAGCCCCAGGAAATGGCTCCAACTCACAAAGTGGAGATGTAACTCAACCGGCACCACCGTCTGGTCCACCAAGTGGACTGGAAGAAATCTTTGGTACTGGAGATTTAGGCGAGTCATAAGGTCGTATGATCCGTCTTTGATGCTTTAAATCATTGGGGAATCCTTTGATTTAAAGCCTTGACAAACCATGGACGATTCGTATCGTGGTATGTTTCCCTTTAACCGTTGGAAAATTGAAATTTAATGCCGACAATTAATCAGCTTGTACGCAAGCGTCGAAAGCAAAAAAGAAAATTCACAAAGGCACCTGTATTGGACAAATGTCCTCACAAGCAAGGCGTTTGCTTGCAGGTTCGTACGATGACGCCTAAAAAGCCTAACTCTGCTCTTCGGAAAATCACCCGTGTTCGACTTTCCAACGGAAAAGAAGTAACGGTTTACATTCCAGGTGAAGGTCACAACCTTCAGGAACACTCGATCGTTTTGGTTCGTGGTGGTCGTGTTCGTGATCTTCCGGGTGTTCGCTACCAGGTTGTCCGAGGGGCACAAGACACACTTGGTGTTGAAGGGCGAAAGCAATCGCGTAGCCGTTACGGCACCAAGAAGTAATCAGCCAAGAAGTAATCAGCCAAAGAAGTAATTAGCCAAAAGCATCGCGGAGCCGTGAATTACGACAGTAAATTCTGTGGCTTGGTCCTGCTCAAAGATAAAAAAATGAATTATTAAAGGCTGGATTTGAGTTGGTACAACTCAAAGTAAAGAGCCAAATTTAAATGAGATGCGTTTATCGCATTAACCATACATTCGAAACAAGTAATATTCTGTTGGAGTTGAAATGGGCCGGATCACCGCCAGTAAAACCACTTTGAAAGGCGATCCTAAGTACGATTCCGTCCTTGTGTCAAAGTTTATCAATAACTTGATGGTCGACGGAAAGAAAACTGTTGCACAGAAGGTTTTCTACGACGCTTTGGATGAAATCAAAAAACGCCTTCCCAATGAAGAAGAGATTGAAGTATTCAATCAGGCAATTGAGAACGTGAAGCCGTTTATTGAAGTCCGTTCAAAGCGAGTGGGTGGTGCTGCTTATCAGGTTCCGATGCAGGTCAACAAGACTCGCCAGCAGTCACTTGCCATTCGTTGGTTGTTGACGGCTGTCCGCGACAAGAAGGGACGCGCAATGCATCTCAAACTGGCGGACGAATTTACCGCAGCGTTTAACAAAGAAGGCGTTGCAATGACACGTCGTGAAAACGTACACCGCATGGCCGATGCAAACAAAGCGTTTGCTCACTTTGCCTGGTAAGATTTAATTTAAAAATGAGCCACGTCGAAAGTTCGTGGCTATTTTTATGCGCCAATAGGAACCCTCGAACGAAAATGACGAACAATCGCTTTCCGACGGTCCGCATTAGTTAATGACATTTACATTAAAGAAGAATCAATGGCGAAAAGAAGCTTACAATCGATTCGAAACATCGGAATCATTGCACATATTGATGCGGGAAAAACAACGGTAACCGAACGATTGTTGTTCTTGAGTGGGTCCAAGCATCGTGTTGGGCGCGTCGATCATGGCAATACGGAAACCGACGAGGACGAAGAAGAACAGAACCGCGGAATCACGATTTACTCAGCGTGTGTGACTTTCGAATGGAAGAACGCTGTGGTTAATCTGCTTGATACACCAGGACATGTCGACTTCACTGCCGAGGTCGAACGCTGCCTTCGAGTCCTTGACGGTGCGGTTGTCGTTTTCAGTGCGCGTGAAGGCGTTGAAGCTCAGAGTGAAACGGTATGGAAACAAGCGGACAAGTATTCCGTTCCGCGCATCGCATTCATCAACAAGATGGATCGCGAAGGAGCAAACTTTGAAAATGTTTTGGATCAAATGCGCGGTCGCCTGCACGCAAATCCAATTCCGATTCAAATTCCAGTCGGCGAAGGACCGTCGCACATCGAAAATCCATTTCGAGGAATCATTGATTTGGTCGAAATGAAAATGCTAGTTTTTGACACTACGGAAAAAACTGAAGGCCGCGAGTTTGAAGCGATGGAAATCCCAGAGGACTTGCTTGATTTGGCTCAACTGCAGCGATCTGAAATGCTCAGCTCGCTATCAGATTACTCTGAAGAACTCATGGAGGCGGCCATGGGTGAAGACGATGGAGGTGATGGTGTTTCTACTGAACTGATACGTTCGGTCCTTCGAGAAGCCACGCTGGCTCGCAAGATTCAACCCGTTCTGTGCGGTTCGGCTCTCCACGGAATCGGCGGCCAACAAATTCTGGATTCCGTTTGGGACTTTCTTCCCAGCCCGATGGATCGTCCGCCGGTCACCGGCACCAATCCAAAACGACCCAAACAGATTGAAACTCGAAAACCGGATCCAAACGAACCGTTCGCCGGAGTTGTGTTCAAAATACTACCCGCGAAAACCGGCGACCTGTATTGGATTCGCGTTTATTCAGGAACGCTAAAATCAAACTCTCGCGTCCTTTGTTCAGGCAAGGACAAAAAAGAAAACGTCGCACAACTCTGGCAAATCCACGCGACACGCAAAGATCGTGAAGGGCAAGTCGATGAAGTAACTTGTGGAGATATCGTCGGTGTGATTGGCCCACGATTCGCCGTCACGGGGGACACGCTTTGCGATGGAAAGGCGCCCGTAATTCTGGAAAACATTGAATTCCCTGAAGCAGTAATCGAAATGGCGATCGAGGCCGAATCGACGGCAGAGAGAAAGAAACTCGCTGACACATTGGAAATGCTGAAGCGTCAGGACCCAACATTTCGCGGCAAAGAAAATGAGGATACAGGACAAACCTTGATTGCCGGAATGGGCGAATTGCACCTTGAGGTGATCAAGAATCGCTTGCTCCGCGATTTCAATCTGAACGTCAAAGTCCACAAACCGCGTGTTTCGTATCGCGAGACGATCGAAAACGCCGCTCGAGTAACAGGCGAATGCCATCGATTGGTATCCGGCCAACAACTGTTCGCGAAAATGACCATTCGCATGGAGCCAGGGCCAAAAGTTGACGGCGTTGCCATTCTGAACCGCTTGCCTGAAGACAAAATGCCGGCCAATTTCCTGGAGGTCGTCATGGAACAATTGAAGTCTCGAAGCGAAGGCGGTGGGCCAATCGGAAGCTTTCCACTTACTAAAATAAAACTCTATTTGGTCGACTGTGAGATTGATCCGGAGCAATCGAACGAAATGGCGTTTAGTATCGCTGCCGGCGAAGCATTTGAGGCCGCTTTGAAAGCGGGAGGACCAAAACTTCTTGAACCGATTATGAAACTGGATATCACGACGCCAGATGAGTATTACGGCGAATTCATTGGCGATCTATCACAGCGTCGTGCTCGAATTGTAAACACCAGCAACCTCGCAGGCGGAACAACCAAAATCGAGGCGCACGCGCCGCTTGCGGAACTTTTCGGATATTCCAACGCGATGCGCAGCATGAGCCAAGGTCGTGCGGGATCATCCATGGAACCGCTTGGCTACGAAGTCGCACCCGACTCTGAAATTCAAAATTTCATGCTTTAAGAAAAGAGATTTTCGCAGCCTGATGAGCAGTAGATCACATCACACTCACTGAAGCACGACTCATCCGAAATCGTTGCGTGCGGCGAGCCAATCGCTTTGCTGATACGCAGCCGAGTGAATTAACGGGCCGTTTGGCCGAATTTGCGAAATCAGTTCAGAACCCTACAATGGATTTCGCATCGCCCTACCCCGCCCTGAAAAAACAGAATCAGACAATCAACATGGAAGTGATCTCGTTACAATCCGGCAGCAACGGGAACTCGTTTTACGTCAGCGTTGCAGGAAAACAATTTTTATTTGATGCGGGGATCTCAGGCTCAGTCGCGGAAAAACGATTGGCCCTACACGGAAAAGACATCCGTGACATTGATGGCCTGTTTATATCTCATGCGCATCGTGACCACTGTTCTGCGATGGGAGTTTTTCATCGCAAGTATGGACACACACTTTTCATCACTGAGCGAACGCTGAATCTTGCTCGTCGCGAACACAAGCTTGGTGTGATCAACAAGTTCCAATTCTTTCGATCCGGCGAAACCATCGATTTTGGCGATGTCCAAGTCCACACAGTACCCACGCCCCATGACGCAGACGATAGCGTCGCCTTTATTATCGAAAATCAGGAACGTCGCATCGGAATATTGACCGACATTGGCCATGCGTTTGATGGGCTATGTGACATTTTGAAGTTGCTGGATGCCGTGGTCATCGAAAGCAATTACTGCCCCGAAATGCTTCGAACAAGTCGCTATCCGATTTGGCTCAAACGTCGAGTAAGCGGTAAGGGCGGCCACCTTTCGAACGAAGATTCCGCAAATGCGATCCGTGATTCTAATGCAAAATTGCAATGGGCATGCCTATGCCACTTGTCACAGGAAAACAACGAGCCGGATCTTGCCATCGAAACCCATCGCCGAATCCTCGGCGACGATTTGCCGCTACACATTGCCAGCCGCCACGATGTCGGTGACATCCTGACGCTTGACTATGATGTCGCGAGTCGCGGTCCATGGAAGGCGCAGATCAAAGAAACCCAAGTCGATGAGTCCAAGCAACTTTCACTTTTCTAACAGCCAAACCGTATCGCGAGACCATCATCTTGCCTGGGCCTCAAATAGAGGTGGAAGGGGACGACGATTGCCCATTTTCAAAACCAAGCAGGCCCGGCCCCACGCGTCGGCATATCCTGTGTGACAAATTGATTTTCATCTCCCGACAAACCGGAACGAATTACTGACACGCGGCCCGATGGGCACGCGTTTTCACAACTGCCTTCACGGCACAAACACCTCCTCACATAAATTACATATCCATAATTACATATCCATGAAATCCTCCGCAACCACTGCTTTTCTATTCACAACGACACTGCTTTTCAATTTATCCATCG
>Ga0115566_10000706_pt1 | contig 28706 bp, 18 predicted proteins | sample COGITO_mtgs_1204_3_FD_87173 | JGI IMG/M metagenome (GOLD analysis project Ga0115566, IMG submission 87173) | Pelagic marine microbial communities from North Sea - COGITO_mtgs_120405 | ecosystem: Environmental > Aquatic > Marine > Epipelagic | place: Germany:Helgoland, sampling site Kabeltonne...
AAAATGATGATGCTTATCAAGTAGGCATCATATTGTGTAATAGACGGGTCGGGGTACTACCGTACCCCGACCCGATCTATGTCTTGTGAGAGTATGTGGGTCCTGGCTGTACGTCGTGGATGATAGGAGCCAAGGGAGATCCACTTGAATCATTTCCGAATCGAAATCCACATGTTACAGCGATCAGTGCGTACCCGGACCATGAAATGGGTAAGCCTCCTAGGGCTTTCTTTTTTTATTGCCATCGCATCGCATGCCTCCGTCTCGGAGTTGTCGACAGATGCCACAGATAGCAACATGATTTACGGCAAGATTGCCGGTCGTGTTGTTGATGCACTGACGGGAGACCCGCTTCCAGGCGTCAACGTAGTTATCGATGGTACGACACAGGGGACGGCGACTGACCTTAACGGTGAGTACAATATTATTCGCGTCCGCCCAGGGACGTATGCAGTACGAGCATCTTTTATTGGTTTCTCATCTCAGGTTCGGACGGATGTTAAAGTCGAAATAGACCAGACAACTCGTGTCGATTTCGAAATGGCCGAGGAGGTTTTTGAAGGGGAAGAAATTGTTGTGACGGCAGAGCGAGGAATTGTTCAGATGGACCGTACGACCACGACGGCTGTAATGGACGCGAGTCAGTTGGAAGCCCTACCAGTCACGGGTATCGGTGATGCCATTAACTTGCAAGCCGGTGTCGTAGACGGCCGATTTCGCGGTGGGCGTTCAGGTGAGGTAGCCTACCTCGTCAATGGAGTCCCGATCAACAACGCATTTAATAACCAGGCTGCTTTCGAAGTAGAGCAGAACATGGTGTCGAGTTTGCAGGTAATCAGCGGTGTTTTTAATGCCGAGTATGGTCAAGCACAATCCGGTGTCGTCAATATTGTGACGAAAGATGTGCCAGATACTTGGTCGGCAAGTGTTCTCACCTATCTCGGAACCATTGCATCAGACCGAAAGCTAGAATTCGTTCAGCGTAATGATGGCCCCGGGTCGCAATTAGCCGCTTCCGACTTTTCTTCGGAAATGGTTTCGTATTCGGATGCTGCTGATTTTAATAATTTGACGGATGTGCAGCTATCGTTCGGAGGTCCCCTGCTGAAAAACCGTATTGGCATCCAAATGACTGGCCGCTACCTCGGTAACAAGGGCAGCTTGCTTGGTCGTGATCTGTTCAGCCCGGCAGACTCCTCAACAGGGTTAACATCTGCATCTAACCCTGAGTTCTGGAATATCGAATCGACAGGTACTGGCGACTTCGTTCACATGAACAAGAACAAGCGGCTGTCTTTGAACACGACAGTAATCGCCAACCTCCCAGGCACCGCCAAGTTGGAATACAATCTGTTTCTCCAAGATGGAGAGACAAATCCCTATGTTCACGGTCTAAAGTATGTCCCCGGGGGTATAAACACGGGGTACTTTGGAAGTCAAACACACATTCTCAGTTACCGATATACGATTGGTACGACCTCGTTCGGTAACATCTCGTACAGCTATTTGCGTGATAAATGGGACCAGTATCTGTACGACTGTAAAGTAATTGATGAGCTTAAGAACCTGGACTGTAAAGGCGACGGACAGTACCAATGGAGCCAGAAAAGTAACCTGAACGGCCAAAACGCCTTCGCAGTGGCAGGAAATGACCTCTACACCAATGACCAGCTAACGGAGACACATACCATCCTAGCCGATTTCTCGAGTCAGGTGAACAACGTTCACTTGATGAAAATGGGTGTTATGGCTCGTCTTCATGGATTGGACAACCGTTCCTATGGCATCGAGCGGTCAGCCCGCACAAATAACCTCCCTCGCATTTCTCCAGATGTCTTTTCGGATAACACGCTAAAAGCTAATCCGAAGGAGTTTTCGGCCTATGTCCAGGATAAAATGGAGTACACAGGGCTGATCGTTAACGCCGGAATTCGTTTTGACTATTTCGACCCAGACTATCTGATTCCTCTCGATTGGCGCCAGGCACAGAATGTGGAACGGGTCAATCCTGATAATCCTACTGAGTTGATCTCCAATCGTAAAGAGGCACCCGCAAAAATACAGCTCAGTCCTCGTCTAGGCATCGCTTTCCCGATCTCCTCGACAGGAGTGATGCGTTTCTCAGCAGGACTGTTTTTCCAGATTCCCCAATTAAGCCTGCTCTACACCAATCCTGAATACGAAGTCAACCCGACTTCCAGCTCCAATCAATTTGGAAACGCATCGCTTGATCCCGAGCGGACGCTGGCCTTCGAAGTAGGCCTGCAGCAGGGACTTGCGGAGGATATAGGGCTTGAATTGACCATCTTCTCAAAAGATGTTAGAAACTTGACGGGTCAGGAAATTCTTCGGACGCCAACCGGGGATGATGCCATTCGATGGATCAACCGTGACTACGGTACGATCCGTGGAGTAACGTTTTCTCTATTTGACCAGCCAGGTGGGAAATTGTCCTGGACGTTCGATTACACCCTTCAGTTTGCTGAAGGCACGTCATCTGATCCGGGAGAAGCATTTGGACGCGCCCAGTCGGGTCTCCAAGAGATTCTATCACTGGTTCGTCTGAATTGGGATCGACGCCACGTGTTCAACAATACTGTGACGGTGGAGCCTGTAGAAGGAGTAACGTTGACGCTCGTGAACCGCCTGCGCTCTGGAGAACCGTATACAACGCTTAGAGGCTTCGTCCGCTCGACGTTGAACAATAATGCGGACAGGCCAATGCAATTCTGGTCTGATTTGCGCGCTTATTACCGCCCTTCATTCGTTCAGCAAGATCTTCAAGTATTCGTTCAGGTCCAGAACCTGTTCGACTCCGAGGTCAAGTACAATGTATATGCATCAACTGGGCGTGTAGACGAAGATCTCCAGAAAGAGCTGTTCCGCAATACAGGAGCCCAAATTGGTGGCCTCAATAGCCTGGACGAATTCTACGCGAGACCTGACTGGGTAATGGGCCCAAGGCAAGTAAGCCTCGGCCTCAATCTGAAGTTCTAGGGAAGGCATGAATCGATCTATGGACAGCAATATCCAAACAGCACTCGGCTGTGAATCCAGACAAATAAAGATGGAATCATCCTTCTTCAAGCAAAGCTCGGCCATTGCTAAGTTCATCACTGTTGTGATGTTTCTGGTGGCTGTAGCTGGAACGACATCATTTGCCCAAGAAATCCCGGATGAATACCGCGGACAGGAATCCCTGATTGCCCGTGGGATCCTGGATGGCAACCTGATCGAAACCAACTTTAGAAATCACGGTGAGCTGGCTCGCTGGAATGATCTTCCTTGGGGAGTCTGGCCTCGTGGTATCGGTGGTCGACATATCGATGGTATCGGTATCATGGTGTCAGCTCGAGTTCCTGCAGAAAGGGCAAAATGGCCGTTCTACAATGGGCGCCCAGATACTTTGGTAAACCCGGTCATTCTAACCTACCGCGATGCCGGTAAACGTCTTGGTCCAGATGGCTCCCTCTGGGGTTGGTTGCCCATCAATGGCTTCCATAATGAAACGCGCTTCAATAGCCGCGGTCAGCTAGAGCCGACTCCAGCGCTAAGTGATGATCCAACGTCATGGCCATCATTCTGGCCAGATCGGCTAGACAACCCAGACGATCCTGGTTGGTCCAACCAGTGGAATGGCTTCTTCGGTCGGGGTGTATTTAACGCTGACCTGGAAGGGTTTTATGTGATTGACGACTTTTCGGATCTGGAACACAGCGTAGATCCCGAAACAGGGCAGCCGCTTAGTCGGTGGGGGGTGTTTTACCCTTCAGCATCAGATTCCACGAAAGGTGGAATGGGTTTGCGTACCAAAGTGCGTCTCTTCCAGTGGGCAAATATCTTGGCTGAAGATGCGATGTTCATCATCTACCGCATCACCAACACAAGCGAAACCAACTACCGGTTCAACGCAGCGGGCGATGAGGGAATGTTCTTCGGTCAGATCATGGACTATGGTCTCGGAAACGAAGAAGGGGATGAAAATGCCGCCTTCGACGCCCAACAGGATATCACATACGGTTGGGATCAGGACGGAATTGGCCAGCGTCAAGATGGAACGCTCTACGACCTGGGTTATACCGGATTTGCGTTCCTCGAAAGCCCGTCCCGCGCATCAGACGGACTGGACAATGATGAGGATGGCATGATCGACGAGCAACGCTTCGGTGGTCCCGGTCAACTCATCACGGGTCAGACAGCCATTGCGCTAGCGATGGCCTCAGGCTACGACATGGTGAACTTCGAAGCCAATTACGGACCTGTCACCGAACGTCCAGCCTATGTGGCCGGGCGCTGGTTTACGGGTGATGAGAACTTGGACTGGGTGGGTTTTGACGATGCGAATGGGAATGGCTCGTATGATGTTGGCGAGCTCGTGAACAATGACGTGGGTCGAGACGGAAAGGGTCCATTTGACCTTGAGTATCCGGGTCCCGACGATGGAGAAGCGGACGGTATGCCAACTCCAGGCGAGCCCAACTTTGATGAGCTGGACATCGATGAGTCTGACCAGATTGGTTTGACTGGCTTCGACCTAAATGCCAGGCCTTTCTACGAGAGCGGCGATAACCTCAGGGACGATACCTGGATGTTCGATCGCATTCTGAACTACGCTCAGTTCCCACTGGGTACGCCGGCCGATGACTTCGCTGCTGATATTGAACCGTTCCTTCTTTTCGTTAGTGGCCCGGTCAACCTGGTTGAAGGTTCAACGGACTTCTTCTCGACAGCCTGGATTTTTGGAGAGGACGAATCAGACTTCTTCAAGAACAGACGGACGGTCCAGAATATCTACGATGCGGACTATAACTTCGCCCAGGCGCCCTTCATGCCAACCCTCACAGCCATTCCTGGCGATGAGCGAGTTATTCTAACATGGGATACGGTGGCTGTTGCGAGTTTTGACCGCTTCAGTCAAACATTCGACTTTGAAGGATTCAAGTTGTACAAAGGCACGGATCCGTTACTATCTGACTCACGCGTGATTTCAAATATTGACGGCATCCCGACGTTCTACAAGCCTCTCGCCAGATGGGATCTGGACAACGGACTCAAAGGACCCGTGACCGTGCTTGAAGGTGAAGCCGTGTATGATCTGGGATCAGATTCGGGTCTTTCCTATTACTATGTGGATGAAGACGTCAATAACGGGGTCAAGTACTACTACGCCTTGGTCGCCTACGACCACGGTATTCCGGACCCTGATACGGGCGATCCTACGATTGACCCTCAGGAAAACATTTTCAATATTTCGATTGATTTGGCTGGGAATATCCAGGGCGTTTCAAATAATGCGGCCATCGTGATTCCTCGGTCTCGCCCTGCAGGGTACGTAGACGGAGATGTGAACGAGGATTTGAGTAGCGTCACGGAAGGACTTGGCTCTGGGTCTCTGTTGGTTCGAGTGATCAACGAGTCTGACGTAGAGCCTGACCGCCCGTACCGAGTTCGTTTTTACAGCGAGGAAGACGACAATCCAGGAACGGATCTGGAGGTCACTACGGCTTATGACATTTTCGACGTAGCAGCAAACGAAGTAAGAGTTCAGAAATCGCCTTTGGTGCCTGTGTCTCCTATGGTGGACGGGTTCGTCGTGGAGGTCAATAACATTCCAGTCAACCCAGGCGTGATCGAGTACCAGGCTGAACAGACCGGATATGTAAGTAATGCCGGCACAGCCAACGAATTGGTCGACTTGAATGCGATGCTGTTGGATGGGTTTGAGACCAACTGGATGGCAACTGTCTCTAGGGATTCTACAGGTGCGTTTTTTCACACGCAGGATGACTTCGAACTTCGATGGGTGAATCCGACGGATTCGACCTATATGCCTCCTCGTTTCGGGTTCACTTTCTTGAGGACGGCAATTCCTGTTTTTGCGATCAATCTTAAGTCCAATTCAGTTGTCCATCTTTTCATTGAAGACCGAGACGGAGATAAAGCCTTTGGCTCTGAGGACGCACTGATCGTCGCCGAGCGAGTGGGCTTCCAATACAAGTTCAGGCACCGCATCACGTTTGCTGTGCCAAATGGAGAAACGTCCGTGGCTCCAAAGGCCGGGGATGTGCTAAGGATGCGAACAATCAAAGAGTTTCAGACGGGAGACTTCTTCCAGTTCACCCTGAAGAATTCAGTGATTGATACTGATCTGGCTAAGAACGAGCTCGATGATATTGCCGTCGTGCCCAACCCGTATGTGGGTGGATCGCTCTTTGAGGGCCGGTCCCAGATCTCCGGACGTGGCGAACGTCAAATCGAATTCATCAATCTCCCTCAGCAGTGCACGATCTCGATCTTCAACATACGTGGAGAGATTGTCGATACTATTGAACATGATGGGATAGGCTCGAATGGAACAGCCAAGTGGGATCTGCAGACTTCTGGCTTGCAGGACATTGCCTTCGGGGTGTACATCTATCACGTGAAAGCTCCGGGCATCGGGGAGTTCGTCGGCAAGTTTGCCGTCGTTAAATAAGGAGTCGATCATGAACATGAAATTCCTCACCCTAGTGAACCGCTCCCTCTTTCTTCTTGTCATCCTGGCGGGCCTCATCTCACAGGCACCAGTCCATGCGCAAAGCAGAGTCGGTACAACCGCAGCGACCTTCTTGACCATGGGAGCTGGCGCAAAGGGCATCTCCCTGGGGCATGCTTATACGTCTATTGCAACAGGTCCAGATGCTCTTTTCTGGAACCCAGGTGGAGCCGCTCGAGCTTTCAATGGGCGCCAGCGTGGTGGCGTCCTGTTCTCGAACAACAGCTGGATTGCTGACATTGATTACAATGCATTCGCGGTTGTAGTGCCCATCACGGCGACCGGCGTATTGGGCCTGAGCCTTTCGACCGTTGATTACGGACGCATGGATGTCCGGACGGTATCAAGTCCTGAAGGCACAGGGGAGACATTCGGTGCTCAGGACCTAAGTATCGGGCTTACTTATTCAATGCCTTTAACGCCGTCGTTTTACTTCGGTGGAACGACCAAATTTGTCCGGCAGTCGATTCGGGATATGTCTGCATCCACCGTTGCTTTCGACTTTGGATTCGTACTTGTCACCGATTACCTGAATGGGGCCCAGATCGCGGCCTCCATCATGAACTTTGGCGGCAAGATGCAGATGGACGGCATCAACTCTGAAGTCAACATCGACCTTGATGAGGCCAACACGGGAAGTACGGAAAGCATTCCTGCACGCATCAGGATGGATCGTTGGGACCTGCCGATTTCTTTCAAATTGGGCGTAGGTATTCCAGCCATCTCTACTTCGAATATCGAGTTGATGCTTCTGGCCGATGCCCACCAGACGAATGACAACAATCTGAACTCTGACTTCGGTGCGCAGTTGAAGTATTTCACACGCAACATGGCGTTCAATACCCGGATGGGCTTCAAGGATGCATTTCTTGATAACGTTGATAGCCATCTCTCGTACGGAGCAGGTCTAGATGTCCAAGTATCTGGCGCTCGCTTCGGTTTTGATTTTGCGTACGTTCCGTTTGATCTGCTGGACGAAACGAAAACATTCGACTTCCGGATCTATTTTTGATCGGGTATACCTGAATTCTGAAGGATGAAGAATCTTCACCTCCAAAAGGCAGTGCTCGTCACTGCCTTTTTTTTGTCACTGATTTTTGGCGCCACGGGCTGCGGGTCTGCCGGAGCTGATATTGACGTAGATCCACGCGTTTTGGCCACGGTCGATGGTCATGATATCACTGTTTCCTGGTTTGAGCAGACATATATCAATTTCCTGATTCAAACGGGCGGAAACGACACCCTTGAAAATCGGAGTATCCATTTAGAGAATTTGATTGATGGAGTGCTTTTGGCTGGGTCATTTGAGCAGCAACGCTTGGACTCGGCGCAGGTCTATCGTCGTACTGCCCTGCGGGAAGAGAAGTCCATCATAGCCGAACGCTATTTTGATGAGGAATTCCTGCTTGCGTTAGAACCGCCGACAGAAGAAGAGCTTCGATCAACGTTTGCTAGGTCTAAAGATCAGGCAGTGGTAAGGCATCTGTATTTCTTTTCCCCGGTCGATGCCGCTGCATCGTGGGAGCGCCTAGAAAGTGGTGTTTCATTTCTTGATGAGGCGCAGCGAGTCTACCAGACTGCTATCTTTGACTCTTCTGCAGGATATCTCGGCCCCATTAAATATTTCAGCGTAGACGATGCATTCGCGGAAACGGCATTCTCTACGCCTGCAGGAGAGTACAGCGAGCCCATCCGTTCCAGGTTTGGCTACCATATCATTTTGGTTGAAGATCGATATCAACAGCCCCTGATCACTGAGTCAGAGTACCAGACGAAGAAAAACGGGATCTCCAGTCAATTTAGATTGCGAAAGCGGAGGCTTGAAGGAGATCAATTCGTCCGTGCTTTCATGGAAGATTTGAATGTAGTCGCACAGCAAAATGCGATTACTGCGCTCAATTCTTTGCTGCAAGATTTTGCGAACACGGTCAACCCTCGACCGCGTATTGTCCAGCCGACCGAAAGTCGATTTGAGATCGATAGTTTGCATTTGAATATGAATCCAGAAACGATTCTTGCTACGTATGAATGGGATGGGGAGCTCCTGCCCTTTACAGCAGGTGAGTATCTTTTTTGGTTAGAGGATCTTCCTTTTCAAGAAGCACTAGGCAGAACAGCGGCTTCAGTTGGTCGTGCTATGCGAAACGAGCTACTCGCGAAAGCGGGCCAAGAACGTGGATATGACGATGCAGTAGCAGATGCATTGCTGGAGAGGGAGCTGCTACTGTTGCAGGCGCGGATGATGCGCGACTTGCTACGACAGGATAAAACGGCAGACGTACCTGCTGAGCTCATCGAAAGGGCGCTCAAAGCAAAAGGAATGGATCGTCGACAGCAATTTAGGGGAGACTTCAACTGGCTCCCTACAGGAACTGAGGCAGAGGCACAACTGGTTAAAAAGGCTCTAGTAGAAGGGCGCCTCAGTATCGAAAAGGTCTCAGGATTGGTTCAGGAGCGGGATCGCTTATTAATGGACATTCCAGAACTTGCACAGCATGTTCGGAATGCTCCAATAGATTCACTCGTGGTCATTGGTACAGGAACGGGCTGGGGTGTCCTGAACGTATTGAGTCTGACACTTATTGACATGGCATCAGAGGATGAGCGGCAATTAGTCGAAGATCAGCTGAGGCCGTTGGCTCAAGAATACGCGCTCGTATCGAGACTGCGCGAAAAAGCCAACATCGAAGTAAATGGGGCTTTATTCGATCAGATATTCAACGTGGAACAGCTCAAAAGGGAGCTCCGCGCTACAGAGTAGATAGAGCAGCGAGTACGTGGCCGGCTCGATTCGTTTTCGGAGCTACGTGCGACGACGTGAGAATCTACTCTGAGAACTTCCCAAAGACTACGCTAGTGTTGTGCCCGCCAAAGCCAAAGGCATTGGACATCACAACATTCACATCCCGCTTGACTGGTTTGTTGAACGTATAGTTCAAGTCGCAATCAGGATCTGGCGTGTTGAAGTTGATGGTAGGAGGGATCGTTTGGTGCGTCAAAGCTCCAATGGCCGCAATGGCCTCTACAGCACCGGCCGCGCCAAGCAGGTGCCCCGTCATACTCTTGGTTGACGAGACATTCATCTTGTAGGCGTGATCACCAAAGACGCTCTTAATGGCATTCGTCTCGGCAATATCTCCGAGTCCTGTAGATGTGCCATGCATATTGAGGTAGTCTACGTCTGTCGCCTCAATACCAGCATCCCTGATTGATGCCAGCATCGCGTTACGAGCACCCAGTCCATTTGGATCAGGCGCTGTGATGTGATGGGCATCTCCGCTCATACCCACACCTAGAAGCTCTGCATAAATGCGAGCTCCCCTTGCCTTGGCATGCTCGAGTTCCTCGACAAACAGAGCACCTGCACCTTCCCCTAACACAAAGCCGTCTCTCGATCCATCAAACGGCCTGGAGGCTCCTTGTGGGTCGTCGTTTCTAGTCGAGAGAGCCTTCAATGCGTTGAAGCCACCCACTCCTAGCTCGGAAATGCTTGCTTCGCTTCCACCTGTTATGGCTGCGTCCATGTGACCTAAACGGATCAACATGAAAGCATCCCCAATGTTATTGTTACCTGTTGCACAAGCGGAGACACAGGAATAGTTAGGTCCCCTCAGTCCATGACGAATCGAAATCTGCCCGGCGGCGATATCGGGAATCATCATTGGAATGAAGAATGGCGAAACACGTCTGGGTCCATCATTAACCAGGATTTGAGCCTGATCGAACAGAACCTGAAGTCCACCGATTCCAGATCCGTAGATCACTCCAATGCGCTCCTGTTGCTCAGTCGAAAGTGCGGACGAATCAATCCCAGCGTCTGCCAACGCTTGGTCGGCAACGACCATTGCATACTGACAGAACGGGTCGAGTCGGCGTGCAATCTTGCGATCGAGAAGTGCCGGGGCATCAAACCCTTTCAGTTCGCAAGCGAACTTCGTGGCATACTCTTCCGTGTCGAAGTAGGTTATAGGCGCAGCGCCGCTTTTGCCTTCCATCATAGCTGACCAGAAAGAATTCGGGTCATTACCGATAGGAGTCAAGGCGCCCATGCCTGTGACGACTACCCTGCGAGTAGTTCGACTCATGCCAATCTTCGTGTTTTACGGAGGGAAATGAGGGAAACGATCAGCTCACAAGCGCTTAGGCTGCTTTATCACTGAGGTAGGTAACTGCATCACCAACAGTGGCGATTTTTTCGGCATCCTCGTCGGGGATGGTCAGATCGAATTCTTTTTCGAATTCCATGATCAGTTCGACCGTGTCAAGGGAGTCTGCGCCTAGATCATTGGTGAACGATGCGTCATCGTTAATATCTGCTTCATCAACGCCCAATTTTTCGACGATGATCGACTTTACCTTGGCTGCGATATCGGACATAATCTGTTCTCCTGAAAGTGGATGGTTAAAACCGGAATAGGCAAATACCTACTTCCGCCAACATGCATAGCCGAAGTCAGGAAACGAGGCCGGCGAGGCACGTAAGCCCGAAAAATACGCTTCTAGATAGGGAGAAGCAACGCGGCTCTGTCACTTGATATAACCTTCGTATAGGTCTGGAATCTTCTGGAACGGCCCATCGTTCGAATCAGCCCTCACGAGATTACCCTGACTCTATTTCAAAATCAGAAAAGTCTGAGATGTCTTACCTCTTTTCTTCAGAATCCGTGTCCGAGGGGCACCCTGATAAGGTAGCCGATCAAATTTCGGATGCCATTCTCGATGCCATGCTCACGGATGACCCTAATAGTCGGGTTGCCGTAGAGACGATGGTAACGACTGGATTGGTAATTCTATCAGGTGAAGTGACCACCAATGCCTATGTAGATGTTCAGGAAGTGGCGCGCGAAGTGATCCGAAATATTGGATACACAGATCCCGAACTCAGATTTGATGCTGATTCGTGCGGCGTACTTACCTCAATTCATGACCAAAGCCCCGATATTGCTCAGGGTGTGGATATGGAGCGGGGATTGCACAAAGATCAGGGGGCAGGAGATCAGGGCATGATGTTCGGTTATGCCTCCCGGGAAACGGCTGAGTTCATGCCGATGGCGTTGAGTTTTTCTCACGCTTTGATGCAGGAATTAGCTGAAATCCGGAAAAACGAAGAGTCAATGCCGTATTTGCGGCCCGACTCAAAGGCGCAAGTTACTGTTGAGTATGAAGACGATGGTCAGACGGTAAAGCGCATCCACACGATTGTTGTGTCAACGCAGCATGCGCCCGACGTTCAAATGGAGACCATTCGCAACGATGTACGGGATATTCTGATTCCTCGCGTTATTCCGTCGGATTTGCTGGATGATGACGTCATTCTACATGTAAATCCCACTGGACAGTTTGTTATTGGGGGGCCTCATGGAGACACCGGCCTAACCGGCCGCAAAATCATTGTGGACACGTACGGAGGTAAGGGGGCTCATGGTGGTGGCGCCTTTTCGGGCAAGGATCCATCCAAGGTGGATCGAAGTGCCGCTTATGCAGCCCGTCATGTGGCAAAAAACATTATCGGTGCGGATCTCGCGGACGAGGTTTTGGTCCAGGTAGCCTACGCTATTGGTGTAGCCGACCCGATCTCAATCCACGTGGAGTCCTATGGAACCGGCAAGCTGCCAGACAGCAGGCTTATTGATGTTGTCCAGGGTGTGTTCGATCTCCGTCCGAGAGCCATCATTGAGCGCTTGAACCTCTTGCAACCAGGCTATGTGAAGACTGCCGCTTACGGCCATTTCGGAAGACCTGGTTTTAGCTGGGAAAAACTCGATTTTGTCGATCAACTTGCCGAAAGGGCAGCTCGGATGGGATAATAAAACGGGTACTGTTTCCGGATCTACGTCGGTCCGTAGGGGTATCGACGAAGGTTGGAGCCAATTTCAATTTATTCTGATTGACCTAGGAGTCCTGTATGCGTCGTTTTATGTGGTCGATTGTCGCTATTGCCGTATTTGCGACTATCACAGCTATTCTGGCCGGTTTCCCTTCGGAGGCTATGGCGCAGGAGGTTAGGCTTGGTAGCGAGGACGCGTTTCTGAAGGTCAAGTCCCGGAGCGTGCAAGATGGACGCATCGATATTGATACGGGTATCCAGCGGGCCCTCTACGACCAGGCATCCCGAAAAGCGTACCTGCATCCTGGTAAGTTTCTGGACGCGGAAGCGGCTCGATTCGGATTTAGGTCGGTAGAAGAGGACCTTGAGCTCGTCAAGGATGATGTGCGGGAAAACAGCCGTCATCTAACCTACCAGCAAACGTTTGCTGGTTTACCGGTGGATGGACGGTTGGTGCGAGTCAATATGGATAGAGAGGGCCGTGTGAGCATGGTGCTTAATGGATTCACGCCGGTGGATGCTGTTGAGTCATCCTTTGATATTCGTCCCAGTGTAGGCTCCGAGCAAGCAACATCTATTGCCTTAAATAGCGTTGCAAACGGAAAAGGCGCATTCGGTGAACCCACACTAATGATTGCGCGCCCAGATGCCCCTGTCCTGGCGTGGCAGATAATTGTCTGGCCCGAAGAGGAACCAGCTGAATACAATGTGTTGGTCGACGCACAATCAGGAGAAGTGATTCAGGCGTGGGATCAGGCCGTTTCACTTCATGGATCATCAGTGGACGACCCTCATGAGTCATCACATAACGACCCAACGCGCAGGAAAACATCTCGCAAACGGACGGACGGCTCAGGCTTTGTTTTTGACCCTGATCCGTTGTTTTTGGCCGGCGTTTCGTACGGAGCTCCTTATTCGGACGGGAATGACCGCACTAACGCTGAATTGGATGCAGCACGGAAAACAGTAACGCTCCGTGATATCAGCCAGGATGGTAATGGTGACTGGGTACTTAACGGTCCATATGCCCGCATTGTGGGCAGTAACACATCAGGATCACAGGTTTATAACCCGCCCAAAGAGGCTTCTCCTGACGGGTTTTTCTACGATCGTTCTGAAAACGGATTCGAGGCCGTGGTAGCTTATTACCACATCGACAAGAGTCAGCGGTATATCCAGCAGTTGGGTATCACAGATATTCAGAACAATGGCTTGGATGTGAATCCGCAAGGGGTTACCAGGGATGACTCTTTTTACTACCCCTCTCGAAACCTGATCGTGTTTGGAACCGGTGGCGTTGATGACGGGGAAGATCCGGCTGTCGTTGTTCACGAATACGGCCACGCGATTCTTAATGCAGCAGCTCCAGGTCTACTCAGTAGTTTAGAAGGTCGAGCGCTACACGAAGGGTTTGCTGATTATTGGACGGGTTCTTACACCCGATGGTTGGTGGAAACCGGTCAAACGGCCCGAGACGATTGGAGATGGGTGTTTCTTTGGGACAGTGGAGAGGGGTCAATTTGGAATGGTCGATATCTTGATCACTTTGGTCAATATCCACAGGATGTTTGTGTTGCATCAGGCTCAGGAGGCTGTAGTGTGCACAATGACGGGAGAATGTGGGCTACCACACTAATGGAGGTATGGGATGATTTAGGAAGAGAGGTAACTGATCATTTAGTGTTGCTCTCCCATTACTACCTGCAAGCGCCCGTTACTTTTGCAGATGCCGCAGAAGCAGTTATTCAGGCAGACTTCGACTGCTATGGTGGGCAACATGCTGGCATGCTGATTGAAGTATTCTCTGGTCGTGGCCTAGTAGATGCTTCGGCGTACGGCCCGGTGATTTCGCATGAACCATTGCTCAGTACAGATCAAGTCGGTGTGACCCTGAATGTTGATGCGATTGCAATCGGCTCCTCATCACCGATCGTCAGCGTGGAGTTGGTTTATTCTTCCAATTCCCAAGCCGAAACGACTGTAAGCCTAGCGCAAGGAACTGGCGATAATTGGTTCGGCGATCTAGTTTTGCCGGCGCAGTTCGATACCGTTTCCTACTACATCCATGTTGTTGATGACAACGGAAATGAAGTGTATGATCCACCGGGAGCTCCTGGTGAGCGGCATTCATTTTTGGTTGGGAATGACCAAGAGCCTCCTTCATTGGATCATGTGCCGCCGCAAGTGGCGACGTTTGTGGAATGGCCGATCTCGGTTAGTGGCACTGTAACAGACAAATTCGGTATTGAAGCGGTCACGTTGTCCTACAAGACATTGGGCCCAACTGGGTCGTTGATTTCAGAAGGAAGCGTGGTTATTGCGCAGGGTAATGGGGCGTTCGACGTTGGATTTCCAGCAAGTCTAGAGGCGCTACAGAACGGTGGAGCTATCATCTATCATTTGACGGCCATGGACGGTTCCGTCCAGCAAAATGTCACGAGGTTGCCGGCAGCAGGTGAGTACTTTATCTCTGTTCAGGCCGGAGATATACTGAGAAACTTTGATTTGTCGGCGCCATCGTCTGATTTGACTATCGACGGAGGGTGGGAGATTGGAGCACCTTCGTTTGGCTCAGCCGTTTCGCCTTCTGGTGCAGTAGTGTTGGCTACTAACGCGGATGGTGTCTATTCGGCATCCGCTGGATTGTCGAGCATTATTTTGCCCACGATCAACCTTGGGGATGTCTCTCAAAGCTATTTGCGATTCTGGCATTGGGTGGATACTGAGCACGTGGGTGAGGCCGATCCCACCGGTTCGGGAGCCAATCTGATAGATGGGGGAGTCGTGCGGTATCGAAGTTCTTCCAATGACGCTTGGGAAGTGCTTACTCCAGTCGGCGGATATCCGGGTATAATTTCGTCTTCGGCTACTAATCCGCTGGCAGGCTTGCCAGCATTTGGGGGATTTGGCTATGCTTGGCGGAGAGTCACACTAGCTCTCCCGGCAGAAGATGGACTCCAACTTCGACTCGATTTTGCCACCGATGACGGAAATACTGAAACGGCTGACCAATACGCCGGCTGGTTAATTGATGGACTGGCATTAACGACCGTTCAGGATCAAGACGCTGCCGCTCCTGTCATTTCATCGGCACCTTCAGGCTTGACGGTTCTTCCTTACGACCGTGCCATTCCGGACGTAATGGTCGAGGTATCCGACGACCTTGGTGTTACCGACGTGTGGATGGATTGGACACTGACTGGTCCATCTGGGCCTGCATCGGGTGAAAAGCGCCTGACCCAACACCCAGAAGACCTGAATCTGTTTGTAGGAGTGCTCGATTTCCTCTTGGCACCAGAGCCGGGCGATAAAATCACGTATACGTTAACAGCTGGTGACCCCACAGGTAATGAGGGCACATACGCCGATCGCACGATCGAATTTAGATTATTCGGATCTGAAGATGCGTTGGAATCCATCTGGGCTACAGGTGGGTGGCAAGCTGAAGGAGTAGGATGGCTACTCGAACCGGGCAGCAAAGCAGGCGTTTCTAGCCTCGTTCTGGATGCGCAAGAGACTGCTCAGAATGCCCTTGCTTTGTCATTGGTGATGGACCACGAAGCAATGATGGGGGCAAGCATGGCTGGTTTGGTGGAAGTATCCACCGATGATGGAGCCAATTGGCATCTACTCGAGCCTCAAGACGGCTATCCGGGGCAAGCCACGCTAGGAACAGGATCAGTATTGGATGGACGGCCAGCCTTTGTGGGGTCCCGCATCAGAGAAATGTCGGTGTTCCCATTGGATGTTGAGTTGGGATCACGTGTTCAGGTCCGCATCGTAGCGGATATTTCTGCGTCGGCCTCCAATGCAAACCGATGGATGATTTACGACGCCCGATTTGAATCCGAAACGGATGAGTCCACCTTCGAAGTCGTCACAGAATTTGGATTACAACCCAATTTCCCTAATCCATTTAGTCAAACGACGCGCATCATGGCCTCAGTTGCCGAGTCCGGACGGGCAAGGATGCTGGTGTATGACACAATGGGTCGGCAAGTCGCAGTTCTATGGGATGGTCTTATGGATGAAGGAACTCATGGCGTAACGTGGGATGCATCCATGATGCCAGCCGGTGTCTACTATATGCGTTTTTCCTCAGGAGGAAAGGAGGCAGTACAGACGCTGATCCATATCGGACGTTGATTTGCAGGTTGTCCGGTATTTTCATGTCGTAGATCGCGAGACGTGATCAGCTCTCGTCGCTTTCCCAGGTTAGGATATCCTGTTCGGATTTTTCCTTTTTGGCCCACGTCTCAGCTTCAGGTAGTGGGTCTTTTTTCTCGGTGATGTTATACCCGAGGGTCTGCCACTGATTGGAGAGGTACGTATTCCACTCTGCGTAGTGCTCGAGTTCTGCTGGTAACTCATCATCGGCATAGATTGCTTCTACAGGGCATACGGGTACGCATGCGTTGCAATCGATACATTCATCAGGATGGATAACCAAAAAATTGGGTCCTTCATAGAAGCAATCAACCGGGCAGACTTCCACACAATCAGTGTGTTTACAATTGATGCAGGCTTCGGTAACTACGTACGGCATGATAGTATGTCAGATCTGGCGGGATCGAATCCCCGCATTGGTCATTCCCGTATAAACGGGCAATCAATTCGACCAGTTCAATGAATCACCCCGGCTTGGGGCATGGCTGTTGAGAAGATAGCACTCCCAACTCTTTATGCGAACTCAATGAACGCTCTGAGTACCATTTTCCTGACTCCATTTTTGTCGCTCGATCTGAAGAGGTCGGCGCGAGCGACCTTGGTGCAGCATCGTTCGCTTATCGAGGGTGGGATATGGGTGATGGGTCTGCTGGCTATGGGGCTTGCTGATCCTGCATCCGAGGGATTATTTGATTTGTGTCTTTTCAAGGCAATCGGCCTACCGGGATGTCCAGGGTGTGGTCTCGGGCATGCAATAGGCTATATTTTTCGCGGAGAATGGGCATTAGCTATTCACTCACACCCACTTTCGCCTTTCGTGCTTCTTATTCTGCTCCATCGAATTGCGAGCCTAGTTCGTTCAACCTTTCAACGGAATTGACTTCCTACCGATATGTCTAAAGTCATCAAATACATGCCAGAGCTTCAGGGTGATGAACAACTCACCATCGCGCAACTCATGAAAGAAATGAGTGAGGAGCAGGCAGAGCAGTTTGCCCGAGTGTACCGGCAGCGCCGAAAGGATGAAACAACAGTTTTATTAACTACGCTTCTTGCCTTCGTCGGCATTGCCGGCGTGAATCGTTTCTATGTTGGGCAAATCGGAATGGGGTTGGCCTATTTGTTCACAGCAGGCTTCTGTCTGATAGGTACCATTGTAGACATCTTCAACTACAAATCATTGACCAATTCCTACAATGAAAATCAGGCCCTAGAAGTTGATGATTCAAGGCGCCTTTCCAACGACAATTGGAGAGTAATGATGAGAGTAGTCAAGTCAGGGATCTTTCCGCTACTGGCCCTGATGTTGGTTATTGCTGCATGCGAACCACCACCGCCTCCTATTACGGATGCCCGGCTGGCAGAGATTTCGTTGCCTGATGGATTTGAGATCAGCGTCTTTGCAGACAGCGTAGAAAATGCGCGGTCTATGGTATTATCGCCCGGCGGTGTGCTATTTGTTGGTACACGACGCGCAGGAGTTGTTCACGCCTTGGTCGATCGCAATGAGGACGGTTATGCTGAAGAGCGCTATGTGATCGCAGAAGATCTGAACATGCCAAACGGCGTCGCCTTCCGGGACGGTTCGTTGTACGTAGCAGAAGTTAATCGCATCCTGCGATATGATGGCATTGAGGGGCAGCTGGGTTGGCCCCCAGAGCCAGTCGTTGTCGTGGATGACCTGCCCACTGATCGTCATCACGGATGGAAGTACATCAACTTTGGTCCCGACGGCAAGCTCTATGTCCCCGTGGGCGCTCCATGTAACGCCTGCGATCGAGAATTACCCTACGCCAGTATTTTGAGGATGAATCCAGACGGCTCGGGCAAAGAGGTGTATGCAAGCGGTATTCGTAATTCACTTGGATTCACATGGCATCCGGAAACAGGCGAGATGTGGTTCACCGATAATGGTCGGGACAACATGGGAGATGATGTGCCGCCCTGCGAGCTCAATCATGCGCCCGTGGCAGGTCTGCATTTTGGATTTCCCTACATCCACGGAATGGACATTCCGGATCCCGAGTTTGGAGAGGGGAGGACGCCGAGTGAGTTTGCTCTTCCGGCGCAACCCCTAGGTGCCCATGTGTCGCCACTGGGTCTTGAATTTGTCTCCGGGGCAGGATTCCCTGCCAGTTTCCAAAACAGAATCTTGATTGCCGAACATGGGTCTTGGAATCGGAGCAAAAAGGTTGGTTACCGGATCTCTATGGTCTCTTTTGACACGGAAGGTAATGCTGATTCCTATGAACCATTCGCTACGGGTTGGCTGCAGGGCGAGGAGGCCTGGGGCCGTCCTGTTGATCTGGAATTCCTGCTGGATGGCAGTCTGCTTGTCTCGGATGACCAAGAAGGCATGGTCTACCGGATCAAGTATACCGATTGATTTCAGGCGTCAGTTGAGGTGAGTAACGAGCTGCGTGACAAGGCTTTGATCGGTACGTACCCGGATCAGGAAGGTGCCAGGCGGCCAATCTGAAGTATTCAGGTGAAACGGATGTGCGCCCATGGGTAGTACTCCGTCATGAACCTTTGCTACGGGTCTGCCGAGAATGTCTACTACGTCCACGGTCACAGGTCTCGTCTGAGAAACACCAATAAAAACCTGTAGTGCAGAACGGAATGGATTTGGCCAGACGTCGGAAATCGTAACGCTCAGGGGTAGTTGCTCATCGCGCTGGGTATCAGTTGCCAATGAAAGAGGGGTCCAGAAAGCATCTATTGAACTGCGATCTCCAACGGGCAGATTCGGGTTATCCTGAATCAGAATAAACGTGGCGGACGAAAAATTACCATCAAGTCGGATATTTTGAGACCCTGGGCGGATGTCTCTAATCGTATTTGTACCGTCTGGCGACGTAAGGAGTATCCTGCCCCGATTCCGGAGTAATTTTGAGGGCTTGAAGAGCCCAGTCGGATCTGGTGTGTCATAGACAAAGTCTACGTCCGCTACGTTGGACAGACGTAAATAGTGGACAGAACCTGCCTCAATCTGTGCTGAAAACTGGTAGGAAAACCCAGCTTCTCCCCCTGCAGCCTCAATTTCCCCATTGACAGGAGGACTCGTCAGGAACGTGTTGTGAGATGATCGCTCTGGTTCATTGTACCCAAAACGTGGATCTACCGACTTATCGTTGACATGATTAGCTGTATGAAAGTCCAGAATCGTATCCGACAGCGAGGACCCTCGAAGAGCTAATACCGAATCCAGCCCAACGGCACCTTTTTTTTCCGTATCCCGCATCATCTCGCCAACAATTTCATGACCTTGTTGCTCGGCGATATACGTAAAAAACAGGCCACCTCGTTCGTAGTCTCGCGCACCCGGTCCGCCATTACTGGGGTTTGTTCGCCAGCTGAAAAGTGGGAGAGATACTTCTGAGACACTAGAAATGTATCCGATACCACGCCAGTAGTATCCATTCATAACCATGGAATATTCGGCCATTCCTTCGCTGATGAACGTATTATCAAGGCCGTACGAAAAGTGGATTAGATGGGTATACTCATGCGCGGCGATTACGGCCAGCGTATCGAAGTTTCTGAGGCCCTCATTCGAATCTAAATAAAGGATATCTCGCTCGTTTCCTGTTCCATCAGATACACCAATGAGCTGATCCGATCCTGAGACAAAGCCGAGCGTGGTGCCCGACCCTTGGCCGATATCGTACATGAGGATGTCAATCATACCATCTCCGTCGACATTCGGAGGCTGTCCAAATGTTTGGTTGTTGTTGGCAATAATTCCTTGAGACGGATTGATGGAACGGGACGGAGTGGCATCAAGCATTGCACTGCGCAACTGGGAGACGTTGTTCGCTCCCACATTTCCAATAACTAGTTGCCCGACTTCAACCCAAAGAAAATATTCCGATGTGATGTCAACCAGTTCGAATTCGAACGGGCTCCAATTGGATTCTGATACGGGTCCAGCAAGTGCATTGAATGTTCGTCTGTCTCCAATTTTGGGAATGATGTTATTCTTATTCGCCAACGGAGTTATTCCTGCCATGCGCTGGGCCAGCACCTGCTTCATGACTGCTTTCGCTGCATCTGATGACAGGTCCGTACCACAGAAATCCGCGAGATGTACACCGAGCCCTGAGAGAAGGGAGGTCTCAGGAATTGGGCCATGATTGTGGAAATGTCCAGCATGAAGGTCGGCAGGAACGGGCGGTTGCACTCGATCTGCCGCATGCCCCAATGGCACCGCTAAAAGCAGTATGGCACAAATCAGCGTCCAGAAGGTAGGTTTCATACGTGGCGTCGGGATCCTGGCATGTTTCCTGCATGGTACAGGGGAAAGCAAAAAACTAACTGATGGCCAATGAGATGAGTTTCCGAAAAAATAGACTGGTTCAATCTTTGAGTCGTGGATTGCTTGTCGTCATGGCTGCAACCGTGGGCCTTGTCGCTGGCACAGGATGCCAATCCACCTCCATCGGCACGGTGGAAAGAATCACCGTTGAAGGGATTATCACCGTCCGCGGCAATGTCCCGTTTACTGAAATTGTCCTCGAAACCGCAGGTCATAATTATTATGTACTGGAGGTAAGCGAAGATCAGCGCGCTGAACTCATGACGCCGGCAAAGGCAGTGATTGACGGGCGCGTATTTCTAGGAGAATGGAACGGTAGTCCGTTTGCGCACCTTGAGGTTCTTTCTTGGCGATTTATTCGAGAATAAGGCAGAAATCCGTCTGAAATCACATGAAAAAAGGGCATCCAGAAACTGGGTCAGGATTGTCGTCAATCTACTTTAGTAGCGTCATCGTGCGCGTCATTCGGCTGTCCGCAGTAGTCAAGGAGTACAAGTACAACCCCGAGACTAGATCTGCGCCACTGAACGATGCGTCATGACTTCCAGCTGGAAGTGTGCGATCAATCAGTGTCGATACTTTACGTCCAAGTAGATCGAATATCTCCAGACGTACGTCAGATGCATGTGGTAAATGGAATCGGATCTGCGTGCTCGGATTAAATGGGTTCGGATAGTTCTGGTCTAGGGCTATGCTCGTTGGAAGCGTAGAAATATCATCCACATCCATAGCGCCTGCTGAGAGGTCTAGAGTAGCGCGGATGGGCACGGACAGACCTTCAAAAGCAGAATTACCATTCCCATCACCCACACTAGAGAACTCCAGCCAATCCCACCCGGTGCTGCCACTAAAATCCGTGTAAAGATATCCATTGCTCGTGCCTGCCTGACTCGAAGGAGATAAGGACAAAAAGACATGATTATCATCTGCGCCCGCATTGGCTATGCTGACATACAAGCGGCCTTGCTTGTCAGCCAAGACGTCTTGGTGAGGGAGCAAGTCTATATTCTGAAATGACAGATCAGGGGCTGCCAACTGAGTAAAAAACGTAACCTCTTTTGAAAGAATGAGGTTACCAGGTGCGCCACTATCGTCATCATAGATCTTCAGGGTGAAGTCACGGACGTTGGACGATGGATTAATGCCGCTAAAAAAATCAAAAAAGTACATAGCAACATCTACTCCCACGAGTGCTGCTCCTTCTGGAATATCGAAACCATTGGCGAATTCAGAGTCGAGAGGAAGGGATACGCCAAGGTTGCCTCCGAGTCCGTAGCCTCGAACTGCGCCGTCTACGATGTCAGCTTGGCCACCATCATATACAATCTGTTGGGTCTGGGTTGTCCCCGTAAATGGCTGCCATGACGCGTCGAGGGTAAATGAAGCTGTTCCAGACGTTGTAAGATCAGCGTGAGGCAGTACCAAGTATACCTCATCGAAATCCCCATCGATCACCAAGGGTTCGCCCCCAACTTCAATAGTGGCTTGTTCCATTGCCCCCGAAGACCGCTTGAGGAACAGAATCGGCTTCAGTCGATCAGCTTGGCTGGGACTAGGGGACTCAATTGTCAAATTGAATGAGCCAACTTGAGTCCATTTCAAATATCTGACAGACCCAGAATTAAGTGTCCCTGCTGTTGTCGAACTCGACTCTAAAGACCCATCAATTGTCAAAAATCCAGAAGCTTTTAACCCTGTACGAAAGGGACTTTCCCATCCATAATTGGGCGACAGACTCTGGTCGTTGATCAGGTTTGCTATGTGGTACCCTTGAACGAAATCCTGCAGGAGGATCGGATCTAGCTGATTTTGTGTGAACAGGTTGATGTAGTTCCCTGCTCCTTGACCACTACCGCGGGCAATAGCACCGACAAGTTCGGTAGAAAGTCGTTCGGCGAGATAGTGATGGAAGAGGCCTCCTCGCTGATAGTCTTCACCATTCGGCCCACCAAAAGGACTTTCCCGAAAGTCCAACATGGATCGCCCTATTTCGCCAGCAGACGATAAATAGGATATAGACCTCGGAGTATAGCCGTTAACAACTTCTGCCCATTCAGCCAGCCCTTCGTCAACAAATGTGAGGTCGAAACTGCCATGTTGGACGGTAAAAATTAAGTGCTGTAACTCATGAGCGAGTGTCTGCAGAGAGAATTCGGTGGACTTCCGCGTACCGCTCGTCGAGAACATTGATGGAACTGTGTCCAAATGAATGATATCTGTACCATTCGGGCTTTGCCCGGTTGCGGAGAGATCAGAAGGAGAAAAATATCCTGCCGTAAAAAAATTGTTGCCGCTTCCAGGGTCATATCCGTCAAGGATATTGTGTAGCAAGATATCAACACGCCCATTGTTGTCCACATCAGAAGAGGGGCCGAAAACTTGTTCGTTGATTTCAATAATGCCTAATTCCGAGTTCCATGAACCAGAAGGCGTCCTTTCGCCTAGGTCAACAACAAGACTCTGCCAATCTTGCTCTTCCACAAAGCCGCCTTGTCCCGCAGAAGAAAGGTCAGAATTCGCAACCCAAATGTTAAAAAGAGGCTGAGTTGTGACCAACGTAAAGGTTTCTTGATAGGTAGTGCGAGACTGAATATTGAGAAGCCAAAATGTCTTTTCCGTACCTGGTGTAAGAGCTAGAGCGTTTTCTGCTGATATGCCTTTCTCGACCAGACCCAATTCCCTGAGGCGACGATATTCCGCCAGGGCGGCCTGACCCTCAGCTGAATTGACGAGTTCAGGCGTGATGTGCAACTGAATGCCTTCCGTGAGTCTCGCATCGGGACGCGTAGGGATCAATCCACTCCGCTTAGTTTGTAGCTCAACTTTCTGAGCACTCGACGGGAGTGCAATCATCAGCAGAGGAAAGAGGACACTTAGTACAGAAAAAATGCGTTTCATGCGCCTTTCGATCAGGAATAGTGGGCTGGGGCGACTTCGATATACGAAGTTGATTGTCGGGTAGGAATAAAAAACAGGTTGAATGAACCCTAATCCTGTGTCAACGGAGACAAGAATCGGTCCAATCTCATTTTAAACGTACGTTTCTTCCGTCGGTTTGCATCAGCATACGTTTCATCCAATTCATAACATCCTTCAACTGAAACACGACGGCGATCAAGGATACCAAGAGGTCACGATCAAGTTCGGACCGGAAAGGCGGGTCGCCTGCCGGCCCTTTGCATCCTGAAAAATCCAAGCGGACATATTATGAGTTCTACGAAAAGGCATCCATTGACGGCTGAAGAAGCACGTGTAATCCTGCAGAAGGGGACTGAAATGCCTTATTCGGGAGAGTACGATGACCACAAAGTAGCCGGGACGTACATCTGTCGGCAATGTGAAACGCCGTTGTACCGTAGTCAGGACAAATTTTCTTCCGGTTGCGGTTGGCCTTCATTTGATGATGAGATTACGGGGTCTGTTGAGCGGATAATTGATGCAGATGGTCGTCGTACCGAGATTGTTTGCGCTAGCTGTGGTGGTCATCTTGGGCATGTATTTGTCGGGGAGCGCTTCACACAGAAAAATACACGGCATTGCGTGAACTCTATCTCCATGCGTTTCATCCCTGCCGAGGCAGACGAGGCAGACGAAGCAAAAGCCGACTGAGTGTTTTTCGCATCTTAGGCCTACGACATGATGTATATCTTCTCATTTTTTACTCCTTCCCATCTAGAATAGTATGTCTGAGTCAGCAACTCCTTCGTCACGTGCAATTTTCGCTTCCGGCTGTTTTTGGGGCACCGAGCACTTTATGAAACAGGCGCCGGGCGTCCTGCGCACGCGCGTAGGGTTCTCTGGTGGGCATATTAAGAATCCAGCCTATCGAGAGGTGTGTACCGGCCGAACGGGTCACGCAGAAATCGTTGAGGTGACATTTGACCCGAATAAAACGACCTTTGAGGCGTTGGCAAGGTTGTTTTTTGAAACGCACGATCCAACCCAAGTAAATCGTCAAGGCCCTGATGTGGGTACTCAATACCGGTCAGCAATTTTCTATTTGAATCAGGAGCAAAAGGAGATTTCCGAGCGCCTTATTTCAATGCTGAAATCACAAGGTTTGAATGTGGTCACCGAAATCGCCGCAGCTGGAGCCGTTTACGAAGCGGATGAATATCATCAAGATTACTATGCTAAAACCGGTGGAAATCCGTATTGCCACTTCTATACGAAGCGTTTTACGGACGATTGATTTGCGCTACAAAGGCGTGTCCAGAAAGGTATTCTGCCGCCTGACCAATGATGGCTCTCCCTTGGTCGAGATCAAGAGAAGCGCCAAAGGCCGACTCTCCCACATCCAATATTCGCCGCTGCTTCCAAGAGCCGTCTTTGAGGAAGAAGACGTAGACTACTTGATCGACATTAATGTCCAAGTCGAGTTGCTCATCGAAGCCAGAGACCAGGACAAAGTCGTCTCCGAGGGCCACTTCGGACCCAAACGCCCCATACGTATAGGGTGTTGATGGTTCTAAGGTAGCCTCTAACGCCCATCCATCGTTTACTGATCGATAGATGCGCACCTCGCCTGATTGCTGGCTGCCACCGAGTGATTCTCCGATTACTAGTCGGTCTCCACGGATATCAAGGGAGATGAAAAAATCTCGGACTCCACGCAGCGTTTCGGTGACATCCCACTCACCTGTCTTTGCATTTCTGTGGTAGGCGGCTACCATTCCTGGTCGGCCGCGAGAATACGTGGAGCCTCCAAGTACGGCGCGGTCCCCATCTAGAGCACTCGACGTGCCAAGCACTCCAGCAGCTGGGGGAAGAGGGCTTTCAAGCACAGCCGTATTGATCCATGTTCCCCGGGTATTGGGTTCGAAGATGAACCCTTTGCCATTCATTGACCCGCGGGACGTGTCACCTGAGGAGGTGATCAATATCCGATTCCCGTCGAGATCTATACTTGAGGCAAAAGGGCCTGACTGGCTATCGTCCGGGCTAAGAATGCGAGCCGTTTGGACCCATACAGAATCCTGCCGCTCGAAAACATGCACTGCGTTTGAAATTTCCTGATTAACAAAGGTTCGAAAGGAGGAGACAACGATTCGGTCTCCATCCACTTTGACCTCATTGCCAAAAAAATGCTCAGCACCGCAATCAGAGGAGGTCAAACGGGCGTCGAGCGCCCACTCGTCCGTATTAATGGCTCGGTATACCCATGCTGCTCCGGCATTTTCTCCACATCCATCGTCACCCGTCGCGCCGATTACGGCCCATTCGCCATCAATGGCAACGGCAGTACCGAACCATGTTCCTCTCGTGGTATCCGGCGGCGAAATGCGTGCAATCTGCCCTGAAGCCTGACCAGGAAGGAAACCTGATAGAAGCAGAACAAAGCCTAGCAATATGGAAAAGTATTGGCGCATGGTCTAGGTCAGAACCCACCGAAACCCGCTGAGTTGCTTGTCTATTCTTTCGTTCAGGCAGAACCGATTAAGGATCTAGCCCACGTTCACCCATTTCTTCAGCGAGTTTCTCCCAATCCTTTGTATGCGCGTCGAGGACTTTCTGGGCTGCTTCGTATTTCGTCATCAATGTTTTTCCTCGTACAGGGTCGGCGAAAAGGGAAGGGTCGGCCAACTGGGCTTCCAGTTCTGCGACAATGGTTTCGCTTTTCTCTACTTCGGTTTCAACCTTTGAGTACTCAATTTTGAGTTGATAGTCGTTAAGACCACCAGCCCTTGAGCCTGACTTCTTGATTTTCTTCTTTCTCAGAGCAGCTCGCTCTTCGGCTTCCTTGCGCTTCTGTTCTTTCGTTTTCGGACCGGACCCCGAGTCCGATGATTTGCCATTCCCTTGCGAAGTTGAACTGGCACCTTGAACGGCTGGTCTGGGACGCAAGCTAGCCGAATCCTTCAGTTCTGTTGCTCTTTTTGTTCCGTGTTCAGCCTGCCACAAGTAGTCACTAAAGTTTCCCGAAAACTCTTCTACGCCGCCACTGCTTACCCGCCAGACTTTACTTACAACTTGATCGAGAAAATGTCGGTTGTGCGAGACGATGACGAACGTGCCTGAATATTGACGCAGCGCCTCAGCCAGTACGGCAATGGACTGGATGTCGAGGTGGTTCGTGGGTTCGTCGAGGATTAGTAGGTTGGCAGGTGAGGCTAACGTGCGGGCCAGGGCTACGCGACTTCGCTCGCCACCGCTGAGCACACCGATGGGCTTGAACACATCGTCCCCGCGGAATAAGAAGGCCCCGAGCAATGTTCGAAGCTCCGTTTCTGAGCGATCTGGAGCTTCTGAGCGCAAAGCGTCAAGGGCCGTCTGTTTTCTATCCAGGGATTCCGCTTGATGTTGAGCGAAAAAGGTTGTTTTGACCTGATATCCTTCGATACGCTCTCCATCAAAGGTTTCGGTCCCCATGATCATTCTTGCTAACGTGGACTTGCCCGCACCATTTCGCCCGATGAGGGCAATCTTGTCCCCTCGATCTATTTGAAGTGGTCCCGCCCGATGGAATACCGGAATAGGTCCGTCTTCCGACTCATACGACTTGGAAAACTGTTCCAACTCCATAACCGTCCTACCTGCGCGAGGTGGCTCCGGAAATCGAAACGAAATAGAGGCTTCGTCTGAAGGTGGTGGCGGAATTAACTCGAGCTTATCGAGCATTTTCACGCGAGACTGAACCTGCGTTGCCTTGGTGTTTTTGGAGCGGAAGCGCTCGATAAAGCGCTCATTTTCAGAAATGAACTTCTGCTGGTTTTGCCACGCAGATTTCTGGTGCTCACGCCGAATGATGCGGTCTTCCAGATAGAATGTATAGTTGCCCGCATACTCGGTCAGTTGTCCCTGCACCAATTCGACGGTGGTGTCCACCATCCGATCCAAAAAGTAGCGATCATGAGATACCAAGACGACCGTTCCTGGATACGTCTTTAGGTACCCTTCCAGCCAGTCAATACTGTCGATGTCCAAGTGGTTGGTTGGTTCATCCAACAGCAGAACGTCTGGCTGACGAAGCAGCAATCGAGCCAAAGCAACCCTCATTCGCCAGCCACCTGAGAAGGTGGATAATTCGCGCTCAAAGTCCTCGGCCTCGAAGCCAAGGCCGCTGAGCACGGCTTCTGTGCGCGGCTGAATGAGATGGATGTCGGCGGCCAGTAACTTCTGATGAACGGTATCAAAAGAGGTCATGAGCCGGCGATAACTGTCCGTGTCATGATCAGGATGTTCGTCCATCTCCTGAATAAGACGTTGTTCTTCCGATTCCAGGTTAAGAACCTCCTGAAAGGCCGTCATGGCTTCACTCAGGACGGTAGCTGCAGCTCCTACTTCCTCCGTTTCCTGACGAAGGTGTCCAACCGTTTGGCCAGCGTACACGATGGACCCTGAGTCCGCCTTCATTTCTCCCGACAAGAGCTTGAGCAACGTAGTCTTGCCAGCCCCATTAGGACCCACGAGACCAAAGCGCTTTCCGATTCGAACGCCCCAAGAAACCTCATCGAGGATAACTTGCTGGCCGAATGATAGGGATATGTTCTGGATCTGGATGATGGACGTCGGGCGCGCGGTACGCGGTCAGGTTGAAAGACTCGTTAAGGCAGATTACTAAGACTGCTCATGCAGTAGGACACGTTCAATAGGCATTTTCATGAACAAATCCCTTCCAAACGGTCATGAGCATAATCTTGATATCAAGGCGTAAGGACCAGTTCTGAATGTAATACAGGTCGAACTCGATTCTTTTTTCAATGGATGTATCCCCACGCCAGCCGTTGACTTGGGCCCATCCGGTGATTCCTGCCTTCATCTTGTGGCGCAGCATGTAACGGGGCACCTGATTGCTGAACTGCTCAATAAAAACAGGTCGTTCTGGCCGAGGTCCGACCACTGACATATCTCCCTTGAGC
>Ga0115566_10000708_pt1 | contig 28662 bp, 24 predicted proteins | sample COGITO_mtgs_1204_3_FD_87173 | JGI IMG/M metagenome (GOLD analysis project Ga0115566, IMG submission 87173) | Pelagic marine microbial communities from North Sea - COGITO_mtgs_120405 | ecosystem: Environmental > Aquatic > Marine > Epipelagic | place: Germany:Helgoland, sampling site Kabeltonne...
GGGCGCTCGAATGGTGGCCATGGACGCCGCCACGACGAATGCCGACGAACTGTTGAAGGATCTGAAGCTCAAGTACAATCGCGCCCGTCAGGATGCCATTACAAAAGAGCTCATCGAGATTACGTCTGGCGCCGATGCACTTGCAGCTGGTTGATCGCTCAGTAGCGGTACAGTTCAAGCGGCAAAATGAAATGCAAAAAGGTCCTCGGCAGTATTGTCGAGGACCTTTTCTTTGGTGATCTATTTAGTGAAAATAAGCATCATCTATCTGTGACAGGACGATGTCTTGGTCGGTATTTATCCCAGGATTTCAACTTGTTGCTGGAATGAGTTATCCTCTGCGATCACTCCGTTCCGGTCCTCTAATTCTGATGCGCTATGTCTGACCAGTCTATTTCGGCACCTCGCCAGCAATTCTCGTCCCGCTGGGGATTTTTTCTGAGTGTGCTTGGCATCGCGGTTGGTACGGGCAACATTTGGCGATTCCCTAGAATTGCCGCACAGAATGGTGGGGAGGATGGAGCAGGTGCATTTCTTGTCGCTTGGTTGGTTTTCCTTTTTGCGTGGAGTATTCCCCTCATCATGATCGAATATGTGTGGGGTAGGAAGCACCGTTCAGGCGTAGTGGCAACGTTTATCAAGGAGGGTGGTGAGCGGTTTGCTTGGATGGGTGCCTTTGTGGCATTCGTCGCCACAGCGATAACCTTCTTTTATTCGGTTGTCGTTGGCTGGTGTATTTACTATCTGATTCAGTCGATCACCTCGCCGCTTCCTCAATCAACAGATGCTGCAATGCAGGTCTGGAATGACTATCAGAGTGGAGGCTGGCCCTTGCTTTTTCATGGCATTGCCATGGCTCTGGGTGCACTGGCCATTTGGAAGGGCGTCTCGTCCATTGAGCGGGTCAATAAAGTACTTGTGCCAACGCTGCTCATCATCGTCGTCATTTCTGTTGTGAGAGCTTTGACATTGCCGGGTGCATGGGATGGGGTTGCCTACCTGTTCACCCCTGATTGGAGCCAGCTTGCTCATCCAAAGATTTGGATTGAAGCTTTGACCCAGAATGCGTGGGATACAGGGGCTGGTTGGGGTCTGTTCTTGACGTATGCCGCCTATATGAGCACGAAGCAGGGGATCGTAAAGAATGCCGTTGCTACGGCCGTGGGAAACAACGTGGTATCGTTGATGGCAGCCTTGATGGTCTTTGCGACCGTTTTTGCCATTCTTCAGACAGAGATGGGGATGAACCGAGTTGAGATTCTGGAGGTCATGAAGACCAGTGGTCCAGCGTCGACAGGTTTGACCTTTATCTGGATGCCGCAGCTCTTTGCGCGCATGTTCATGGGAGCGCCGCTCGCCATTCTGTTTTTCCTTGGTCTTACGTTTGCCGGATTTTCGTCGCTTATCGCTCAACTAGAGCTCCCAACACGAGTGTTCATTGATGCTGGCCTTTCCCGTCCTATGGCCATTGGCGCCGTTGTCGGAGTAAGCTATCTACTCGGTATTCCATCGGCCGTTAACCTTGATATCCTGAGTAATCAGGATTTCGTTTGGGGAGTAGCTCTTATGGTATCCGGGGCATTTGTAGCCTTCATCGTCATCAAGAATGGTGTATCGCAATTGCGTGATAACTACTTGACCGGACAAGAAGGCGATTGGAATGTGACCAAAGGGTGGGTGTTCGTCGTGAACTACTTCATTCCAGTTGCTGCGATCGTTTTGTTAGTCTGGTGGTTGTCCCAGTCTGTCACAGACAACTGGTATGATCCAATTGCGACTGATACACTAATGACCGTACTTGCTCAATGGGCGGTGATGATGGGTCTTTTCTTTGTCGGAAACCGATGGATTGCCCGCAAAATGAATGGCACGGGTCTGTAATGAGGATTGGCTGAACGGTACCTCCTGAACGCTACCTCCTGAACAAGGATTAGCTAGTTGAGCTGCTGCACTACCCATTTGGCATGAGGAGAATCGATTCCCCTGATTATCTCGATGGCTTCATCTCGCAGAATAGGATCTTCTACGTACAGTGCTAAGCGATACAATTGCTGCGCTGCTAAAAAATCACCCTCAAGGGCACGTTGTCGATAGCTAGCGAAAACATCAGAATGCCTTTCCGGATTCGGTTCAAATCTGATTTGGCCTTTGATGAAGCGAATCGCTAGTTCGGCCGGTTTGTGTCCAGATTCGAACTCATCGTATAAAACACGAGCATTGTCCCAGCGAAAGCGCTCCCCTTTGAAATCAACATAAACGGAACTGGAATCAGACTTTTCGATCCAGTGATTGATTTTGCGAATAGCAGATGCCTTTAAAACCGAGCGAACAATGGGCAGCTGCTCAATTTTTGCCGTCCGCTGATTCTGAGGTAACGGATATAATTCTACGAGCGCGTACTCACTGATTCCGAAGACGGCTACCAAAAGGATAATAAATCCGTATTTCATTGCGAGGGAGTGCTTTACAAGAGTTTGTTGAGTTTCTATCGGCCAGATGATGGCAGGTTTTGATGTGTAGCATCAGGAGAATCTTCCCATTGAGGATTCAATTTTTTGGTGGAAAAACGCGGAAGCGTGTAGACCTTTGCGATCTTGACAAGCTTTTCGTTGATGAATCGGTTTCAGCACCGTAGTTTTGGCGCCCGCATCAGTAGTAACTACTGTTGATTCGGTGCCTACGATGCATTGACTACAAGTCTTTTGCAGATCAGAAAATTGGCCTATGACCACAATGGGAGCAAAACTGCTCTTTTTGAGTCAAATACGCACCTGGAGAGGTGGGTGAGTGGCTGAAACCACAGGTTTGCTAAACCTGCGTACCTTTTATAGGGTACCGAGGGTTCGAATCCCTCCCTCTCCGCGACCGACGAACGCCCTGATTGCGATAGCAATCGGGGCGTTTTTCATTTGGGGCGGGGAAGCGGGCTTTCGGGCAAAAGAAAAATGGCCCATGCGCGCGGAGCGCGCTCAATACAGCCCATCCATAGACTTTGGGATCCTGGTATGGTGCTTGAGCTCTGGGTGCGAGTCGAAATGGTTGCGTGGTTCGGGCCGGTTTGCTACCCTCTGGTAGGAAAAAAGACGGATCGATGGACGTCCCCGTCTAATCGTGCACTCGAGATCATTAATGACGATGAATTCCAACGGCGTCTTGAAGCCTCAGCTCCACTACTTAATTTTGCTCATTGCTGCTACTCTTGGCTTGAGTTGCAATAGCCCATCACAAGGAGGAAGGTCCTATCAGCCCAACTTTCTTTTCATCCTGGTTGATGACCTCGGGTATATGGATATAGGGGCGTACAACCCCAATACCTTCTACGAGACGCCCAATGTGGACCGCCTAGCAAGCGAAGGAATGCGATTCACAGATGCCTATGCTGCGGCGCCCGTGTGTAGCCCTACGCGTGCCAGCATTATGACAGGCAGCTATCCGGGCCGATTAAATACGACAGATTGGTTTGGGGCGCCGCAACCAGAAACAGCTGCTAACCATTCCACTGGAAACAGATTATTGCTCCCCGCCTCCTACGTCGAAGAGCTTCCGTTAGAAGAGATCACTATGGCGGAGGCGTTTCGGGATGCTGGGTATGAGACCTTTTTTGCCGGCAAATGGCACTTGGGTACGGAAGGGTCCTATCCCGAAGATCACGGCTTTTCTATCAACAAAGGAGGTTGGGAGCGCGGTGGTCCGTACGGAAGAGGACGCTACTTCCCTCCGTACGACAATCCGCGCCTCGAAGACGGCCCAGAAGGTGAACATCTCCCTGCCCGCTTGGCGGAGGAAACCGCACAATTCATTTCTGAGACCAGGGACAAGCCATTTCTCGCATTTCTCTCTTTTTATTCCGTACACACTCCGTTGATGACTCGCTCGGACCTAGAGGCGAAGTATGAACGCAAGCGATTAGGCGTCCCTGAGGACGAATGGGGCGTCGAAGGCGAGCGCAAGGTTCGCCTCGTTCAAAACCACGCAATCTATGCAGGAATGGTCGAAGCCATGGACCTCGCTGTCGGACGATTACTGCAGCAACTAGAAGAGTCTGGCCTGGCTGAGAAGACCGTCGTGATTTTCATGTCAGACAACGGTGGTTTGAGCACTTCAGAAGGTCACCCCACGTCCAACCTCCCGTTGCGCGCCGGAAAGGGCTGGATGTATGAAGGCGGTATCCGCGAGCCAATGATCATAAAGTGGCCTGGAGTTACGTCGCCTGGAGCAACTTCTAGCATATCCGTCACCAGCACAGACTTCTATCCCACCATGCTCGACATGGCAGACGTATCATCGAACGAATATCAGCACCCAGACGGCGTAAGCCTCGTGCCATTGCTCGAGGGCAAAAACCGCCTAGACCGTGACGCCCTGTATTGGCACTACCCGCACTATGGCAATCAGGGAGGTAGTCCATCCGCCGCTGTGCGAAAAGGTGCGTGGAAGCTCATCGAGTTTTTTGAGGATAACCGCGTCGAATTATACAACCTGCAAGATGATATTGGAGAGCAAACCAATCTTTCCTCACGGGAGCCAGAGAAAGTCGAAGAGTTGCGGTCGATGCTCCACGACTGGTACCTTTCTGTTGATGCGCAATTTCCATCTGCTAATTCAGCTACGACTGCCAACTGAGGGCGAGTTATACTGCCTGAAACGCCCTCCATTCATACCAGAAAGCCCTTTATGACCCGTTTTAGGTCCATTTCTTCCGTTTTTATCCTTGGTTCCGTCTTATCGGCCTGCCAATCTCCAGATGCGGTCCTTAATGAGCCGTCGCTCATTCAGTATTCTGACGCCATCGTACTCGAAGAGGAGCCTCGCCGCTCGGCAAACGCAGAGATCGCCGACTTTGATGGGGATGGCCTCAACGATGTGGTGCTGGCGATAGGCCGACACTGGCCCGGTCCCAATTTGCTTCTCATCGGAGACGGTCAAGGCGGCTTTACGCGCGTGGATTCGCTTTCCAATCCACAGGATCGATCCTACTCGCTGTCGGCAGCGGACATGGATGGAGATGGGGATCTTGACCTTGTCGTTTCAAATGACCGTCCCGATCCCACCTACGTCCTACTTAATAACGGTGCTGGTGGCTTCGATCAGCGTATTGATTTCGGCGATGGGGACTGGCCCACACGCAATGGAACGGTAGCAGACATTAATAATGATGGACGGCTCGACGTGATGGTGGCTAACCGTGGAGAAGGGGAGGTTGGTCACAACTTCGTATGCCTCAATGAGACCACAGAAGAGTTCAGCATATCGTGCGAAAGGGTTTCCTCGGGATCGACCACGACCATTTCAGTCGCCGACATGAACAGGGATGGCAATCCGGATCTCATTATCCCATTCAGGGACCTTGGTCAGAGCAATATTCTCTTGGGCGATGGCACCGGTAAGTTCATCGAGCAGATTGCTTTTGGACCTGATGATGCATCATACAGGGCGGCTGTAGCTGTCGATCTAAATGTCGATGGCCTGTTAGACCTTGTATCGATCGATGATCAGAGACGAAAGACCGTCGCATTTTTTCAATTGACGGATGGCGGATTCGGAGCAGAAACCAGAATTGATGACGGAGAGGCCATACCTTATGCGCTTGATGTGGCAGATCTCGATGGGAATGGGCGTGTGGATGTCCTTGTTGGATACCGAGATGCTCCCGACCGATTGTTCTTCAACGAAGTGCTCAGTCTTCGAAGCGTATCCCTTGGGGATAGTCTTGGAGCGACGTACGGATTCGGCATTGGGGATATGAATCATGACGGCGTCCCAGATATCGCTGTGGCGAGGTCTGACGCATCAGACCTGCTGTTTTTGGGGACTCGTGTCGGAAATGATTGACGTTGGCCTACCCCTGAACATAGCCGCAAACATCGCCCAAGCACTCCTTGCTGGAGCGACGCGGCCTGAGACGTCAGGAACCTGATTCTTGTCGATATAGCCGGATTTCGTCCACTTCGAGGCTGAAGGGTCCATCCTTGCCGTCCAGGATATAGAGCCCGAAACCAAGCACATTTGATATGTCCATGGGCGCTGCCGAAACTTGTTGCCCAAAGATGCTGCTGCGAAAGGAATCAAACGGGACGCGAACAACCGTCCATTCCTCGCTCGTGTTGAATCCAGCCCGCCGCGAAACGGAACGGCCTCTGAAGCGAGTTCCGTCGCTAAGTTCAACCTCAAAAGTGCGTCCGCTTCCGCGCACGCGAAGCTCGAGACCATCAAACTCACTGAAGTCATGATTGAGCCGAGTGCGTACGGATGTGAATCCGCCGCCGCGCGTTACCGTCGTGCCGGTAAACTGGAGTGTTCCGTCCTCAAGAGCTACGAACCCCTTCGATCGTCCTCCCATCACACCATCATTAACGATCTGCCAATTCCCGTTTTCTTCTGATTCGAAGTCGAAAAGCATGTAGGGCGATGAATCGATAGGGTTGCTTCCTGTTATGAAGGATGGGGAAAACAGAAGTAGAAGTACGATCAGGGATTTCATAGCCAGAGGTTAGCAGGTGTGCATAAAAAAATGGCGCCGGTAGGATACCTGAGTATCCTACCGGCGAACAACGTTGCACGCTTAGAGCGCTAGGTCTGTCAATCTTCCTGAATGCTCAATCAGACCAAGTCATACCGGTCAGCATTCATTACAGCATCCCAAGCTGTGGCAAAGTCTTCAACGAACTTGGCTTCGTTATCAGCCTGGGCATAGACCTCGGCCAGAGCTCGCAGCTGCGAGTTGGAACCGAAGATCAGGTCGACACGCGTTCCTGTCCACTTAACCTTTCCAGTAGAGCGGTCGCGGCCTTCGAAGACATCGCCTTTGTCTGAGGTCGGAGTCCAAGCTGTCCCCATGTCGAGAAGGTTGACAAAGAAGTCATTGGTCAGCACGCCGGGACGATCCGTAAACACGCCATGCTTGGACCCATCATGATTAGCTCCAAGAACGCGGAGACCACCAACCAAGGCGGTCATTTCCGGTGCCGTCAGCGTCAAGAGCTGTGCCTTGTCGACTAAGAGTTCTTCAGGCGAAACCGTGAAATCACCCTTCTGGTAGTTGCGGAAGCCATCGGCGATGGGCTCAATCACATCAAAAGAGTCTACATCGGTCTGTTCCTGTGACGAATCCATACGACCTGGAATGAAGGGCATTTCGATGTCGAATCCTGCTGCCTCAGCAGCCATTTCAACAGCGGTGTATCCCCCGAGCACGATCAGATCGGCCAAGGATACTTTCTTGCCATCCGTCTGCGCGTCGTTAAACGCCATTTGGATACCTCCGAGCGTATCGAGCACGCCCGCAAGTTTTGCAGGCTCGTTGACTTCCCAGTCTTTCTGAGGTGCCAGACGCACGCGAGCACCGTTGGCTCCGCCACGCTTGTCCGAATCACGGTATGTCGATGCGGATGCCCATGCCGTCGATACAAGGTCAGATACTGACAGACCTGAGGCAAGGATGGTTTCCTTGAGGTCATCAATGTCGGATTCGTCAATCACGTCATGATCAAGGGCCGGGATCGGATCTTGCCATATCAGCTCTTCTGCTGGAACTTCAGAGCCGAGATACCTATCGCGGGGTCCCATATCGCGGTGTGTCAACTTGAACCAAGCGCGCGCAAAGGCATCGGCGAACTCGTCTGGGTTGTCCATGAAGTGCCTTGAGATCTTTTCGTAGGCTGGATCCTGACGCATGGCCATATCAGCCGTAGACATGAAGATCGGTACTTTCTTGCTCGGATCTTCCGGGTCAGGAGCCATATCTGCTTCTTCGATATCCTTAGGTGTCCACACCCAGGCATCGGCAGGGCTTTTTACGCATTCCCACTCATACTTGAACAGAACACGAAAGTAGTCCATGTTCCATTTCGTGGGCTCAGGCGTCCATGCTCCTTCGAGACCACTCGTAATAGTATCGCGCCCTTTTCCACTCTTGAAGGTGCTCAACCAGCCAAAGCCCTGAGCTTCGATTGGGGCACCTTCTGGTTCGCGGCCCACATGAGAGTCAGGTCCTGCGCCGTGCATTTTTCCGAACGTGTGACCACCTGCCGTCAATGCGACGGTTTCGTAGTCGTTCATCGCCATGCGGGCGAATGTCTCACGAATGTCCCTTCCCGATCCAAGTGGATGAGGTTCACCGTTTGGCCCTTGAGGATTCACATAAATCAAACCCATCTGGACGGCTGCTAGTGGCTTTTCGAGATCCCGATCCCCACTGTAGCGCTTGTCGCCCAGCCATTCCGTTTCGGTACCCCAGTAAATGTCCTCTTCAGGCTCCCAGATGTCTTCGCGTCCGCCGCCGAATCCGAACGTCTTGAATCCCATGGATTCCAAGGCGCAGTTTCCGGCGAGGATCATGAGGTCGGCCCACGAGATAGCGTTGCCGTACTTCTGCTTGACCGGCCAAAGCAGCCTGCGAGCCTTGTCCAAGTTTCCGTTGTCAGGCCAGCTGTTCAAAGGAGCAAAGCGCTGCGATCCAGTCCCTGAACCGCCGCGACCGTCAGCCGTGCGATAGGTACCCGCGCTGTGCCATGCCATGCGGATGAACAGACCGCCGTAGTGACCATAATCAGCAGGCCACCACTCCTGGGAATCCGTCATCACCTCGTATAGATCGTTCTTAACGGCTTCTAGGTCAAGATTGCTAAACTCTTCAGCGTAGTCAAAATCCATTCCCATCGGATCCGACAGGCCTGAGTGCTGGTGCAGGATCTTGAGATTTAATTGATTTGGCCACCAGTCGCGATTGGACTGTGTTGAAAATCGTGCGTTCTTAGATGCGCCGTGCATCACTGGGCAGCCGTTAGCACTTCCTTTATCGTCCATGTCAATCTCTTTCTTGCGTGATGTAGATCCCCTGCTGTACTGCCTCAGCGCCTTCTGAAGACTCTGTGTAAGCAGGGATGTGTCGTATTCGGATCTTTTGACGAAGGTGAATCCGGTCTAGATCCGGACTTCATCCGAAGTCCTTCATCATTCTGACTTCGCTTGTCCAAGTGCATTGATGATGCTGTCCTGTTTCCCCGCCGCCAGACTCTTTGTCGTGCTGTCGCTGCGCCGCGGGTTGCACGGTATGGATCGTATCGGTAATCTTCGTTTATGCACGACGAAGGATATATCAAATTCAATGCGGAATGGACCGAAGGGACATCGGTAAGCTGGCACAAGATCCAGACGATGAATCAGTGGCGTCAAATTCTATTTGAAAATGGGTTGATAGGAGCATTGCCCGATGGTATTGGCTACGGAAACATCAGCACTCGTGATCAACCATCGAAGCAGTTTCTCATCACCGGATCCATGACGGGAAATGTCAAGGAGCTGGGCCCCGAGCACTTCACACGTGTGACCGACTATCATTTTGACGAAAACAAATTGTCCTGCGTTGGTCCGATTATCGCATCGTCAGAATCGATGACGCATGCAGCCTTCTATGAGGCATCTCGAGCGATCAACGCAGTTATTCATGTCCATCATGCCGACATGTGGAATACTTGGATTGACCGGCTACCGACAACATCTCCAAATGTGACCTACGGAACGCCAGAAATGGCGTACGAAGTGATCCGCTTGATCCGAGAAAACAAACGACCAGAAAAACAGCTCGTGATAATGGGAGGCCACGTGGATGGAGTTCTGGCCTACGGTAGCAGTCTTGGTAGTGCCGCTTCGACACTTTTGAACTGCTGCAACCGGTTATTTCGACCGAAAAAGTGCGTGTGAACCGCGTTCGGCTCTTTTTTGCCGGTCGATCAGCCTTCCATTAATGCAATTAGGCGCTCAACAGCATACTGAACGAAGTCAGGATCTTCAGCCGTCAGATTTAGTGCTTCTTTTTCGATCGTAGGTGGAAGGTGCTTTTGCAGGGATTCCCAGTATGACGCATCCAATTCCGGAGCTTCCAGTTCGCCGCCGGCCGCCGAATATCGGCTAACCCCTTTAAGGGGCATTAAAAAGACCGCCCGACTGCTTGTATGCTGGAGTCGCTTGCCTATTTCAGCCGCCACGCGATCCTGTTCCTCTGCCTTCAATCGTGGAACGAACACGTACGGAGAATGCCAGGTCACCGTGTGATCTTCCCATCCACCAGGCACCTTGTTGGGCTCATTGACCAGGATGCCAAGATGTTCTGATCCTCCTGGACAGATTACCTGAGGTAAGCCCAGTTTGCCAGCAACCGTAAGACGTTCCGGTCCAGAGGCCCGTAGTACGCCGTAAACACCGTCAGCGATTTCACCCATAGCGTAGTCAAATACACCATTGATGATGCCTTCCTTCATCATCTGCTCCATGGCTTCTCCGCCGGCTCCGATGGCGTGGAATGTGATCACTTCATAGCCGGCCTTTTCAAACAGGGAAATAGCGTGCATTGCGCCTTCCGTCAGAACGCCGAGGTTTGTCAGTCCAACAACTCCTTTTGCCGTCGACTTGGTAATGCTGTGTTCAACCTGTGCCATTCCCCAAGCTGCTGCTGCAGCATTTGCGAGGATTTTGCGAGAGAAGACGTTTAGCCCGAGAATGTCTGATACCGCAAACATCATGGTGATGTCTTTGATGCCCACAAAGGGCACCGTATTGCCAGATGCAGCTGTTGAGCACATCACCTTCGGAAAGCCATAGGGAAGCGCCTGAAGTATAGGCGCGCACGTTGACGTCCCCTGCGTGCCACCAAGTGCCACCACACCATGGATTTTGCCAGACTGCTGTAAATCCAGAACCACCTTTGTGCCACCAGCTAGCATTACTGGGCTGGACTTGGCTCTACTTGGTTTGTTGAGTTGTTCGGCAAGCGAGCTGCCACCAGCCTCCATTATCCGGGATCGAGAGACGTCTGGTTCGACACCCGGGACACCGATTACACCAATGTCGATCAATAGGGCCTTTCCACCCAGGGATTCTATCTCCTTCCGCATGAAGTCAGCTTCAGCGGCTTTGGTGTCCAGTGTGGCAAGAATGGCAATGGTTTTCATCACGATCGGCAATTTAAATCAGAATTCTTGGTACGTCCCTGGCCTCCAGCACCATGAGCCAGAAGTGACTCAGGGGGTGACCGCGTATCTTTTTCAGTATAACAGTTCTGTTATCGAAAATGACCGCTTCAGCGTTCAATCGGAAAATCGGAGTCCAGCAAACTCGCTAGCTGCGGCGGTCACAGCGCGTTCAATCGGAATGCGCTCCGTAGATGACCCAGTCCAGAAGCCGTGCCCCGAGGTATTGTCTAGCATGAATTGGGCATCTTTGGGCGTTTCCATGGCGGCACCGTGTGCTACCAAGATGACATCAGGATGTACTTTTCGGCACTCATCGTAGGCGTGCTCCGTTTGTTCAGCAGTCTGCTCAATGGTCAAACCTTTGTCGTACCCTTTCAGGCCGCCTTTCGTCGTTCCAGCATGGTAACAGAAGATGTGTGGCTTGGCTTGTTCGCAGACTGCAATCGAATCTTCCAGCGTGAAGCCGAGACCGATCGTGACCATTCCCATTTCCTCTCGGGCTAAGCGTAGCATGTCAATTTCGTTCTGTAGCGTAATGCCGGCTGATGTCATCACTTTGTAGATCTCTGAATCGTGATCTACATACGAGATGGACGGTCCGATATTGGAAACAGACATCACTCCCATATCCTTGCACTCCTGCAAGACCATCCGCATGTCTTTCAGCGGATCATTGGCATTCAGGCATGCGCAAACAAACGCCTTGCCCTGCATGGCGGGCATGATGTCTTCGCGTGTATAATCGAGCGTCTGCCGATTAGAGTCCAGAATGGGCCACATCATGGCCATCGTTCCCATTCCATTAGCGCGCAATCGCGCCCCAGAAAATGTGTTCACACAGTCTGTGCCACACGATTCCAGTAGCTTGGCGACAAGACCGCTGCCAGCCGACGCGATCATGATGGGTGTTCTGGAATCAACCTTAGCTTTCAGATTGGCAAGAATCTGTTCGGTTGAGATGCGCTTCGTTATCATGAGATGGACTGGCTGGGAAAATGAGTAGGTTGGGCTTGCACCGTACCCTAAAAGTACGTTTCCCGATCCATTGATGTCGCGTCTTACCATCGCCCAACTTTCACGGAACGGCCCGACGCTGCGGCTGTTTATCCGGTCATGCTTACCAAACGCATCATACCCTGCTTAGACATCAAAGATGGCCGGACGGTCAAGGGTATCAATTTCCTTGAACTCCGCGACGCTGGAGACCCAGTGGAGCTGGCACGTATGTACGTCGAGCAGGGCGCCGACGAACTGGTCTTCTTGGATATCACAGCCACGCTTGAAACTCGCGGCACATTGCTGGATCTAGTGACGCGAATCGCCGAAGTGGTCAATATTCCGTTTACGGTCGGCGGTGGCGTCCGTACCGTTGCAGATGTCCAGCAACTCTTGCAGGCGGGAGCTGATAAGGTGGCTGTCAATTCAGCAGCCATCGCCCGCCCGGCGTTGGTGCGAGAATTGGCTGATGAATTCGGAAGCCAATGCGTCGTTGTAGCCATCGACATTAAGAAGTACGAGGGCCAGTGGTTCGTGCACTCCTACGGAGGGTCTCGCCCAACAGAGCTTGAGGCGGTGCAGTGGGCCCGTAAGATGGAAGGTCTTGGGGCAGGGGAGATCCTGCTCACGTCTATGGATCACGACGGCACGAAAGGTGGTTTTGCGATCGACATCACCGGTCGCATTTCGCGTGCACTTTCTATTCCTGTCATCGCCTCCGGTGGTGCGGGTAGCGCAGAGCATTTCGAAGATGTATTTCGTGCCAATGCAGCGGATGCTGCACTGGCGGCCAGCATATTCCACTTCAAGGAAGTGGCCATACCTGATTTGAAGCGTCAACTACAGACTGCTTCCATTCCCGTACGACTGACATGAATGATTTCCCTTCTATTCTCCAGGTTGGAGATGTCGATTTATTTGATGAGCTGGCTTTCGACCAAGCCGGTCTGATTCCGGCCATCGTGCAGGACGTAACAACGCACAAGGTGCTGATGCTGGGATATATGAACCGGCAAGCCATTGGCAAGACGCTGGAAACTGGAAACGTGACGTTTTTTAGCCGCTCAAAGCAACGGTTATGGATGAAGGGGGAAGAATCCGGCAACGTGTTGGTGTTCAAGGAGATGCGCGCAGATTGTGACGCGGATGCCTTACTAATTAAAGCTGATCCGCAGGGGCCTACCTGCCACACCGGATCCGACACATGCTGGGACGAAGTGAATGAGGATGGAGCAGCTTTTCTGAACCAACTTGAGCGGGTGATCTCAGACAGGATTGAAGAAGGAGATCCGGAATCATACACTGTTCGCCTAATCCAGGCGGGGCCAATGAAGGTTGCTCAGAAAGTTGGCGAGGAGGGCGTAGAAACTGCTTTGGAAGGGGCTGCAGGAAGTGAGGAGAAGCTGGCAGAAGAATCGGCAGACTTGCTTTATCACCTTCTAGTTCTCCTGAAGTCCCGTGGACTATCCTTGGGTGACGTTACCGCAGTTCTGGCGGAGCGCCACGGGGAATAATTTCGTCCGTTTTTGGTCTTTTCTAGGAGAGACTTGTCCCGTTCATGTTCGGAACCTCCCTGCTGACAGGGTTTGCGTGACCACTCGCGGCCCAGGTTGAGTACGGTAGATTGGTGCGGTATAGTTTCTAGTAGACTTCTACCATTTGATCGATTTCCCGCCAACCCATGAACCGAATTCGCTACGGTCTGACTCACCTCTACCTTCTCCTTCTGCTACTAGCAGCTGCCCCAGACCGTGGGTATGCTCAACAGGCAGTCCTGCGTGGTTTTGTCACAGATGCAGCTACCGAACAGCCGCTTCAGGGAGCAACAATCGCTCTTCGAGTTGACGGAGAGCTCGTCGTTGGAACAGCCACTGATGGAGATGGCTATTTTGTTCTGAATCGTGTTCGGGCGGGTCGATATGCCTTGGTGGTGTCCTTCGTTGGGTTTGCGTCCTTTCAAGAGGTTCTCGACCTACAAGAAGGAGAAATTCGTGATTTCAGAATATCTCTCTTGGTTCGCGCGGCGGCTATCGATGAATTGGTTGTCGAGGCCGAAGCAGAAGCAGGTATCACGACGGTAGCAGCAGGATTAGAAACCGTCGTTCCGGCAGCCATTCAGCGTGTACCCGTTCCTGGTGTTTCGGGCGATCTAGCTGGCTATCTGCAGACGGTACCAGGAGTGACAGTGCAGGGTGATCGTGGTGGACAGTTCTTTGTCCGAGGCGGCGCGGCCGACCAGAATTTGGCCCTACTCGATGGTCTGCCGGTCTACATGCCATTCCACATTTTGAGTTTCTATTCGGCCTTTCCTGAAGAACTGGTCGACCGCGCCGCTTTCTATACTGGCGGCTTCGGTGCCCAATACGGTGGTAGAACATCATCCGTTCTGGATGTAAGTGCCCGCAATGGCAACAAGCAAAACCTTGCCGGCTCAGTCGCTTTCGCTCCATTTCTGAGTTCGGCCACATTCGAAGGCCCCCTGATTGAAGGAAAGGTATCCGCTATTGTGAGTATTCGGCAGTCTTTCGTTGAAGAATTGCTTCCTGATTTGTTCGGTCAACGCATGCCGTACCGTTTTGGAGATCGTTTTGGTAAGATTCACGCCCTCCTAGGAGGCAGCCATGAATTGTCGCTTACCGTTCTAGACACAGATGATCGAGGAGATATCGCGGGTACTCAAAAGACCGTTTTTGGAGAAGTCGAAGCCGCAGCGATCGATGACAGTTCCGAAGTCGCATGGTCAAACCGGGTATACGGTGGGACCTACACCTATCGATCAAATAGTTTGCCCATCAAAGCGCGACTGACGGCAGGTCGCTCTGAAATGGCAAATGAGTTTGGGCCGGAAAGCGCGCCCGAACGGATGTCCTCCATTAAGAGTTCTGAAGCAACATTGCGTCTTTCTTGGTTGCTGAATCGGGGCGATATCTCTGTGGGCACGACGTTCAGAAAAACGGACCTATCCTATACACTCGATGATCTGTTCACGGAGTTCACAACGTCGTCAGAAGAGATGAACGAGTGGAATTCCTATATCGAATCGACGCTTGACCTAGCGGGCGATAAGCTTTCTATCAATCCAGGCGTTCACATGTACGCTTTGCCGGATCGCTCAGAGCAATATTTCGAGCCCCGCATGCGAGCCTCCTTCTGGCCCACGGGTCGGCAAGGCCGACATCAATTGAATGCTTCTTGGGGTATCTATCACCAGATACTGTCTGGTTTGTCGGATGAGAGAGATTTGGGCAACTTATTCACGGCGTGGATCACTACACCGGAGAGCCAAGACCCAACGACGTCGATGCACGGCATTCTAGGTTGGAATGTCAGCCTCACCCCTTGGCTACATGGTGCTATCGAAGGATTCTACAAGTCGTATGATCATATCTCCGCTCCCATCTTCAGTCCGTTTCCAAAGTTCACTACGACCCTTCAAGAGGCATCGGGTACTGCTTTAGGCACGGATATCCGGATGGATGTCGAGAACCGTCCATTCATTCTGGAGTCTATCCTCGATGGCTACTTTTCTTACACGTTCTCAGCTGTTGAATATGAAACGGATGTCTATACCTATAACCCGGCTCATGACCGCCGCCACCAGTTCAATGCCTTGATGCATGCTCAGCGTGGTGAGGTAGGTGTCACAATCCAGTGGCAGTATGGTTCAGGCCTTCCATTTACCGAATCAGGAGGATTTGATGTCTGGTATCCGCTAACACCGGATGTCGACGTGGCGAATGAAGCTGGCATAGACCGAATCGTATACGCCGAACCCTTTAATGGTAGGCAACCGACGTATTCCCGCATTGATATCTGGCTTGAGCGCAAAGTTGAACGCGGCCGCTACGTAGGTACGCTACGTGCCGGGGCATTGAATATTCTCAACCGCGACAATCTGTTCTACTACGATCTCTTCACCTTCAAACGTGTCGATCAACTGCCTCTGATTCCTTCAGTCGGATTCAAGATGGAATTGCGCTGACTTGGCTCTCATCGAGAGTGCTACTAGAGGAGAGGGTCTATTCGAACATTGCCGGATCAAGTCCCGGGATGATGCGCAGAGCATTCTCATAGTACACGGCGCGTAGCACATCGTCAGGCAGGTTCATTCCGTACATCTTCCACTGGGCGTGGTACTTCCGGTAGTAAGGGAAGTATTCGTCAGCCGTTTCGAACACGCGGAAATACGTCCAGAACTCTTCGACATTGTAGGAATCCTTGCCAAACAGTAGGCGGTCCTTGTAGTCGATCATGAATTGACGTGCGGTGCGTGGTTGCCGCCCAAGTTCATAAATAACCGCCGCCACTTCTGTGACCATGTTCGGATTCTCATCGAGGCGCTGACCGAGTTGGGTCAGCGCCTGCCCGAGCCAACTGAGATGAGCGCTGATAAACGTGGTGCCGCGGTGCTTGGCCATGATGTCGTAATGCTCCGACATGATCTGTTCCCATGAGGGATTGGTCGCAGGATCCCGATAGCGATTGGGACGCAGTTTGAGCTCCAACCACTTTTCATTGAACTCATCCTTCGGATTCCAGAAGTTGGCGGGCTCCGCTGAATGGATGAGTACAGGGACGCCCATTTCGCCTGCAAGAGCCCAAATTGGGTCGAGACGTGGATCATTGACGGCTACCCGATTGCCTTCGACATCCATCACGTCCAGTCCAAGGTTTTTATAGACCTTTAGACCACGTGCACCGGCCTCGATATCGGTGCGCAGCTGCGCCACCGCTCGTTCGGTCCATTCTGGTGCACCAACGCTATCAAAGTCCACGTTCGCAAACGTGACGATGCGATTGGGGTGTTTGGCTTCCATGTTGCTAAGCGCACCTTGAAGATTCTCGCCTGAGCCTCCAGACAGGTTTACTAATGCGACCATATTCATCCCGTCCATCTCCATCATAAGGGTATCAATGGCACCCTCTGTCATGGTAGGAGCACGAAACCAGTGGCTGTGAACATCCACAAATGGATATTTGGCACGAGTAACAATGTTTTCTTCAACTACGAGCGAGGAGCGCGGCTCAAACTTTTCAATCGTCATGTCACCGGATGCGTCCGACGATTGCTGTGCTTCCGATGTGCAAGCAGGAAGCAGAAAGATGAAAAGAAGTGGGAGTAAACGATGCATGGGTCGATCTGATAGGATTTGGACGGAAAAGGCATAAGCCTGAACACAACATAAGTTCGGCGATATACTTTCACCCAAACCCGACCAATTAAAATGCTGAACCAGATGCGGACGCGTGGGTACGAACCGGGTCTTTCAGGCAAGAATTCTGCCTATTCCGTCGAGCAACCATCCAGCACCTATGTCTGAGCCCCGTAAATCTGAACTACTCCAGGCGGAGCAGCCGTTCGAAGTAGTTTCCGAGTTCCAGCCGACGGGGGATCAGCCGAAGGCTATTAAGGAGTTGCTTGAAGGGCTCGAGCGTGGAGACCCGCATCAAACGCTGCTGGGCGCGACCGGGACGGGGAAGACGTTCTCGATGTCCAATGTGATTGCCCAACACGGAAAGCCTACGATTGTCTTGAGCCATAACAAGACGCTAGCGGCGCAGCTTTACGCCGAGTTCAAGCAGTTTTTTCCGAACAACGCGGTCGAGTTCTTTATTTCCTACTACGACTACTATCAACCGGAAGCTTATATCGTCCACTCGGATACCTACATCGAGAAGGACATGTCGGTCAACGAGCGTATCGATCGTCTTCGATTAAAAGCGACCAGCAGCCTGGTTAGTGGCCGGAAGGATATTATTGTGGTGGCTTCGGTTTCCTGTATTTATGGTCTTGGTTCGCCCGACGAATACCGCAAGCAGATTGTCCAGGTTAAAGTTGGAGACTCTATTCCTCGGAACGAACTGCTTCATGGACTGAGCGCCATTTACTATAGTCGCAACGATCTCGAGTTTGCGCCCGGCGCATTCCGTGTTCGTGGTGATGTCGTTGAGGTGTTTCCTGCCTACTCAGAAGAGGAAGCGTACAGAATTGAATTCTGGGGCGACGAAGTGGAGCGGTTGACCGTGTTTGAGCCGGTTTCTGGAGACACCATTGCCGAACATCGCTACCTGACCGTATATCCAGCTAAAATCTTCGTTACACCGAAGGAACAGGTTCTCAAGGCCATTGGAACGATTGAGGAAGAACTCAGGTGGCGCCTAGCTGTGTTGCGTGAGAACGGGAAAATGCTCGAAGCACACCGCTTGGAGCAGCGAACCATGTTCGACATCGAGATGCTGAAGGAGGTGGGGTACTGTTCAGGCGTCGAGAACTACTCTCGGCACCTCAGCGGGTCGGAGCCGGGTGAGCGCCCTAAATGTCTATTAGATTATTTCCCTGATGACTTCCTGATGGTAGTCGATGAAAGCCACGTTACGTTGCCGCAGGTTCGAGCGATGTACAACGGTGACCGCGCCCGAAAGCTTAATCTGGTAGAACACGGATTTCGTCTTCCTTCAGCCCTGGACAACCGGCCAATGACGTTTGAGGAGTTTGAAGAGAAGCAGCACCAGATGGTTTATGTAAGCGCGACTCCTGGGGAATACGAGCTAGAGCTCTCCGGCGGGGTCTTCGTCGAACAAATCATCCGTCCAACAGGGATCGTGGATCCGGAAATCTTTCTGCGTCCTACTAAGAACCAAATCGATGACCTCCTGGAGGAGATCAAAGTCGTTACGGATCGAAACGAGCGCGTTCTTGTCACGACATTGACCAAGCGCATGTCGGAGGATCTAGCAGACTACTTGGATGGATATGGATTAAAGGTGCGCTATCTGCATTCTGACATTGATGCGCTTGAGCGCGTGGAGATTCTAAGGGGCCTACGATTGGGTACATTTGATGTGTTGATCGGGGTGAACCTCCTTCGAGAGGGCCTTGACCTCCCTGAGGTTTCACTCGTCGCGATTATGGACGCCGACAAGGAAGGCTTCCTTCGATCCGATCGCTCGCTGATTCAGACCGCCGGGCGTGCAGCAAGGAACGTGAAGAGCAAGATCCTAATGTATTGCGACAAGGTCACGGGGTCCATGCAGCGGATGATGGATGAAACGGACCGTAGGCGTGAAATCCAGGTGGCGTACAACATTGAGCACAATATCACCCCTACTACGGTCAAGAAATCAATTGACCAGATCAATCGGGGGACAGCTATTGCGGATGAGAAATACGAAGCAATGGGGCCAGCCTCACGCTTTTATGATGGTCCCGAGCAGCACAAGGTGGTCGCAGATCCGATCATCAAGTACCTTACCGAGGACCAGAAAAAAGACCTTGTCAAACAGATGCAGCAGGAAATGACGGAAGCAGCGAAAAGCCTCGAGTACGAACGAGCCGCAGAACTAAGAGATAGTATTGCCCAAATCGAGGGTAGTTTTGACGGGGCTGGGAGATGAGAGTAATCTTATTTGTGGTCTTGAGCCTATTCTTGGCACCACGTTCCCAGGCCCAAGACGTAGCCCAATGTCTTGACTTGTCTCTTTATTGTATCCAGTTGCTGCCTACACAGGACTATAACGGTGCCGAAGGACATGTCGAAATGGTGCGGCCTTCCTCCCCATTCGGTCTCACGGTGACTCGCGAAGGGCGGCAGCGCTACAGGTTGATGGTGGACATTGCTGGCTTGCCCGAAATTGATCCAGCAGAAGGCCATTTTGTACTGTGGGCCTCACCCTTGACCCTTGATCCTGTCATTAACCTTGGAGAGGTTCAAAATGGATCATTTGAAGTGGGAGAAATCAGTTTCAACAAGTTCATGCTGGTGGTTAGCCTAGAACCTGATTTAGATAGTGATCGAAGAACAGGCCCGCTCGTGCTTCGGGGTCGCTCGCCATCTAGCCGGATGGAGCCTCATGACATGTTCCAACTGTCAGCGTTTTCAGAGTCTGCTTCGGCACACGATGGAATGATGCACCACGAAGCGGACGTTGAAGAATGGCCGCATCCCGCTATGCATCCGCGCATTGACATGATGCCTTATATGATGGATCTCAGCCCATCGGTTAACCCTTGGTCCCCAGATGCTGCCGACTATCTACCGTTGGCCAAACCCCGATCGCTTCAAACCTTGGTAGATGGGGATTCGCTTGAACTCCGCGCACATTTTGTTCGCAAGCGCTTGGCCGGTCGGGACTTGACGATGCTGGGATACAACGGTGAAATTCCTGGTCCCCTGATTGATGTCCCGAAAGAGGCCAGTATCACAGTGACATTCGTCAATGATACGCCTTTTGAAAGCTCTATCCACTGGCATGGCCTGCGTCACGACAACCGATTTGACGGTGTTCCAGGGTTAACGCAGGATCCCGTACCTCCAGGCGGGACATTCGTCTATACAGTCCATTTTCCAGATCCTGGTATCTACTGGTACCACCCTCATCACAGGGAAGACATTCAGCAAGACTTAGGCCTGTATGGCAATATGCTGGTTCGTTCGCCGGACATGCTACCTGACGTTTCGCACGAAGAAGTATTGGTTTTCGACGATTTGACCTTAGCGCCATCGGGCAATGTCCCGTACGGAAAAGAAGAGGCTAATTACACCTTGATGGGTCGATTCGGCAACGTGCTGCTGGTAAATGGGGAGCAGCGCCTAGATCTAAAAGCGAAGACTGGCGAACCTGTACGCTGGTTTCTGACCAACGTGGCAAATACTCGAACCATGAATCTGTCGGTCGATGGAGTGGCAATGAAAGTTGTAGCCTCCGACCTAAGCGCCTTTGAGCGCGAAACATGGGTTGAGAACGTGCCTATTGCGCCCGCGGAACGCTACATCGTGGACCTCACGTTTTCTGAGCCGGGAGCTTACGTCTTGGTTAATCATGTGCAAGCTCTAAACCATTCAACCGGTGTGTTTTTCCCCGAGCGGGACACATTGGCCGTTATCACGGTGGACGGGCCATCGATGGAAGCCTGGCGCCCCGAAGCGAACGATCGTCCCGATGTCAGCGAAGATATTGATCCTTTCCGTTCATGGATTAATGAAACCCCGACCCACGAGATTGAACTTTTCCTTCGTGCGACCGGCCTTTCAACCGTAGTAGATTGGGTCTTGAAGGTGGATCAGGCCTACTTCCACCCTGTAGAGTGGGCAGGCACAATGCCGATGATGAACTGGAGCGCCTCAGGACGGGAAACGGAATGGGTCATCAGGGAGCCGTCGACGGGAAAGGAAAACATGGATATCGAGTGGCGATTCGATCTTGGATCCACTGCAAAAATCCGCATCCACAATCTCCGAGATTCGATGCATGGAATGCAGCACCCTATCCATTTACACGGCCAGCGATTCCTGGTTGTGGCCTATAATGGCCGTCCGACGGATAACTTGGTTTGGAAGGACACAGTGCTAATTCCAGCGGGGATGAACGCCGATATCGTGGTTGAATTCACGAATCCGGGCGCTTGGATGATGCACTGCCACATTGCTGAACATCTTGAGGCCGGTATGATGAGCAGCTTCCTAGTTGAGTGACCCACTTGGTGATACGTAATGTGGTTCATTATTATGCACTACCCATAAACCCCGCTATCACTATGAAACGCCTTCTCCTTTCCCTTCTTGCGCTTTGCGCGCTGACAGTACTGACGGTCCAAGCTCAGGAGTCCTTTTCTGAAGATGTAGACCGCTTGATCGATTACCATCAAGGACTTGTGGCCTTGGAAAATGTGACGCTGTTTGACGGTACCGGGGCTGCGGCTCTGACAGACCAGACGGTGATAATCAATGCCGGTACTATCCAGGAAGTCGGATCATCATCGACCCTGAATGTACCCGAAGGAGCGATCCGGGTTGATTTAAAAGGGCATACCGTGACCCCAGGGTTGGTTGGGCTTCACAACCACACGTTCTACACAACAAGCCAGCGCAACATCCAGCTGAACTACTCGGCACCGATGCTCTACCTGGCTTCGGGTGTTACGACTATTCGCACGACCGGAAGCGTAGCTCCATACTCAGAAATCAACCTGCGAGCTTCTATCGAGAGTGGTGAAGCAGCAGGTCCTGATATGTTTATTACCGGGCCTTACTTGAGGGGAGATGAAGCTTGGTTGCAGGGCCCAGAAGATGCCGCTCGAGTAACTAGTTATTGGGGCGAGGAGGGAGTGGACTGGATGAAGGTCTACACGCAGGTCACTCGAGATGAATTGAGTGCCGTAGTTGAAGCCGCGCATGCCAATGGCGTAAAAGTTACGGGGCATTTGTGTTCGATCAGTCATACGGAAGCCGTCGAACTAGGCATCGATAGCATCGAGCATACCCTTATGACCAACACGGATTACGTAAAGGACAAGGAGCCGGACAAGTGTCCAACAGGCCCTTGGCGTGCTGAATACGTCAGTCTGGACTTCGATTCAGATGAGGTCCAGCACACCTTCACCACTATGATCGACAAAGGAATTGGACGTACGACGACTCCTGCTGTATACGAAATGTATGTCCAGGGCCGTCCGATGGCAGACGAGCGCTCATTAGCTGCCATGTCCGCAGAGACGCGGGAAGAGTATGTCAAGTCCTATGAGCGCTTTTCTGTCAGTGGAACGCCTGTTGATCAATGGGAGAAATCACTCGCTTACGACCTGGCCTTCTACAGGGCTGGTGGTTTATTAGCGGCCGGCGTGGACCCAACCGGATTCGGTGGCGCTCTTCCTGGCTACGGTGATCAGCGAAATTACCAACTGTTACTGGAGGCTGGGTTCACGCCGGCCGAAGCCGTTCAGATCGCGACGTTAAACGGCGCCAAGATCCTGGGTATTGACGCTGCAACAGGTTCAATTGAAGAAGGAAAACGGGCCGACCTGGTTGTGTTCGAAGGAGATCTGACATCAGATGACACGACGATCACGCGAGCCCGCCTCGTCTTCAAGAACGGAGTTGGATTCAATTCAGGTAGGATGGAAGAAGCCGTATCCGGACAGATCGGGGTACGTTGACAGCTCGGAGACGCCGCTTCTTATAGCATTCCCATGATTCCAACGCGGATCATCGCAATGGCGATGGCCTCAGGAACAGGCTTGTCACCTTTGCGATAGCTTTTGCAGCGCTCTGGCCTAGCTTTTCGGACTGCTTTTGTACGTGTCTCTGGACCAATTCAATCAGCCGTTATCATGGCTCGCGAGATCAGGAGTTCATCTAGCTCTTTCAATGTATGAATGACTTTGAAGCCACTGTGACGTTGAGCGAGTGTTCGTGACCAGTCTGACCAGAGGCCGCCCAACACTATTTCAAAGTTTCGATCTTTGTGAAGAGACACGATCAGGCTGCTCAGGAGGTTTCTGTCTTCTCCAGGTCCCGACGGGAGGGTTCGCGATATGCAGACGATATCGGCGTTCCATCGCTCTTGCTCTCGTCTAAATTCTTCATTGGGCACGTCTGCTCCTAGATATCGGACTGTGTAGCCCCGTAGCATAAACACACTGCGCGTTAGAAGGGCCGTGATGTCGTGGGGGTCTCTCTCGGCACAACCCACGACCACCTGTTTCCCGTTAGGTTCAAATTGTTCGAGCGTATTGAAGTGGTAACGAATAATTGAATCGCGGATAATCTGCGTGATGCGATGTTCATCGGCGATACTCAATTCAGACCTGCTGTACCGAATTTCGACAATTCGAAGCAGATGGAGAAGGATGGGCCCTAGAACTAACACATCGTCCGGGTACACTTCAAAGAGATGATCGATCATAGCATGGAAAGAATATTCTCTTCCCTCCATTAGTGTACTGAAAAGTACGACTTTCAATGCGTCATCGTCATTTTGCTGGAAGTGAGCGCGAAGCCCCTCGAGATAGTCATTCAATTCATCTCCCACCGAATGCAGGATATGTCCCTGGTGATTCAAATGGAGATAGTCAGCCAAATGATCGGCGTCAATGCGAAGATGTCCGCCTTCCGTTCGGTTGTTTTGTAGCCTTCCGGTCGAACAGTGTCGTTTAATTGTAGAGGGATGGACCCCGAGAATTTTAGCAGCTGTATTAGACGTCATAATCGCTCACATCAGAGTTATTGAGCGTTTTTATCAAGGATATGGTGATAATAATAGGGTATTGGATGAGTATATGTTACAAAAAATCGTTTGAGGCCTCTCATCTCCATGTCCATAACGGACGCATTCATCAACTAACACCTCTAGAATCTATCATGGAAACACTGAGCCTCGAACAATATGGGGTCGTGTACAACATGTTTTCGTTCACGATCGCCTCGATGTTGGGAGCTTTCGCTTTCTTCATCCTAGCACGTGAACGAGTAGCACCCAAGTACCGCATCTCACTCATCGTATCCGCCATCGTCGTTGGCATCGCTGCGTATCACTACTTTCGAATAATGGGAAGTTGGGAGCACGCAACGGAATATGTCAATGGTGCCTATTCTTTCAATGCAGATCTCTTCAACGATGCGTACAGATACGTTGACTGGCTGTTGACGGTACCGCTCTTACTTGCTGAGTTAGTCCTCGTCATGGGTCTGACTCGTCAGAAGTCAGAAGGCTTGCTTACCAAACTGATTTTTGCTGCCATAGCCATGATTGCACTCGGGTATCCGGGAGAAGGAGCGGCAGAAGCGAGTTCCATCATCTTGTGGGGTGTCTTGTCGACAATTCCTTTTGCCTATATCCTCTACGTTCTTTGGGGAGAGGTTGGCACCGTTATAGATGAGCAAGGAGGGCGCGTAGGTTTACTTCTGCGTAACGCGCGCTGGCTTCTCGTCGCAACGTGGGGTTTCTATCCGATTACATACGCCCTGCCGCTTCTGGGCGCAGATGTAGGCCTGGTGGGAATGCAGATTGGATATGCCGTGGCCGATGTGCTTGCGAAAGCGGGATTTGGCGTCTTGATTTATATCATCGCACGCAACAAGTCTGAAAACGACGGCTACTCGCTAGACACAGTCTAAGAGAGAATAGAGTGTTTGGTGGGCGGCCGTAGGCCGCCCACCAAACATTTGCACCTACCAGAAGCGCCCATGTCATATCTCCAGTTTCACTTCGTTTTTACGCTACCTGCATTAATACTAATGCGTGTCATACAGCCGCGCATTGTGCTCTCGGACCGTCGTAAAGCAAATCTTTCAGTGGGCCTCATTGCGGCGATTGCATTCCTGTACACGACCCCTTGGGACAATTTTTTGGTTGCGAATAACATCTGGTATTACGGGAGCGACCGCGTTATTGGGATCATTGGCCACGTACCTTTCGAGGAGTACGCATTCTTCCTTATTCAGACGTTTATCACAGGTCTTTGGACATTCTGGTTGATACACCGGCCTGGGGTCGATTGGTTTGGCCCTAGAGAGTCGCAGTTGGCCAGATGGAATGGCACAGGAGTGTTCCTTGCTGCGACTGCAGCCGGGCTTTGGATGCTGGAAGGGACTTCAACAACTTATTTGGGGTTGATTGTCGCTTGGGCGGCACCCGTGCTGGCCCTTCAATGGGTCGCAGGTGGTCACAATCTGTGGAGGATGAGGAAGTTGGTCATGACCGCCTTTATTCCGCCTTCTCTTTACTTGTGCGTGGCCGACGCTATCGCAATCAAGAATGAAGTATGGGTAATATCCGAAGCCACATCGACTGGAGTCATGATTGGCGTCCTCCCAGTGGAAGAAGCTGTGTTCTTTTTTGTGACAAATTTGTTGGTTGTTCAAGGCACACTTTTGGCTGCTCATCACCTGCGCCATTCCGAACTGAATCAACTGTGGTCTGAGAGTTCGTATGCCGGATGACAAGATTCCTTTATGGATTCTAATAGCTACTATCCTTGGCTCGGCGTTGGGCTGGTTAGTGGGTGGTGGTCCATCATGGATTCTATATCTCCCTTGGGCTTTGTCGGTTTTTATATATGGGGTTCCTCATGGGGCGTCAGATCATGTAATTTGGGCGTCTTTCGACCAGAGTCCCGTCACAGGTCGGTTTTTTCGCGCTATTTGCGGGTATCTGCTAGTGATGGGTGTGTATGGCATTCTATGGTGGATGGCCCCAGTCCTCGCCGCAGGCCTATTTGTGGGGATTACGATCTGGCATTGGGGTTCAGCTGATGCCTACCGCTCCTTCTCACGTGCTGCAGTACCGTTGATGGGCGCAGGGTGGTTCGGCGCCTCTATTGCGCGCGGTCTGACTCCCATAATGGCACCTCTTGTGTTCTACCCAGAAGTAGTAGCAAAAGTAATCGGAGGTTGGTCCTCAGCTATTGACCCCGTAGGTCTGGCCAGCTGGATTCCTGAGTGGCCAGTGATGTTGGTCGTAGTCCTCGTTTTCCAAGCGTGCTGGCTAGGTGCCATGACCATGATTGGTGCACCTCTACAAACAGAAGTAGTCGAGACCGTCATCGTTACCACGCTTCTTCTGTTCGTACATCCCATTCTCAGTGTAGGGATCTATTTCACATTTTGGCATGCTTGGTATCACGATAAGAGACTTTCTGCATGGTATGGTAGCAGGAACGCTTTTCTAGAAAGTCGTTCGAAACGGCACGATCAACTTCTCATCATGGGCATCACGGTTGCAGGTCTCATTAGCGTCTTCGCGCTTTTTCCAGGAGGGCGACCAGCGTTCGCTTTTTATTTGATTGCCATATCGATATTGACCATGCCGCACATGATTGTGGTCTGGAAAATGGATCAATTTGAATCGCGGCAGGCGGGTCAAATAGCGGCATAATGCTAGATTGGACTTTTCTCGCGTAGGTCACGTTGCCGCTTGGACCAATATCATAATCGGAAAGGCCCACTTTGCCGTCTTGTATCTCCTTACAGCATTCCCATGATTCCAACGCGGATCATCGCAATGGCGATGGCCGCCAGAAACAGGCTTGTCACCTTTGCGACAGCTTTTGCAGCGCTCTTGCCTAGCTTGAGAAGCAGCGCTGGACCGAATAAAAACCCGATGGTGATGAGAGAAAGGTTCGCAAAAAGTGACACCGAAGTCGGGATATAACCGAAACTTTGTTGACTCACGAGGATCGTTGTTATAGCGGCGGGTCCAATAGTTAACGGAATCCCGATCGGTACAATGCCGATTGAACTCTCTTCATCGGATTCTTCCGGTGCTCGTCGACGAAAATCACCAAAGATCAGATCCGTTATCGATAGTACGAGTAGAATGATTCCACCACCAACGCGCAGGTCGTTGACCGTGATGCCCAACACCTGGAATATCACGTCCCCGGCAAAGAGGATCAGCATGGCGACAGCAAAAGCCGTGGAAGAAGCCTGAAAAACTAACGTTCTGCGCGCTTTGACGGTCATTCCATCAGTGAGACCCATAAAAATGGGGAGCACGCCCGGAAGGTTCATTGCGACAAAAAGCGGCAGGAATGATTCGATGTATTGGTGCACGACAATCAGAATTGGCGGGTGAAAAACGCCGACATGAACATCTCAACCAACGACAGGATGCAACCGAAAGGGCTTAAACAACAAATTCTCTCAACGATCACATTCTTGATCCTGCCATTTTTCCTAGCGGCGTGTGGGACAGAGGTTTTCTTGGACGATGGCCCTGACGAGGTATTCTTTTTCGAACCCATCGCTATGGGTCAGCAAGGAGCCGTTCGGGATACACTGGAGCTGATCTTGCGGGATCAGGCCACGCTGGAGGCCGCACTGCCCAAGGTCCAGCCGTTCGGTGAGATTCCTGAAATAGACTGGAGTCAGATGATGGTTGGTCTGATCGCTATTCCGGCGGAATCAGGAGGCTACATCGTAGAGGTTCAGTCCGTCGAACGCACAGGTGAAGAAGTGAATGTGCACTATCAATTGGCTGTACCCGGCGAGGACTGTATCACTGTTCAAGCGCTAGCTTTGCCACATCAGATTGTAATTATCCGAAAGACCGAAGGCAACGTGACATTCGTTCGCGAGCGGGAGCGGTACTCTTGCGGGATGTAAACCGCAGCTTACTCGTTGACGATGCCCGCTAACTTTGGGTTCTCGACTCTTTCGTCCGTCTCGATCTTGCCATCGCGCAGCCGTACGATTCGCCGAGAATGCTGGGCGATTTCCTCCTCGTGCGTCACAACCAGTATCGTATTGCCCGCGACGTGAAGGGCCTCAAAGAGATGCATGATTTCGATGCCGGTCTTGGAATCCAGGTTTCCAGTGGGCTCATCAGCCAACAGGATTGACGGGTTGTTGACCAATGCGCGGGCAACAGCTACGCGCTGGCGCTGTCCACCTGATAATTCGTTCGGCTTGTGATCCATGCGATCAGCCAGTCCAACATTGTCCAGCGCTTTTTCAGCCATTTCCCGTCTTTTCGAACGTGGATACCCCGCATAAATCAGCGGTAATTCCACATTTTGGAGGCAATTTACACGTGGAAGCAGGTTGAATGTCTGAAAGACGAAACCAATTTCACGATTCCTTGCGTCAGCTAATTCGTCGTCATCCATGTCGCTGACATCTTGCCCGTTAAGGATATATGTGCCACTGGATGGCACATCAAGACAGCCAACGATGTTCATCATGGTTGATTTTCCGGAACCAGAAGGGCCCATTATGGCCACATATTCCCCAGGGTAAATGACAATGTCTGCCCCGTCGAGTGCCTTGACGGTCTGTGTTCCCATCTTGTAGATGCGGCGCACGTCTTTGAGTTCGATGATCGGGTCTTGATTTGTAGGCTGCACGTCGTGGTCCATTTACTCTGATGCGCTTATGCGCTGGGGAAAGTCTTCAACCTGATCCACATTCTATTCGGATCA
>Ga0115566_10000719_pt1 | contig 28449 bp, 29 predicted proteins | sample COGITO_mtgs_1204_3_FD_87173 | JGI IMG/M metagenome (GOLD analysis project Ga0115566, IMG submission 87173) | Pelagic marine microbial communities from North Sea - COGITO_mtgs_120405 | ecosystem: Environmental > Aquatic > Marine > Epipelagic | place: Germany:Helgoland, sampling site Kabeltonne...
GACTAAATTGAGAGCCAATTATTCCACTTAAAAAAACTGTTACGGGTGCTGCTGTGAAAGCAAAGACCTGACTTAAAATCAGCAACCATAAATTTTTATTCATTAAAAAAAATATTTATCGCCTATATACATGGCCCATGCTACTGCGGCTCCTAAAATAATATATTTCATAATATGATTACTTTATTTCGATTTTTTCGGGAAGTATACCTTTAGGTCTGTATCTCATTATTAATAATAGTCCTATTCCCATCATTAAATACCTAAAGTAAGGAACGCTTTCTACCAAGTGTATTTTAAGTTCGTGGGTTTCTGGCAATCCTGCTGTTGACAAGTTTATTAAGAATAATGCTATTGGTGCAGCTTCTATCCATAAAAACCAAACAGCAAAACCACCTAATATTGCACCAAAATTATTTCCACTTCCACCAACAATAACCATTACCCAAATTAAGAAAGTATACCTCATTGGACGATAACTACCTGGTGTGAATAAACCATCTTGAGTAACTAACATAGCGCCAGCAATTCCAACTATGGCTGATCCTAATATAAAAATTAATAAATGTTGTTTTACTACATTTTTACCCATAGCATTTGCAGCTTCTTCATTATCTCTAATGGCTCTCATCATTCTTCCCCATGGTGAATAAAGGGCTTTTTGAGTAATTATCAGTAGAGCAATGACTACAATTAAAAACAATCCTGAGTAGCAAAGTTTCACAAAAACTGAAGATCCTTCAATTACCAATTGGTTAAGTGTAGCCTGCTTGTCTGTAACAGTTGTAATTAAATCTAATTTGCTTGAATTAAATTTAGCAACTAGGTTGATAAACCATTCCTTTGTCTGCAGTTCTATTTCATATGGAACAGGTCTTTTAAGACCAATTACATTTTTTACACCTCTTGTTAACCAATCTTCATGCTTAATGATGGCTATAACGATTTCTGAGATCAGAAGAGTAGCAATTGCCAGATAGTCAGCTCGAAGTCCTAGTGCTACTTTTCCAACAATAAAAGCAAGTCCTGCTGCAAAAAAAGCTCCCACAAACCAAGAAAATACTATTGGTAATCCTAGTCCACCTAGAAAGCCTGTTGTTGCGGGATTTACTGCTTCTATAGCTTCGATGCTAGGCTCTGATGTAATTCTTAAAATTATAATTCCAGATATAATAATTACAGCAATACCGTAGGTTCTAATTTTTGATTTTTCAAAGTTTTTTAATACAAATCTTACAGCTAAGATCATCACTACAATTAGCCATATGCACATTATAATATTAAATCCCCCTACTGTCCAAGCCTCTTGCACGGGATCAACAGAAATCAAGACAGCAGCCAAACCTCCTAAAGCAGCATACCCCATTAATCCAAAATTTATTAAACCTGCATAACCCCATTGAATATTTGCACCCATCGTCATTACTGCAGAAATTAAACACATATTGAAAATTGATAAAGCAATATTCCATGACTGAAATATTCCAACAAGAATAATTAAACCTAACATTATTGTATACGCCACTATTACATTTAGATTTTTTCTCACAATACCTTTCCTTTAAATATACCGTTGGGTCTATAAAGTAGGACAATTACCAATATAGAAAATGAAACAGCAAATTTATAATCTGTTGATAATAATTGCACTAATGTTTCTGGTTCCATACTTTCAGGCAAAACATACATAAAAAATTTCTTATACGCATATGTTAAAAATATTTCTGAAAAGGCTATTACATACCCTCCAAGAAATGCTCCAAACGGGTTTCCTATTCCACCTACTATTGCAGCTGCAAAAATTGGAAGCATATTATTAAAATAAGTGAATGGCTTGAAACTTTTATCCAAACCATATAATGCTCCACCAATTGTTGCCAAAATACCCGCAATAATCCAGGTTATCATAACTACTTTTTTAGGATCAATCCCTGACAACAGTGCCAAATCTTCATTGTCTGAATACGCCCTCATACTTTTTCCAGTTTTAGTTTTGTTTAAAAACCAAAATAAGATTGAAACTACGACAATAGTTATAAATACTGTCAGTACTTGACTTGATTTAATTGCTAAACCTTCGTTGAGTCCAGTCATTTCTTTAAATTGACCTGCTTTTATAATGAATTTTTCTCCATCAAAAAATCTTCTATCTGATGGACCAATAATTATTCTAACTACTGCTTGAGTAACAAACATTACACCAATGCTAACCATCGCAAGTTGAACAGGAGGACTTTTTTGAACTCGGTAATATCTAAATATAAATTTATCAATCAAAAGCATATAGGCAATGCTAAAAATTATCGCAAATGGTATTGCTATTAATGCTGTCGGTAGAACACCTAAAGAGATACCAACTGACTGAAAGTACCAGGTAAATAAAATAGTAATCATAGTTCCAAAAGCCATCATGTCTCCAGTTGCAAAGTTAGCAAACCTTAAAATTCCATAAATCAAAGTTACAAAAATTGCACCTAAAGCAAGTTGTGACCCGTAAGCAAGTGCAGGAACAAAAATATAATTTAATAGTAATATAATCGCATTTAAAAAATCCATATTATTCTCCTAGGAAAGAGCTTCTTACTCTCGAGTCATTTAATAATTCTTTTCCAGTTCCTGAGTATCGATTTTCACCAGTAACTAAAACATAGCCTCTATCAGATATGTTTAGAGCTTGTTTAGCATTTTGCTCAACCATTAAGACCGCAACATTGGTTCTTTTTACTTTAATTATATGATCAAATAATTCATCCATAACTATTGGAGAGACACCAGCAGTGGGTTCATCTAACATTAATACTGATGGTTTAATCATTAAGGCTCTACCAAGTGCAACTTGTTGTCTTTGTCCACCCGATAGTTCTCCTACTAACTGACCTTTTTTTTCTCTTAAAATTGGAAATAATTCATAAATCTCTTCAATTATATTTTGAAAACTATTGTCTGTTAAGTATGCTCCCATTTCTAAATTCTCTTCAACACTCATTCCTGCAAATACATTTTTTGTTTGTGGAACAAAAGAAATTCCTTCTTTAACCCTGTCCTGAGGTGAAAGCTTAGAAATATCCTTGCCATCAATAAAAACAGAGCCTGATTTTAAATTTAAAAGACCCAACATAGCTTTCATTGCAGTTGATTTCCCTGCACCATTTGGACCAAGTATTGAAACTATTTCTCCTCTATTAACATTTACTGAACATGAATTTATAATATCTGGACCACTACCATATCCTCCAGTCATTTTTATACCTTCAAAAAAAGCCATTAATTTTCATCCTTTAATTTTGATCCTTTTCCTAAATAGCTTTCAATTACTCTTTCATTTTTTTTGGCTTCTTCAGCTGTTCCTTCAAATAAAACTGACCCCTCTGCCATAACTATTACAGGGTCACATAGTCTGCTAATAAATTCCATATCATGTTCAATCATACAAAATGTATAACCTTGTTCCTTATTTAACTTTAGTATCGCTGTTCCTAAATCCTTTAGAAGTGTTCTGTTAACACCAGCTCCTACTTCATCAAGTAATACTAATTTTGCATCAACCATCATGGTTCTTCCTAGTTCAAGTAATTTCTTTTGTCCTCCTGAAAGATTGCCTGCTAATTCATTTGATAGATGTTTCAAGTTTAAAAAATCAACTACATCTTGCGCTTTTTGTTTTATTTTAAGCTCTTCTGTTCTGACTAAGTTAGGTTTAAGTAAAGCAGTCATTAATTTCTCCCCTGACTGATTTGCCGGAACCATCATTAAATTTTCAAGTACCGAAAGATTAGTAAATTCATGTGCTATTTGAAATGTTCTCAAAATACCTTTAGAAAATAATTCATATGATGGAACATCAGTTACATTCTCATTGTTAAATAATACTTTTCCTTTAGAGGATTTTAAATTTCCAGCAATTAAATTAAATAAAGTAGTTTTACCTGATCCATTAGGTCCTATAATACCTGTGATAGATCCCTTCTTTATCTTTAAAGAACATTCTGAAACTGCAGCTAAGCCACCGAAATATTTAGATAGATTTTCAATTTGAAGAATGTTTTGTTGTTGATCCATAGAATATTATTTATTTAATCTTTTATGTATACTGTTAAGTGTCTTTTCTAAAGATCTATAAAAACTAGCTTTTGTTAATTCTTTGACACCTTGCTCATTTAATCCTTTAGGAGTTTGAGACTCTTTTACTAAATACTTCAAATCTTTCTTTGAATTAATAACGGCGTCCTCTGATAATGCTAAAAATAAAGACGTTATATATTTTTGCGCATTATTTCGTTTAACACCTCTTTTTATCAACCATTCAGTCATCACTCTCAACAATTCATAAAACGGAGCCATCATCCCAGATATTGACCAAAAATTAATAGATAATTTTTCATTCTTTATTTCAACAGTCGTTCCAATTTTATCAAAGAAAGCTTTTACTTTTTTATTTGGAGGATAAATAGGCACTGGTCCTTTTTTTAGCGATATTGGAGGCAATGGTATAGCTCTTATAATTTTTGCTTTAACTTTAACTGCTTTTTTTAGTTTTGCTAGAGTAATTGTTGATATGAAACTAATTATAGTTTGGTTTGATTTGAATTTTAAATTTTTAATTATTTTTTCACCCACACTTGGTGTAACTGATAAAAAAATCCAATCACATGTATTAATTATTTCCTGATTGTCCTTTTCAATGGTTATTCTTTTAAATTTTTTTTTTAAACTTTGAGAAATGATTTTACTTCTGCGAGAAATTATTATTCTTTTATAATTTATTTTTGAACTACATATTCCTGAAATTACAGAAGACGCAATTTTACCAGTTCCTATAAATCCTAATTTCATAGTTATAATATATCAATAAATTTTTTAATTTGACGTAAAAAAAAACCCCCTTTCGGGGGTTTAATTAATTTTATTTTTAACAACTGTTAGTTAAAATGTTTTTCCTATTGAAAATCTAGCTGTGATTACATCTAGATCAGCTGTAATAGTTGACACGGCGTCTGAGCCTGTAGAATTAAGTGATATTTCCTCATAAGAAGAATAAGATCCTTCAACTCTAGCAAATAAACCATTATCTAATGTTCTATTGTATCCAAGACCAATAGTTCCGAAATTTACATTTTCGTCACCATATTGAGCTCCTGTTCCTAAGCTTTCAGTTGACTTAACATTAACAAATCCAAAACCTAGCTTCACGTATGTGTCTGATCCTCTTAATGGAATGTTAGTGTATAATGTTGTGTGATTAGAAAATTCAGCTGCAGCTTTATTAGTCACAGTTACAGTCCCAGATGTTAATTTATCTGTTCTTGACTCCGAAGATGAACCTATTTCAGCCTCACCCGGTATTACTGCAATTCCTAAAACTAAACCATCTGAATTTACTGTTTCTAAAAATAATTCAGCTGCTATTGCGTCATCACTATGAGTTTTAGTAGCTTCTAAATTTGAGGTTTTAAGCTTTTGTTTACCTGATGCTTCTACATCTAAGTACATAGCACTTACTCCAAGATTAACTTCTGCTAAAGCGCCAGTGATCATAAGGGCGAAAGCAGAAACAAGTAGTGTTAATTTTTTCATTTTAATTCCTAATATTAGTTTTTTTTACATGTAAATTTAAAGTAACATATAGCAGCTGAGGTAAAAAAAACAAGATTCAAGTAAATTTTATAAATTATATCTTAAACTGTGATATTAATACCACATATTATTGGCTAAAATGAAAGCCTTTTACTAATAGATAATTTTTTTCCAAATTTATCCTTTTATGTAAAATCTGAAATTTTTTACTAATTCTATCAAATTTTATTAAAAATAATTTAGTTTTCAACTCTTAAGTTTATTTTAAATTTTCTTAACTTTTATTAATTCAAAGACTAATGTTTAAAAATAAAATTCAATATCAATTTAAATTTGTTTTATCAAAGAAAGAGCCTCTGATTCTCAACAACTCTCTACTTAAATCTTTGTTTTCCTTAAAGGATTTTCTTCCATGAAGCCAAAAGTAATTATTAGCAACTATCGCAGATCCAACCGGCAGCTTTGTAATGGTTTTATTTTTACTTTCTTCCAAACCATCTGACAATCTTTGTAAAAAGTTTCCTTGTTGCATGTTTTTAGGTTCTGGGAATTGATCTATATAAGAAATAATAGGTTTATTATTTTCATCAGATGAAAAAACTGGATGCTCCACTTTGTAATCTATATTTTTACTTTTAGGTGAGCCCCAAATAAAATTCTGTCTGCCAACTGGATCATTATATAAATCCTCACAATGTTCCCAATCATCAAGATGTAGCATTGCAGTTTCTCCACCTTCTGCATTTTGTTCATCAATTTTGGTCATCAATAGCCAATCTGTAACTTCCTTAACGTAGGTTCCATCGGTATGTAGGTCCATATTTCTATATGGCTTTCTAAGGTACGAGTCACTTTTATCCTCGTGTTTAACAATAAACCTTGCATAATACTTTCCTGCCATAGAGTCATGATTAGGCGTTCCAATTAAATGAGCAATAGCGGTAGACAGTTTAACTAAAAATTTATCATTAATTTTTGGAGTAATCTTTTTAGGACCAATCATAAAACATCCTGTAGATCTATCCGTAATTATAGAGTTCACAAGTTTGTTGAGTTTGTTATCTGTCAGATCATCTAAACTTTTTGCAATAGTAAAGCGTGTAAAAGGTTTAAGTTCTAATGCCGTTAAATCAAACTTATTAAAAGGAAATATTAATTTTTCAATAATTTCATCTTCTATATCAATTTTAATTATTCTTTTTGAGTCATTATGTTTTGAAATAGTTAGACCATCAATTTTTTCCATGGATTTTAAGGATAGTCCAAAAAAACCGGGAGCTAAAGATGGCTAAGATGGACTATCTAAAAATGATATTATCACGATCTTAAATAAAATGCATTAATCATTTTTTTCAATTATAAAGGATTTATGAAAAAAAAAGGTCACACCCCTATTACTAGAGTCAAAAACCCTGAGCCTGAGATATCAGATCCTGACTGGATCATCTGGGCGGCTTGGGCAGACCGGATCACTTTTGAGGAAATTGAAAAAAAAGCTGGAAAGACAGAATCTGAAGTTATCAAGATTATGAGGAGATCTTTAAAACCCGCCTCTTTCAGATTATGGAGAAAAAGAGTAAATCAAAAAAGTATAAAACATAGAAAAAAATTCGAGTATTCCAGAAAAGAAATAACTAGTAAAATTAAAAAGAATGATTATTTATAAGATATGAAAAATGTAACAATTTATACAGGTCCTTTATGTAATTTTTGTGATGCAGCAAAAAGATTATTAACTAGAAACAACGTTGAATATAAAGAAATTAATATTGCAACAGTTGATGGTGCAATGGATGAAATGATTGCCAAGGCTAATGGGAAAAAAACAATACCTCAAATTTTCTTTGATGATCAACATATTGGTGGTTACGATGAAGCAAGAGCTCTAGAAAAAGAAAATAAATTACTAGAACTTCTTAAATAATATTTAATTGAAATAGTTACAATAAATTTTTTTAATCATTTTTTGGTTTAAAAGTTAGACAAACACCATTGTTGCAGTATCTTTTTCCAGTTGGATTTGGTCCATCTTCAAAGATATGACCATGATGGCCACCACATTTTTTACAGTGATACTCAACTCTTTCGTAACCTAATAGAGTGTCTGTTTTAGTTTCAAATACATCAGGTAGAGATTGATAGAATGAGGGCCAACCTGAACCACTTTCATACTTGGTAGTAGAATCGAATAACTTTACTCCACAGTTTGTACAATGATAACTACCTTCTCTCTTTTCATGATTTAATTCACTAGTACCAGGAGCTTCAGTACCATCCTCAAATAAAACTAATTTTTGCTCTGCTGTAAGATCTTTGTTAATTTTTTTTGTCATAAATTTATTCTAATACTCTTAAGGGTTTACCAGCAACACAAGCTTCTAATCCTTCAATCATTTGTGTATAAAATGTACTGTAATTTTCAGCTGTTACATAACCTATATGTGGCATTAGTAGTACATTTGGTAAAAATCTTAATTTGTTTCCTTCGGGTAATGGTTCCTTTTCATAAACATCAAGACCTGCGCCAGCAATAACATTTGTTGACAATGCTATAATTAAGTCATCTTCATTAACAATTGACCCTCTAGAAGTATTTATTAAAAAAGATGTTTTTTTCATCATGTCTAGTTCTTTTAGTTTAATTAACTCTTTATATCTCTCACCCCCTTGAACGTGGATCGATATAATATCTGAATTTTGTAATAAATCATCTTTACTACAAGGAAGAACATCCAACTCCTTACAAGTATCCAAGTTTAAATTTTCACTCCAGGCAATAATTTCCATACCAAATGCTTTACCAATTTTCGCAACTTGAGATCCAACTCTTCCAAGCCCAACTAATCCTAAAATTTTTCCTTTTAGCTCAAAGCCAATAGTTGATTGCCAGTAGCCTTGATACATATTATCAATTTCTTCTTTAAAATTTCTGGCTAACCCAAGAATCAAGCCCCATGTTAATTCTGAAGTTGAAGTAAAATTAATTTCAGTTCCAGAAACTATTATTTTCTTTTTTTTAGCAGCTTGTAAATCAATTGCATTATTTCTAGTTCCACTTGTTATAATATATTTAAGATTATTAAGGCTATTAATTAGGTTTTTGGTAATAGGAGTTCTTTCTCTCATTATTAAAAGAGCTTCAAAATCTAATAATTGCTCAATAGCGTTTGCTTCATCTAAAAACGGTTCGCTGAAAATTTTAAATTCATATTTGCCAGATAATTTTTTTAAATCTACAAATTCCTGAGATACATTTTGGTAATCATCTAATATTGCAACTTTAAGCATTTGTACTTTTTTTGTTTGATAAAAATAAACCTAATACAATTAAAAATGAACCAATGAAATGAAAAAAATAATATTTTTCATCAAAAAAAATCATTGCTAAAATTGTACTAAACAAAGGTATTAGTGATAAAAAAATACCTGCTCTATTAGGTCCAATAATAGAAACAGCTCCAGCCCAACAATAATAAGAACCAATACTTGGAAATAGAGCTAGATAAACTAAAATATAACCAAGATTAATATTAAATTTTATAATCTGCCCTTGCGACAACTCAAATAAAAACTGAGGCAATATAAACAACAGGCCAAACGTACACAATATGTGAACCAAGGTAAGAAGTGGTATAGAGAATTTTTTTTTCTTCAAAAAAGATGAATAGAGAGCCCAAGTAATAACGCCCCCTATCATGATAATGTCACCTTTATTAAAATTTAATGAAAGTAAAATATTTAGATTAAGTTTTGTTATTATTGATAAAATTCCCATTACTGAAATAATTAAACCTATAATTTGAAATCGATTAGTTTTTTCAATTTTAAATATAAAACATAATAAAATTATCATTGCAGGAATTGCAGTATTAAAAAGTGAAGCATTAATTACTTGGGTATAAGCAAGTGCAAGATATGTAAATGAATTAAACAAACCAACACTTGTTAATGCTAAGAAAAATAATAATGGTAAATTTTTTAAAACGACTTTTTTAAACTTTAATATGTCCTTATAAGTAAAAGGTAATAGTATTAACCAAACAAGAGACCATCGAAAAAATACTAAAGACATTGGGGGGATGTTTTCAACAAATGCAACTTTACCAACTATAAAATTTCCAGCCCAAAATAATGTTGCTAAAACCAACATTAAATACGCTTTTAAATTTTGTGTCACTTAACTAAACCTTATGGAGCTATAAGGTTTTAAATCTAAATTTGTATTTTCCTCAGCAATCATTCCTGAAATTATTTTTCCTGAAATTGGCCCTAAGGTCCACCCTAAATGATGGTGACCAAAACAATAAAAAATATTTTTATGATTTTTAGAAGGACCTATTACAGGTAAAAAATCTGGTAAACTTGGTCTAAATCCTAACCATTCATCTTCATGTTTTGGTAAATCGCCCAGCATATATTTGGCATTATTAATTAAATTTTTAATTCTTCCTTTTGATATTGGATTTTTTAAACCACCAAACTCAACTGTTCCAACAACTCTAAGTCCTTGCTCCATTGGCGTTATTCCAAATCCTCTATTTTGAAAAATTACCGGTCTATTTAAAAGGTGTTCACAATTTTTAAAATGAACATGATAGCCTCTTTCAGTATCTAGTGGTATTTTTTCATCTAAATTGTCTGTTAGTCTTTTAGAAAGAGCACCACATGCGATAACCACTTTATCGAATGGAAAGCTTCCCATTGTTGATTTAATAATTGGTTTATCACTATTAAAATATATATCTTCAATATTTTCTTTTAAAAATTTTCCTCCTTTTTTTAAAAAAAGTTCAAATAACTTTAAAAGTATTTTTTTAGGATTTCTTGCATGCCTGCCATACTGGTAATAAACACCTCCATGATAGATAGGTTTTATATTTGGTTCTAGGTCATGAATTTCTTTGGGTGTTATAACTTGCTGATCAACACCAAGTTCATTTCTTACTTTAATTTCAAGTTCTCTACTTTTTAAACTTTGATCATTCCATATATAAAGAATACCTTTTTTTTCAACTAGTCCATTAATATTAATCTCATCAAATAATTCATCATAAGCTGGCAATGCTAGATTTAAAATTTGATGCATATTCTTGGCTGTATGCATCATTTTTTTTGAAGTGCAATTTCTTATGAATTGTAAAAACCATGGAATCATTTTAGGAATGTAATTCCATTTTAGCGCTAAAGGTCCTGAAGTACTTAACAACATAGCGGGAACATCTGTTAAAATATCAGGTCTGTTCATAGGAACAGAGGCATATGGAGAAAAATGACCTGCATTCCCATAGGATGCAACTTGACTGCCTGGCTCTTCTCTATCAAAGATAGTCACTTTAAAGCCTTTTTTTTGAAGAAATAGTGCATTAGAAATTCCCTGAATTCCTGCACCTATAATTCCAACACTTATATTTTTTTTCATACAATTTATATTATTTTTTTAAAATGAATTTATCTAGTGGCAAATTAGACAAGTCTTAAAAAATTAATAAATTTAAGCTATTAGTTGTTTATGATAAATTTTTGCACTCATTACTATGCCAAAGCCAATCATAGTTGCCAACATTGAAGATCCTCCGTATGACATAATTGGCAAAGGTGATCCTACTATTGGAAGTAAACCTAATACCATTGACATGTTTACAACAACATAAAAAAAGATTGCTGACCCATAACCATAACAAAAAAGTTTTGCAAAATAACTTTTTGAAATATAGCCAATATGTAAAACTCTATAAATAATTGTAATATAAATTAATAATAAAAATAAGGCGCCCACAAAACCATATTCTTCTGCAAATAATGTAAAGATAAAATCTGTATGTTTTTCAGGTAGAAACTCTAAGTAACTTTGGGTGCCCTTTAAAAAACCTTTGCCAGTTAAACCACCTGAACCGACGGCAATTTTTGATTGAATTATTTGGTATCCAGCACCTAATGGATCTCTATCCGGATTGATAAATGTTAAGACTCTTAATTTTTGATAAGGTTTTAGAAATGCAACAGCAAAAGGTAATGAAATTAAGAGAGTTACAAAAGAATATGCAAAAAATTTTATATTTAATCCAGCTAACCACACTACAACTAAACCACTTAATGCTATTAATATTGCAGTTCCTAAATCAGGCTGACTAGCAACGATCATAACTGGAAGGATTAAAACAACACAAGGGATTATAATTCCTTGAATAGAATTCACTTTATCTATCTGTATTCGATGATAGTATTTTGCAAGACATCCTATAATTGCAATTTTCATTAACTCAGAAGGTTGTAAGTTAAGAAAATATAAATTTATCCATCTTTGAGAACCAGAGGCTTTAACTCCATACATAGCGGCCCATATTAAAAAAATTAGAATAATTGCATAGAATATATAAGAAAAAAAGTGCCAAAATTTTATACTAAAAAAAGATAATATAATCATCATTGGAAAAAAAATTGAAAATTTTACTATATGACTTTTAGTGTGAAATAATAATTCCCCACCATCCGTTGAATACATTGCTAAGCTACTAATTAATCCCAGTAGCAGAATGCAAGTCATTAAAATGTAATCAAAATTTCTTATTTTTTGAATAAATGATAATTGATTATTAAATGATGTGTATTCCATTATGTATCTAATGTTCTTTTAGTTTTAATTTTTTCTCTCATCTCGTGTCTATCTATAATTAGTTTAAAAAGTTTTTTTGCAATTGGTGCAGCTGTTGAACTACCTGATCCACCATGTTCAATGACTACACTAATAGCGTATCTTGGATTTTTATATGGTCCAAATGCTATGTATAAAGCATGGTCTCTTTCATTATATGGAATATCTAATGTTTTTAATTCTAAAGCTCTTTGTTTATCAGTTATTCTCTTAACCTGTGATGTTCCAGTTTTTCCAGCAAATTGATATTTGGGGTCTTTTATTCTTGATGAGTAAGATGTTCCTCTTACTTCGTTTGTTGATGCAAACATTGCTTCTCTTATAATTTTTATATTTTCAAAATCATCATATAAAGTTCCATATCTTTTATTTTTTGTAATAGAAAAAAATCCTTCTGTTGCTTCAACTAGGCCATTTTTTTCAGTTTCTTTATCTTTAGCTCTTTCTGCCATTATGGCCTTAATCTCTTCAGCTGTTTTATCATTTTCATTTACTACTATTCTTGGATAAATTTTGTGACCTCCATTTGCTAACTGTGCTGTCATTAAACATAGTTGCAAAGGTGTAGTCTGCATATAACCTTGACCAATACCTGTAATTAAAGTTTCTCCAATAACCCAACCTTTGCCTAAAGTATTTTTTTTCCATTGGGTATCGGGTATTAATCCTTTTTTTTCAATCTCAAATATTTCATTTAAAACTTTTTCTTCCAATCCAAACCTTAAGGCTGTTTTTTTTAATCTATCTACACCAAGCTTTCTTGCTATTTCGTAAAAATAAGTGTCACAAGACTGTTTCATTGCATCTCTTAAATTTACAACACCATGTCCTTTTTTTTTCCAACAATGATAAGTTTGACCATACATTTCTATTTTCCCAGTGCAGTTAACTCTGAATTTAGTATTAATAATTTTATTTTCTAAAGCTGATAGAGCGACTATGGGTTTGATTGTAGAGCCAGGTGAATACAATCCTGATAATGTTTTGTTAACTAATGGCTTCAATGGATTATTCCTTATCAGTTGCCAATCATCTTGACTTATACCAAAAAGAAATAAATTTGGATCAAATGATGGAGAAGATTGCATAGCTATAATTTCTCCGGTGTAAATATCCATCACACTTATTGATCCGGATACATCTTTTAAAAGTTCATTAGATAGTTTTTGAACTTCAGTATCTATTGTTAGTTTAATTTTTTCACCTTGTTCACCTTCCTTGTGATCGATTTGATTAATTCTTTTGCCGTAAGCATTTACTTCATATCTTTGAACACCGTTTGTACCAATCAATCTATTTTCAAACGATTTTTCAAGTCCTATTTTTCCAACTTTTAAACCAGGCACATGACTATTCTTAATCACCTCATTATTTAATAAATCTTTCTCGCTAGCTTCACTTACATATCCAATTACATGGGTATAAGTTTCATCATAGGGATAGTCTCTAGAAATAGATAAAACAGGTTTTGCACCAGTTAAGTCATGCAAAAAATAATTAATTTTTGCAAACTGTTCCCAACTTAAGTTTTCTGAAACTACTAACGTTTCCCATGATTTTTGTTGTTTTCTACGTTTTATTATTTTGTTAAATTCCTTATCATTAATATTTAAAATTTCTTTTAATCTTAACATTAAATATTTAAAATTTTCTACCTGTTCTGGTATCACATGAAGTTGGTATACTTTTAAATTTCCAGCTATAACTTTGTTAAAGTAGTCTAGAAATTGTCCTCTAACTGGTGGTAGTCTCCATTCCCGAAGTCTATTTTTATCTGAGAGTGTTAAATATTTTTTGCTATCAGAAATTTGTAGTGAAAATAATCTAATAATAATTCCAGTAAATATTACAGCCTTAGCTGTACCCACAATAAACATTCTTCTGTTAATTGTTTGAAATTTTCTAACACTAAAATTTTCACCTAACATTTAATTTGCCTAATAAAATATTGTCATAAATATTAAATAAATATGAAAAAACTAAATATAGTAAAAAAGTCCAAGTTATATTTATTATTTGATCAAAATGATCTAATTCTTGTTTAAAAATTAACATCAAAACTATAAAAGAAATAAAATTTAAAAATGAAATTGTTATTAAAAAGAATATCCAGTCTTTAATCATATTGGGTCTTAATGTTATGTTTCTTAGGTATGAAGTAGCGGCACATATTAATAAAAAACTTAAACTACTTGTTCCCATAGGGATTCCATTCATAACATCATTAAACAAGCCAGCTATAAAAATATAAGTGTAACCCAAACTTTCAGATCTTCTTAAACTGTAATAAAATATTAGAATATATGAAAAGTTGAATGAAAAATATTTTAATCCTAAATTATTAAAATCTATCTCATTTAATATTGAGGAAAAAAGTAAAATTATAGGAGTGTATTTAAATAAAAGTTTAGTTATATTTATTCTGGCATTAATCATTTTAATTGGCCTTTTTTCCTTTTCTTAAAATACAAGCTTTGTACTCATCTGTGCCTACCTTATATAGATTATTAAAAAATGTTTTTGTACACTTAGTTGCATGTAAATAATTCAATCTTAAAAAAACTATTTCATCTTCATTGATTTTTTTTTGCCTAATCTTTTCTTCTAATTCTATTGTTTTTTTTTGAGTCACAATCAGTTTTTGTTTTAATTCCTTATTTTCCTTCTCAATTCTATCTCTAATTTCATCCACGATTTCTTTTTGTTGTTTTAGTATATTCAAATTTTTTCTTTCATTATTTATAATTGCAATTTGTTTTTTGTTTAATTCAAACTCATCTTTATTAGGTTGATCTATAGTAATTTTTTCATTCGAAACAATCTTTACATATTTCAATTGTGTAAGATCTCTGTAGAAGTCAACAATTATTTCACTATCATTTAAACTTGTTCCTTTTTTTATTTTACCAACAGGAATTCCACTATTATATACTGCACCAGCTCCAGAAGTGACTACTAAAAGATTTTCATTTTCATTTTCATTTTCAGTATTTTCAATATTTTTATATTGCAAAATACCATTTTGCTTTCCTGTGCCAGACATGATTGCTTGAATACCAACAGGTTCTACCGATATTGGAACTTTTGAATTTATATCTGATATTAAAAGTGCACGTGAAGTAAGATAATTTACTTCAACAACTTTACCAATTAAGTAAATATCATCTAAAACTGTCATTCCTCTCTTAATATTATTTTTACTTCCTTTATTTAAAACAATAGATCTTAAGAAAGGACTTTCTTTGTCTATTAGTACTTTTGCATATGTTTCATTATTTGTTACAAAATAATCGTCAATTACTTTCTTTAATTTTATATTTTCAAAAATAATTATTTGATTTGATAAGTCTTTATTCTTTAATTTTTCCAACTCAATTTTTGTTTTCTTAAAATCTCCATAATGATTAAGATGGCTAGAAATATTTGTATAGGACTTTTCAATCAAATTTTCTGGTATAGAAGCTATAAATGAAGAAGTATAAATAACATCTTTAATAATAATTTTTACATAATCAATAACTTTTAAATTAAAGCTTCCTAAAATTAAAAAAATTATTGAAAATAATATTAAACTAAATATCGAAAATCTTTGTTGAGTGCCTTTTTTTAAAAAAGCAGACCTAATTGCTATTACAAAATCATCTCTACTTTTTTCCATTATTTTTAATATTCAGACAGCATCGTAGAGAATGTTTCTTCTTGATCCAAAGCTTTTCCTGTCCCTATTGCTACACAAGCTAAAGGGTCATCTGCGATATGTACTGGTAGGCCAGTTTCTTTTGAAAATCTTTTATCAATATTTTTTAATAAAGCACCACCGCCTGTTAACGTTAAACCCATATCTACTAAATCTGCAGAAAGTTCTGGAGGTGTATTCTCTAATGCACTTTTAATTCCATCTACCATTTCTTTTAAAATATCATTTAAACCTTCGGCGGTATCTTCTTCTGTGATATTTACTTCTTTAGGTGTTCCAGACCTTAAATCTCTTCCTTTAACTGGATATGTATTGTTATTTGATGGAATGGCTGTACCTATTTCTTTTTTAATCTTTTCAGCAGTACTATCACCAATCATTAAATTATATTCTCTTCTCATATAGTTGATCATTGCATTATCCATTGCATCACCTGCTACTCTTAAAGATTTTGAATAAACTAGACCCCCTAAAGACATAACAGCTATTTCCGTTGTACCTCCTCCAATATCAACTACCATTGATCCTGTTGCTTCTGAAATCGGAAGACCGGCTCCAATAGCTGCGGCTATCGGTTCCTCAATTAACTGAACTCTTCTTGCTCCAGCAGCAAGAGCACTATCTTGAATAGCCTTTCTTTCAACTGGAGTAGATCCAGTCGGAACACAAATTAAAATTCTTGGATTTGCAAATGTACTATTTTTATGAACTTTTTTAATGAAATGTTTTATCATTTCTTCAGTCACTATAAAGTCTGCAATCACACCATCTCTTAAAGGTCTGATAGCGCTAATATTTCCTGGAGTTCTTCCAAGCATTGTTTTTGCCTCATCTCCAACAGCTAAAACTGTTTTTTTTCCTGCATTATCAGAAATAGCAACAACTGATGGTTCATTTAAAACTACTCCTTGGCCCTTTAGTACCACAAGTGTGTTTGCTGTTCCAAGGTCAATTGCCATATCTTGGCTCCAAATATTTGTTAATTTTTTAAAAAATTTGCTCATCTTATATACCTTTCATTTTTTTTGTTTCATGCTCAATTGGAGCGTTTGTTTTATTTCTTTTTATAATCATTTTGTTTAAAGCACTTAAATAAGCATTTGCTGAAGCAACTAATGTATCAGTATCAGAAGCTTGTCCAACAGTAGTTTTTCCTTTTTCTTCAATTCGAACACTTACAGTTGCTTGCGCATCAGTGCCTTCAGTTACTGCATGCACTTGGTACAATTGAAGCTTTACATCATGTGGATATAAAACTTTTATACATTTAAAAATTGCATCAACTGGTCCATCTCCAGTTTCAGAAGTTTTTTTAACTTCTCCATAAACGTCTAACGTCATGTCTGCTCTTTGAGGCTCTCCAGTCCCAGCAAAAACTTTTAATGATTTTAGATTTATAACATTTTTATCTAAAACCATACTGTCATCAACTAAAGCTGCAATATCATCATCATAAACGTGTTTTTTTTTATCTGCTAAGATTTTAAATTTTCCAAAAGCTGATTGAATAACATCGTCAGTGATGTCTACATAACCAAGATCATTCAATTTTTCTTTAAATGCATGTCTGCCTGAATGCTTTCCCATAACTAAAGAAGTTTTTTTTACACCAACACTTTCTGGTGTCATAATTTCATATGTTTCTCTATTTTTAAGCATTCCATCTTGATGAATGCCTGCCTCATGTGCAAAAGCATTTTTTCCAACTATCGCTTTATTAAATTGTACAGGAAATGTTGCATTAGAAACAATTTTGGAAGCTTTGCTTAACAACTCTGTTTTAATTCCAGTTGAATAAGGCATTAAATCATTTCTAGTTCTAATTGCCATTACAATTTCCTCAAGCGCAGCATTACCTGCTCGTTCACCAATACCATTAATTGTACATTCTACTTGTCGGGCACCAGCAGAAACTCCTGCTAAAGAATTTGCAACAGCTAAACCTAAGTCATTGTGACAATGAACAGATAAAATAGCTTTATCAATATTTGGAACTTTATTTTTTAATGTAGAAATAATTTTAGTAAATTCAGAAGGAATTGTATATCCAACTGTATCTGGGATATTAATTGTTTTTGCACCACTACTTATCGCTAATTCAACTATTTTACACATAAAATCCATATCAGTTCTTGTTCCATCTTCGCATGACCACTCAACATCATCTGTAAGATTTCTTGCATAAGAAACACTTTCTTTAATAGCATCTAAAACTTGTTCGGGAGATTTATTTAACTTATGTTTCATGTGAAGTGGACTTGTTGAAATGAAGGTGTGAATTCTAAATCTTGGAGCAGCTTTTAAAGCCTCATGACATGCATCTATATCCTTTTTACTAGCTCGAGATAATCCACATGGAATGGAATTTTTTAAGATTTTACTTATTGCAGTTACAGCTTCAAAGTCACCTGGTGAAGCGATTGGAAATCCAGCTTCTATAATATCAATTCCAAGTTCATCAAAAATTCTTGAAATTTGAATTTTTTCCTCAAGACTCATAGACGCTCCAGGTGATTGCTCGCCGTCACGCATTGTAGTATCAAATATAAAAATTTTATTTTTATCGCTCATAACTAAAAATTTTGAGAAACTATAATACAATCTATGAGAGAGATTGCAAAATAATTGTCAAATTATGATTACAATAATTGATCGTTTTAGGTTTCTAATAAAAATTAACTTTTATCGCTATCTATAAGTTTGTTTTTACCTATCCAAGGCATCATATCTCTTAGCTTAGATCCTACTTTTTCAATAGAATGATCTGCTAGGTCTTTTCTTGTTTTTAAAAAATTTTTCTGACCACCTTCACATTCTTTCATCCAATCTTTGGTAAATTTTCCAGATTGAATATCGGCTAATACTTCTTTCATTCTTTTTTTTGTTTCATCTTTTTTGATTATTCTTGGTCCAGATACATACTCGCCATACTCTGCTGTATTTGAGATAGAATAATTCATATTAGCAATCCCGCCCTCATAAATTAAATCAACAATCAATTTAACTTCATGCAAACATTCAAAATAAGCCATTTCAGGTTCGTATCCTGCTTCAACTAATGTTTCGTAACCATTTTTAATTAACTCTACTAAACCACCACAAAGAACTGTTTGTTCTCCAAATAAATCAGTTTCACATTCATCTTTAAAAGTTGTTTCAATAATTCCCGATTTTCCTCCACCAATTGCTGATGCATATGATAATGCAAGATCTCTTGCTTTTCCTGTTCCATCTTGATGAACTGCCATCAAACAAGGAACTCCACCACCTTTTTCATATTCACTTCTTACTAAATGACCAGGTCCTTTAGGAGCAACCATAAATACATCTAAATCTTTTTTTGCTTCAATTAATTTATAATGAATATTTAATCCATGGGCGAAAGCTATACTTGCTCCTGGTCTAATCCTTTGTTCAATATGATTCTTATAAACTGTCGCTTGTAATTCATCTGGGGTAAGTATCATAGCAACATCTGCCCACTCAGCCGCATCTGACAAGTTCATAACTTTTAAACCTTTAGACTCTGCTTTTACCTTACTTGCAGATCCATCCCTAAGTGCTACAACAACTTCTTTTACTCCGCTATCTTTTAAGTTTAGAGCATGAGCATGTCCTTGGCTTCCATATCCAAAAATTGCTATCTTTTTATTTTTAATTAAATCTACATCTGCATCTTTTTCATAAAACATTTTCATATTTTTCTCCTTTTAATAATTAGTTAAATATTTCTGCGCCTCTTGTCATTGCAACCGCTCCAGTTCTTGAGACACTGATAAGACCAAGTGGTTTTAAATTTTTATTCATTTTATCTATTTCTCTTCTTAGGGCTGTAATTTGAATTACAACTGATTTACTTGATTTATCTAATATAACTGGATTAAATTTTTTACAAGCATTTAAAGCTTTTTTAATTTTTGCCTGATTTCCAACTACTTTTAATAAAGCCATTTCTTTGAAAATTACTTTTTTATCATCTCTTTTGAAATTTGCTACTTTATGGACTGGAACTAACTTTTTTAATTGTAAGGTAATTTGTTCAATTACTTGTGGTGTTCCTATTGTAACAATTGTAACTCTAGAAAGATTTTTTTTATGATCAACTTCTGCAACTGCTAAAGACTCTATATTATAGCCTCTCCCTGAAAATAATCCGACAACTCTAGCTAAAACTCCTGCTTCGTTGTCCACCCAAATAACAAAAATATGTGTATCTAATTTTCCAATTTTAGTTGGTGTGCTGTAGGCTGATTTTGCTTTTACCATTTTAAACTAAAGCCTTTCCTTTTCCTGTAATCTTGTTTTCGTCCTGATCTTTTGGACCTAATAACATTTGATTATGAGGTTTTCCAGATGGAATCATTGGAAAACAATTTTCGTCTTGATCAACATGACAATCAAAAATTACAGGTCTATTTGTATTGATCATTTCTATAATTTTTTCGTCTAATTCATCCGGATTTTTTGCTCTAATACCTACACAGCCATAAGCTTCTGCTAATTTTACAAAATCAGGCAATGCCTCTGAATAACTCTCTGAATAGTTTTTTTCATGCAATAATTCCTGCCATTGCCTAACCATACCCATATATTGATTGTTTAAGATAAATATCTTAATTGGCAGGTTATATTGAACAGCTGTCGAAATTTCTTGCATTGTCATCAAAATTGAAGCTTCTCCAGCAATATCTACAACCAGTTTTTTAGGATGTGCTACTTGCACACCTACGGCAGCTGGCAATCCATAACCCATAGTACCAAGTCCACCGGATGTCATCCATCTATTAGGCTTATTAAACTTATAGTGTTGTGCGGCCCACATTTGATGCTGTCCAACTTCAGTTGTTATATAAGTGTCTTGGTCTTTTGTTAATTCATATAATCTCTTAACTGCGTGTTGGGGTTTAATAATTGTATCACTATTAATAAAGTTTAAAGATTGTTTTGTTCTCCACTTTTCAATTTTTTGCCACCATTTAGAAATTTTTTGTTTGTTAGATTTTTCTAAATTTAAATTTTTCTTTTTTAAAGTTTTTGTTGTAGATTGAATTACTTCACTAACATCACCAACAATCGATAAGTCAACTTTTACAATTTTATTTATTGATGATGGATCAATATCGATATGAACTTTTTTTGATTTTGGAGAAAATTCATCAATTTTTCCTGTAATTCTATCGTCAAATCTAGCTCCAATGTTAATTAATAAATCACAATCATGCATTGCATTGTTTGCTTCATAAGTCCCATGCATTCCCAACATTCCTAAAAATTGATTATCATCTCCTGGGTAAGCACCAAGCCCTTGAAGAGTTGATGTTATCGGAAATCCCGTTATAGAAACTAGTTCTCTCAACAATTCACTTGCTTTTGGCCCTGAATTAATTACGCCACCTCCTGTATAGAAAACTGGTCTTGAAGCCTTAGACATTAAATTAATTAATTGATCAATATCTTTTTGATTAAATCTATTTGATATTTTTTCTTTTAATTTTTTTTCTTTTTTTAGTTTAGAATATTTAGCTTTTGCAAATTGAACATCTTTTGGAATATCAACTAATACTGGTCCTGGTCTTCCAGTAGTGGCTACTTCAAATGCTTCATGCATAATTCTTGGTAAATCATGAATATCTTTAACTAACCAATTGTGTTTTGTGCATGGTCTTGTGATTCCTGTTGTATCACATTCTTGAAAAGCATCCGTCCCGATTAAATGAGTCGGTACTTGACCTGAAATACAAACCAAAGGTACAGAGTCCATGTAAGCATCCGTTAATGCTGTTACTACGTTTGTTGCCCCTGGACCTGATGTAACCAACACAACACCTGGTTTTCCACTTGATCTAGCATAACCTTCTGCTGCATGACCTGCTCCTTGTTCATGTCTAACTAAAATATGTTTTATAGATGGATGGTTTTTTAATTCATCATATATTGGGAGCACTGCTCCACCTGGGTAACCGAAAAGATATTCTACTTTTTGATCCTCCAAACACTTAAATACAATTTCTGCCCCAGAATATAAATTACTCATTTTGGCAATCTATTCGACTTTATATTAATTGGTCAAGTTTAAGAGACAATTTATTTAATCTTTTTATAAAATCATCGATCTTATTGGGATTGATTTTTTTCCAAGACTTCATCCTACTTCTAGCCCATGTAGCTTGTCTTTTAGCGTATTGTCTTGTTTTAATAGAAATTAACTCTTGTGCCTTTTCTAGATTGATTTGACCTTTTAAGTACTGTGTCAATTCGGCAACCCCTATTACTTTCCTCACACTATGATCCTTTTTAATTTTTAGTTTAACAAATAATTTAACTTCCTTAATGGCACCTTCTTCGATCATCGTTTTAGTTCGTTGAGATATTTTTCTAAGAAGTATTTCTCTATCACAATCAATATATAATTTTAAAAATTCATTTTCTTTAAATTCAGATTTAGTTTCATTAATCCAATCATACATAGAAATTTTTGTATAATATTTAATTTCGTAAGCTCTAATCGATCTTTGTGTGTCATGTGAGTCAAATTTATCTTTTACTTTGGGGTCAATTTTTAAGAGTTTTTTATAAAATTTTTTTTGTTTATCTCTTTTTTGCATTAATCTAATTTTTTTTCTAATCACTGCTGGCACTTCTGGAATTTTAACAAGTCCACTTACTAACGATTGAAAATATAGACCTGTTCCACCAACTAAGATTGGAGTTTTTTTTCTTTTTTGAATATCTTTTATGATTTTGATTGTTTTATTTAACCATTGGCCAGTTGAAAAATTTTTATTTAAATCTATCGATCCATATAAATGATGTTTAATTTTTTTTTTATCTTTTATTGTAGGTCTAGCAGTTAAAATCTTTAACTTTTTGTAAACCTGCATGCTATCAGCATTAATAATTTCGCCATTAATTTTTTTAGCAATCTTTATAGCAAAATTAGATTTACCTGAAGCTGTTGGACCTGAAATTAAAATAATCTTGGACTTTCTGTCCATTATTAATCTAATTTAACACCAATATATCTTTTTTGGTTTTGATTATTATAAATTACAATTAAAATAGTTTTTTGACTAGACTTCAGCGCTGCTTCAACTATTTTTTCAAGATCATTTTTAGATTTAATTTTTTTCTTTTGAGCCTCAACTATTATATCGCCTATCTTTAGATAGTTCACTGGGCTGTTTTCATCGATCTTAGTAATTACCAACCCTGTTGTTTGATTTGGAAGTTTTCTCTCTTCAATATCTTTTTTGTTTAACAGTCTTACTGTAATTTTTAGTGATTTAATTTCTAAATTTTCTAATTTTTTAGTTTCAGTTTTCTTTTTTTTCTCATTAAAATCCTCAGATGTTTCTAGTCTTCCTAGTTTAATTTTTTTAGTAATTTCTTTTTTATTTCTCCAAATTTTTACATCTACAGTTTTTCCAACTTTTGTCTGAGCTACAATCATAGGTAATTCTTTCATTTCATTTATTTTTGTGCCATTAAATTCTAGTATTATGTCTCCAGATTTAATTCCCGCTTTGTCAGATGGACTTTTTTTTGCAACACTTGCAACTAATGCTCCTCTTGGTTTGTCTAATTTTTCAACATCAGCTATTTCCTTTGTCACTACTTGAATTCTAACTCCAAGCCAACCTCTTTTAGTTTCACCAAATTCTATTAATTGATCTATAACTTTTTCTGCACTATTAGATGGAATTGAAAAACCTATTCCTATTGATCCACTCTGTCCAAGAATGGCTGTATTAATTCCAATCACATCACCGTTCATGTTAAATAAGGGTCCACCTGAATTCCCAGAATTTATTGAAGCATCAGTTTGAATATAATCTTCATATCTTGAGAGACCGATTGATCTATTCCTTGCTGAAATAATCCCTGAGGTTACTGTTCCACCAAGCCCAAATGGGTTACCTATTGCTATAACCCAATCACCTATTCTTGCTTTATCTGAATTTCCAAATTTTACAGGTGTGAATTTTTCTTTTGACTCTATTTTTAATACCGCAATATCTGATAAGGGATCTTGTCCAATTATTGTAGCTTTATATTCTTTGTCTCCATCAACTCTCACTACAATGTCTTCTGCGTCTTGAATTACATGATTGTTAGTAATTACAATACCTTTTTCATCAATTATAAAACCTGATCCTAATGCAGAGGATTGTCTTTTCTGTGGTGTGCCAAATTCTTTAAACATATCTTCAAATGGTGATCCTGGAGGAAATTTAAATCCTGGGAATGGATTTGTGTTGGTAATTACAGTTGTAGTTGTTGAAATATTAACTACAGATGGCATTAATCTCTCAGCTAAATCAGCAAACGAAGTTGGAACAGTTTTTGAATTCGATTTAATTGAAAAACTAAATGTTATAAGTAATGTAACTAATATAATTTTGACTTTTTTCATACTAACTCTTTATATAGTAAATAATTATAAATCCTAAAACTGCAAAAATCAGCCCACCTGATCTTAATTGACTGTCTTTTATAAGCTCTATTTTTTTTAACATACTTTTCATTTTTGATGGAAATAAGGCGTATAAAATTCCTTCAATAAAAAGAAAGAGACCAAACGCTATGATCAGTTCTCTCATAATGCAATTAATTATTCAGATTTAGGTTTAATGTTTCCAAAAAATTTAAAAAATTCACTGTCTGGAGATAAAATCAACGACGTGTCTCCGCCAATTAGAGCAGTTTCATATGCTTGCATTGCTCTATAGAATGCAAAGAATTCTGGGTCTCTTCCAAAGGCTTCAGCAAAAATTTTATTTCTTTGACCATCTCCTTCACCTTTCATAATTTCAGAGTCTTTGTTTGCATCTGCTAAAATTATAGAAACTTCTTTGTCAGCAGTTGAAGTAATCGTCACAGCCATCTCTGCTCCTCTCGCTCTAAACTCTTTCGCTTCTCTTTCCCTTTCAGTCTGCATTCTTCGATAAATGGCCTCACTGTTAGCTTGAGGTAAATCAGCTCTTTTAATTCTTACATCTACAATTTTAATCCCAAATTTTTGAGCTTCTGTGTTAACACCTTCTTGAATTAAAGACATTTGCTTAGATCTATCTTTTGATAGTAATGTTTGTAATTCCTGTTGTCCTAAAACATTTCTTATTCTTGAGTTGATGATTGTTGATAATCTTGATCTTGCAACTCTTTCATTTCCAACTGATATATAAAATTTTAAAGGATCTATAATTTGAAATCTTGCAAATGCATCTACAATCAATCTTTTCTGATCTGATGCAATAACTTCTGCTGGTGGTGTATCAAGATTTAAAATCCTGCTGTCTAGAAAAACAACATTTTGAATAAAAGGTATCTTAAAATTTAATCCTGGTTTTAATATAATTTTTTTAGGATCACCAAATTGTAATACAATCGCTTGATTAACCTCTTTAACTATAAATATAGAGAAAAAAGCTAACGCTCCTATTATAAAAATTACTGGTAATAAAATTTTTTGTGCTTTCATTAATTTGTAACTTTCTTTTTGCCTAATTCAGGAAGTGGTAAGTACGGAACTACTCCTGAGCCTGAATTCTTATCAATAATTACTTTATCTATATCAGCTAAAACTTTTTCCATAGTTTCTAAATACATTCTGTCTTTAGTAACTTTTTTGGCTTTTGCATATTCGTTATAAATAGATACAAATCTGCTTGCTTCACCCTCTGATGCTGCTACAACTCTTTGTTTGTATGCCTCTGCTGCTTGCATAATTTTTGCAGCTTCCCCTCTTGCTCTTGGAATTACATCATTAGCGTAAGCTTCCGCCTCATTTTTAGATCTTTCCATATCTGCTCTCGCTGCTTGAACATCTCTAAATGCATCAATTACCTGATCTGGTGGATCCGCTTTTTGAGTTTGAACCTGTGTCACTTGAATACCACTATTGTATTCATCTAAAATTGATTGAATAATTTCTTGTGTCTCAATTTCAATCTTAGCTCTTCCCTCAGTCAAAATAGGTTGAATATCACTTTTTGCTATAACTTCTCTCATTGCTGTTTCTGCTGCTGCTTTTACTGTTCCTTCTGGATCTTGTATTTCAAATAAAAATTTTCCGGCATCTTTAATTACCCAAAATACTGAAAAATCTATATTAACTATATTTTCATCTCCAGTTAACATCAAACTTTCTTGTGGAACATCTGCAACTCCTCCGCCAGAAGAAAAACCACTATCTCTCTCAGATCTAAAACCAATATCTATTCTATTAACTTTTGTAACTTTTGGTGTTTCAACAGATTCTACTGGAAAAGGAACATGATAGTTTAATCCTGGTTGAGTAGTTTTTACAAATTTACCAAATCTTAAAACTACACCTTGTTCGTCTGGAAGCACTCTATATAAACCACTTGCTAACCACACAAACCCAAGAATAATTAATATCAATCCTATTGGTTTGCCCCCTGATGAACTTCCACCAGGTAAAAATTTATTTATTTTACTCTGTATATCTCTAATTATTGCATCTATGTCTGGTGGCGTTGGTCCTTTTCCTGATCCATTTCCTCCACCTGGGGGTGTTCCCCATGGGCTTCCACCTCTACTTTGAAAATCGTCTGACATATAGAAAATATATAATGTCTTTATGACAAAAAACAAGTAATGATGACGTTATGACAGATAAAAAGCCCGAACTAAGTGACGCAATGAAAGCTAAATTAGAGCCTAAAAAATTCACAAAGAACCCAATTTTAGGAACAAAATTTACAATTGCAATTTCAAGTGCAAAAGGTGGAGTTGGAAAATCTACTTTTGCAACAAATCTAGCTCTTGCTCTAAAACAAATTGGTTGCAAAGTTGGATTGTTAGATGCTGATATTTATGGTCCATCAATCCCAAAAATGTTTGATATAAATGAAAAACCAAAAAGTGATGGTCAAACTTTAGCTCCTATTGTTAAATATGATATTCAGTGCATGTCGATTGGCTTTCTAGCAGACCAACAAACTCCAATGATTTGGCGTGGCCCAATGGTTACAAGTGCTATAAAAACTTTTACTCAAAAAGTTTCATGGAAAGATTTAGATTTTATAATTGTTGATATGCCACCAGGTACTGGAGATACGCAATTAACATTTTCTCAAGAAATCAAAATGGATGGAGCAATAATAGTGTCTACTCCTCAAGAGGTAGCTCTTCTAGATGTAAAAAGAGGAATTAAAATGTTTGATAAGCTTGGTGTTAAAATTTTAGGCTTAGTAGACAATATGAGTTATTTCACGGGAGATGATGGTAAAAAGTATAAAATATTTGGAGAAGGCGGTGTTAAAAAAACTGCTGACGAATTTGATAAAAAATTCTTAGGAGAAATCCCAATTAATTCTGAAGTTGGAAAATGTGGCGATGAAGGAAAACCAATTGTTGAAACTAATCCTGATCATGAAATTTCTAAAATATATTTAGATTTTGCAAATAAAATTAAATCAACTTATCTTTAAGATCAAAAGCTATCATTAACTCATTCCATTCCCTTTTTGATAAACCGGAGTTATCTGCGTTAACGTTTTCACCTTTGATAAGTTTTTGAATAATAATTTTTCCTTTTGCTGATACTTCTGTTCCACCAACCCTATAATCCATAAAAGCATCATAAGTAATTGGAACCCATTTTTTTACAGTATCCAACATGATGTCTGCATACACTCTAATTTCATATTGAGCATGGCTATCAGCTCTCAGTCTTAAAAAATTCATTAGATTTAATAAATCTGTTTTCCAATACCACTGCGTATAAGTGTTTAAAGTTAAATTCATTCTTGCAAGTTCTCTTGCTAATCCTTTTTTATTTTCATCAATCGTTGAACCATCAAACCTTTGATTAAGCATCATCTCATAATTATTATAAGTTCTTTCTGCATCATCTTTTAAAAGTTCTAAAACTTCTTTTGCTTGCTTTCCTTCAATAACATCGCCTCTGCCTTGTCTATTACTTGATGATTGTGCTGCTAAATTTTCTGTTGATGGTAAATAAAATTCTTTATCTAAAATTGAATATCTTGCTGAGTATTCATTAACATTTGCTGTTCTATGTCTAATCCATTGACGAGCAATAAAAATTGGAAGCTTAATATGATATTTAATTTCACACATTTCAAATGGTGTGCTGTGCCAGTGTCTCATTAAATATTTTATTAAACCACTATCTGTTGAAACTTGTTTAGTTCCCTTTCCATAAGAAACTCTGGCTGATTGAACTATTGAGGTATCATCACCCATATAATCAATTACTCTAACAAAACCATGGTCTAAAGCTGGTATTGCCTCATAAAGAATTTTTTCAAGCTCAAGAGCTGTAACTCTTTTAGTTTGATTTTGTTGAGACTGTTGATCTTTAATCTCTTGTGATTGGTCTTTAGTTAATTTCATGATTTTTATTGAATCTCTTATAATTGCTTTTATATTAATACTGTTGGCTTGCCAACTACGACGATAAACGAATTTCGTAATAACCATTACGGACGTGGGGGCAGTACCCACCACCTCCACCATTTACAACTTATGGGGGTGA
>Ga0115566_10000734_pt1 | contig 28179 bp, 29 predicted proteins | sample COGITO_mtgs_1204_3_FD_87173 | JGI IMG/M metagenome (GOLD analysis project Ga0115566, IMG submission 87173) | Pelagic marine microbial communities from North Sea - COGITO_mtgs_120405 | ecosystem: Environmental > Aquatic > Marine > Epipelagic | place: Germany:Helgoland, sampling site Kabeltonne...
AGGGCCTGCTTTCCCTGGTCAAGGGACTGGGCCATCGCCTCGACGGCCGGCCGCGTAAAGGGGCCTTCCATGTGCTGGAGGGCCTGGTATTTCACCAGAGACAGCATCTCGACCTGAGGAGGCACCGAGGTCCCAAAGCGCTCGTCCAAGCGCACATACTGGTATTTTCCTGTCTTGGCATGCTGGTAGCTTTCGAGACTGGGCGTAGCCGATCCGAGGAGCAATCCGGCGTCCAAATGCCGAGCGAGCCAAACAGCCACGTCGCGACCTTGATAGCGCGGGGCGGGGTCTTGCTGTTTATAGCTGGTTTCATGCTCTTCATCGACAATCAGACACCCTAGGCGTTCCAGCGGCAAGAAAAGCCCTGAGCGCGCCGCCAAAATGAGACGAGGCGCCGAATCCGGACGGACGAGTGCTTCCCAAATATCCCGCCTTTGGCTGTCCGAAACTTGGCTGTGGTAGACCGCCAAACGCCCCGGTCCGACGGCTTTTTCCAGTCGGCGGTAGAGTTGGGCGGTCAGGGCGATTTCGGGCACGAGCATGAGGGTGTGCTGGCCCAAGGCCATGGCTTGGGCCGCCAAATGGACATAGATTTCCGTTTTGCCACTGCCCGTAATGCCGCGAAGCAAGACGGGTTTTCCCTCTGCCCAGGCGTCTTGGACCTCCTCTAGGGCAGCCTGCTGGGCCGGGGACAATTCTGCCAGGACCGCATCGACATCCGGGAGATGCTCTTCAGATTCCCAGCGCATGCTTTTCTCCAAGATGCCCTTTTCCTGGAGCGCGCGGAGGTGGGCCGTATCTACCCCGTTCGCCTGCAGGGCTGTTTGGGGGATCCAAGGGTAAAAATCATCGGACCGCTCCGGCCAAGTGAGTGCAGATTGAAAGTACTGAAGCAGGGCTTCGGATTGCTTGACGGCCCGACCCAATTGGCCGAATACGCTCGCAATTTGCCCCTCGTCACTACGACGCCCAACCCAGCGCCAATGGGCCAAGGACCCGTCTGAGATGGTGAAAGGACCTTCCTCCCCCTCGTCCACCTTAAAAAATGCAGGCAGGGCGGCTTGCATCACCTCGCCGAGGGCGCAATTGTAGTAGTGCGCCATCCAATCCCACAGGGCTAATTGTTGGGTTTGAATTCGGGGGTGGGTATCAATGGCCCGAAGGATGGGTTTGGCCTGCATGGCCGGGACTTCGTGGAGGATGGAGCGCACCACCCCCATCAGGCAGCGTTGGCGGCCAAAGGGCACGTGCACGCGCACCCCGGGCACCGGTGGATGCGCAGCGTCCCATACATAGGTAAAGGTGCTGTGGACCGGAACGGGGAGAATCACCTCAACCCACATCCGTTCTTAAGAAAGGGCGTCTACCAATTCCAACAAATAGGGCGAAATACTTGCGTGGTGTTTGATCGCTTGCTCCAAGGGAACATAGGCAATTTGGTTGCCTTGAACGCCGACCATCTCCCGGTTGCGCCCGGACTGCAAAGCGAGGACCGCGGCGTGGCCCATTCGGCTCGCCAAAATGCGGTCAAAGGCATTGGGTTTGCCCCCGCGCTGCGTGTGGCCAAGTACCGTGACCTTCGTTTCCCAATCTGGAAACTGGGCCTGCACTTTTTGGGCGACATCATAGGCGCCGCCCCCATCGTCCCCTTCGGCGACGATGATGATGCCACTGCGGCGTTTTTTCTGAAAGTCCGTTTGAAGGTAGGCCACCAATCGATTCAAATCCGTGGGCGTTTCGGGAATTAAGACGCCTTCTGCTCCCGCGGCGATGCCCGTGCGCAGCGCAATAAATCCGGCATCTCGGCCCATGACTTCCACAAAAAACAAGCGGTTGTGGGAGGCGGCGGTGTCGCGAATCTTGTCCACCGCCTCGACAGCCGTGTCCACGGCGGTTTGGTAGCCAATCGTGTAGTCGGTGCCAAAGAGGTCGTTGTCAATCGTGCCAGGGCAACCCATGACGGCGATGCCATGCTCCTCGGAGAGGATTTTGGCCCCTGTGAAGGACCCATCTCCACCGATGACCACCAAGCCATCGATGCCCCGTTGACGGAGGTGTGCTGCGGCTTTGGCTCGGCCTTCGGGCGTACGGAATTCCGCAGAGCGCGCGGTTTGCAGGAACGTTCCTCCGCGGTGAATAATGTTGCGCACGTCGTAGCGCGTTAAGGCGACGCCATCGTCTTCCATCAAGCCTTCGTAGCCCCGGTAAAATCCGGTGACTTCCATGCCATGAAGAGTCGCGGTGCGCACCACGGCACGGACACAGGCATTCATGCCGGGGGAATCTCCGCCCGAAGTGAGTACTCCAATGTGTTTCATGATGCGTAAATATCAAACTGTTGCCACATGCAATCCAAATCTCCGTTCTGGAAGGGAATGCGCTGGGTCGCCTTCATTTGAATGGCTTTGTTTGCCGCGGCGCTGGGGATAACCACCCACGCGGTCCACCCGGTATAATGTGCCCGGAGATGGGCCCCGATGCGGCTGTACGTCTCTTCAACATCCGTTTCCAAACGACGGCCGTAGGGAGGATTGATGACCAGCATCCCACGCTCGGCAGGAGGACGCGTATTTTCAAAGGCCTCCACGGACCACGTAATGCGCTCGTCGACCAGCGCGGCCACGGCATTGGCCTGGGCTACATCCATGGCGCGACCATCGATGTCCGAGGCGAAAATAGGGACGGAAGATTCCGAAATTCTCTTCAAGGCCGCCGCTTCAATAGTGGCGTGCAGCTCCTTGTCGTAATCCAGCCAATGCATGAATCCGAATGATTTGCGGTAGATCCCGGCAGGCAGGCGGTCTGCAATGATGGCCGCTTCAATGGCCAAGGTGCCCGATCCACACATGGGATCATACAAAACGCGGTCTCCACGGTAGCCCGTCATACGCAGCAGGCCATTCGCTAGGACCTCGCTCATCGGCGCCATGGTCATCTCTTGACGATAGCCCCGTTTGTGGAGGGATTCTCCGGAAGCGTCCAAACTCACGGTGCAGTGTCGTTTGTTCAAGTGGAGTTCAATACGGATGTCCGCGAATTCGCGGTCTACCGACGGGCGTTTGCCTGTTTTAATACGGAAGCGATCCACGATACCATCTTTCACCACCAAGGCAGCATAGCCGGTATGTGAAAAAGCGGCGTGGCTTCCCGAGGCATAAACCGCGAAGGTCTTATCGGGGTGAAACCACTTTTCCCAGGGAATTTTCTGGACCCCCATGAGGAGTTCCTCGGGGGTGGTGACTTCAATGTATTTCAAGGGGCGCAAGATGCGCGCCGCCGTACCCAAGCAGAGGTTGGCCTTGTAAAGAAATCCTAAATCGCCCTTGAATTTGACCGCGCGGGTCATCGGCGTTAAGTCGCGTGCACCAAGCTTTAGCAATTCATCCCGGAGGACATCTTCGAGACCCATCAGGGTCTTAGCGATGAAGACCTCATCGGGGGGGGGGTTATTCGCCATCAGGAGAAATAGGTTGCACCGATGCAGAGAAAGCCGCCGCCCCAAGGCTCACGGGCATGTCTACAAAGACATATTCGCCGTGGAGACTATCTCCCGCAGCTAGGTATTCAATAATCGTATCGGCAGCTCGGACCGAACCGGCCACCAGTTGAAATCTATACGATACCGTTGTGTCCGTCTCCCCACCCACCAAGGTATATCGGAGGGTGTAGAGCCTTTCCTCCCCGAGCTCGATGGTATCTAACTCCGCCGCATATTCATAGGGGAAGGGGTGAGATTCGATCGAGGTCTCGGATTCTGTGGTCGGGCTACATGCCCAGACAGAAGCGACGATTAAAAAGGAAAGACTGGCTTTGTTCATGGTCAAAATGGAATCATTCAAAGGTACAACCCTCCCCTATCTTTGGGGGGCATGAGCTGGGAAATGGATCTCCTTTTTTTTCTGGGTGGCTGCCTTGCAGGCATCGTCAATACTCTGGCGGGAAACGGCTCGGCGATCACTGTTAGTCTCCTGCTCTTTGGGGGGCTTGATGGGGCGGTGGCCAATGCCACGAACCGCGTCGGCGTCATTCTGCAAACCTTCACCAGCATTACGAGTGTGCGGCCTAGCGCGCGCAAGCGCTACCTCTTGCACCGCGGCAAGGGGCTGATACTCCCAACCCTCTTGGGATCTTTTGCCGGAGGTTGGGTAGGGACGCAAGTCAGCGCGGACGGCATGGAGTGGTCCCTTGCCATCGTGATGGTAGGCATGCTGGTGACCCTATTTTGGAAACCGGAAGCCTGGGGTGGCCCCTCCGAAGTGCTGCGGCGCCTACGGCCCTGGCAAAGTGGCCTATTGTTCTTTATCATTGGCTTTTACGGGGGCTACATCCAAATGGGTATAGGCATTCTCATGTTATCCGTACTCGTACTTGTCGACCGTTGGAATTTGCGGGATGCCAATGTGATTAAATTACTCATGGCCCTGGTGCTCGCCCTCCCTGCGGGCATCCTGTACATTCAAAGTGGATTGGTCGAATGGCGTCCCGGCATCATCCTCGCTTTGGGATCCATGCTCGGGGCGTGGATTGGAGGGCGCTACATCGTGCGCATCCCGAAAGCCCAACCCTATGTCCGTTGGGTCCTCATTGCTGTCGTGGTATTTGGGGCGGCACAGTCCATCTACAAAGCCATGACCTAACTTTGTGACCATGTCCACCACGCTGATCGCTATACTCATCCTAATTGGCCCCATCTTCTTGGGTGCCATTGCGGGCTTCCGTTCCATACCGAGTGCCTGGCTAGCCAAAAGCAATGCCTTTTCCGGGGCCTTTCTCTTCGCGGTCACCGTATTTCTTTGGATTCCTGAATTGGCCCATGTGGAACCTGACCGAGCACTACCCTGGGGATTGTGGATCGTATTGGGCTATTTCCTTCAGTTTGCCTTGGACAGCCGATCCAAAGGTTTGGAGCACGGTCACATCCACCACCACGACCCCAATCCCTGGCCCGCCTACATCGGACTGCTGATTCACTCCGTCGTCGAAGGCGTACCCATGTTGCGCTTGCCCGAATCGGAGCAACTGGCCTTTGCCCTGTCCCTGGGCGTGCACAATCTCCCCATCGCCGCCTTGTTGGCCTTTTGGCTCCGCCAATGTGGCATACCCTTCCGCCAAGTCCTCGGCGCTTTACTCGGAATGAGTTTGGCCGCACCCTTAGGCGCCTTGGTGGGAACCCTGTTGCCCTTGGATGTCCCCGGCATGGAAGGATTTATTGGTGGCTTGGTCGTCGGCATCTTCCTCCATGTCTCGAGTACCATACTCCTTGAACTTCAAAAAGACCACCGATTGCCTGCAGCGCTTTGGCTGATTGTCATCGTCGGATTACTCTCGGGCTTTGGCCTCTCTCAATTCATTCATTAAACCTCTTGGATCATGGCACACATCACTTTGGGCGGCAGCCCCTGCACCACCATCGGAGAACTTCCTGCCGTGGGAAGCACCGCACCCGCGTTTACCTTGACAGCTCAAGATTTGAGCGCAGCCTCTTTGTCCGACTACTCAGGCAAAAAAGTTGTTTTGAACATCTTTCCTTCGGTTGATACGGGGGTTTGCCAGAAGAGCGTTCGTGCTTTCTCTGAAAAGCTCCATGCGATGGACGGAGTTCAAGTGCTGAACATTAGCATGGACCTTCCCTTTGCCGGTGCGCGTTTCTGCGCGGCAGAGGGCTTGGAAAACGTGGCCTTCCTCTCTGCCTTCAAGTCTCCTTCTTTTGGTTCGGATTATGGCGTAACGTTTGCGGACAGCAAATTTGCCGGCTTGTTTAGCCGCGCCGTAGTGGTCGTGGACGCTTTGGGCCAAATCACCCACACCGAGCAAGTCCCTGAGACGGGCCAAGAGCCCAATTACGACGCAGTTCTGGCCGCATTATAAATCAGGAACGCTTGAAATGACGAAAGCCCGCTTCGGCGGGCTTTTTTTTAGGGCGCCCAGGCCCCTTTTCCCGCCAACCAGGCAAACGCTTCCGGGAATCGCTGGCGCCAAGCCACTTCGCTGTGGTCCGCTTTTTTGTCGCGCACCCACTTGAGATGATCTACCGAGTAGTCAGTTTGGCCGAGTTCCTTGAGCAAGAGATCCATGCCTGGTTGGAGTTGCGCTTCGAGGCCAATGCCCCCGTTGTCCATGTAGAGGTAGCCCGATGGTGCCGGGCGTCCGTTTTCTCTCCATGGCCCAATGGCATCGACCACCAAGCCATTGCCCGTTTCCACAAAGACGGCGGGAGAAAACGCCAAAGCGCCGTCAAACACGCCGGGGTATTCCGTTAGCAAGCGAAAGGCCAAAACACCGCCCATGCTGGAACCCGCAAAATAGACGTGGCTCTCCTCAGACAGGATGGGGTTTTCCATAGCTTGAGCCAGCACGGTGTGCACGAGGTAGTCGGTAAAGGCCTCCCCAAGCTCGCCGGGCCCGTATTCTAAGCGTCTTCGGTCGCCCCCTTCCGTCGCGCATTGGAGCGCTACAACGAGGGTGGGTCGGATCCGACCCTCTTGCATCAAGGCCAAGATGGCCTCATCTACGGCCCAGTCTACCCCAAAGGTGCTGGTCGCTGGATCGATGCAGTTTTGGCCGTCGGACATGAGGAGGAGATCCACCGGGCCGGCTAATTCGGTATGCTTCAGATCGTAGGGTGTCCACACCCACATCTTGCGAGAGGGTATGATGCCTGCAGGATCCACGGGTGCGTCGACTACGTGCAGGAAACCGCTTACCTGCCCGTCGTTGACACGCTCCGCGGGCCCAAAAGACAGCACATGCAAGGTCGTATCCATGGTCGCCCATCCGCCCAAATCCCGGAATGCCATGCCCTCCTGCAACTTGGCCTCATGCGCCCAATCTCCCAATGTGATCTTGTAGGCAAAAGCGGAATCCTTCGGCTGAAAATCAAGACTCCAACTGTGGGCATCCGATGCGTCGCGGGCCAAGGCGATACCCCGACCATTCCACCCACCCAATTCCTCGGAGCTCCCCGTGATGAATACTGTATCCGCCATAGGAAGTACCTCGGAGGTCAAAACCGTGATGTGCACTCCCAAGGGGGATTCGGGGGTTTGGCATGCCAAGCATAGCCAGACCAAGGAGGTATTCAGCCAGGAAAGTTGCTTCATTCTACCAAGGGTTTGTACTCCCGGTGGTAGAGTTCGCGAATCATGCCATCGGACACACCGATTTTGGGCACGTAAATCCAGGTGGCTCCAGCCCATCGCATCGTTCGGCGGTAAATACTTAAGGCCGGCACGATAACGTCGGCACGGTCGAGGTTCAAGCCCAACTGCATCACCCGCTCCTCCGTCGTCAAGCCGGAGATTTGATTGCTTAATCGATCGAGGTATTGTCTCGAAAGAGGCTCGCTAATAGGCCGACCGGAAAGCTTGTGGGCCTTGTTGATATTCCCGCCGGATCCTACGAGGGCCACTGGGCCACCCAGGTTCGCCACGCGCGACTCCACCCAGGCTTGCATCGTCGCCCACTCACGCTGGCTGTCAACCTCGTTGAGACTTCGGACGGTGCCAATGGGAAAAGATCGAGATTCTCCGGCTTGGCCATCCGTGAAGAATGTTAATTCGGTCGAACCACCGCCTACATCGATAAAGAGCAAGTGCTGTTCTTCCGGCTGAATCTTGTCAAAAAGCTTGGCGTGGTAGATCAACTGGGCTTCGAGTTCCCCTTCGATGATTTCAATGTGAATGCCGGTAGCACGGCGGATTTTGCGAATCCACCGGGCGGCATTTTTGGCTTCCCGCATAGCGCTCGTAGCGCAGGCCCGATAGGACTGAACCCCATTGACTTTCATAATGGCGGCAAAGGCCCGCATGGACTCTACCAGGCGGTCACCGGTCTCCTTCGAAATTTTACCTGATCGGAAGACATCCTCTCCAAGTCGCACAGGCAGGCGGGTCATCGAGGCCTTCTTGTAGTGCGTGTATTCGGGGGTTGGAATGACGTTGCTCACAAGTAAGCGCAAGGAATTCGAACCAATATCAATGGCGGCAAGTTTGACTATTTTCATGGCCGTCCGCCTTTTTTCAACTGGTTTTGAACGTAGTGATAGAGTTCCACCTGGCTGCGAATCCGCGGCCCGGGAATTTTTCTGTACACGTTTGGCCGCTCGTCAACGCTGTAGCGCGCTTTCACATTGTCTTTCCACATGCACTGCAGGTGATCCATGATTTCCGCTTGGATCGAGGGGCTATAGATGGGCGCAGCCACTTCGACACGTAGGTCCAAGTTTCGGGTCATCAAATCACAAGACGCCACATACATGGACCAATCGCCCCCGTTGTAAAAGGCGTACACCCGGTTATGCTCCAGGAAGCGGTCTACGACGGAAATAACCTCAATATTTTCGCTCAGGCCGGGTATACCGGGCTTCACGCAGCAGACACCTCGGACAATCAGTTTAATCTTCACTCCCGCTTGACTCGCTTCGTAGAGCTTCTGACCCATGTCATAGCTGGAAAGGCTGTTGAATTTCATCCAGATTTCCGCTTTTTGACCCATGCGAGCGCGGCTAATTTCCCGCTCAATACATCGGACTAATCCTTTCCGAGTAAAATGGGGACTAACCAACAAGTGTTTGTACTTCTGTAAACGGTAAGGTTCTGCCAAAAACAAGAACACTTTGGCCACTTCTTTGGTGATACGCCTATCCCCTGTAAAGAGAAAGTAATCGGTGTACATCCGAGAGGTTCCTTCATGGAAATTGCCCGTTCCAACCACCGCAAAAAGTTCCCGACCTTTTTCCGTCTTGCGCTCGACCGAGATAATCTTACTGTGCACTTTCAGCCCTTCCACGCCGGTTTGGACCTCAATGCCTTCTTTGCGCATCTTTTCCAAGTAGTGGATGTTGTTTTGCTCGTCAAATCGCGCTTGAAGTTCGATGACTACGCGCACCCGCTTCCCATTTTTGGCTGCATTAATCAGAGCGGAAATCACCCGAGACTGCGTCGCCAGGCGATACAATGTAATGGAAATGGATTCCACCTGAGGATCCATGGCACTTTCGCGCAAAAAGCGAATCACATAGGAAAACGTATGGTATGGGGTGAATATGAGCACGTCCTTTTTTCGGATTACCTGAAGGAGGGATCGCTCCAAGTCCAAATCAGGGTGATTCAAGGGCGGCAAGGGGGGATACTCCAAATGCGCTCCTCCCACGTTGGGGAAACGCATGAGATCCCGCTTGTTGTGGTACCGACCCCCAGGATTGAGTGCATCGGTATCCTCAAATCCAATCCGCTTGACCAGGGACTCCAAAAAGACGGAATCCATGTCGTCGTCGTAGGCCATTCGAACAGGGTCTCCCCCACTCCGATCCTCCAGACCGCGGCGCACTCGATCCACCATCGTTTTGGAGACGTCGTGATGATCCATGTCTAGCTCTGCGTCCCGCGAGATTTTGAATGCATGGGCCTCAATGCGCTCGGACGGGAAAATAAAGTAGGCATAGCGCAAGTTGTAGCGCAGCACATCATCCAAATACATCAGGTAGTTCTTCCCATACTTCGGCAAAGTCACAAACCGTCCATGGAGGTCCGTAGGAATCTCTATCAAGGACTGGATGGGAGCGTCTGCACCCTTGTCAAAGAGTCGAATAGCTAGATAAATCGATCCATCATTGAGCTCGGGGAAAGGGAAATCCTCGCGCAAAATCATCGTGAACACCGACGCACTGATCTTATCGATGTAGTACTTCCGAACAAATTCTTCTTGGCCCTTGGATAGCTCCTTCTCCGTGATGAGGACAATGTCTTCCTTTTCGAGTCCCACCATCAAGTCCTCATAGATGGCTTCTACTTGAAGAGTTTGAGCCTGCACTTCCTCCTGTATGGCGAGCATCAAGGCGTGCGCATCCCAGCCTCCCAGCTGTTCCCTTACCTTCTTCTGATTGGGGAGCTTGGACAAGCGCTGAATGCTGGCGTAACGAACCCGGAAAAATTCGTCCATATTATTGGAGAAAATCCCCAAAAACCGGACGCGCTCAATCAGCGGATTTCGCTCATCCTGAGCCTCTTGCAAGACCCGTGCATTAAAATGCAGCCAACTGAGATCTCGGTTGACAAACCGGCTACGTGCACCTAGAATCATGAGGTAAAGTTCGGCTAAGTCTCCTTAAGGTTTTTAGGAAACTCAAAGAAGAGCAATTCCGCCTCAAAATCCAAGTCCTTCCAGCTTTCTGTTGCAAAGCGCAGACACGCCATCCCCGTAGTGGGAACCCGAGAAACGCCCCCGGGAACACAACGCCGCAAGAAGAGTTCTATCGTGGGATTATGGCTGAAAAGCATCACATGGGATTCCTGCTCAGGTAAGGTCCGCAAGAAGGACTTAACATCCTCCGGCGTTGCCCCGTACAAAGACTCCACGGCTTGAATCGCCTCCGCAGATATCTGAAAGTTGCGCGCAAAAATGAGGGCCGTATGCCAAGCCCGGGTGGCGGGACTTGAAAAGAGGGTTGGACGCTCAGAGGATCGCTCGATGAGCCAGTTGGACATGGCCTGCGCATCACGAATGCCCCGGCCCTTTAGCGGCCGTTCTCGATCGTCCAGATGGGAGAAGTCCCAGGAAGACTTGGCATGACGAACAAGGTATACCGTCTTCATTTTTGAGGGGGATTGTATGGGACGCGTCCGAGTAGGAATTCGATACAAATTCGACGAATGGATGGGGTCATGCTTCCTGGGATTTCACCCGTTGCCATAGTCGCTCCCAACCTTCCAAATCCATCTTCGAAATCGAATGACCTTCTTCTAAGAGCATATCTTCCATGGATTGGAAGCGGCGAGCAAATTTGGCATTACTCAGCGCCAAGGCCTGTTCAGGATCCAATCCCCTATGCTTGGCGTAATTGACCAGAGCAAAGAGAACATCACCCAATTCCATCGCTTCGTCCTCCGGGGTCGCCGCGTTGCGGAGTTCATCCAGTTCCTCCTGGACTTTTGACCACACGCCCTCCCCATCGGGCCAATCAAAACCGACACCTTGGACTTTTTCTTGCATGCGATACGCCTTCACCATAGCGGGAAGCGCTTTCGGTACTCCTTCAAGAACGGAAGTTCGAGAAGCCCCCTTTTCTTGCAGTTTGATCGCTTCCCAATTTGCTTTGACCGTCTCGCTGTCGTTCGCCTCCACGCTACCATAAATATGGGGGTGGCGGCGGATTAACTTTTCGCATACGCCATGCAAGACGTCGGTCACATCAAAGGCTCCACGTTCTTCCCCGAGCTTGCTGTAGAAAACCAAATGCAGGAAGAGGTCACCCAATTCTTTTTTTAGCTCATCCCAATCGCCTGAATCAATGGCGTCCGCTAATTCATACGTCTCCTCAATCGTAAGCTTTCGCAGAGATTCCGCGGTTTGTTCGCGATCCCACGGGCACTTGGTTCGAAGATCGTCCATGATCCCGAGCAAACGTTGGAACGCCGCTTGTGCCTCACTCGGATTCGCCATCCGCTGCTTGAGTTTTTTTGGCCTTGGTCACCTTGGCGGGCTTGGCTTCGTCTTCAAAGAACCCGTAGTCGACCAGGAGGTTGTACCAATTGACGAATTTCTTCATATCGCTGATATAAACTCGAGTTTCATCGTAATTGGGGACGTGCTCATGAAAGGCGGCAAGCACCTCGGCCGAATCGGATTTATGCGAAACCGTCTTGATTCCTTTCAACGCCTTACCCGTCGCTTCATATAATTCCCGCAAAGGCTTTTCTCCTTCGAGGGTATACATGGCGATTTCATCCAAGGCATGCACCTGTTGTTGGGCCGAAACCGTCAAGCGTTTTTGATCGTCGAGGGATTCCACGACAATGCCTGTTCGCGTTTGGGCCACGAGGTTATACAGCCCTGGGCGGCCAGCAATGGCCAAAATTGTTTTGATCGATTTCATGGTTCTTGGGGTTCTTCGTTGGTTTGCCACGAATGGATTTTGTCCAAAAGTGATTCGTCATTCTCAAAAAGGAGGACATCGCGGTAGGACCGAGCCGTTTCCGCCATCTGGGTGCCCGGGTAACGGTCCATGAGCATACTCAAAGCCTGAACCGCCCTTGAGCGGTCACCCAGTTTTTCATCAAATGTCACCGCGACCGAAAAGAGTGCTAGCGCCCCCTCCTTTCGTTGACGCAAAGAGTCTGCAACCTCTAAATATGTTTGGATGGCAAAGAGAGCCCCTCCCGGAACTTGGGATTGGACGTCACCGGCAATCAATCGATACCGGGCCCAAAGGGAATCGCTTTCCACAGATTCCGCTGCGGCCTCAAAAACCGCGTAGGTTTCCCGCCATCTAGAGGTGTCCTGCATCGTTGCATCCGCCAGATCCGACGTGTCGGATTGCATCGCTTCAATGAGCGCCTCCGCTTCGGCTTCCGGATTTTGGCACGCTATCCACAAGGGTAGACTTAGAGCCCATGTCCAATGTATTCTCATTTGACGTCAAATTTCATCCGGTACGAGGCAGTCACTCTGCCCGCTGCGATATCTTTAAGTTTACCCTGGAGCATTCGGCGCTTTAGAGGCGTCAGTCGGTCCAAAAACAACACGCCTTCTATATGATCGTATTCATGCTGAATGATGCGTGCAGGCAAACCCGTAAACGTTTCTTCTATCCACTCCCCCGTGGCGGTTTGGCTCTCGATTACCACGGTGGTTTTGCGCTGCACCGTTTCGTGGATCTCCGGGATGCTTAGGCAGCCTTCCTCAAATCCCCAGGCCGTACCCGACTCTTCCACAATGGTCGGATTGATAAAGGCACGCTTGAACCTTTTGAGCTCCTCGGCCTCTTCGGGCGTATCGGCATCTTCCGCGAAGGGAGTGCCATCGACCACGAAAATCCGGCTCGAGACCCCCACTTGAGGAGCGGCCAAACCAACGCCTTTCGACGCGTACATCGTTTCGAACAAATCTTCAATGAACTCATTTGTCTGAGTACTTGGAACCTCCACCTCTTGCGCTACACGCTTGAGGACGGGGGAACCATAGGCGACAATCGGGTAAACCATGCGTTTTCTTTGGGGCAAAGATACAGCCCTGACCTACCTTTGTCAGATGGGAATTTGGCTTGGATTGGATGTAGGCGCGGTGCGCACGGGTTTGGCCGAATCAGACCCCACGCACCGTATGGCCTTTCCCGTTGGAACCCATCGCACCGAGGAAATACTTACCTACCTCACTTCTCATTACCGCGAATCGGAAATTTCTGGCATCGTGCTAGGTCTACCGAAGGACCTGATGGGACGAGAGACGGAAGGGAGTCAGCATGCCCGGTCGCTTGGCGAAAAAATTCAAGCCCTTTGGCCCTCCCTTCCCATTGAATGGACGGATGAGCGCTACACCTCCAAGATGGCCGCCCACGCGGCCCACAGCGCCGGGGCGAAAGCCCGGGTAAAAAAAGACAAGGGTATGTTGGACGCCGCTTCGGCTTGCCTCATTTTAGATAGCTTTCTGACTCAAACTCATCGATCATGAATTTCTCGGAACTCCAATCCTCCATCGAACGCGCCTGGGAGTCGCGCGACCTCCTGCACGAGCCCGATACGATCGCCGCGATTGACGCCGTCATTGCCGCCATCGATGCAGGTCTACTTCGCGTGGCAGAACCCACGAATGCGGGCTGGCAAGTCAACGAATGGGTGAAAAAGGCGGTTGTACTCTACTTCCCGATTCGCAAGATGCAGACTCTGGAGGCGGGTCCTATGGAATTTCATGACAAAATGGCCCTGAAAACAGGCTATGCAGAAAAAGGCATCCGGGTTGTGCCCCATGCGGTGGCTCGATATGGCGCCTTCATCGACCGCGATGTCATTCTCATGCCCTCCTATGTGAATATTGGTGCCTATGTCGGCCGCCGCACCATGGTGGATACCTGGGCAACGGTGGGCAGTTGCGCCCAAATTGGCAGCGATGTCCACCTCAGTGGCGGCGTCGGCATTGGTGGCGTGCTGGAGCCCTTGCAGGCCTCGCCGGTCATCATCGAAGATGGAGCCTTCATCGGATCGCGCTGCATCGTTGTCGAGGGGGTGCACGTCGGTAAGGAAGCGGTATTAGGTGCCAATGTGGTCCTGACCGCAAGTACCAAAATTATTGATGTCACCGGGTCGGAGCCCGTGGAATATCGGGGGCATATCCCTGCACGGAGCGTAGTGATTCCCGGAAGCCAGAGCAAAACCTTTCCGGCTGGAACCTACCAAGTGCCTTGCGCCCTGATCATTGGGCAACGCAAGGAGAGCACGGACATGAAGACCTCCCTCAACGATGCCCTTCGCACCTACAACGTAGCCGTGTAAGCATGTACCCCAAGGAACTCGACCATCTCGTTTTTCAGACGATCGGCGCCACAGCAGATGATGCCGGCGTGCCCTGCTATGTCGTGGGTGGATGGGTGCGGGATCGCCTACTAAAACGTGGAAACTCGAAAGATGTGGACTTTGTGGTTGTCGGGGACGCCCTTGCCCTGGCTCAGGAGGCCGCCCATCGACTGAAAGCAGGCAAAGTCACGGTATTCAAAAATTTTGGTACCGCGCAATTTCGCTGGAAGGACTGGGACATTGAATTTGTGGGCGCACGCTCTGAGAGTTACAGCCCGAACAGCCGAAATCCCCAGGTAGCAGCGGGCACCCTGGAGGAAGATCAATTGCGCCGCGACTTCACCATAAATGCTATGGCGTATTGCGTCAATCGGCCAGATTTTGGCACTCTGCTCGACCCTTTTGGTGGGCGGAAAGATTTGGAACTAGGCATCTTGCGCACACCGGTAGATCCCCGAAAAACCTTCGAAGATGATCCTCTTCGAATGCTCCGGGCGGTGCGGTTCGCCAGCCAGCTTTCCTTCGCCATGAACCCGGACACACTCGAAGGGATTCGCGCCTCCGCGCATCGGTTGGCCATTCTTTCTCCGGAACGCATTTCCAACGAACTAAACAAAATCCTCGAAAGTCCAAAACCTAGTATCGGATTTTCATGGATGCATCAAGGAGGCTTATTGTCTCAAATTCTCCCCGAAGTGGCGGATTTATTGGGAGTCGACGAAGTGGAGGGCCATCTTCACAAAGACAATTTCTGGCACACCCTCGAAGTGGTCGACAACCTGGCCGAGGTGTCCGACAACCTTTGGCACCGTTGGGCCGCACTGCTGCACGACATCGGAAAACCTCCGACAAAACGCTTTGTCCCTGGGACCGGCTGGACCTTTCACGGCCACGAATTTTTAGGGGGGAAAATGGCCAAGAAAATTTTTAAACGACTCTCTTTGCCCTTAGATGATCGTTTGGCCTATGTAGTTAAATTGATCCAAATGTCCAGCCGCCCGATTGCTGTATCGAGCGATATGGTCACCGATTCCGCCGTCCGACGACTTCTTTTTGACGCCGGGGACCGCATCGACGATCTTATGCAGCTATGTGAGGCGGATATCACGACCAAGAATCCCAAAAAGAAGAAAAAATACCTCACGAATTTTCAGAAGGTGCGTGAGAAACTCGTGGAAGTGGAGGCACGTGACCACTTGCGTAACTGGCAACCTCCTGTGGACGGGAACCAATTGATGGAGTGGTTTGGATTGCCCCCCGGTAAAGAGATTGGGCAAATTAAAATGGCCATCCGTGAAGCCGTCCTAGATGGACAAATCCCAAATACCTTTGACGATGCTCGGAAGTTGGCCTATGATATTGCCGCCTCTCTCGGCATAGAACCCAAGTTTGACTTATGAATACACGCCTAACCCTTCGCGCCATTCTGCATTGCCCCGACGATGTTTTTCGCGATATTTCCATTGACAGCACCGCCTCTTTAGAAGAACTCCATGGAGCCATTGCGCGGGCCTATGACCTGGAACCTGGCCAGATGGCTTCGTTTTATACGACCGATGATCATTGGACACAGCTGGATGAAATTCCCTTGATTGCGATGGACCCACAAGGACTCGGCGCCATGGCGGACCACCCCTTGTCCAGAATTCTCGGTGGCAGCGGACAGCGACTGATTTTTATCTACGACTTCTTAGCGATGTGGACTTTTATGGTGGAGTTTGTGCGTCAAGACCCAGGAGACGCGGGCGCTGCCGGGGTGGTGCTTTCCTATGGAACTCGACCCAAAGAAGCCCCAGACCCCGAATTTGCTGGAGAAGGCGGCCTAGCCTATGCCGAGGAGGAAGATGAGGAGGAAGATGAGTATGGCTTTGATGAGGAGGACCTCGATGGCTACTCCTCAGACGCCTGGTGAAATGTTACGTCCACAACGCTTTCAATAGGGATTCGCACTCCTTCTTTAAAAACCACCCATTCATTGGTGCACGCCCACAGAGTCGTTTCGATGCGATAGCGCATTTTTTTCTTACCCTGCAATAACACCGTGACCTTTTCTTCGCGGATGTTCCCAACGAACGTCGCCTTGTGTAATGCTTTCCAACGGACAATGTGTTCCTCCTCACTCACAAGAGGTGCGCGGGCCAAAGAAATTTGGCGCAATTCATCTCGGGTGATCAGTCGAATGTCTTTCATGGCTCTTCTCTAAGTTACGAAGAACTCCTAGAGCATTTACCTTCGCACTATGTCCCGCCCTCAACTTTGGATGCTTCATGGCCCTACCGCTTCGGGTAAAACCGCCTTGGCTATCGCCCTGGCAAAGGCCGTCCAAGCGCCCATTGTCAATTGTGACGCGCGCCAACTATACCGTGAGATGTCCATCGGGGTTGCCAGGCCTTCGGACGAAGAGCTCCGCGCTGCTGCACATTGGGGCATTGCCAGCCATAGTATCCATGAACCACTTACGGCCATGTCCTACGCCCGCTGGGCGCGCCCGCTTATCCAAGATCTACTAGCGCAACACGGCCAGGTTATCGTAGTCGGTGGTTCCGGGCTTTATGCTCGGGCGCTCCTTTACGCCTCTGACGCCCTCCCCGCTGCGGATCCCGCGTTGCGCTCGGAACTTGAAGCGACTTGGCAACAGGACCCACACATCCTAAAGCAGAAATTACGGGATTTAGATCCCGTCTATGCCGCTCAGGCGGACCTTCAGAATTCTCGCCGAGTCATTCGAGCCCTCGAGATCATGGAGATTACAGGACGCCCGTATTCGTCTCAACGAACACAAGAATCATCAGCCGCCATACCCTATTTCGATGCAGACTTGCATGAATCCGCCCTTTGGCCGGATATGGAAGTCTTGACCCCTCGGATTATGACTCGGACGCAGGCCATGTTCGAGAACGGCTTGCGACAAGAAGTGGAATCTCTCCGCCCCTTCAAAGATCTCACCGCCATGCAAACGGTGGGATATAGGGAGTTTTATGAGCAGCCAAATGCTCAGGATTCCGACTTAATCCAACTCATCGCCACCCATACCCGTCAATATGCCAAGCGGCAATGCACGTGGATTCAAAAACAACCCGCCGTGCGTCGCCTGCCCTTGGGAGCAACGCCTAAGGATGTACTCCGCCTATGAATTCCCGCAAACCACATCCGCGTTGGGGCTTTCTTACCCCGCTTTACCTCCTCGGAGTGGCCATTCATCGGCATATTTATGAGTGGAAAATTATTGTGCCCTTTTTGCCGAACCAGCCCACCCTTGCCCTGGGGAACTTGCATTCGGGAGGTACAGGAAAGACACCGATTGCCCTTTGGATTTTGGAACAATTGCAGCCCCATCTCCCGGACGTGGCCTATGTCTCTCGAGGTTATGGAAGAAAAACCAAAGAAACCCGACGAGTTGAACTCCACGACGACCCCGACGCCGTCGGGGACGAGCCGCGCCTTGTTCGGAGCGTATTTGGTCATTGTCCCGATGTCCATGTGATTGTCGCCCGAAAACGCCGGGAAGCCTTTCATCTTCTCCCTAAAAATTGCCCGGTCATCCTCGACGATGCTATGCAGCACTGGGATCTCAAAAGCCCTGTCACGTTGTTGATCTGCCCCTATGGAGAATGGTATACGGAAGCTTCTGTGCTTCCCGCTGGCCCGCTTCGCGAATCTCCAGCTGCCGCCGGTCGTGCCTCTGCCATCGTCATCAGCAAGTGTCCCCACCCATTAGACGCTCATGAGCGCTTAGCGATTTCAACCAAATTGGGTCTGCGCAAAGACCAACCGCTGTTCGCTTCCCAGGAGGTCATGGGAGAGCCGCTTGCCCGTTGGAATGCCCCGGAATGGCGCGGGGATGAAACGGCGCTGGTTTTTTCGGGCATCGGAGACCCCCGTCGTTTTGAATCTTTCGCCACGGCACCCGAACGCTTTTCCCAAGGCGGAGTAGCGGCCGTCACCCTCCGTTTTCCCGACCACAGTCCATTGGATGAAGGCCGTTGTGACCAAATTGCCAAGGACGCCTACCAAGGCGGCTGCAATGTTTTGATTACGACGGGAAAGGACTTGGCCCGTTTGCCGCAGAAACCAAAAGCGTGGAGAGATCTGCATGTCTATATTTTGCCTCATGAAGCGGATTTTGGTTCAGACCGAAACCCCTTCCTCCAGTGGCTCCAAAACCAATGGAAGGCCCACGGATACCGCGTACCTTTGCAGTTATGAGCGAGAGCGTATCTGGTGCCTTTGAGGCGGTAATTGGACTGGAAGTGCACGTACAAATGAACACGCGTTCCAAAGCGTATTCTTCTGACGGATACGATTATGGAGCATCCCCCAATACCCAAATCTCACCCATTACGTTAGGGCACCCCGGAACCCTTCCTAAAGCGAACGCTGGAGTGGTGCGCAATGCGGTCCGATTGGGTTTGGCCTGTGGCTGCGATATCCGGGAATTTAATGCCTACGCACGGAAGAACTATTTCTACCCAGACTTGCCCAAGGGCTATCAGATTACCCAGGACGAAACTCCTATTTGCAGCGGTGGAGGGATTTGGATTTCATCCGAAACCATGGCTCCCAAGCGCATTGGGCTCACCCGCATTCACATGGAGGAGGATACCGGCAAGTCCATCCACGATTTGGACCCTTTCCACACCCTGCTGGACCTGAACCGTGCGGGCGTACCGCTCTTGGAAATCGTATCCGAGCCGGACTTCCGCAGCGGTGAAGAGGCCTACCTATATCTGCAAGAAATTCGCAAACTGGTGCGCTACTTGGACATTTCCGATGGCAACATGGAAGAAGGGTCTCTGCGTTGCGACGTGAACATCTCAATCCGCCCCGTGGGCCGCGAAGCCTTTGGAACCAAAATCGAAGTCAAAAACTTGAATTCCTTCCGCAACGTACAGCGGGCGATTGACTTTGAATTTGACCGGCAATGCGCCGTGCTGAATGCGGGCGGCAGCCTCTCGCAAGAAACCCGCACGTTTGACGCCGCCAAAGGTCGTACGACAGCGATGCGCTCGAAAGAGGATGCCAACGATTACCGCTACTTTATTGAGCCCGACTTGGCCCCTGTCCGCGTCACGGAAGCCCTCAAGGCAGAAATTGCCGAGGCCATGCCTCCTCTCCCGCAAGCCCTCGTGAAGCGCTATCAAGAAGAATTGGGATTGAGCCGCTACGACGCACAACTCCTGACCGAGTCCAAAGAAACCGCCCTGTACTACGAGGCGCTCTTGAACACAGGATGTCCCGCTAAGTCAGGCGCAAACTGGCTGATGGGGCCCGTCCAAGGTTGGCTCAATGAGCGCGCCATGGACTGGACTCAGTGGACGCTCCCAGCCCGTGCCCTCGCTGGACTTATCGCCCTGGTCGAAGACCGAACGGTGAGCTTTAGCGCGGCCGCCCAACAACTCTTTCCCTTACTTGTGGCCCAGCCGGATTCCGATCCTCGAGCCCTGGCCGAAGCCCAAGGCCTAATCCAAGAGTCCGACGAATCGGCCCTCCTCGCTCATGTGGATGCCGCTCTCGCAGCCTTCCCAGACAAAGTAGCCGAGTACCAAGCAGGCAAGAAAGGCCTAATGGGTCTCTTCATGGGCGAAGTAATGAAGCGGAGCCGCGGAGCCGCGGACCCTAAAGTCGCGACTAAATTGATTCAACAGCGCCTAGGTTCCTAGGTAGATCCGGCGCGGATGCCTGAATTCCTATGAAAAAACCCTTTCTATGCGCCGCCATGTGGGCCTCTGCGCTCCTTGCTGGCTTGACAGCCTGTTCATCGGACCACGCCCAGCTCGATTTGACCGTGGCCGGGGCGACGGAAGCCATCATTGTTCGGATTGAGGGTGAACGAACCGTGCCCTGGGATACCGTGGCAATCACCCATGGCCAGCTAACCATGGAATTGCCCGTAGACAGCACCTTGCAGACCTTTTATTTCCTCCTTTTTGACACGGGGGGCAGTATGCGCTTGGGCATCCAGCCCGGAGACCGCATTGCCGGGCATGTCGAGGCAAGCAGCCCATTGACAGACTATACGTTGGAAGGCTCGGTCTTGAGTGAACAATTGCAGGCCCTCTACCTCCCTGTATTGCGTTCATCGCGCCTTTTAGATTCCTTGGATCAATACCGGGACGCCCATCTAAGCGACTCCACGGACGTAGCCTTGGCGCGTGAGCAACGACACTTCGAACGCTTGGAAGCCCGCTACCTCGCACACCGGGAGGAAATCCAGGTTGTGATGGCCCAGGACTCCACCAACTTGGCCAATGTCTTTGGGTTCTTTCAGCGAGTAGGCCAAGTACCCCTTTTCCGACCCAACTCGGACCTCCCAATGATGCAGGCCTATGCCGACGCCTTCATTCAGGCCTACCCCACGCACCCCTTGGCGATTATTTTCGCCCAGGAGACGGCCCGCATGGCGGCCGGAGCATCCGAACCCGCCGGTCGGTAGATGACTTCCGTGGGGGCTCCCCGCCAAAGAGAACAAAAAAAAGCCCTGGCCGATGGCCAGGGCTTTTTTACTAAGCGCTTTTGTCGCGGCTTAGCGGACAATCATCATTTCACTGGCCGCCGCACCATTCTGGGTACGTGTGACGACATAGCTCCCCTTGGGCAAGCCAGTGAGGTCAATCGTATAGCTTTCCATGCCCGTTGGTACGCGCTTCAAGTCGACACGGCGAACCACGCGGCCTTCGAGAGTACGGATAGAGATGCATACTTCGCCTTGAGCCTCCACAGGTACTTGGACACGCTCACTAGCCGGATTGGGATAGATACCCAAGGCCAAGCCTTCGTTCGCGCGAGGACGCTCGTCTATACTCACAGGACGACTTGTGGAAGTGCTCACGGAGTGGAACAATCCACGGCCATGCGTGGCAATGAAGAAATCACCTTCCGTCGCACTGCCACCCGGAGCATTGGGATCGTAGTTCTCGTTCGTGCGGTATTGCTCGATTTCGAAGACTGGAATACGGGCCATGCCATCGTTTTCCTCCGTGTAGGTGGGCGCGCCGCTCGTTACGTTGTCCGTGACGAATACGCCCCATTCTGTTCCCACCACCAAGCGGGATGCATTGCCCTTGTCAAAGGACACGGCGTAGGCGGGAACATTGGGCATATTGCCCTGCTTAGGAGAGAACGTGGGAGAAGCCGCCAAGGCATTCGTCGAAACATAGACGAAGTTGGTATTTCCGTAGTTGCCCAGTGAAACGGCCACGCGGTTAGCATCACTAGGATCTACATCGATACCCGTCACCACGCGGTTGGGGAAGGTTCCAATTTGGTCCACGGTCAAAACGTAGGAGCTTACGGAGTCAATTACCGCTTCGCTCTTCGTGCGGGCCTGTTGCAAATTAGAGATGCGGTAGAGACGGCCGTTTGTCGTACCAACAAAGAGATGGTTGCCGTCATTCGAAATCTTCATGTACTGAGGCGTGGTGCCATAGCCCAAATGAGCAATTTGCCACCATTCGGTGCTTCCGAACTCATGCACTTCGCGCGTCATCCAAATGCCGCCGATGGTGGGGAAGGTCGCATCACTCCAAGAGCTCAAACCGGCAAAGAACATAGACTGAACAGGGTCTTGCGCCTTATACGTATCACCCACGTTCATCACGGCCGTAGTCGTGACTTCGATAGGCAATCCTCCTATAGCGGAAGCCAAGCTTAAATCCGATCCCGCAGGCAAGAACACATCACAGGTCATGATCACCTCCGCCAAAGGGGCCGAGGTAAAGGTGACCTCGAAATAGCCCGAGTCCGCCACAAACGTGCCAGAACCGCCTGTACCCGAAATGTTGCCCTGGGCATCTGCCGTCAGCGTCACAGGTCCGGCCGTCACTTGGAACGTACCTGCGAGGTACTCGGCCGCATCTTGTCCGTGGCGCATTTTACCCTTGAAAAATTTCTTAATGCCATCACCATACCCCATGGAGCGCAACGCAGGCAGGAGTTCGAAGGTGACGGTATCTTCAGAATTGGCGTCACTGGCGGTTTCCCACAACTCGAAAGGCATCATCCAGTTGGACAAGGGGAATCCACGTTGTGTAGCCAATTTCATCACCGGTGAAGCAAACGAGCTCCAAGAGGCGCCTTCGTTGTCAGAGCGGTAGAAATTGCCGCTTTGCGTTTCAGCAAACATGACCTTGGGGCGCAGCCAAGAGATATCGGAATGGCCACCATCGCCGCCAAAGACGTCTTTGGCACCGTTGGGAGATACGAGGGTTCCATCGAGGTAAGACGTTCCGTTGTCCTGACAGCCACCGATCAATTTGCGATCTTTTCCAACCCCAAAACCAAAGTATTGGAAGGTCGTGTAGCCCAAATTCCGCTCGGTCCAAGTTTGGCCTCCATCCGTGGATTTGAATACCCCACCGTCATTCGCTGTGTAAGCGATGTTGCCATTATTGGGGTCAAAAATCATTTCGTGGCTATCCGCATGCAGGTAGTAGGGATTACCGCCACCGAAGTTGTTCAGGGTGCTCACTTGGCTCCACCCCTGCGTGTCTTGCCACTGCCATACCGTGATACCGCCCAACCAAATGTGGTTCTTATCCGTGGGCGAAATGGCGAAGAGTAAGTCATAAATGCCTTGGCAGTATTGACCGGATCCCGAACCATTGCACAAAGGATCAAAGTTGTTTCCGCGTTGGCCAATCTTTCCCCAGGTGGTTCCGCCGTCGGTGGAACGGTAGACGGCCGCCAGTTTGCTTCCATTCGTCTGGATAACGTAGACGTAGTTCTCATCCTGTGGGCTGATAGCATAGCGCATACGGCTACCCGTGCGGCGAGGTAAGCTCGTGGCCGTCACCACCGGTGAGGAAATTTCGTTGAACGTATTTCCGTCCGTGGAGTACATCGTTTGGCCAGAGCGGTTCAAGAAAATCTTGCCAGAACCCGAAATCGCGAAATCCGTGATGCCGCCGGTCAACACCGTGGTCCATGTAGCGCCCCCATCGGTCGACTTTTTAAAGCCCGTGTTGGTCGCGGCATAGAGGGTGTTCGCATCCGTGGGGTGTGCAGCAATGTCTGCTACGGCCGCCCAATCCCCAGAACCTGAGACGCTGGCTGGCGTGGTGGAGGACAAATGTGTAAAGGTGTTGCCTCCGTCTGTGGATTTATAGATGCCGCCACCCGCAAAGTTGGGCGTGGTGTTTTGGCCTGTACCGCCGTATCCGAGGAAAATCTCCCCTGTACCGTAGTAGATGTCGCCGTTGGAAGCTTGAGTGATGGACGCGACCGATTGGTTGGATCCGGGGTCGCTCACGACATTCCACGTGGCTCCGCCGTTGGAGGACTTAAACAAGCCGCCCCCGACAGATCCCGCAAACACGAGGGCCGAGTTGTTTTTATCCACGAGCAGAGCGCGAGTACGACCCCCATAGTTGTCCGGACCTTTCGCATCCCACGCCAGAGTCGTGGTCTTGGCTGAAGGCATGTTTTGCAACGCCTGCCATGCTTGGGCCACTTCCGCCGGATCAATTTCGCCGGTCACGCCGTTGGCGCGGAGCATGTGCAAATAGTCCTGCGCGCCAGCAATGGCCATCGCGGCATCCGCGGGACGCGGTTGGTATTTCGGCGTAGTGGGAGCCGCAGGCAAGAAGGCCATGGCGGCTAAAGCTGCAGCACCGATAGAACTGAGGATATAGGTTTTCGTACGTGTTTGCATCGTTCGGATGGTTTTCAATTCGTTAAAAATAAGGCGCAAATCGTTTACAGGATGTGTTTTTCCGCATGATAGGAGGAACGAACCAACGGACCAGACTCCACATGGATGAATCCGAGGGCTTTGGCTTCGTGGCCGAGGGACTCAAAAACCTCAGGTTCGACAAATTCTTGGACGGGCAAATGTTTCGGCGTGGGCTGGAGGTATTGGCCCAAAGTGACCACATCCACATGAGCCTCGCGGAGTTCATGCAGGGCGGCCCGCACTTCCTCCACGGTCTCGCCAAGGCCAAGCATGATCCCTGTTTTCGTGCGGTGGGCTCCGTGGTCCTTGAGGTACTTCAGTACCCCCAAGCTGCGATCATATTGAGCTTGGATCCGGACTTGACGGGTAAGTCGACGCACCGTTTCCATGTTGTGGGAGATCACCTCTGGAGCCGCCTCCAAGACGCGGTTGAGCTGACGCTCATTACCCCGGAAGTCAGGGATGAGAGTTTCCATCGTCGTGCCGGGACTGATCCGGCGAACCGCTTTAATGGTTTCCGCCCAAAGGATGGAGCCTCCATCCGGCAAGTCGTCGCGGTCTACCGAGGTCAGGACCGCGTGCTTCACTTTCATGAGCTTGATGGAACGGCCTACGCGATCAGGCTCATCCCAATCCACGGGCAGGGGACGACCGGTAGCCACATTGCAGAATCCACAGGAACGAGTGCATATGTTGCCCAAAATCATGAACGTGGCCGTGCCCTCGCCCCAACATTCACCCATATTCGGGCAGTGGCCCGATTCACAGATGGTGTGGAGCTTATATTGATCCACCAGCGACCGAACGTGCTTGTAGTTCTCTCCGGTGGGCAACTTCACGCGAAGCCATTTCGGCTTGCGTGTCGGGACTGCAGGGGTGACGTCTGACATGGTGTGTTAGTTAACCCAAATTTGGGGCGATTGTTTGGTCCATCCAAGCGGAAATTGTCGTGCCGCGGACCTCAAAATGGCTCGTGTGGTGCTGGATTTTTCCGTTTAGCCACCAAAGAAGCTGAGGGCTTTCGTGGCGAACCTCCCAGCGGTCAGCCATGGCCAAGGATAGGGAACGATCTTCTACCACATACACCAAAAACAAGGGTGGGGTGTCCGCCGGGGCTTCCCAACGCTGCAAGGAAAGAGCGGCTTGACTACTTACTGGGCAGCGGGTGCTATGCTTTAAAACCAAGAAGCCCCGGTCACCCGAGGCCGCCTCTAAAGCATGCAAATCCGCCGTCCCTTCGAGGACGGTCCAATTCATTTATGCCGTGTGAATCGATGGGGTGGTCGATGTAGAACCGATAAATGCAGGGCATTTCTCCGCGGAGCCACAAGCGGCAACACCAACAACAAAAAGGATCACTAGGGCAAAAGCAAGTACTCGTTTCATTCCAAGGAATTTGTTCAAAAGTACGACTTTCGTGGTATGCTCCTCCCTCCACTTCCCTCTGCATGGAAATTTGCCATCGAATCCGCCATGGGTGCTTCGGGGTGGCATGCCCTCCTGAGCCAGATGGAATCCGCCTACGCCTCCTCGACGGTTTTCCCGCCTGCTGAGCAGGTATGGGCGGCCCTCGAGACATTGCGTCCGGAGGACGTGCGCGTGGTGATCCTCGGTCAAGACCCCTATCACGGGGCGGGCCAAGCCCACGGCTATGCCTTTTCGGTGCCCCCGGGATGCGCCATTCCTCCCTCCTTGCGGAACATTTTTACCGAATACATGCACGATACAGGCTATGCGTTGCCCCGCTCGGGGGATTTGCGTCCCTGGGCGCGTCAGGGTGTTCTGCTCTGGAATACGGCGCTCACGGTGGCGGAAGGTCAGCCGGGCAGCCACAGCCGTTGGGGCTATGGGGAGTTGACCGCCGGCCTGCTATCCCACCTAAGCACCACAGGCGGGCCCAAGGCCTTTTGGCTTTGGGGGAAGCATGCGCAGAAGGCGGGCCGAAGCATCCACGGGGAGGGGCACCTCCTGATCGAAAGCGCCCACCCCTCTCCCTTGGGCGCGTACCGGGGGTTTTGGGGATCCAAGCCATTTGGGCAAACCAATGATTTCTTCCAAGCCCAGGGCCTTCCTCCTGTCAATTGGTGCTTGGACGATGTACCTTTGAAAGTATGAGCAACGTTCTCCTTTTTATTCTCATGGCGGTGGCTGCTGGAGCCTCGGTCTATCTAGTTTGGCTTCAAAAGAAACAACGTGGAGGACCCGACACCACAGCCCTTGATGCGCGTATCAAAGAATTGGAAGACGCGCTTCGCGAGGCCGAATTGGAAGGGGCTCGCTTACAGGAGCGCTTGGATCAGATGGAAGGCCAAAAGGAGCAAATGAGTCAGGATTTTAAGCTCATGGCGCATGAGGCCCTTCAGGCACAGACAGACGCACTTCAGAAACAAATGAAAGAAGCCAATTCGGCGCAATTGTCGGTGATTTTGGCTCCCTTTCGGGAGAAGCTTGATATGTTTGGCCAACGGGTGCAAGAAACCCACGAAAAAGGCCAACGAGAGCGCATTGAACTGAAAACAGAGGTCACCAAGCTGGTCGAACAGAACGAAAAGCTCAAGAACGAAGCCAACCAACTAACCAAAGCCTTGCGGGGTGATGTGAAAATGCAAGGCAATTGGGGTGAAATGGTCCTCGAGCGCCTGTTGGAGCGCACCGGCCTCACGAAAGGCCAGGAGTATTCCGTGCAAGAGAGCATCACGGCGGAGGACGGCAAGCGTTACCAGCCGGACGTCGTGCTCCACCTTCCGGAAAACAAGCACATCATTGTGGACTCCAAAGTTTCCTTGGTCGCCTACGAACGCTTTGTGAATGCAGAAACACCTGAAGAACAGGCCATCGCCTTAAAGGAGCACCTCCAATCCTTCCGGCAACATATTCGAGGACTCAGTGACAAGAACTACCAGAATCTCTACGGCGTTTCCCTCGATTTTGTCATTCTCTTCGTTCCCATCGAAGGCGCGTATTCCGTGGCCTTACAGGCCGAACCCGGACTCTACCAGGAAGCCTTTGACAAGAACATCGCCTTGGTCAGCGCCACCAGCCTGTGGTCAACCCTCCGCACAGTCGGAACGCTGTGGCGTCAAGAGCGCCAGAACGCCAACGTCCAGGAAATCATTCGCCAAGCCTCCGACCTCTACGATAAGTTTGTGGGCTTTTCGGAAGAATTGGTCAAGGTGGGCAACCAAATGGACACCGCGAAACGCACCTATGAGAATAGCATGAAAATGCTCATCGAAGGCAAGGGAAACCTCGTACGACGCAGCGAGAGTCTGCGACTGCTGGGCCTCAAGAATAGCAAGTCCGTCCACCCCAATTTGGTGGACCGCGCCTTGGATGGATCGGCCTCTGAGGAAGAATCGACCGAGACCCCCCAGTAAGATGGAAGGAATGATCTACGGGGTACACCCCGTTTTAGAGGCCCTCGAATCGGGCCAAGAAGTAGACCGCATTTTTGTGACGCGCGGACGCCAAGAATCTGTCAATCCCATTTTGGAGGCCGCCAAAGAGCGTGGCATCCATGTGAAATTTGTGCCGGTTGAAAAGTTGCAGCGCCTCACCAAGAAGAACCACCAAGGGGTCATTGCCTTCCTCAGCGCCGTCAGCTTTGCGGAACTTGACCACGTGGTCGGCGACTGCTACGAGCGCGGTGAAACGCCCCTCATTGTGGTGTTGGACCGCGTCACGGACGTGCGCAACGTCGGCGCCATTGCCCGTAGTGCCGAATGCTGCGGTGCCCACGCCCTAGTCATCCCTGAGCAGCAATCTGCCCCCATGAACGCCGACGCCGTCAAATCCTCGGCCGGCGCCTTGCTCCGATTGCCCATCTGCCGCGTCAAAAACCTATCGCACGCCCTCGCCGATCTGGAAAACAGCGGCCTCTCCATTGTGGGCTGCACCGAAAAAGGCGATTCCCTCCTGGCCGAAGCCGACTTCACGCTCCCACTTGCCCTGGTCCTAGGTTCTGAAGAGGACGGCATCTCCCCTGCCGTGTGGAAGGGCTGCCGAACGCATGCCAAAATCCCTACCGTCGGCGAATTGGGCTCCTTGAACGTATCCGTAGCGGCCGGCATGGCCCTGTACGAGGTGCTGCGGCAGAGGGGGTGAAGAGTTTAGGGGTGCGCTTCGCGCTCCCTTGGTCTGCTAGTTTGTTCGCTTCTTGGCTTGTTCGTTCGCTGGCTAGTTGGCTAAATGCACCCTAGCTCTCTAGCCCTCTAGCTTCCTAGC
>Ga0115566_10000735_pt1 | contig 28167 bp, 10 predicted proteins | sample COGITO_mtgs_1204_3_FD_87173 | JGI IMG/M metagenome (GOLD analysis project Ga0115566, IMG submission 87173) | Pelagic marine microbial communities from North Sea - COGITO_mtgs_120405 | ecosystem: Environmental > Aquatic > Marine > Epipelagic | place: Germany:Helgoland, sampling site Kabeltonne...
AAAGAACAGAAAATTTACTTGCCATATACTAGTGAACAGGTTATGGCACAAGAAAAATCATCTAAAACTATCAACGTAAATCCATTTGCTATTTTCTCATTTAGAGGAAGTTTGCAACTTTTCCCTTCGACTGATGATTGGAAAGAAACCAATCAGGCTCCAGATATTGTAACAGATAAAAGAGATGAATATGAGGTATTTGAACATTTACTTCCTGCCGATGGAGTCATGGGTACGGAATGGGGCGAATGGGAAAATAACTGGACCGGTGTAGTGGAAGGTAGAACTACTGTTACAAAAAACTCATGGGCCCAAAATAAAGCTTTTAAAATCTCGCGGGGATTGACCAACTTTGGCGTGCCTAGAACTTCGACAAGAACAACACAACAAAAAAGAGTGGGCACAAAAACTCGCACAGGACAACAGACAACCGTGGCGCCTTTAGATAAAAGAGAAAGTTACGGGACCAAAACTCTGAAAACTGAAGTGATTCCTTATATTCGTTCAAGAAATGTTTATTTCTCTGCTGAAAAAATGAAACCAAATACCAAATTGTATGCATTTTTTGATGGTGTAGCAGTTTCAGAGTTTTGTGAAAGCACCAGAAAATTCACATTTACGGATACAAATGAGGTTATTGCCGAGTGGTTTAAAAACAATAGAGATGTGATAGTAGACAATAGAGGAAATGTTGGTTTGGTAGGAGATACCAGCGAACATAAAGTCAATGTATATGATGTTGATTGGATCGATTCAACCACTATTACACTACATGTGGGACCGGATAATGTATTTGCACAATTTGGTAGTCGCGATGGTTCATATACTACTGGCGAACAAATGACTGTTAGGTGGCCGGATCCAGATAGTCCAACTGGTCTTTCTGAAAAACGTGTAGGAACATTGCCTGCCGGGGATAATGTAATAGCGGCAAATTCAGATCTCAAAACGGATGAAGCTGGATTTATTTCTGGAATATTTTCATTACCCAATAGTGCAAATATAAGATTTAAAACTGGCGAAAGAATTTTTAGAATGTCAGACCAAGTAAACAATGCATCTGATGCAGGCACAGAAGGGCAAACAACATATGCTGCAACTGGTATTATAGAAACTGTTGCTGATCAAATTGTCTTGACAAGAGTTCCGGAATTTACAGTCACCGATGTTAGTGACGAAGAACCTATTAGTCAACGGCTTCCGCCGATAAATCAAGTTTTTCAGAGTGGTGGCTGGTATGATCCACTTGCACAGACAATTATGGTTGATATGGATGGTGGTATGTTTATTAGTGCTGTAGACCTATTCTTTTCCACTAAAGACGATTTTAAACCCGTTACATGTCAAATTAGACACACTGTAAACGGATATCCTGGCCCTAAGATTTTGGGCGAAAAAGTCTTATATCCAAAAGATGTAAATATTTCTGAATTAGGTACAACACCGACTCAGTTTGTATTCCCTTCTCCAATTTATGTACAAGATCAAACGGAATATTGTATTGTTATCTTAGCAGACACTCAGGGTTATAGATGTCATATTTCTAGGATGGGACAAGAAGCCGTCGATGGTAGTGGAACAATTTCTGCTCAACCACATGCGGGTGTGTTCTTTAAATCTCAAAATGCGTCTACTTGGACAGCTGATCAAATGGAAGATTTGAAATTTAGAGTACATAGAGCAGTATTTGATACATCTGCTCGCGGCGAGGTAATACTAGAAAACACAGAATATGATGATAATAATAACGATCTATGGTCAAAAGAATTTGGTCCACAGAGTATGAAAATAACTGAAAATTCATCAAAAATTACATTTAATATTAATGACACTTCAGGATTTGTTTCGACAGACCGGTGGTCCGGACAAGGATATAACTATGTTACTTTATCAGATTTTCATGGAACATATGATGTATTTCCATCAGAATCTTTTAACGGCGACCACTTAGTTACCGAAACGACTTATAATACATTCACTATTGATATGAGAAATAGTTTTTATAAACAGGGATCGTCTTCTCAAAGTATTGCATATTCTGCAGCTGAATTGCCAACAGTAACTAATACATACACTCCAAAAAGTAATACCGGATTTTTACCTAGATTTAAAAGTAATTTTAAATATGATTTGATGAAACCGACTATTCAAACAATAGAATTGCCAAATACTGATATTACTGCACAATTTAGAGGATTGTCTGGAACATCACAAGATTCCAACAAAGTGCCAGGAATCAAGGATGCAAATTATCAGTATTTTGTACCCAATCAAAATATAGAATTTTCTTCTCCGATGATGATGGCAACAAATAAAAATGAAAAACTTTTCAACAGATCCGGTACTGCATTAGACAAAAAATCTCTGGCAATAAAATTGAATCTGATAAGCGAATTTGATAATATTTCTCCTGTTGTTGATACACAAAGAATGAGTGCAATTCTTATATCAAATAAAACGAACAGTCCTTCAACCGCAACTGTTGGACAGAGAGGATATGTCAATACTGGATTTATTGCAGAAACAGAACCAACTAACGGTTCCATTGCAACTAAATATATAACAAAGGAAGTCACACTAGAACAGTCATCCACATCTCTGAAGACCGTTGCGTCTGTAAATAAACAGTCGCCATGTGATATTGATTTTTACTATAGAATCAAAACTTCAGAAGAACAAGTTTTCGTTGACCGGCCTTGGGTATTAATGGAAAGACCAGATATCTATAGTGTCAACTCTATAAACGAAGATGATTTCAAAGAGTTTGAATTTGATGTGCAAAATTTGCCAGAATTTACTTCTGTTTCGGTAAAAATTGTTATGTCAACTGAAAATTCATCTATTGTACCAAAAGTAAAAGACCTAAGAATAATTGCATTGGCGAGTTAAAGATGAAAAAAGAAAAAATAAAAGTACAAGATCACGAAGATTATGTGAGAGATAGTTCCACAAATGCAATTATTAATACCGATATAAAATCATATAAACAGTATATGACAAAAATTAATGCACAAAAACAAACAAAAGAAGATATCCGAGATTTGCAAAATGAGATGTCAGAAATAAAAGAACTTTTAATAAAGATATTGGAGAAAAAATAAAATGGCCGTAGAATATCCAACACTGGTATCTGTTTTAACTACAGATACATTCGAAGAATGGCGCAAAAAAACCAATTCTATGATCCTCCACACAGAGGCCGGAAGACAAAACATTGGTGATCTGGGACTTCTAAACACCGATAGTAAAGTTTCTATTGTGAATGCAATCAACGAAGTCGATGCCCATGCAGATCAAAACACGCAAAATATTGGCAATTTGTCACTTCTTAATTCAGACATTAGTGCTGTAGATTTAGTTTCTGCTATCAATAATAATTATGATTGGCAAAAAATAAATACTGACTCACAAATAGACAAAGAAGTTATTGATAGAAAAGCAGCAGATTCTGCAATTCAATCTGAATTGGATTTAACCCAAACATCTTTGGGTATACTTTCTAATGGAACATTTAATATTATGGTTGGTAGTAATTATCTTAGTACTGCTAACAATTTGCAGGGTGCGGTGTCCTTATTGGATGCAGCCACCAAGACTAAGGCAGATTTATTAGACACTCTGATAGCCACTATAGGCAGTGACTCTACGGCTAAATTTGATTGGTCTGATAGTACGGTAAACTATTTGACAGTAGAATCGGATGGCAGTGCAAATATCAAAAAGAATATGGTAATTCTCGATCAGAGAATTAAAACTAATACAGACGCCCAACTTGCAAACACAACTGCTGTAGAATTAAATTTAATTAAAATACAAAATATTATTGCATCTTTGGGTGTTGATAGTGTGCAGGGTACTATGGTTCCTGATGCAGAGAATGATTATGCAACTTCTGCAAATATTGTGACTAATGTTAGGTTATTGGATAATGAAATTAGAACATTGGATGACAGACTAGATGGCGAAATTGAAATAAAACTCGACGCATTACGTGCTGATATAGAGAAGAGAACTAAAATAGAAGATGTTGGAACTGTCTCAAATTTAAGTGATGGTTTAAATGGAACTACTATCATAGATGCAATAAATATTGTTTATGGTCTCTTGAAACCCATTGCAGATGATTATAATAATAATGGCGGTTTTGTGAGACGAAATAAGGTTGATGGCGATAGTATGAATAATGGACTAGACATAAACGATGGCGATTTAAAAGTGCAAGGGGCTGCAGGGACTTCAAGGCGGATTACTTGTACCGGAGATATTGTAGCATATATCGGTTCTGTTGCATAAATAAACAAAAAGAGTACAAAACATGTCGATACCAAAATCAGGAAAAATATCATTATCTGAAATTGTTGTAAATTTTAGTCCAGAAAAAAACACTGCATCTCATGCAATAAGTGAATATTATAGGGCTCATCCAAATGGAAATGTAAAAGATTTTGTCAGTAATAGAAATATCCCATTATATAGATCTGCTGGTATTCCTAGAGAAATAAAATGGTCAGATTTTCATGGATCGGGGTTGCAATCTGAATATTATTGGCCAATTCCAGAACTTTGTACAGACTCATTTCATCTTTATGGAAAGGGTGTTGAGAACTGGGATGGAGTAAAAGATTCGACTAATGAATATGTAGGCCGCGATGATACTGAAGCTTCAATGACAATACCAGTTTTTAATGAACAAGCAACAATATCTATCCCTCCATTGAAATTTGATATTGGAAGCGAGCTGGGCGAAGATTTGAGATATGAAAGAATTTTAGAAAATACTTCTACTGTTGCAAAAAATTTGGGATTGCCTACAACTAGTTTTACTTCTGGTCACTGGCAAATGATAGTACCTAAAAAATTCAAAAGACTCAAGATTATGATAGTTTCTGGTGGTGGTTCTGGTAGTGTCCAGAAAACTATTGTGTCTGGCGATCAATTGAAAAATAAAAAAACAAAAGGTATTGTAGAAAATGGTTATGATGGTGGAAATTCTACCGTTTGGTTAGAAACTGCATCTATAAATCTGTCCGGCGGCGCCGGCGGGGGAGATGTTTCTAAAGATGGTGGGGTTATCAAGTCTGGTAATGAATATGATCAGACATTATCAACAACAGAAAATCCTATTGTAACTGGTGGTTTTGCAACTTCATATGAAAACAAATCAGCTGATACGCCGACAGAATATATAATATCTGATACAATGGTTCCTGATAATGGTAGTATTTCTTTTGGACGAAATAATTTTCCCATCAACATTTTGCACAAAATTGGACGTCCTAAAGAACTTCGTGGACATGCTACGAATCGCGAAAGCGGCCTTGGTGAAGATTCTCTGTTCGGCACTGGCGGCACGCCAGGAATTGAATATACATATGCTGGAGAACGACAAATAGATATAACACAAGTGCCGGATAGCTCATTTGGTGTTGGTGGTGCTGCAGGGCAACATGGGGGTCGTGGATCGGATGAAACTGGTTATACAGGAACCCAAGCAGGACAGAGTGGGGTGACAGGATATTTTGGGGATTTTGAAGTAAATGGGGGCGATATTGTAAATATCAATGTTGGCGCTGGAGGAAAAAGTTCTATTAATTATTATCAAGATTTTGATCCCGAAACTGCTTCTGATGATTATGATGGCATGTCCAATACTCGAATTTCTGAATCTGGTTATGGTGGAAATGGAGTTGTGCAAATAATTGGGTCTTATGGACATTCTCATTCCAAATTGAGTCATCCTGGCTGGATACTGGAAGATGAATTCGGTAATATTTTATCATCTTCTTATGCACGAAGTTATTCCGTTCGCGGAGAGACAACATTTCAAGGAGCAATGACTTCTGCCAGAACTATTGACGTAATGGGATCGAATGATGTAAACAATCCAAAAATGTACCGATTAAGATTTAGTGCAAGAATTGGAAAAAATGGCGATGTACCTATGAAAACAACCTTCTGTCACATAGGAAAAAAATCAGTAAAAGTAAAAGCATTGACGAAAAAAATATTTTTGAATAGTCCTATTTTAGAAAAATTATATGAAAATCCAGATACATCTTTGGATGTAGAACAGGTGACCGGCGTTTATATGCCCAGAGAGAAGACCGACTACGAAGAAGTAGATAATTGGTTCATTCCAACATGTCCTGTTAAGTTTGAATTGACACATAGAGGATCGTATAATAACACAGCGACATTTACAAAAGTGCCATCTACTGCTGTATCACAATCGCGCGGCGGCGGGCCAGATACTTTTACTTTAAGCAAAAGTAAAAGTGTAATAGAATTCACAATGGCATCAAGAGAAAGATATGTATTAAAACCACAAAATTTGGATGGTACAGGTCGGTCCGCTTCATCTTCTAACAGACTTGCATCTTTTGTAAGAAGTAGAAATCAAATGCAACTCGATGAAAGTGGTGGAATGAACTCTTTTGCAAGTGCTGATATGGCAATTACATATACTGGTATGGGTGGGTTTTACTTGAGCTCAAATACTTTTTCCCCAGTTCGAATTGATAAAACCAACTCAGCATCTTCAGGTGTACAAACTCATCATCTTGCACATCGAATTAATAATCTGAACGGCAATGGTATGGCATTGATCGAATATAATAGTAATTGGACAATCGGCGGTGGAACCTCTGGTGCGCCCAAAGCTTTAAATTCTAGTAATTTTCCAGATTTATTTGGATATAAGACAGTATCTTGGGAAACTTCCGAAGATGGTATAGATAGTAAACAAGTCTATTGGATTAAAGATGGATGGGAATCTCTTGCTAGAAGTATTTTTTCCGACTCCGGCGGAGCTACAAATACTACTCATTTTAGTTGTGGTTATAGAGGTAATGCACAGAATGGTACTGGAACAACTGTAGCACATACGTGGGTGAAACCAAAAGATAAGTGGTGGGATATTAACCTCAAGCCATCACACTGTTGTACTGCGGCTGAGAATCGTGGTATAATGACTTTCACAGAAGTTAAAAAACTTCGGGCCTGGCACAGAAAACAACCTATAATCTGGCAAGAAGGATATGATATCTGGGGCAAAGTAATCGCTGATACTCTTATTTCAAAATCTGATTGGTCGTCCAGAAGAGTTGTAGATTATTATAAACATAAAATATATGGAAAAAGATCATTTGGTTCTACTCTTGCAGATATAGTGATATATCCTATATCTATGATTGTTGGTACATATGTGTGTGTATCTAAGGGATTATCAAAACTATTTAGACGGACAAAACCGTTATAAATAGGTATGAACTAAAATATTAGGAATTGATGCAAATGGCTCAACGGCAAATAACAAATCTCGCTACATTCTCAAATTATGGAATGAGTAGACTCAGAACTGGATTTACTAAAATTGATGGAACCGCTTCTATCGACTCTAATGAAGTCGTGTCGGGTGGAATGATGATGGCCTTAGCGTTAGATATGAAAAATACTTGGGGTATGTTTAACGGATCTCCAGATGTCGGAAATGAATTAATAGATTCATCTAATGTACCCATAACAAAACAATTCTTTGAAGAAATATCACTCAACAGAATAGGAGATTTTTCGGGAACATATTCTGGGTCTGCTAACTATAGTCAGTCAACACCCTCTGCGCCCTCTCAACATGTTATGTTATTTCAATCCACAAATGATATTTTGCCCAATAATGGTACAGTTTCTAGGGGATTGGATCAAAATTATAGGATACGTTTTGAGTTAGATTTGAGACCGAGACTTTATTTTAATCATGGGACCGGATTGGGTGACAGAGAATTTGCTCAAGAATTATATCAATTAAATATGAGAATGGATTCTTTAGGACTTTATCATTATTCTGCTGGCAACCAAATAAACGAACAAGCGTTCAAACCAAATTCTTACTATCCCGACACAGTATACAGACCTGATAATTTTATTCTCCCAGCATCTGGTTTTAGTGGGAGTTCTGGTTGGGAGGATCAAATTGGTATTCCAAATCCTATGTATGGATGGTTTAAGGTTAATGTGGGTTGTTCAAATCAATTATTGGCATCTGGTGATATTTCTAGTCCACAAACAGAAACCAATGGATTAATAACACTGGAAAATGGTTCTACAGTAGATACATCTATTTTGAGGATGCCAGGAGAGTGTGTAGATTTGACATTTGAAGATGTCACTGTTCTTTCAGACCCTTCCAACACAGGTCCATATTATGTACAAGGGACTATAACAGAAGACAATCCACAACCAAAGTATTATTTTCCTGTGTTTTTAGATCAATACGCAGCAAATCAATACGATGGAGCGATTGCTAACACTGCGTCTACCACCCCGATTTCTGCTGTCTCTAATACGAGTCCTGTGATTGTGACCACCTCTGCGGCACATGGATATACTGACGGCCAACCAGTACATTTTAGTTCTATCTCTCCGACGATAAACCCATTAAACGGAAACACATATTATATAAAACTTATTGTTGGCAGTCTAACTCAATTTAGAGTATACATGAACTCAAATTGTACAATTCCATTAGATGGCACTCTTTGGAGTACTGCTCAACAATACACTGGTGGCGGGACAGTATCTTCTGGTGTTGGAACATCTGTTGCAAAAACTGTTACAGAATTTCCATTGCTGACGTTGTATGTACCTACTACTTCGCATGGGTCTGCTACATGGGGTTCTGATACGGCTCCAAGTTCTGTAACGGGATTTAAAAAATATATAAACAACCGATCTCTTCGATTTAGAAATAAGAAAAAGGGTTCTGGTTGGTTTAAAAGATTTCCTAAAACAGAACCAGTTTTACAAGGGTCATATCCATTTTCATATAGACTTACTATGACAGAAAGAGGAATATTTTTATATATTCACGATGATGCTGCATCCGATCAGGCAGATGATTACGCATGGCTTGCAGTTCAAAGAACTGTAAATAATGAGACCGGTGTAACAAGAACAGATGAAGGTTCAAAGTTTCCATTACATACGATGTATTCATGTTCGAGAGATTCTGTATATTCTAGGGATGCTGGTGTTTATTTTTCTCAGGCCGCGGCCAATTTGCAAAATGCAGAAAATACGGTAGATACAGTTTATGACGAATCAGGCAACACATACAATCTATCAAACTTAGATAATAGCAAAACATTTTATATTCTCAGTCCATATGATAGAGAAGATTATCTTGCAGATGAATATACTGCAAAAAATATTTGGAGATTTGTTGCAAGAGAATTTGATATTTTAAAACCCACAGATGTTCATAAATTTGCCACACGACATCAAGTTGACAGCAACGCAGTCATTAATCCACTTGAACAATTATCTATAACAGACGAAAACAGATTCGTTATAACATTTCCGACCGGATTAACGACTCAAAGATTTATGTATCCAAAAGAAGAAATGGATTTGATTTGTTTTTCATCTGCTGAAGTAGTTGCGGAGTCAAGTAATATTCCAATGACAACTTATAAGTATGATGGTACAAGCATAGATAAACGCAGATATCAGGGTATGCGTTCCACGGCAGCTTTTGGTAACGGTATGCGAATTATGGCTTTAGTAAACGGACAGAATATTCATAATAGTGATGTAGTATTGGATATCAACGATCCAATTGGAATAGAAGTATAATTAAAAAGAGAAACAACAAAATATTTTTTATAAATAATAAGAAAATTAGATAGGAGACCTTAATGTCTATTGCAAGCGGATTTAGTATTCAGAGAAATGACGTTATACAAGTGCCACATAGGCAACAATACGAAAGTCACGATGCAATTTCGGGAGATAGAATCTATCTTTTGAGATCATTGCCAGATTATGAAGACAAGAATTGGGATTGGGATATTCGAATGGGTGAAGTTAGAACTCATCTAGAACGAGGGCCAGCTGCTTTAGCGGTGAATGGGAATAATACCACCTCGACTGGCGTTGGCCCAACCGGAGTTTACCCAACAGAAAAAGTGGCATGGAACGCAAATGCATATACAGAAGGGTCTCTTGCAGCAGGCCTAGGAACTGTTATGTACGATTCTCAATATGGAGAATTTGGAGCTATTGTATTCCATGAATCAGCTCAACCAATGCCGGGCGAAATAGTTGAGATTTCATATACAGAACATACAAGTAAATTTACTGGTTCTGGTGGTTTATTATATCAACTTGCACACGATATGTGTATTCACCCTTTCGATTCACCAGAAATATTTCAAGCCCACTTTGGAAATTTCACAGAATTCGTGGATGATAATGCCGCCGAGCCTGGCAACCAGCGCGGCACCGTGGGCCAGGAATATGTATCTAACATTCCTTCTGCTGGTCTCGCAGGATCAAATAATTTCGCTGCATTGGGCCCAGCTGGTGCTGTCTTGACAGGTACAGCTGCAGAGGATCTAAAAGTTTTTAAAAACAACCTCTCTATAAAATACAAAGATTTATTGGATGATGATATTAAAGAGGCAACACAAAGAACTGTTCAGAATTTGTGGAAGGTCGTAAGAGAACACAAAGAAACTGCAACTATTAATATGAGCGCCAACACAACCGCCAGCGCGCAAACCAACGCGCAGCTTTTTGATAATGATACAGTGCCCACAATAGCTGAAACATATAGCTTGGCCAAATTACAAGCTGCTTCGACCGCGGCAGAGATTACAGCGCAAACTATTCCACTTATGACAGACTTCCCATTAATTGAGAGCGATCTTGGTAGTGGCGAATTTAGAGTTTCTATTGACGGAAAACTGATTAATAGAGATGATTGGATAGTTACCAGCGATGTTTCATCAAGAAGATCGACTTTTAAATTAAAAAGAACTAGTGGTATGCCTTGGATTAGAAATCTTGGAGCTGTCGAAGTCTCTATTGCATATGTCTGGGGCAAATCTATCGATGTTCCTTATGGAGCATTAGTTGGTAGACAAGGACTAGGTCCAGATCAAGTCACAACGACTTTGCCAGTTAATGAGGTATCTTTCCCACATGATGATCAGGCCTACGATAGTGGTATCGGCGATGCAGCCACACAAAAGTATTGGATATTTAGTAGGGCGTTTAGGTCGCCCACCAAAGTGTCACCACTTGATCCAAAAAATGCATTTTTTGGATGGCATACGGCTAGCGCAGCTGCTGATGCAACTATAGTAACAGCTCAAGAAGCAGCAACTGGTCCATTATCATTGTCTGCGATCGCAGTCGCCGAGTCCTTTTCGGGAAGACACAAGAATACTGCTAAAATTAATGATTCTGATGTTATGTATCTGGAAATGAAATCTTCTGATGAATATTCAAGACCATTTCAATTGATATATCCGCAACCGCTTACTTCGGGGTTGACGACTTCCGATAGTGATATAAAATCCAAATTAAGAGAAATTACAGATAGATTTGTAGTCGAATCAGAAAGAGGTGTCGATCTCCTGTCTGATAGTAATTTGAGTTTTGTTAATAGTAACAGCCCTGTAAGTAATAGAAAACCACAGAAATGGCGTATAAGATTTGTTTGGGATGAGACATCACTATCTCTAAAAGTCAATGTTGGTACAGATTTGCAAATTTTAGATGATTGTACTGTATCAACAATGCAAAATCGAGATGGAATAAAATCTCCAATATTCAGAGAGCCGGGCGAACTGTGCGATGTATATCAAACTCCTGCTATTGGCCGTGGTACTAGTGTGTCAATTTCACGAGCGAAGTCTCAATTTTTTAGAAAATCACAAATCGAAAAAGAAATGGCTCGCAGTTATCCCATGTCTTTTAAAATGACTTGTACTGATCACGGCATGGGATTGTTCTTGTTTGATCAAGCCTCTGTTGACCAAGACGACGATTATGCATGGTTTGTAATTCAAAGACATGTAAATCAATCAACTGGACAACCGGAATTTGCAGATAAATCACCAGTACATTGTGTATATTCGCCATCAAAAAGACCGACAGATGTGAGTACACTGACTCCATATTATTCATCTTCTGACATAAACGATATGAGCAAACCACCAACCATTTATAGTTCTCTTGCTGGTGTATATAAAACTGAAGCACCGACAGTATATATCAGTAAAGATGCTGCGTTTTTTAATGGTAGGGTAAATGCAATTGATTTTAATGGATATGGATATGCATCTGGTACTGCTCAAGGATCGGTTGCTGCAACCACTTTAGAAATTTCTGATGTAAAGGTAGATTTATTTAGAGGATTGTCGGGAAATATGTCTGCAATCAATACTGATTTGTGGTATGAAAAAACATATTCTTTCTTTGTTAAAATTGATGACGCCACAAATCCACCAAAAATTCAAAAAGGACATTTTTTGGCATGTAGAAACAAGGCTGGAGTTGTTGACGACACAAATCCTATTATATGGGGGGGTAGAATAAAAGAATGGTTCCCATCCACCGGAAAAATTACAATTTCATCGGTAAATAATATTACTGGCGATGAAATTCGAGGTGATCTTCTCACCAATGTTAGTGATAACGCAGATGGTACTCTATTGAAATTAATTGACGCTGATACTGCGACAGATGGTACTACTACTATAAACCTTGAAATTGGTATGTCAAATTCTGGTGATGTTACAGATGGTACTTTCCAACCATTTGCTGGAACTACCGAGGCGCTCACAAGAACGGCTGAATACAAAGAAACAACTTTAAAGTTAAAAACTATGCCATATGTGAATATCTCTGGACCATCCAGCGAGATTACAGATTTGGCTATTACAGGATTTAATTCTTTGCCTAGAAGAAGAGACACATCTATAGCATTGAATGCGTCACCATCGCCAGGTGCTGTTGAACAAGTTGAAAAACAAGTTACAGGGGGTGTTGTTACTGCTGAGGCATTGATTCGTGGTATCACAACTACTGGTGATAATCTCATAGATGCGACACCGGCCGCCGCAAATTGGGCAATCGGAAATGACACATCTTCACAACTCTCCCAAAATATAATTTGGCCAACCCAAATTATTGAAAGAATGTCAACATTTAAAAATGCTTCTCAAGATGGTACTGGTGTACCTAGTTCTGTAGAAAATATCAATTTGACTAATTATGCAGAAGGTGATTCTGCTTTGATGGACATTTTATATACAGCACAACCAGAAAATGTCGATAAAGTATTTGAATCTATGGTTGTAACCTTAGATGAAGTTGAAGTTCTAAGAGATTCAAAAGCATATATCCTAACTTACGATGAATGGGTAAGAAGAGGAGATCCGACTACTGTTCCTAGATTTATGGAATCTTTAGAGGCTGCTGGTGTGACCAATCTTGGACCAAATTTTAAACTTCCTAATATAGATGCGAGTACTGTGCCAAATTTCAATGCGTTACAGCCAGGAATGGATCCAAACGCTACAAGTAACAATATTATTTCGTATACTACACAGAATTTTACTACTGGAAAAAGATTCTTTTCAGAATGGAATACTACAACAACAGGTATATATTCGCATGTGGATGACTCTGGAAACATCATCGATCCGACCGGCACTGGCTTAGGGTTTGCGAGTGGTAGCTCAAATACACCCCAGAGCGATGCTGATCTCAATTGGGTACAGGGTGTGGATTATCCACATTGGGTTATTGATTCTAGTAAATTGGTTGCTTCTGCCAACGATTCAAAATTGAGTTCTAAATTGCCGGGCGATGTAATATGGACAAATACAACTAGTAGAAACGAATATATGTATGATTTTTGGAATAAATCTCTTTATTTTAAGAATTCTCCAAGATCAGGATCGTCATTCTCAATTTCTATGATAAACTACCAAACATCAAATCCAAGTCAAGGAACATATATTATTTCTACTCCCGAAGATAGAAATTTCCCCGAAACAAATATGAATGATGTTAAGTCTATTAATAGATTTATTGTAAGAGAAAAAGATGTGTTGAAACCGTGGGATTACCATGTTTCTGCAACAATGCATGAAGTAGATTCGCATGCTATTATAAATCCGCAAGAACAACTTTCGATTACTCAAGGAAGAAATTTCGTATTTTCTTTCCCAACACAATTGACAAGTCAGAGATTTTACTATCCAGAAAGTGAACTGGATCTGATTTGTGTTTCTTCTGCTGATTTTTCAACTCAAGCTGGATATGTAGAAATTGATAAATACAATGACTCTGATGGCAAGATAACACCAGCTGGCAGTGGTTATACAGATCCAGTTCAAGTAGCTATCAACGCCGTATCGGACACCAACGAAATCAATGAAGATTTACATAAGATAACCACTACAAACGCTGGCGCTTATGGTGGGCATGTGGCGCCGGATGGATCTTACCAGATTTGGAGAAAAAATAAAAGAAGGTATGAGGGTATGCCTTCAACATTGCCAAATGGAAATGGTATGAGAATATTCTTACAAGTTACCGGATCTAGTATTTCATATAGTGATGTAGAAAATGGCGCCGCACCTGTAGCCTAAGGTTTATTAGTCGGAAAAATACTATGTATAAATATAAGTAAAACATTTAAGGAGATCAATAAATGCCAACATCAACCTCACTGAAAACTCCATTTCTGTCGGGGGGATATTCCATTCAAAGGAATGAGATGATATCAATCCCCCAAACAAGACAACGGCAGAGATTTCAGTTCATGAACGAATTTAATCAAACTTTCGCTAAGTTTGATCGAGCGGCACAAGGACTTGGCAGAGGAGCACAAGAACAACTTGATAGAGTTCCGGCATACGAAATAAGATCAGAAAAAAGAGAAGTTCAAAATGGTGTCATTAGTTCTGTCAAAAAACCTCTAACTTATAAATTTGCAACTGGTTCTAACAAAGCTACTTTAGGAACTGTTGTTTTAACTGATTCTACATCTCCATTGGGCGAAGGAGTAATTCAACAGTTTGCTATTTCCAATGGTGGTCAAGGATATACGCCTGGAGCTGATTATGGAGTATGTGTCAGAGGCGGACAAACAGGCACCACAACCCCTCGACCAGCTAACATTACTTGTAAGGCTGATGGTAACGGTTCTATAACATCATTTACAATACATGATGGTGGACAGAATTACACTCTCGCTGGGGATACTGGTAATGGTTATCCAGCATTGACAATGGAAATTGATGAAACTCCATTGTTAGGACAGTTCGTTGTAACAAGACTTAATGGAGAAACCGAAGATACGGGTGTGGGAGCAATAACAAGTGTAGATATTACATCAACAACATTGACAGGACATAGGCCGGGCGTCTGGTTTGTTTCTCATAATGGAAGCGACAAAGTAATTACTACCAACGCTGGTTCCTCTGGTGTTGTAGCTAATTTAATGATACAAGTTTTTGTAAATCAATTAGGAAAAATTAACAAAGTTACTTTCTGTTCTTATGGCGAAGGCTTTGCGGTTGGTGATACACTCACAATCCCACAATCCCAGCTGGGCGGAATTCAAGACGATTCTGTGGGCGTAAATGATTTAGTATTAACTGTCTCCACAGTCGCAGATCAAACTCAAGTTGATTTAGATCATGGTACTGCAATTTGGAGAAGTGAATCTTTTGAAGCCGGTGTTGATGTTGTTATGGAATATACAATTGACACCAATATCGACACAAAGACTGAAGATGGATTTTTAAGAACACTTGCTAAGGACCTCTGTTTACATCCATATGCAAATTACTACAGTTCTGCATGGAGCACTGTTGCTCAAAGAAAAGCTACTTTGAAACTTACCGGCGCAGCCCGTACGGCGCTGGCCATTGGCACTGCCGATGTTACAGCAACACTGTTTGATAGAGAAACTGACGTGGCATTATCTGCTGCTGATGGGTTCCAAGATGAAGATGTAGGGAAGAGAATTATAGAACCCTACGGAAGTGGTACTATGGTTATTACGGCCGTCAGCGCGGACGGTTCCGCAACTTGTACTATGGTAAGAGGGACCACTTATAATGAAGAGGATATAAATGATTGGGATTATTCTGGCAACAATCCGACAGAATATCTTATGGATCATTGGAGACTTTGTATAAACCAACATGCTGATCCAAACGGCACATATCCCGATACCAATCTTGGCGGATTCGAATCACAACCCTATAATTTAATTTATCCTAGAATAGATGAATTTGCATCAAATCATATTCTCATTAGAGATAATGGACAACAAAATCATAGAGATGTTATGAGTTGTATTCGTCGGATAGGCGATTTGTTTGTTGTAGAATCGGAAAAGGCAACAGATCTTCTTTCATCTTTAGCCGATGTGAGCTCAGCTTCAGTTTCTATACCAAGAACGATAAACTTAACACAACCTGTCAGAGATCAGAGAAAACCTCAAAAATGGCGTATGAGATTTTATTATGATTCAAGAGATGAATATTTATATGTTAATGTTGGAACTTCCTTACAAATTATGGATAATGGCGATCTGACAAGTGGACAAGGTCGGGATGGTATAAAAAATGCCGTGTTTAGACAGCCAGGAGAACTGAGTGAAATTTATTATAATTTCAGTAATGATGATAATAAAGCAAAATCCGGTTTCTTTAGGAGACAGGGGAAAACTGATGACGGAATAGATTCGAATTATCCAATGGCATATAGACTTACTTGTACTGACCACGGTATAGGATTTTTCATGTTCGATCAAGCCTCAGTCGACCAAGACGACGATTATGCATGGTTTGTAATTCAAAGACATGTAAATAATGTCTCTGGAAAAATTGAAGGCGAAGATGGAAAATCCCCAGTTCATTGTTTATATTCACCATCAAAAAGACCTGAAGAAACTAGTGATTTTAATATGGGATTCTTTGCTGAAGTGGTTAATAAGTTAGACCCTGAGACCGGTACGACTACCGTAACATCAAAAACTCTTGGTGATTTAGAAATTTTTGATGTAAATGGTAGAAAACTTACGCCCGGACTTCCACTAAATCAAAGTATTTTGACTTCTGGTTTTCCAGTTATGTCTAGAACAACACCATATGGACAAGGAACAAGCTATGTAACTCCTCCATCAACAGGGGGATTGCGACTTACAGATGCTTCTAATATGGGCACAGATTTGACCTCTGGATATTCAAACGTCAATGATTTTATCGAATTTCCACCTGTCACCTCAACCAATTATACCGGATTAGAAAAATCTAACTTAGATGATTCAGCAGTGATTGATGAAGTAGTTGTAGATGGCACCGTAACCGAACCAGCTATATATGCTTTTCCGATGGGATATGGTAGAAATTTTGGTAGTAATTTCGTAACTGTTGGCGATTATTATGTTGATATGAAAAATTCCACCAGATATACTGACGCATCATCGGGCAATTCAATACCAAGTGCCTTTTTCAGAGCTGCTGGCGGAGTGACAGTGCCGGCCGTGGGTGGTGGAGATCCAACGCCAGGCCGAGACGACATGGGATTGGCGAATTATGTTAATGCCAGAAATCAAATGCAAGGCCCATCGAGATTGGGACTCAAATTACATAGAGTTCGTCATAGAACTGCATCCGGATTTGATACAATATTGGATGTAAGTGATATTCAATTTATAAACAGATCGGAACAACCACCAAGGGTTGACAAAGATAATAAACCACTAGAATTGCCTGTTTCATCTGCCGTTGCGATATTTACACCAAAATCTTCTGCTGCTCTGAATCTTTTAAAGACTCGTAGTATCAAAATTATGTATTATGATTATGTTACTTTTACTTATGATGGAACAACTTCCACTATAATCACACCAACAATCACAAGCACTTTCGCGGAGACAGGCGCTGGTAGTGAAACCGATCCAACGGCACAGAACAGAGCTAATTACGATACAGCGACATATGACTTTTCGTCTACCATCGCCGCGATTACCGAGCTCGGTGCGGAAAATACCAGCACGCCATCAGACGGAACTGAAACAAATGGTCCAATTTCTATATTGAAAACAGAAATAGTACCTGTGCCAGGCCTGGCAAACAATATTGGCGGAAGCACTCAAAAATATTATGCACATAAATCTCTATCAGATACGGATAATACTACTGAAGATACATCTGGAACTGGATCTTTTTCAACTAGAATTGGCAATATAAATGCCGGCGGCAGTGAACAAGTTTTACCTAGAGTTGGCGATGTTGTTACTCTGAATGAATGGGTCACTGAGGGTTCTGCTGCCCAAACCCTGAGTGTTACCGGCGCTGCTGCTTTGGATGCGGACAGTGAAAGACCTGCGGCTAGAATTACTAATATATTAAGTTCATTTCCTGAAGGTGACAGACTTATATATGAATATGCATGGGAAGGTGCGGGACATAACAGTGAATATACAAACTTTTATGGACGAAGTGGTGTTGGTTCAAATCCTTTATTCGAAACAAATAGACTAAAAGTTTTTGTTGATGGATTAGAAGCCGATGCTGCGATTCAAGGTATAAATTATGATATAAACTCTGATGGAGAAATAGAATTTGGCGAGACGAGTTCATCATTGGAATATTTTGGCGTTGAAAAACCAATTTATGCTTATAACACAGCAAATGATAAATTGAAATTTGCATTGCCAGTCGAGGATAATAAGATCGTAAAACTTTCTTACGAAAATTATTCAGATGTAGAAGAACGAGATACCGGAAAATCTACATACCTAATTAAAGTACCTGAAGATAGAGATATTCCAAATATCTGGAACGATATTCACAAAGTTTCAAAGGGCATTTATCGTTTTGTTGTTAGAGAAAATGATGTACTAAAACCTTGGGATTATCATGTTTCTGCTGTATTGCCACAAATTGACAGTCCAGCATGTATTAATCCTGTTGAGCAACTATCAATTACTCAAGATAAAACAGTGATATTCAACTTCCCGACACCATTAGCGTCACAAAGATTTATCTATAGTGATGCAGAAGCAGATATAATTTGTATTGCTGGTGCGGATAGTTCTACTCAAGGTGGTATTATTAAAACTTCAGATACTAAGTTTGATTTGGATTCTGCACAAACTAGTGGATATATGAACGCGCGAGAATCAGACGGCACATATCCCGACACAGATGGAATTCAATACGGTTTTGATGACGATGACATAGCGGCAAATGAGGGCCCAGCCAAGGTCGCAAAATCTTCTAATGGTGATTTTTTAGACTTCAGAAGAGAATATTCATGGCATAATCCATTCCAAGGCTCAGTCAATACCACCGCGAGCGATCCCAATCTAGGATATCGTAGTGGTCGAGTTGCGGCCACGCCATCGACAGCATTTGATACTCCTGATAATTGTACTCATAGAACTTATTTGGGAATGCAATCTACCAAACCTTATGGTAATGGTATGAGGTTATTTATTTTGACTCGCGGCGGACCTATTAGACCTCAATATACAGATTATACTCCTAGAGATCAAGTAGACAGTGGTAAGAATGTTTTCACCTAATACTTTCACCGCTTAAAATTATTCAAATAATCTAAAAATTTAAAATAAATAGAGGGGGAACTTGTTTCCCCCTTTTTTGCAGAGTATACATGACAACATTATCTAACATATTTTTATTTAATGACGTAATAATCGTCAGAGTAGGCGTTGAAAGTCCTTCGAATTTTTCTCGCTCGCCTACAACTGACCCAGCCAATCGTGATTATACAATTACGATAGATGGAGAAACTTGGAAATATATACATCCTTTTGGTTGGAATATTCCGGTTAATACTGTTATAGATGAAGGAAAATTACGATACACTTGGTCGACTATAGGGTTTAGAGAGAATGGATATCTGACCGATGAATGGAAAATTTGCGTATTTTCAAATCTAATAATGGTAAATGGTTTATCTGGACCAGTTACGATTTCATTTGATAGTGGCGAAATTTATAAAAATGGATCTTCTGTCGGCAATACTACTACTGTCGAAAACGGCGACACTATCAAATTAGAAGTTTCAAATTACATTGCTAACATTTCTCAACCATCCACATTCTTAATAAATGTAGATGGTGTCGATATACCTTGGACAGTTTCATTGACAGATCCATTGTTGAATATCATAGAAAACGAAGTCAGAAAATCTTCATCAAATGATGACTTGAAAATATCTCATCATAATATTCCAGTTAAGGCCGCAGATTTAAAACTTGTATATGATAATGCTCCGGTTGTGGCTAATGCATTTGAAAAACTGATAAGCGATATTGCAGAAAAATCAACCAGTATAGAGTTTTCTTTGCAGGAGTTGCAAGAGGTAATATCAGATCAGGTCATAGGTATAATTTCTGAAAAAACTAGAACGACTGTCTCTGAATTAAATATTCTTTCTCCTTCTGAAATAATTAGTCTTAGAGAAATAAAAATAGACAATATCTATGACACAGAGACTTTAATATTGGAGTTGGATATTCCGCTCGAGAGATCTGACACTTCCGATATTTCTGTTATTTCTGCTAATGAAATTGCATCAGTATCAGAAATTGATGTTACTGAAATAACAGAAATATCAACCACAGAAGATATAGAATCTACATCATCCGAAGATTTATTACTTACGAAAGAAAAAGAGTTTGATAGTCCTGAAGAGGTTGTAAATACATCTGCGTTAGAAAGTGCTGTTGACGAAGATTTAGCAGAAACTACAGAGACACCAACAGAAACAATAGTAGATTCTGTAGAAACTGCGGCGGCCGAAACCACATCGGTAGTCGATTTGTCAGATGGGTTGGATGTAGAAAACGCTGTTGATGAAGATTCTCCGGACGGACTCAGTGTAGAAAGTGCTGTTGACGAAGATTTAGCAGAAACTACAACAACAGAAAACGTTGTTGATGAAGATTCTCCGGACGGACTCAGTGTAGAAAGTGCTGTTGACGAAGATTTAGCAGAAACTACAACAACAGAAAACGCTGTTGATGAAGATTTAGCAGAAACTAAAACAACAGAAACCGCGGCAGTAGATGATTTGGCGGAAACTTCTACCACTGAAACTGCAGCTCTGGATGATTTAGCAGAAACCACAGACACACCGACTGAAACAATAGATGATTTATCTACCACAACAGATTTGGAAAGCGCGTCAGTAGATGATGATTTGGAGTTGTCGGCTGTTGATAATGTAGTAGATGTAGAACTAACAACAGATTCGGATATAGAAAACGAAACCGATAATGATATTGTAGATGAAAATGAGTTTGAAAACGCATCTATAGAAGATGTTATCACAGAAAACGAAATAGAAAGTGTTATCGAAAGCGAAACATCTGAAACTGGCGATTTGGCTACTATTGCTGAGACAGATTTATCTAGTGAAGAAACGAGAGAATCTATCTCAGATAGTGAAACTCTTGAAGAAAAAATACTTGAAAAAATACAAGAGTTGACCACCGAAGTATTTTCGGATGTTTCTGTAATTACAGAAGAGATAATCGAAGATTTATTAGAAAGTGTATTAGATCAATTATCAGAAACTACAGATGAAAGTGATATCTCTACTTTATCAATAACAGAGCTGATCACCCAATTACAAACAGTCTTTGATAATTCGCCCGAATTCTTAACTACAACCGACACAGTACAGGAAGTTGTCAAAGAATCAACATCAACATTGGATCTGGATTTAGTCAGCGAAGATTTTGTAAATACATTTATAGAAACTCTTTCTGAGAATATTCGCGAAGAAATAGAAATCGCAGAAAGAGAAGAAGATAATCAATTAGAAATTGTAACATCATTAGATGCTGAAGTTTTAGAGGAATCTGAAACGGTTTTAGAAGATACGAAAATAGATGATACGATAAATCCTACTGATAACACCGAAATTACTTTAGACGATGTGTCGGGAAGCGAGGGCGATGAGGAAAATTCTGAAGATCAAGTTACAGAAGTTAGTGATAATTTTGAAACTGGTCAAGATCAAATCACAGAAGCTAGTGATAATTTTGAAACTGGTCAAGATCAAATCACAGATTCCCCCGCCAATGGGGAAAGTGTTCAAGAAGAAGGTATAACAAACGAATCAAATATAGAAATTTCATTAGATGAGCCTATCAAAATAGAATCTCCCACAGATGATACACCAGATAGTCCACAAAAATTTGAAACATCTATAGATGATACACCAGATAGTCCACAACAATTTGAAACATCTATAGACGAGACTCCAGACACGCCGCAAGAATTTGAAACTGCGACTGATGATACGCCTGATAGTCCACAACAATTTGAAACATCAACAGACGAAACACCGGATAGTCCAGATCAATTCGAATCATCTACAGACGCGACACCAGATGCACCTCAAGAATTTGAAACAGCTATAGACGAGACTCCAGACACGCCGCAAGAATTTGAAACTGCGACTGATGATACGCCTGATAGTCCACAACAATTTGAAACGGCGACTGATGATACACCAGACACGCCGCAAGAATTTGAAACTGCGACTGATGATACACCAGACACGCCGCAAGAATTTGAAACTGCGACTGATGATACACCAGATGCACCTCAACAATTTGAAACTGCAACCGATGATACACCAGATACGCCGCAAGAATTTGAAACGGCGACGGATGACACACCAGACACGCCGCAAGAATTTGAAACTGCAACTGATGATACGCCTGATAGTCCACAACAATTTGAAACATCAACAGACGAAACACCGGATAGTCCAGAACAATCTGAAGCTTCAGTGGATGAAGTGCCAGACGAATCAACAATTTTAGTTTCAGATGACAATCAAACTTTGGACAATTCTTCGCCGACAGTTACTACCGGAGAAAGATTTCCAGAATTTTCTCCAGAAACTATTGTCGGTGCGGATAATTTTTCCCAACAAAGGGGGGTCGTTCATATGCGTACGGCCGAATCGAAACTTTATTACTTGAATCCACATATAACTATTGCAGGCAGAACCGGACCATTTATCGACAGAAATGGTCTTAATAGGGATTACGGATAATATGGCAGTTTCATTTCAAGGCCGAGTGGGTCCGATAGTTCAAACAGTTACCAGAACAATAGATAATATAATATTCGATTCTAATGACAGTATCGAGGTATCATATGTAAATTATTTTTTTTCATCTACAGAAAAATCATCATCAGAAGTCATTGTAGAATATACAGATGGATTGCCCCTTCACACTGGGCCAAAATCAAATAGTGAATTTGTTGCCGAATATCACCACGAAAAATATGTTGATGAACAAAAATCATCAGTAATTGTAGAATCATTTAATTATATGACAGGAACATTTTCTTCATATGAAGATAGATCTGCTTCTAAAAAATCATTCGATTTTAACAGAAATATAGTGTTATCGAATCAATCATTGTTGTATACGATAACTGGAAATGATTATAAAGTTGGATTACAAACCGTAGGTGATTGGGAAATTCGACCATTTCTACAGACAGCATCCACAAAACATCTTATCAACAATCCATTTTTAGATGATCCAGAATCTAAAGCTCCGCCATGGGATGGTCAAGTTTTATTAGAATCTGGAACCAGTTTTGGACACCGTCCAATATTTTTTCAAGGAATTGCATACAACTTTCCAGAACCGACTGAGTTTATTTCTAAAACATCAAAGTTAATTGACGAAAATTCTAATTTCTCAAGACATTTAGAATCGTTTAATTTATTAAATCAAAACTTTGCAAGATCAATGCACATATCCAATCCTACTACTCATGATGTAATAGAAATGAAAAGCGGATTGTATGTTATGCAGCCGGAAATGTTTAACAAATCAAACACTATATATAGATCTCTGGGATATGGACCACCAGCAGATAAGGCTGTTTCCATAAGTTTAACAGTCAGCAATCCAAGAGATACTTTTTCAAAAAATAATCAATTTTCAAAATTATTAGATAATTATAGTTCAAAAGATGATGAATTTGTTGAAATTGTCAAAAACACTACTTTGAATGATGTTACTTGGGTAGATAAAATAAAGGTTTTAAATTTTGAATTTTCCAAAACGGCATATTTTGAACGCACAAATCCTCTAGAGGTTCCTGTAAAAGTTTTCTATACTCCGGTATTAGATAAACCATTTATTCACAAGGTTTTCTTTGTGAATTTTGATACTGGGAAACCAAAGTTTAAACCTTTTTTACAATCACCAGATAAGACATTTCTCATAGAACAAAATTATATGCACAGCACCGTTTCGATTGGAAAAGGCCCAAAAAACAAGTTCAAACATTTAATGATAGAGGAATTGTATAGGCCAGGATTCAGATCTTATGAACAGGTCTATGAATTTATTATGGAAAAATTCGAGGTTGTTTCATCTACCCAATTTGATTATAATAAATTTGGACACACATTTTATGAAGTGATACAGACAAAAAGACCGAGTTTATCTGGCGGATCTAATGCGTTTGGTCACGATCTTTTACCTATTGAAGTTGGGCCAACTTCTATCAAAAATAAAATATTTAACTTGGAAGAGCATGTAGAAAATAGTCTACAGGCTGCTGGAAGATCGGGTACTCATAGAGATGGAGAGTACAGAGAAATTCAAAATATAGATTTATACGAATTTCAATATCTGGATTATGATGTAAAATCAAAAGGTCCATATTCTGAAGATTGGAGATTAGATAAAGAAAAATCTACTTTTAATTTTATCTATACAATAGATGAGGATCCGAGTAATGGTAGATTACCCGAATGTCTGTCTTTTGATGATGGCCGATTAACAGGAACGGTACATGAAACAGATAAATTTTTAAGAAAATATTCATGGGAAGATTGGATGAAAATACAAGGTGAAACGGATTCAGATGGTAATTTTATATCTCTATCCGACAGTTTAGATTTTTCATATGAAGATTTTGAATTGATTACACCGAGAAAGTGGGAAGTCAACCTCACCGGCAGAAGTATAACCAAAGGAACGATAGATTTAGTATATAATGGCGTAGAATTAAAAAGAGGTGATATAATAACACAGACTATAGCGGGACAAAGTAGCGAATTTGAAATTGTGGAAAAGGTTTCAGAATTTGACAAAGAAACCGATAGAGCTACTGGCGGATTAATCACTGAAACTATTCACAGATATGAATTTGAAAATCTTAGGGGTGAGATAGAAATCACAACATTGACAGATTTATTTGTAGAAACATTTGTCGACGGAAAGTCAGAATTACAAAAAGAAGTAAATAATTTACAAGAAGAATTGCAATTTTCTGTCAATTTTAAAGCTTCAGTTCTACAAAAACAAATAGAAGAATTAAGTGCAACTATTATAGAAAATGATTTGGTAAATCCTACTGGATATGCTTATATAGAAAAGACTCCATCTGGAAAACAGGTAAACTATCAATATGTGTTGAATGAAGAAGGAGATAGTTTTGTTGTAGATGATCTTGAGATGTTGACAGGTGGTGTTGTAACAAAATTTATAAAATTAATATTTACAATACGCAACAACTGGTCATTTGATAGAGATTTGAGATTGTTCACAGATAGCTCTATTATTGATTCTGAATTCCCCAACAGGACTGATTGGGTAGAAGATCAAAGATCTAAGGGTAGGGGATTATTTGATCCACAATTAAATAATAACGAAATTGACAAAATGTTGATAGGATATATGAAAGAGTATAAAGATTCTATTATAAGTATAGAAAGATATTTAGAGGAAAGAGATATTATTATAGAGAGTAGAATTTATATCGATCCTGATCAAAAAATAAAATATAAAAATTTCTTGGATCGATTTATCTATATTGACAGAAAGAGCAACATGTGGCAAAAAAATGATTATTTGATAATGTCTATTACTAGTGAAGATTTCTTTTTAGAATTTCCTATAAACGATGGTAGAGATAGAGGACAAAGTTTGGATACAATTTCAGAGACAGAAAACGGAAAACAAGTATTTAAAATAAATTGCGATTTTAATGTTGACGAACAGACTTTCTATAATAATGTAGACGATGTAAGAGAATTGAGGGGGTATCCAGTTTATGCCAGCTGTAACTAGATTAGGAGATCGATGTACTGGTCATGGTTGTCACCCGCCTCGACCGAATAGATCAGCAAGTACAGATGTATTTGTAAATAGTAAGGGAGCACATAGAAAAGGCGATGGATGGCATGTTCATGTATGTCCACCAAAAATATATGCGCCGCACGGTTCAATTCTCGCGGCCGGTTCATCGACAGTTTTTGCAAATGGAAAACCAATCGGAAGAATAAACGATCCAGTGGCGTGTGGTTCTTATGTTCGAGATGGAAGTGGAAATGTTTTTGCTGGAGATAGTTCTCCACCTGTGCCACCTTTATCGGATGTTCCGGTAGATATCTCGCAAGAACATGAAGATTATATGAAAGAAGGAATAATTACCGCGCCAAAGAATAGTGAAACTTTTGAATATGGTGATGGTGGAATATCTAATGGCGATGGTGGATACTTATCAAATAATACAAGTCCTGTAAATAATGTTACTGGACCACAAGATGCTCCAATAGAAGATAATAGTGTTCCATTTGAAAGAGTTGATGATCCAACATTGAATTTCTTACCACACACAGATTCTAGAATTGAACCAGCACTGAAAAATATTCTTATTGAAGTTGCTAAAGAATGGGGCCGGACACTTGATATAACCAGCGCCTATCGCAGTCCAGAGTATAACAAAAAGGTTGGTGGGGCTAAAGGAAGTATGCATCAACAGGGTAAGGCTACCGACATTATAATGTCTAGTTATAGCAAAACCGATAGGGCAAGATTTATTGATATATGCGTTCAAAAAGGAATAAAGGGTATTGGATTGTATAATACTTTCACTCACATTGATATTGGAGGCAAACGGGCATGGGGATCAAATGGCAGTAGAACAAGTATTCCAAGATTCCCTTGGGCGATATCTACTTTGAAAAAACATGGTTATGCTACTGGTTGATATTTGTTATAAATAATACATAGGAGATTTTTAAATGGCAGGCGCATTTCCACTCAAGGCTATTGTACAAACTACCGGAGATGTTGTACTTGGAGAGTTTTTAGAATCTGATTTCGTTGGCATTTTAGACGGCGGAACTGGTGCAGGCGGTAATGGTGGACTCCCTGATACTGCCACCGATTCGGAAAAATTATTAGCAATAAAAGGTCAAGTAAGATCAAATTTTGATTTGATAAAATTTGATACATATAATACATTGGCAGAACTACAATCTGAGGTTGCTGATAGTGGTCGTTTAGCTTTGCTTAATTCTAATTTATATTATTCAACTGGTTCTAGTTGGATAGCTCTTGCAGAAGCATTGACGGTCGATACTAATATTACGGGAAATATAGAATTTGCTGGTAGTATAATTTCGACATATGATCCAACTACAAACACTACAACTGCAAGTTTAGATCTTACACCATTGCAATCCGAACTTGATACGACACAATCAGCAGCAGGACTAAATGCGGATGGGACTTATACTGCCGATGGCACCACTAATTATTTGACAACCTCTACATCTTTGAAAGATTCTGATGGACTTCTGGATTCTGCTATATTCTCAGAAAGAACCAGAGCTATTGGCGTAGAAACAACAATTATTACAGATCAAAACACCATAGAAAATAACTTGCAAAATTTTGAATATTCCGGTCATACAAGCGCTCAAGTGTCTGCAGCGGGTAAAGTTAGTATTGCTTATGATATAAATACTGGCAAATTCGTACCTGATGATAATTTTGGAACTGGTGGGTTTATAAAATTTACAAAAACTAATGGTACAAGGGATGATATTCCATTGACAACTACATTTACAGGTAACGAAATGACCAGTGGTGAAGTAGATTTTTTCATGGCAAATGGCACACAGGATAATATCGATCTCATTATTAACGGTGTGTAATTTTTTTTTATAAATAATAAAAACAAACATGCACAGAATTAAAATTATAGGAGCACATAAATGTCTATTTCAATAAACAGAAATGAAATTGTCCATATGGATGATTATTACAGAGATAGGAAAAGAGAGACCTTCAAACCACTAATCCAACAGATGTCCGAAGATATGTTGGATAATGGATTTAAAGATGTAGGTCCACAAATTACTAAGATTAGTATCAATGATGATAATTTAACACAATTTATCGATGAATTTATTTGTTTTTATTACGATTCGAGTGTTGGTCAAGTTGGAAAAGGTGCCAGCGGTATAAATGTTTTTGGCAAG
>Ga0115566_10000759_pt1 | contig 27841 bp, 27 predicted proteins | sample COGITO_mtgs_1204_3_FD_87173 | JGI IMG/M metagenome (GOLD analysis project Ga0115566, IMG submission 87173) | Pelagic marine microbial communities from North Sea - COGITO_mtgs_120405 | ecosystem: Environmental > Aquatic > Marine > Epipelagic | place: Germany:Helgoland, sampling site Kabeltonne...
CCCTGCCTTGCCGTAGGTTGGACTTCCCAGTCCGACTCTCTGGAAAGTGTACGGCTACTCATGAGGGACCGTTGTGCGGACTCGGCAACGCCTGTATCCAGTCCCATAATCTGGCCCTGATCGGCTCGCCGGTACACAGGGCGTCCGTAATCCCTGAGTCACTCTGGCGGTCGCCAATCGTGGTCAGTAGCGCTCCGTATCGATGCCATTGGCAATCATTACATGTTGCGGGGGAGCGATCAAGTCAGGCGCCACCACGTTTCAGGCCGCCTGCGTCAGCGTCCAAACGGTGTCATAGGTATCACGATGGTAGAGTTGCGAAGTCCGCAACGCCGATAGCCCATAGCTGTTCCAACGCTGCGCAAGCACCAGGTGCGAGCCCGGGAGGTGCGGTCGCAGATACTCTCCCAGCTTGTACTGATCATAACAGATGACCAGCGCCGGCTGGTTTTAACAGAGCCACTCGTGGCAAAGATGCGCCTAGGCCATGTGATCGGGACAGGAAATGCCTTGGGTCAGCCAGCGCCGGGCCGGCAGCAGCATCCGCGCCAGAGCGGTGGTCACCGGCAGTCCGTCCGCTGAAAGCGGCACCACCTGCGAGTGTTCGCTGCTCTCGCAGAACTAGAGAATCGCCTACGAGAACTGAGGTGTGTCGCGTACCAAGTCTCCCACCATGCGGTTGAACGAACCCGGGCTGTCGGGGGGATGAAAGTACAGGTGGGCTATTTGCGGCCAGTCTGTTGCAGGCGTGACCGCAGATCAGCGGGAGGCGATGATCTCGTCTACGGCGTCAGCCAGCGTGGCAAACTCCGGCCCTTTCCCTCGGGCAGCTCCGTCACGGTGCCCATAGCCGGTGGCGACCAGGTACGACGTGCCACCGATTCCGCTGCCAAAATCGAGATCTGATAGCTTGTCGCCAATCATGAAGCGCGGCACATCCGGCAGGGCATAGCGCTTCTGAAGATAGCGATACATCCCGATTCCGGGCTTCCGAGAATCGCAGGAAATTGCGAACTCCGCAACCGTCCCTTCCGGATGAAATGGGCTGTTAATCGCACAATCAATGGCGTCGCCACAGGCTTCCAAGACGGTCCGCGTCACGGCCTCAAGGTCGGCCATGCCGAACTTGCCCTTGGCCAGGCCAGCCTGATTAGAGATGATGGCAATAAAGGCACCGGCCGCTTTCGCGCGCCGAAGTGCAGGGACTGCATCTGGTGTGAACTTCACCTGGGCTGGGTCGGACAGATAGTGTTTCTCCTCAATAAGAGCGCCATCACGATCCACGCAGAGCACGAATCGAGCATCCGCGGCCTTGCCCTCGCGGACCGCGAAGAAGAATGGATCAAGCCGATGCATGCTCAAAACGCTTCGGACAACTTGGCAGGGACATGCAGGTCACAGCGCTGCATGAAGCCCAGGCACCAGGTGACCAAGGCCTGCCATTGGTCATCGCTGTAGCGCGGCCACTCCGTCTCGTCCGAGGCCCCGGCCTCGATCACTTGCTCGGCCTGTGACTGATGGGCTTCTGAAAACTCGGGCAGCAGGCCAGATTCGGCCAAGTAGGAGAAGCAGAAGCCCAGCGCGATCGCACGGCGATTCGCCCCAGTGGGATTTACCACCATCCGTGAGAAACCAGCCAGCAGATTGGAAAAGGTCTCGGGAACCGGCAATTCCGGATGCGCATTTCGCAACAGAAATCCACTCTGCCATGTGGCCAACAGAAAGGACGGAATGTGACGCGTGAGCGGCTGGAAATCTCGAATCAACTCGCTCTCTTCCAACGTACAAAGGTCACTCTTTCCCCGGCGAAAGCGCACGTGCAAATGACGTAGACGATCGGGGATAGCGGCGCCTTTGCCAGAGACTTTACGGGCTGAGCGCATGATCAACTGGAGCCGCCCATTCTGGGCGGAAAGCGCACTGATGATGAGGCTGCTTTCGCCATAGGGCGAGTGCCGGATTACAAGAATTTCATCCTCCGACACTGTGGGCACAACAGCTTAGTTGAGCCCCAAAAAGCCCTGTACGATTGGCGCAAACTTGACGGTGAGCGGCGCAAAAATCACGCAGACCATGCTCATCAGCTTGATCAGAATGTTCAGCGCCGGACCGGACGTATCCTTGAACGGGTCGCCAACGGTGTCACCGACCACACATGCTTTATGAGCCTCGGATCCCTTGCCGCCGTGGTTTCCTTTTTCGATAAACTTCTTGGCATTATCCCAGGCACCGCCCGCATTGTTCAGCATGCAAGCAACCGCAAAACCGGTGGCCAGGCCACCAGCCAGCAAGCCCATGATCCCGGCTACGCCAAGGACAAGCCCAGCCACCACAGGCACCACAATCGCGATGATGGACGGAAGCACCATTTCCTTCTGCGCAGCAATGGTTGAGATCGCCACGCAACGCTGGTAGTCCGGTGTCGCGGTCTCTTCCATGATTCCGGGAATCTCACGAAACTGGCGGCGAACTTCCTCTACCATCGCGCCAGCAGCGCGACCGACCGCCTTCATGGTCAGCGCGCAAAACAGCATGCACATCAAGCCGCCCAAGAACATGCCACATAGCATCATCGGATTGATGATGCTGAGGTTGTACATCTCGGAGCAGGCCTGCAGCACGGTGTTGCCTTGGGCAATCAGCGCGTCATAGGTCGCTTGCTGCTCGACCAACTGGAGCTTTTTGATCCAGAATGGCAGGCCCATCAGATAGGCAGCGATAAGAGTGAGTGCGGTCAAGGCGGCCGAACCGATCGCGAAGCCTTTGCCCATTGCCGCGGTGGTGTTCCCCAGCATATCGAGCGCATCGGTACGTTCGCGTACTTCCGGAGGCAGATGGCACATCTCGGCATTTCCACCGGCGTTGTCTGCAATCGGTCCGTAGGCATCCGTAGCCAGAGTGATGCCCAGCGTTGCCAGCATCCCAACCGCAGCAAAGCCGATGCCGTACAGGCCCTGGATGGCGGATACATCGAATCCCCCTGAGACGCCAAAGGCAGCAAGGATCGCGACAATGACGGTGAGGATCGGGATGGTTGTGGATTCCATGCCGACGGCCAGCCCTGAAATAATCACGGTCGCGGGTCCCGTCTTGCCTTGCTCGGCAATTCCCTGCGTCGGCGCGTAGTGGTCTGACGTGTAGTAGCCAGTGGCCATGCCGATGATCACACCGGCGATCAGTCCGACGGCCACTGCAGTCGTCACGAACCACGGAACCCAGCCCATCCAAGAAAGGACTACGAGAGACACGATAATCAGGGCTGTAGCGCCCCGCGTCCCGCGTTCCAGAGCGTGCAGCAGCACATTCATGCTACTGTCATCGCCACAGCGCACCAGCCAGATCCCGCAGAGTGAGAAGATGATGCCGATGCCTGCGACAACCATTGGCGCGATCACTGCGGAGTAGCCCGTGAAGGCTGCAGTGGCCGGAAGTGCGGCGCCAAGAGCAGCCGTGGCGAGAATCGAGCCGCAGTACGACTCATAAAGATCCGCGCCCATGCCAGCGACATCGCCGACGTTGTCACCCACGTTGTCCGCGATTGTCGCAGGATTTCGCGGGTCATCCTCTGGAATTCCGGCTTCGACCTTACCAACCAAGTCCGCCCCGACATCTGCGGCCTTGGTGAAAATTCCACCACCGACACGAGCAAACAGCGCAATGGTAGAGGCTCCGATTGCAAAGCCCAGCATGGTATTGGTAATCTCCTGCAACCTGAGTTGCGGATCCATCCCAGCGCTGACTGGATAAACGAATTGGTCCAGAACAACGAACCAGCCGCAGATGTTGAGCAGGCCAAAGCCCACCACCACCAACCCCATCACAGCACCAGAACGAAACGCCACCTGCAAGCCTGCATTCAGACTATGGCGAGCGCCTTCGGCCGTGCGGTTCGAAGCCAAGGTCGCGGTATTCATGCCCAAGTATCCGCAGAAAGCGGAGAAGATTCCACCCATCAGAAAAGACACCGGCATCCAGGTACTTTGCAGGCCCATCATGGACATCACGGTAAAGATGATGGTCATCACCACGAGGACTATAGCCACGATCTTGTACTGGCTCGACAAATATGCCTGAGCACCCGCGCGAACATGGCCCGCGATCTCCTTCATGCGATCGGTCCCGCCATCTGCCGCAACCATCTTTTTGAAGAAAACGTAAGAGAAAATGAGTGCAAGAACTGCTCCAAACGGAGCGATTAAGAACAGATCCTTAATTCGGTCACTGCTACCGACACCGCTTTCGTCACCAGCAAAGGCACCAAATGTGCTGAGCATAAAAAAGAGAGAGATGAATTGTCCTGAGATAGGCTTCATGACTTGGGTCTCATTGGGGTTGGGTTGTAGGTTTCGTGCTACGCACAGAATATATCGATTAAACCGCTTTTATCGCGCTAGAGATAACAATTCTGCTGCTTTTTTGAGCGCCTCGGGCAATTTACTCGAATCTCGGCCACCAGCTTGGGCATTTTCGGCACCGCCGCCGCCGCCGCCCCCAGCGACTTTCGCGACTTCTCGCGCGATCTTTCCGGCGTTCAGCCCCTGCTCCACCCAGTCCTTGCTGACCGAGACCACAAACGAGCAGGCATCGCCATCGGCCGCACCGAGGACGATGACCCCGCTGGTGAGCTTCTGCACCAGGCCTTCGAGCAGATCGCGCGGTGACGCCCCCTGAGCACTTACATCGACCGCCAACAACGGAACCCCGTTGATCGTCTCTGTCTGGTCGAGAAAGGAGCCGGTGAGAGCTGCGGCGATCTGCCGCTGCGCCGTCTTCAACTCCTTCTCCAGGCGCTTCTGATTGTCGAGCAGGCTCTGAATGCGTGTTTCCAGCGTCTTGACGGGGGTTGCAAGCTGGGCACTGATGCCATCCAGACTCGCGAACGCGCGTTGAATCTCGGCGATGGCTCCAGCCCCTGAGACGGCTTCAACACGGCGGGTCCCGGCAGCGATCGCCGCTTCACTGCGCAATACGAATGGGCCGAGGTCGCCGGTGGTCTGCGTATGCGTGCCACCACACAACTCCATCGAATAGCCGTTCAACGCGCCATCCTGGCCGCCAATCTGCACAACCCGCACCAGATCCTGGTACTTGTCTCCGAAGAACTGATTAATCTCTGGGTGCTTTGCGATCTCGTCGCGCTCTCGCTCGAACCAGAACACAGCTTCGTTCTCGAGAATGCGCTCATTGACCAAGCGCTCGATATCACGCAGCTCTTCCGTGGTCAGCCCGCGATGAAAGTTGAAGTCGAACCGCAAGTAGGCATCGCCCACGAACGATCCACGCTGTGAGGAATCCTTTCCGATCACCTCGCGCAGCGCCCAATGCAACAGATGGGTCGCGGTGTGGTGCCTCTGGATTGCCATGCGACGCAACGGTTCCACCTGCGCAGTCACGGTATCACCGATCTGCAGGCCGCTGCCTGGTTTGACCAGATGCAGGATCGATTCGCCCTGCTTTGTCGTCGCGCCAACCTTAAGTGCGGACTCCGCAACCAACTGGCCTTTGTCACCTACCTGGCCACCCATTTCAGGATAGAACGGAGTGTGATCCAAGACGATGCTATCGTGCTTATCGCCCGCAATGACCGCGCGAACTGTGGCGGTGTCATCCAGCAAGTCGTAGCCATTGAAGGTGGACTCCGGCAGCTCCTCGCCGTCGGCAACTTCCACGATTGCCAGGCCGCGTGCGTCCTTGCCGCGCTTCTTCTGCGCCGCCATGGCTGCGTCGAAACCAGCGCGGTCCACAGCCAAGCCCAGCTCTTCAGCCATCAGTTCGGTCAGGTCATAAGGAAAGCCATAGGTGTCATACAACTCGAAGGCATCTGCACCGGGGATCTCGGTCTGGGACTTGCCCTGGATACGATCGCAGACTTTCTGAAACAACGCCAGACCACGATTGAGCGTCCGCCCGAAACTCTCCTCTTCGGAGGTCAACAGCGCCTTCACCCGGTCCTGATTCTGCACCATCTCGGGAAAGGTAGCGCCCAAGTCGCCGACGACCACATCGACCAGCTCGCTAAGGAACGGCTTGTCGATCCCAAGGGTGCGGGCATAACGAGCCGCCCGTCGCACGATGCGCCGCAGCACATAGCCACGGCCATCTCGATGCGGGTAGATCCCATCGGCAACCGCCGCCGTCAGACAGCGCGCGTGATCGGCAATCACCCGAAATGCCACGTCACGTTGCTGCTGCTCGGACATGGTATCGGTGGGCAAGGTGGCCGCGTAGCTCAGCCCGGTCAGCTCGGTGAGCTTGCTGAACAGGTTCTGAAACAGGTCCGTATCGTAATTCGAAACGGTCTTGGAAAAGTCGGTAAACCCCTCGGTCCGTTGCATCGCAGCAGCCACGCGTTCCAGCCCCATGCCGGTATCCACGTGAGTGCTGGGCAGGGCTTCAAAGCGCCCGTCTACTGTCGCATTGTTCTGGATGAACACCAGATTCCAGATCTCAATACAACGGTGGTCATCGGCATTCACCAGCTTGCCGTTAGTATCCCCGTTCGGCGTCAGGTCGATATGCACTTCGGAGCACGGGCCGCACGGGCCCGTGTCGCCCATCATCCAGAAATTGTCTGTCTTGCCAAAGCCAAGTACGTGCACCGCTGGATCGAGGCCATTGGCCTCGCAAATCTCAGTCCAAAACGCCCGTGCCTCGTGATCCGCTGTCCCGGGATCGCCATCACCGGGTTCATAGACGCTAAAATACAGCCGTTCCTTCGGCATCCCCCAGCGCTCAACCAGCAGTTCCCAAGCCCAGGCGATCGCCTCCTTCTTGAAGTAGTCGCCGAACGACCAGTTGCCCAGCATCTCGAAAAAGGTGTGATGATACGTGTCCTTGCCGACGTCGTCCAAGTCATTATGCTTACCCCCGGCTCGGATACACTTCTGCGTATTTGTAGCGCGCCCTGGTGAAAATGGCGGTGCCTCGCGGCCTAGGAAAAAGGGGACAAACTGATTCATGCCAGCATTGGTAAAACTAGGCAACGTCGGGTCGTCCGGCTCTAGCGATGACGACGGCACAAAGGTATGCTCTTTTTCAATAAAGAAATCAATAAACGATTGACGTATTTCAGTACCGGTCATGGGTATCGTTCCTGTCACAGCGAATAAATTCGTGAAACGAAATACTATGGCGGAATGCGCGTTCAAACCAACCTGAGAGCGAGCTTGGCAGATTCCCGCAGAATCAGTTTGCACCACGCATGATCTCATTCAGATTCTGGGTTCGGCTTTTCTCGAATCCTCCGGACCCGCTATGAACGAACGCATCGCCGCCCTGCGCAGCCAGATCCTGAAAGCCAAGCAAGCCTACTATTACGGCGACAACGCGCTCATGACCGACGCGGCCTACGATGCACTCGAAGAAGAGCTCGCTGCCCTTAGTCCCAATGACGACGTGCTCGCCATCGTCGGTGCACCCTGTCCGCCAGACAGCCTGCTGGCCAAGGCCGAGCATCGCATCCACATGGGCAGCCAGAGTAAAGTCAACAGCGTTGCGGAGTTCGCAACTTGGTTTGAGAAGAGCGTCCCGGCAGAGGGCGAGATCCTCGCCGCGCTCAAAGCCGACGGCGCAAGTGCGGCCGCATACTACCGAGACGGCCGCCTCGAGCAGGCCATTTCTCGAGGCGACGGCGTCATTGGCGAGGATATCACCGCCAACGCCGTGAAGTTCAAGGGCCTCCCAGCCTACGTGTCCTGTCCCGTTCACGGGCCGTTTACCGGGGCCGCGCGGTTTGAGGTGGTCCTGACCGTTGCAGATTGGCAACGCATCGAGCCTACCATGTCCAAAAACCCGCGCAACCTCGGCTCCGGCATAATGGGCCGCAAGGATGGCAGTCAGTCCGAGTTTCTCACCGCCTTCGTCTTTGACCTCAGCGAAGAGCGCGACGGAGCCGACTTCGACTTCGGCACTGAATTTGCGAAGATTGACCGAATTGCCGCCCTCGGTTTCGACGTGATGCCGCATCGACGCTGCGACACGCTGGATCAAGCCTCGGCCTACTTCACAGAGATCGACACCTCCCGCAGCACCCTGCCCTTCTGGATCGACGGCGTGGTCATGAAGATCAACGATCTCGCCCACCAAACGGCCTTGGGCATGGTCAACCAGCGCCCGAAAGGGCAGATCGCCTGGAAGTTTGAATCGGTCGGTGCCGAGACGGTGCTGCGCTCCTTCAGCATCAGCGGTGGACACACCGGTGCGCTGGTCCCTAACGCACAATTCGAGCCAGTCGAGATTGGCGGCACCACAGTTTCGAACGCGCTGTTGGCCAACTGGGAAGAAATCGCCAGGTTGGACGTAGCCGTTGGTGACACTGTCTACGTGATTAAGGCCAACGACATCATCCCCAAAATCATCGAGGTCCGTGACCGCCCGCTGTTGCGGGAGCCCATTCCAGAGCCCACCAGCTGCCCGTTTTGCGAAACGCCCACCCACCGGCGCGTCAACACGAAAGGCGATGAGGGCGCGGTCACTATCTGCCCAAGTCCAGACTGCCCAGTCAAAGCCACGGGCAAGATCAAGCGTTGGGTCAAGAGCCTGGATATTCTGGGCATCGGCGGGAGCGTACTGGAGTCGCTTGTTGATCAACTGGGCGTCGAAAACGCTGCCGGTCTGTACACGCTGCGCGACCGCCGCGACACGCTCGCGGCCATGCAGATCAATACCGAGAGGGGTATTCGGCTCGGCGAAAGCCGCGCCGACAGCATCATCGAAGCCATCGAAGCAAAGCGCGACTTGACCCTCGTGGACTTTCTAGGCTCGCTCGGGCTCGAGAAGCTGGGCAAGGTCCGCGCCGCCAAGATGATCGCCGGGGCTGCGCCGCACCTGCATACGTTGAGTGCCTGGCGCGAAGGCTTGCTGCGCAATCCGTTGGTTGCGGAGTCCGCAGGTGCGCCCAAACTGGGCGATGTCATTCAGGACGCGATCGACGGGGCAGCCGAGTTGATCGATGGCCTGCTGGCCAACGGCGTGACCGTTGCGGATATCGCAGAAGACGCTGAAGTTTCAGAGTCCGCGGCCACCGCCAATGGCACGGTCTGCATCACGGGCAAGCTGCCTAGCGGCAAGAAGAAGAATGACTACAAAGAGCTGCTGCAAGCCGCAGGCTTTGAGCTAGTGGACAAGGTAACCAAGGAGCTCACCTATCTCGTCCTGGCCGATCCAAGCTCGAGCAGCAGCAAAGCACAGAAGGCACGCAAGCTGGGTGTATCGCTCTTGTCGGAGGAGCAGCTCGAAGCGCTGTTGTGAGTCAGGTGCTTGCCCAATCATTCTTTCAGCGCGGCGCCTTGGAGCTGGCACCCGCGTTATTGGGCAAGACACTGATCGCTATTCTGGGCTGGCTCGTGGTTCAATGTTCCACGCTTCGCCTCCATCCCGTTCCCCACGGGACACTGGCTCTCTTTTTTATCCTCTGTCGGGTCACCCTCGACATCAACGGCAGAGCGTTTTACGACTACTATGGCTTCATCTGACTCCCGACTGCGCATACGCCATCGTAACCGATGGCCTTAGCGAATAATGGCGAAGTGCCAACCTCCACACACAGCCGGGCCGCCTCGAGTAAGCAAAACAAGCATTTCTCCCCCCACCCGTCTCCTCTACCTACAACCGTTACGAACAGAATACTGGGCTTTGGACTTCGAGGGTTCCTCGCCCCAGCCATTGGCCTACCAGAGATTCGCACCTAGTTCGAGTGATGGATCCGTATACACCTTCCTTCAGATTCCTCATTGGCAACCGTAAACCGATAGTCCACGCGTTCGGGCAGCTTGCAGTCGATTCTTCAGACACCCTTGGTTTCTATTTTAGATTCCCTCCTGTCAGGGGTTGTAGCTGGAATTACACCAGCTGCCTTGTTGTGCATGCCGAGCACACCTCGCCGGTGGCGATGTCCATTGCTGCCTGCAGCATGGAGTTTCCGCCGGCCACTCCCGTTGTCCACCTGAAGTAGACTCTTCCATCTTCATCGAAGAACAGCGATGGGTCGATGCCTGAGGAGCCACCTTTGACGCGCGAGATCTCGAGCCAGATGGGACCGCGCTATGGGCCAGCCGGATCGGCTGCCGAGACGTAGAAATGACGTTTCTCGGAAACGTTGGTGGTGATCATGTAAAAACGGCCATCGTGGTGCCGAATAGTCGGGGCATAAATGCCGCCGGAGGTCGCAGCATCGGTAAACGGAAAATCGTTCAGGACGGGTGAGACAACGCCCGATCTACTGCCAGTTCTGAAGGTCCCGGCTGTGAAAGATAGGAACACCCCGAAAGTAATGAAAGGTGCTGGTGACGAGGTGGTAATCGTCCCCCACACCGCAGACAGATGGGGCCGGGTAGAAGCATGGCAGGATCGGGGTGAGTGCGTTCATTCAGACGCGAACGCCAGCTGAATTTTGGTCACGTCTGCGGGATTGTCGGACCAAGCTTGGAGGGCGTCGCTTGCCTGCTCGAGAGAGACGGTCTGGGTGATGGCATCGGCGACAGGAAAGCGCTTGGCTTGTAGCATGCTGATGACGGTTTTGAAGTCTTCTGGGGTGGCGTTGCGGCTGCCCATGATGTCGATCTCTTTCTGCACGAAGTACTTGGTCTCGTACTCGACGGCGGCTTTGGCATAGCCGATGTAGACAACGCGCCCGGCAAAACAGACTTCCTCGACAGCACCGCGAAAGGTCCGCGGCAAGCCAACGGCTTCCACGATTACGTCCGGCCCGTGGCCATCGGTAAGCTGCTGGAGGGTCTCGTGCAGGTCTTGCTTGCTGGATTGGATGGTATCGGTGGCACCGGCCTTGCGGGCGAGCTCAAGCTTGTCTTCGTCGATGTCGATGGCAATGACGCGAGCGTTGCGGTAGGCTGCGCCGGTGATGACACCGAGACCAATGGCACCACAGCCAAATACGGCGACGATGTCGGTCTCGGTCACGCGGCCACGGTCAACGGCATGAAAGCCGACGGTGAGCGGCTCGACCAGGGCCATTTCGGCAAGTGTAAGGCCGGGGGCCGCGAAGAGTTTTTCCTGCTGGATCGCCAGGAACTCGGTCATAGCACCGTCACGCTGGACGCCGAGCGTCTCGTTGAAGCGGCAGCAGTTGAACCGCCCCTGGCGGCAGGAACTGCAGGAGCCGCAGTTGGTGTAAGGAGAGACGAGCACTTGTTGGCCAACGGACCACTGGGTATCGACACCTTCGCCAAGCTCGACGATAGTCCCGCCCACTTCATGGCCGGGGATACGCGGATAGCTCACCATGGGGTTCAGCCCGCGGAAGGTGGTGAGGTCGGAGCCGCAGAAGCCCAAGACGTTAATGCTCAAGAGGACTTCGCCGGGGCCAACGCTGGGCTTGGGGCACTCGATCAGAGCGCTACGACGTGGCTCGTGGATGCAGAATGCTTTCATGATCTGGACTCCTGTATGCTAGGAAAGGTTGTAGATACGTTGGGCGTTTCCACCCAGAATTGCGGCCTGCTCGTCGTCGCTCAGCGGAGCAACCCAGCCGCGCACGAGATCCGCCCAGCGGCTGTACTCGCAGGCCACCAGACAGACGGGCCAGTCAGAGCCAAATAGGACGCGATCAGGACCGAATGCTTCCAGAACAGTCTCGACATACGGCGTGAGCTGCTCGGGAGTCCAGGCATGGAAATCTGCTTCAGTGACGAGGCCAGAGAGCTTGCAGGAGACGTGGGGACGACGGGCCAACTCGCGGATGTTCTGCTGCCACGGCTCGAGGACATTGTCTTTGATGAGCGGCTTGGCGATGTGGTCGAGAATGATCGGCAGATCTGGGTGCCGGTCGACAAAGTCGATGGCAGGCGGGAGCTGATGCTCGATCACAAGCAGATCGTAGGTGAGGCCGTGGCCAGCTAGATGACCGACGCCAGCGTTGAAGGCGGCATCGGCCATGGTCTCTACGGGCATGCCTTGGAGCACCTCGCGCACGCCCACGAGGCCGGGATGGGACGCGAAGCGCTCGAGCTGCTCGTCGATTTCTGGCTCAGCGAGCGAGAGCCAGCCGACCACGCCGCGAAGATGTGCGTGGTTCTCGAACATGCCCAGCAGCCACTCGGTCTCTTCGATTGAGCTGCGCGCCTGGACACTGATGGCGCCATCGACCTGCGCGGCCGCGAGGGTGGCGGCGAGATTGTCAGGAAGGAAGTCCTGGCGAATGCGCGCCATCTCATCGCTAATCCAGCCGTAATCTTCGGTAGAGTAGTTCCAGAAATGGTGATGGGCATCGACCATCAGGCAGACTCAAGGATGATGTTCGAATAGGGAGCGGTACCGCCGGTGCGGATGAGGCCGATTGCCTGAGGTACGCGCGTTTTGAACGGGTCGTGCGGCTCGGTGTGCAGCGGAGTATCTCCAAGAATATCGCGCAGGGCCTGCTGAGTTGCTTGGGAGTTGTTCGAGAAGAACTCTTCAGCCATCCAGGCACCGCCGACAGTAAAGGTCGGCAGCAGTGCTTTGAGCACGTCGAACACCGAGGGCTGGTCATCCACCAGCGCGATGTCGATGGTTTCGATCATTGGCCAATACGGGAAGCCACGATCGGCGATCACAACAGTGTTGGTGTGGCGGATGCGACCGAGCAATTCGTTCAGGTCGGGATTGAGCAAGGCGGTCTTCAGCATATCTCAGTGTCCTATCAGGGTATCACGGTTTTGGGCGAGTCCGCGGGTGTAGTTTCAATTACGCACAGGCTCAAGTGCCTCGCACACGAACTGCAGATGGTCTTCATCGATCGGGGGCTGCGCGTAGCGAATATTCGCCAGCATATTATCGGGGTTCGCTGAGCCAACAACTGTGGTTGCAATGTCTGGATTTGCAACGGATTACTGAACCGCCAGCTCGACGATGTTGATGCCAGCAGCCTGGCAGGAAGCAATCGCCTGGCGCACGGTCTTCTGCACGGTTGGGCTGGACGGGGGCCAAGTCCGGCGCCCCGCGCTCGGTGTGCAAGCCCATGGATACCGGCGATGCGTCATCCTGCAACGTGTAGGGGCAGAAGAATAGGATGGTCTCGATTGCCCCGTGGCCTGCTTCGGCCACCAGCTTGCGCAGCCCGGTTAACGGCAGGCCGGTAATGCCGATGTGCCCAATCCTCCCAGCTTGATTGAGCTTCTGGAGGGCGGGTACGGTTTCGCCTAGAATCAGTGCGGGCTCCGCATATTCGATGTCATGCACCTGAATTAGGTCGATGTAGTCTACGTTTAGCCGCTGCATGCTTTCTTCAACGCTACGGGTGACGCGCTCGGCGGAGAAGTCGAAGACGCAGTGATCGTACTGGCCAACCTTGGTCGCCAGGATGTAGCGATCGCGGGTTACGGTTTTGAGAGCCTTTCCGAGGACGGTCTTGGCCTTGGTCACTTCGTAAGCGGGGAAACGTCGATGTAGTTGACTCCAGCGTCGAGCGCCCGTCTGGTCGCATCGAAAATGCGGACGCAATATTCTGTCGGTTTCTTCACAACCACGCACAGAGACAGGATCTAAAGGATAAAATCCCCTGGCTTAAGACAGGTTTTTCTAGCTGATCAAGATTTCGGCTGAGTATAGCGCGCTTTGGCCTCGTCCCAACACCGAACACATAGAAATTGAAACTCTGTAACCTTCATCCAGACCTCAGGCGATTCGTCTGGGTTGGCCAGCGACCATTGCTCGCAAGCGTGACACCAGGCATCGTGCCGGGCACCGTTCGAGTCGGGGTCCCAATAAAAGCCGACATCGTCGCGGCTGTCCAGAGATCGGCACACATGAATGCAGGCAATTGCTAATTCCTGCTCCCCGTGCCTGTCGCAGTTTGCTTTTGTATCCACCATCGTCGATTCATGCTCCGAAGCAGTGAGTAGGAGCGTGCAGCTGGCCGATCGCAGGCCAGGCCGTTCAGCCCTATTGCTAAAACAGTGCAACCTAGCCGGGATGCCCCTGATCACAAGTCTCAAGCGCCTTATCGTTTTCTCCCTGCGGTTCGCGCGCGGAATCGCGCCAGAGCAGGTAGAGGCTGGCGCCAAAGACAAAGAGTAGCGGCAGCACCGAGCTGCGCCCTTCTAGCGAGGCCAACTCGCCCCAGTTGAAACACTCCCAATCTCCCAAGCGCGTCTCTACAGCCTGCAGCCGAATCGGGCCCTGGTAAGGATGCAGCATGTTCTTTCCTTGGAACAGCATCTGGCCTACGGACTCATAACAGACCTGCAGGGATGTACTCGAACGGTCGAACCCGAGCGGCGTGATTAAGGTCACAACCAGCATGTTGCAGACTGAGATCGCGGTGCCCGTCGCCAGTGCGAGAGTCGCCAAGCGATGCTGTGGAAGCAAGACGAGAAGCAGAATGTACGCGGGTAATACCGGGATCTGATAGCGAGGCCCGATGCACATCCCGCCATGCCAGCCGTTGAAGGAGATGTTCATAATGAAGAAGGCTGCGATGGTGCCGGCACACAGCCATTCCAACGCAGTGGCCAGCCGTTCGCGAGCGCGCAGATAAAGCGCCGGGATCGCGATGCCCAGCACCGGCATCAGCAGGAACAAGCCCTTGTCTGGCGAAACCGTCAGGCCCACAATCGCCTCTGGATCGACCGTACTGAACAGTCCACCAACAGCGCCTGTATCGCGAAACCCGGGGTTGTTGTAGAGATTGGCCACCGCCAGCGGGTTTCCGAAGCAAATCCAGTGATACCAGGCAAACAGGGAGAACGGGATCAACCCGCCTGCCAACAGCAGCCCCAGGCTGCACCAGTCGCGCTGGACGGCTCGCGTCACGCACATGCCGATCACGAAGAACGCGCACGAGTATTCGCAGAGCACAGCGAGGCCGATAGCCAAGCCGGATAGGGCCTGCAGCCAGCCGGGCGGCTTCATAAAGCCCCATAGGCCAATGATCACGAACGCCGCCGCGGTCGCATGGCCCCAAAACTGACTCGCGTAGGGCCACAGCAGGCTCCCCCAGAACAATGCCAGCATGCCGAGAAAGGTTCGCTTTCGATCCTGCTTTGTCAGGTTCAACAATAGCTGATAGGCCGCCAGTGCGGCCAGTGTAAGTGGCAACACTGTGGCCCAGAGGTGAATCAGGTAGGCGTTTGCCAGCGCCACCCCCGGCTGATCCGGGTGCATTCCGAGGCTTCTCTCTAGCGGATGCAGGATTCCGTAGGCGATGATGCCCAGCAACGCCGGGCCCGGGGCCTTGTTCGAATAGTAATGCCCGCCTTCACCGAGCCAGCCTTTCTCGGTCTGGCGGCAGGTTCCCGGGTAGTACGACCAATCGCCGGTATTCAGGCCCAAGTCCGGCGCGGGCAGAAAGCGATCGATCGCGAATAGCGGCTGCTCAGCCGAACTCGGCTCAACCGTGGTAAAGACCATATCAAAGCGCGAGTTCTGGTTCCACGTCGCGCCATGATAATTATAGGCGTAGGTGAAGAAGACGAGCGCGGCGAAGCCACAGGCAATGCGGACATCGCAGCACTGCTTGGCCGTCTTAAATATGGGACCCAAGGTGTATGTCGTGCTTGCCGCACGGCACCTCGTGGTTCATCTCCAAGGCTGGCTGGTCGCAGGTGGGCCGGCCGATAATTTGCGCGGGCACGCCCACTGCGGTGGTGTGGCAGGGGACATCAGCCAGCACGACACTGCTGGCGCCAATCTTGGCTCCTTCGCCGATCCGGATGTTGCCGATGATGGTCGCCCCTGCACCGATCAAGACACCGTCTTCCACCTTCGGGTGACGGTCTCCCGAGATCTTGCCCGTGCCGCCGAGCGTCACCTGGTGCAGCATCGAGACATTGTTGCCAAGCACAGCGGTCTCACCGATCACAATTCCCGTCGCGTGATCGAACAAGATGCCTTTCCCAATCCGGGCACCCGGGTGGATATCTACGCCAAACTTCTGTGAGACCTTGCTCTGCAGCGCCAGCGCCAGCACTGTTCGGCCATGCGTCCACAGCCAATGCCCAACACGGTACGCTTGCAGCGCATGAAATCCTTTGAAGAACAGAAACGGGATCGAATAGCCCGGGCAGGCTGGGTCGCGGGTCATGACCGCTTCGATGTCATGGCACACCGCATCCATCACGGTCTCATCGTTCTCCAGTGCCTCACTGATGATTTCCCTCAGCAGAACCGCCGGCATCGTGGGCGCCTCAAGCTGGTTTGCCAGATGGAACGCCAGCGCGCTGGCCAGCGTGGTGTGGTTCAAGATTGTCGCGTGCAGAAAGCCCACCAAGAGCGGTTCTTGCTGCGCTTCGTCCTTGGCCTCGGCTCGAATCGCCAGCCAGATTTTTTCCTGTGTCATCGTCCCCGCCTCATTTTTGATGCCAGAGCACGTTACACCGAGTCGAGTAAAAACCGCACCGCCCCTCGGCAGGCTAGAATCCACGCGCAGACTAACAACGGCCACAATACATCTCCTCTTTTCTTTGTGCTCTCTGTGAGCTCTGCGGTGAAGAAATTGTAATCACAAAGAGAGCTGGCCCCCTTCAGACAGTCAGACGTAGCGATCTCGAATACCTCTCGCCACGACAGCATCGGTGGTTTCATGCACTACGGCGCGGCCATCGCGAAACACCGTAAAGGACACGCCATCCCCTGCGAAGCTGAGCAAGTATGGATTCTCGGTCACTCTTCCAGAACGGCGCAACCGCTCGGCTAGGGCCGCCAGATCCACCGCATCCGGTGTCGCCGGCGCAATCTGAATGGCATTCCGCCCGCACAACGAAGTCGTGGTCTCCCGCGCAACTGCATCGAGATGCTCGAAGTTGCGAAGTCCGCAACACACACATTCTGGGTTCTTCGCGGTGCGCAGATCGAGCCGATCAAACTGACCGGTCCAACAATCAAACTGAAACAACTGCCCGGTCTGACCGTGGTCACCGGTCAGCAGCTGAAAGGCCAGCGTTGCCTGTTGCGCAGCGACCTGGTGCAGGATGGGCGAGAGCACGCCCGCAGTATCACAGGTCTGGGCGCTTCCGGCTCGGGGCGCTTCAGGGAAAATGCAGCGAAAGCAAGGCGAAGCCCCTGGCGTGATCGACATGGCCATTCCGGAGCTGCCCACGGCCGCCCCATAGATCCACGGCTTGCCTGCCGCGACGCAGGCGTCGTTGATCAAATACCGCGTCCCAAGATTGTCCGTACCGTCGATCACCAGCGACGCATCCGCCACCAACTCGTCCGCGCAGGCTGCCGAAAACTCACCGATGGTGGCTTCCACGGTGATCTCCGGGTTGATCAGAGCCAGCCGGTCGCGGGCTGCAGCGGCTTTGGGCAACCGCTCGGTGGCATCGGCCGTCGTAAACAGCATCTGTCGTTGCAGATTACTGAGCTCCACATAGTCGCGGTCGATGATGTGCAGCTTGCCGATCCCCGCCCGGCCCAGCATGTCCGCCAGCACGGTACCCAATCCACCGCAGCCCACCAGCAGCACCGACGCCTCCACCAGCTTTTGCTGACCGCTCTCCCCGATTCCGGAAAAGCGCACCTGCCGACTGTAGCGATCTTCAGACATCGCGGCGCCGCCATAGCGTGAGGTGGCTGACCGTGTGTTGGTGCTTGCGCGCCGTCTCGCGAATCACAAACGGCACATCGATCGGATCTGTGATCGGCTCAAAACGCGGGCTTAGAATCTGGCGCAGGGCGTCCAGCGTCGTGACCGCCTCGCCGTCCCGGGTAAAGCCCCCCAGCCAGTTCTCGGGAGCCGTGTATTCCTCCAGCCATGTATAAGGAGACGTAATCGCCAAAGTCCCGCCAGGGCGCAACCGCTCGTGCAGGCTTTCCAAAAACTTTTGTGGCTCGTACAAGCGGTCGATCAGATTCACCGCAGTGATCAGGTCGTAGTCGCTAAATTGCGGTCGCAGGTTGTGCGCATCGCCTTGACAGAACGTCACTTTGGTCTCGAGTCCGAGCAGCCCAAGATCCTCGAGCGTGTACTCACGAGCACTGGTGAGACTGCCTTCATCGCAGATTGCGTAGCTGACGAAGCCGTGCTCTTGCAGAGAAATTGCCTGCCGAATGAATCGCGCCGAGAAATCGATGCCGGTCGCTTGCTCAAAGACTCGGGCCAGCTCAAAGGTGCCCCGCCCAACTGCACAGCCAAGATCCAACGCGCGCTCGGTCCCGCCCATGTGATGGTCCAGCACATGCTGAACCACCGCCTCCGGGAAATTTGGCACGCCGAAGCAGCTGGCTCCGTAGTGGAATTCGCAGTACTGAGAAACTGCGGCGTCGGTCTCATAGTCCTCGTTCGGCAATTCGGCTAAAGGCGGCAGCTCCTCTCCTTCGACCAGACGAAAGCCGACGTGCTGAAAAAAGTGCCGCCGAAACGCATAGCGGCCCAAACGTGTCGCTTCATTTCCGGTGGCGATCCAGGACCCGCCCTTGATCAAGTTATGCTGATTATCGAAGGTGGGGCTCGAGAAATCATCATAGAGCGGATGCACCTCGAATCCATCGAACCCGTGAATGGGCGTCTCCGTCCATTGCCAGACATTGCCGATCACGTCACAGAAACCACCCAGCTCATGGCGGTTCACGGGCACCGAAGAGGCCCCATGCTCCAGGTTGATATTGAACGGGACCGTCTCTGGCCAATCCGGCTGATCCGGAATTCCACAGCTGTCGTGCAAGCGGTGCCACTCATCTTCGGTGGGCAACCGCACAAGGTGCCCCGTAACGGTGGCGCGCCACTTACAGAACGCCTTGGCCTCGAGATAGTTCACCTCTGCCGGCCAATCCCACGGCATCTCAATCTCCTGCAGCATGGTCCGGAAGCGATAGTTCCCTGCCCCATCCTTCAACCAGAAAATCGGGTACTCGCGCCCGCTGAATGCGAGCCAATTGCGCCCTTCCTCGGTCCACCATTCTGGCGTTTGGTAGCCGCCAGCATCCATGAAGCCGCGGAATTCTTGATTGCTGATCAGGTACTTCGAGGCTGCGAACTCCGCAACTTCGGCCCGGTGCGTGCCATATTCATTATCCCACCCATAGAGCCCATCCGAACGCTGTTTGCCGATATCGACGGTCCCGGCGGGAACTGGCTGCATGACGTTCTCTGGAGCTTCTCCGCTGTCCGTGCAGATAGGCCAGTCCGCGTGCGGCTGCACCCAGCGAACGTCCAACTGCCGGATCAGTACGGAGCTGGTCTCAAGATGAATGCGCTCGTGCTCGATCCCCATGCAGATCGTCCATGGCACAAACGTATCCCAGTGAATCGGCAGCGACAGGTCCTGCTCAGAGATCACTGCGTCCACCAGCTCACGCACCTGGTTGCGATAGGCCCGGACGTCCTCGACGCGGGGCCATTGATAGTGCGCGTCATTCAGGTCATCCCAGCTCATCTCGTCGACCCCGATCGCGAACATCGCTTCGAACCGCGGATTAATCCGCTGCGGAATGGCCTTAGCCAAAATTAGCTTATTGACAAAGAACGTAGCGGTATGCCCGTAGTAAAAGATCAACGGGTGGCGCAAAGGCTCCGGCCGCTCGTAATAGGCGTCCTCCGCCACCAGCGTCTCGAACAGCCGCTCGTAGAGCGTGAATGTGCGGTGAAAATAAGCGCGCAGCTCTTCGCGCTTCTGCTCCGGATCTGTTCCTGATAGTAAAATACTGCGTCCGATCAACTTGTGCATCGGCGTCGGCATTGTGCCTCCCGGCCTTGGTTCTTGTGTTATCCCGAACGCGCCTGATCCGCGCGTTTAATAAGCAAATCTGCGAGCAGTGCGTCCAGCCCCAATGGCTCCGCGAGGTGGATCTCGAGCCCCGGGTGAGCCGTTGCGGACTCCGCAACCAGCGCCGGGATATCCGCGGTCGCATGGCGGCCTGGCGCGAGAAATAGCAGGCTGATGATCACCGTGGTCGCACCATCTGCCACGCAGGCATCGATCGCCTGGCCCAAAGTGGGTTCCGCCAATTCCATGTGTGCCGGACGCACGCACATGTAGCGGCCGGCGGCCTGACCTAGCACCAGCTCACACATCTGCTGCAGCATGCGATTGGCAGCCTCGCGCTTGCTTCCATGATCAACGATGACCAGCGCCGTCACCCGCTCACCGCCGCATAGACTTTCTTGGCCTGCACTTGGATAATCTCGCCGGTCTCCAAGACATACGCCGTGAGTTGGTTTCCGTACACGCAGCCGCTGTCCAGCCCGATCGTATGGCGACGAACCGTTAAGCCGGCGGCAGCCCAATGCCCGTAGATCACAGGCTTCTGTCCCTTATAGAAGCTGTACCAGGGCGGATCGTCTGCTGAATTCAAGCGATCTCCCTTTCCATCCCAAGTGCGAATAGACATGAGAATATGTGGGTCCTGTCCGGCAATCCCAAGACCGGGTGCCAGCCCGGCGTGCACCGCTAGAAAGTGCTGGTCCTCAATGTAAAGCGGTAACTTGCCGTACCACTTACGCACCTTGCCTGGGAGCGCGTCATGGAGTTCTGCATAGCGGCGGTTCTCTGGATGCTTCAGGTAGCTGTGGTCATGATTCCCACGCAGGCATTCGAAACCGCGCTTGTAGACCACCCGCACCACTGCTGCCGACTTCGGTCCCTTGTTGATCAAGTCGCCAATACAGATCACACGGTCGCCTGCGGTGATCGCAAGTCGGTCTAGAATCGCCAGGAATTCGTCCAGGCAACCATGAATATCGCCAATAAATATCGTTCGTCCCATCCGGTACCAGTAGTGCCGCGCGCCGGGTGTTCATTCGAAAGTTGCCGTTTGCAGACAATGAGCCGCCACGAATAATCGTGAGAACAGTGTAACCACTTCGTGCTGTGGTGCGATAAGGAGGGTGTGCGCACACTCACACCGACACCAAAACACCGCGAGGAATTAGCCATTTTCACCCGACTCACCATTTCCCTACTCCCCATCAACTGCCTCGGCCTGCAGGCATCCACCAATCCATTCGGAGGCTTCCCCGAGGACACTCCCCAGCGCTGCCACCTGGGCAAGCTGCTGCAGCAACTCGAACTCTCCGCAGACCAAAAACGCGAGATCGCCACGATCCTCAAGGACTCCCGCGACACCGTTCGTCCGCAGCTGGATGCCGTGGCCGAGGCCCGCACGGCAATGGTTGCTGCTATTCTCGCCGAGCGGGCCGATGAAGACCAGGTCCGCAGTCGCGCCAGGAACCTCGGGGACACGATTGAAGATCTCGCCGTCACCCGCTACGCGCTCTACGGCGCCATCCGTGAGCTGCTCGACCAGGACCAGCAAGTCACGCTGGCCACAGCAACCGAAACCGTCGGCAACCGCCTGCGCGTGGTCAGGCCCATGATTCAAGCCGCGGTCGATACTTGGATCGACATGCACGCGGAATGATGAACCTTCCGTAGGCATGAGTACACTCTCCCTCAGCTTCCTGCGAATGGCCCTTCCCGATCAAGCGGTGACACCGCCGCTTGACCGGGATTCGGCTATTCTCGAGCGCATTACCAAGGGCGATCCGGATGCATATCGCCTGATCATGCAGCGCTATCGCGACCATGTCGCGGCGATCGTGGCCGGCCATCTGCCGAGCCAAGATGTCGAGGAGTTGGTGCACGAGGTTTTCGTCAGCGCCTATCGCTCCTTACCCGCCTATCAGGACACCGTCGGCTTGGACCGCTGGCTCAGCCGCATCGCAGTCCGGCGCTGTCACGACTACTGGCGTGCCGCCTACCGACGGCGTGAATCACCCCATACAGACCTGAGCGAAACAGCGGCAGTCTGGTTGACCAGTCACGACGGGGAGCAGGCAGCACTTGCCGGCAACAGAGACCTCGCCAGACAGGAAACCCGTGAATTAGTCCACTGGGGCCTGGGCCGCCTTTCCCCCGCCGATCGCACCGTCCTGACGCTGGTCCACCTCCAGGAACACAGCGTCCGTGAAGCAGCCGAGTTGCTCGGCCTGAGCATCGCAAACGTCAAGATTCGCGCCTTTCGGGCCCGGCGCAAACTACAGACTATTCTTGAACGAGAGGCACACAAATGAGTAACGATAGCCCTGATTCTGAGGCACGCTTTCGCGCAGCGTGGCAGCTGGCCTCCGAGCCACCGCCCACGCAGCCCGGCTGGGAGGACGACGTCCTGAAGGCGCTGCAACAGCCGGTTGCGGAGTCCGCAAAACCTGACCTGCTGCTCTGGCAATTCATCGCCGCGGCGGCCAGCCTCCTGGTCATCGTAGCCGTGTGGTCGGTGAGCGTAGCGCCGATCGAAGCTTCGGTCGCAGATGCTCTGATTCAACAGTCTGTGGAGCCACTTGTCGGAGCCGTATTCCTATGACAGACCACCCGCAAACTCCACCTCGCAGCAAGAAGATCACCGGCATGATCGCCATCCTGCTGTTGGGGATCGCCATCGGCACAGTCGGGACCCTCGGAATCGTTCGCTCGCGCATGCAAAAGCTAGCAGCCGGCGGGCCGGATTCGGTCCGCAAAGTCGTCGAGCGGCGCCTTGTCCGACGTTTGGACCTGCGTCAAGACCAACGGTCTGAAGTGGCGCGAATCCTCGAGGCGACCCATGAGCGACTACGCACGGTGAAATTGCGAAATCAGCCTGAAGTGAACGCCATTCTGAAAGAGTCCGTGCAGCAACTCGAGCCGGTTTTGGATGACAAGCAGGAGGAAAAACTGCGGCAAATCATCCGCAAGCTCAAGGCCTCCTTTGGCCCAGCCTCTTAGCCCGGATACAGGTCCTGCACATCTTTGCCGTAGCCGTTGTATGGCAGCGAGCGCCAGCGGCCAGCGCGGTCTAAGCGGCGTTCGGTTCCCTGCCCCCAGCGAGGATGCGGGCGAGCCGGATCAACATTTCCCGAAAACTCGTATTCATGCGGCAGTGCCGTCTCCCAGGTGGAGGCAGGGCGCTCGCTCGAAAGCTCGATCGAGACTACCGCATTTGGGCCTTTGTAGCTGTACTTCCAAGGGACAATCAGGCGTACCGGAGCGCCGAAATGCGCGGGCAGCCGATAGCCGTACACGCCTACGGCAAGAAAGGCGAGCGGGTGGCTCGCCTCGGCGAGCGTCAGACTTTCGCGATACGGCCAGTCCAGTCCCAGGCCGCTGTCCGGGCGTTGGTTCGGCAGCTGCTCTGGATCTTGAAGCGAGGTGAAGGTTGCGAACTTCGCATCGGCGCTGACCGCCGCTCGGTCAAGCAGCAACTCGAGTGGAAAGCCAAGCCAGGGGACGACCATGCCGACTCCCGTGATGGTGCGAAACCGATAGACGCGCTCCTCGAGCGGGAACATCGAGACAAGGTCACCGGCATTCAGACGAAGCGTCTTGCCCACCTTGCCGCGCACTTCCAGGTTCCAGGTTGGGGCTGCGAAGTTCGCAGCGGACTCCGCAGTCTTGCGTGGGTCGACATCAAACTCGTGATAAACCGAGTAGCCTAACAGGGCTTCGCGTGGGCTCGGCAGTTCGCGCACGTGGTAGTCCGCATTGCGGAAGAACGGCAGACGCTCCCCTCCACTTGCGGCGGCTGCGCTAGCAGCGGAACCAGCCGCGAGAAACATACGGCGGCTAACTGACGGCAAGGGCATTGCGGAGTTCGCAAAGCGTGATCGGTACCGTGCCTACGTGGGTGACGACCACGCCACCGGCTTCGTTTGCGATGTTCGCAGCCTGCAACGGCGAGGCACCCGAGGCGAGGCAAGCCACAAACGTAGCGATCGAGGTATCTCCAGCCCCGGAGACATCGAACACTTCCCGCGGCGCAGTGGCGATGTATGCAAGCGTGCCGTCCTCTTGGGCCAGGGCCATGCCGCGACGGCCTAGGGTGATCAAGAGATTCTTGGCCTGCCAGCGCTCGAGCAGCGTCTGCACGACAGCCTCCAGCGGCGCTTCAGCCGGCAAGTTCGCCATAGCGTAGGCCTCGGCACAGTTGGGTTTGAGCAACACTAGGTCTTGGACCCACAGCCGGTTTCCCGGATGCGGGTCCAGCGCCACAGCGATGCCTGCGGAGTTCGCAATCGCGACCACGTGACCAGCCAGTTCCTGGCTCACGCAGCCCTTGCAGTAATCTTCGATGATCACCGCGTCGGGCGGATCTTCGGCAAGGAGCGCTTCGAATCGTGCGCAGATCTCAGCCGTGGTCTCGACGGCGATGGCGCTGGTGACCTCGTCATCCAGCCGCAGCATTTGCTGGCGACCACAGACGACGCGTGACTTGCGCGTGGTCGGGCGCTCAGGGGTGATCACGATGCCACGGGTGTCGATACCATCCTCGGCGCACAGCGCGGCAAATGAGTCCCCGCCCGGATCCTGGCCTACGGCCCCAAATGCTGAGGTGCGAGCGCCCAGACAGGCGAGATTGCGCAAGACATTGGCCGCGCCGCCGAGCGTCTCGCTGCGCGACTGAACTTGGACGACGGGAACGGGCGCTTCTTCGCTGATGCGTGAGGTTTTCCCCCAAATGTAGCGGTCCACCATCATGTCCCCGATAACGGCGATGTGCCGCTGGGAAACCTGCCCGAGAATCTCGAGATTATTCACTGCGTAACAACCGCTCCAAATAGGGCCGCGCCTGAACGGCGGGGAGGTAGCCAAAGGTGTCAGCGTCTAGATCCTCGAGCACGGTCTGCAGACCGGCGAGCTGGCGATTAAAGTCCGCCACCTGCCGATCACTAAGATCGGAGCGATACTCGCGCAGGTAACCGGTTATATGCTTGAGTTCTCCGCGCATGGCTTCTAGCAGCATGGCTTGCCGCACATCTTCCTGGTCAAGCTCGCTGGTCGCGATCTTTCCCTTGATGTCGTCAATGCGGTGCACCAGGCGCGCGCGGGCGATTTCGTGCCCCAACTCCATTCTGTCGAAGATGACCCAAGTCAAGCCGCCGACCATCGCAAACTGCCAGGCCAAGGCGGCGCACACCAACAATACGGTGAGCCGACCGACCAGGCTGCGCGAGCGGTTCTCACCGTCGACCTGTTGCAGCTGGATGGCGAGCCGAACGCTGTAGGCACCCCAGATCAGCTCATCGCCGTTCTTGAGCGGGGCTGGCAGCGCCAATGGCTGGTGACCGTTGAGCAAGATTCCTGCAGGGGCATCGATTTTGACCAAGGCGATCGATCCTGGGCCTACGCCCAAGGTGACAGCTCCGGTTGCCTCGGGGAGGTAGACGTCGCAGTCCGTCATTCCACCCACGCGCAGATCCTGCCGATAGGTAAAAGAATGAACTGCTCTCTGCGGCCTGGGCCCATCGTTGCGCTTGCGGACGATCAGACGAAAGCCGCGCGCGCTGTCATGGTGTTCGTGCACCGTGGCCCTCTCAGCAGTGGGAAGCCCGGCGAAAGTCCCGGTATCATTGGGCGAAGGGGCCGCGCGCTCAACAAGTGCACCAATGATACTGCTGGACGCGGGATCAGCTGAGCGATGTGGCGTCGGCTCTGGTGCGATGTCCGCAGGCATCGGCACGTATGCGGCCTGATTCTCGACCTCTGTCCGCTCTGCTGCCGAAACTGTCGTGGGCGGGGCGGCAGCTGGTGGAGCCGGTATCCCTTGCGGCACGGGGAGGGATCCGATCAAACTGCTGCCTTTCGGGGCGGTCGGCGGCTGGGTCTGCGCAGCAGGCAAGGGTACAGGTGCTGGGGCTGGCGGGGGCTTTGCCTCTTGCGGCTCCGGTAAGGACCCGATCAGGCTGCCGCTTTTGGCTGCCTTTGGCTTCTTGGTCTGCGCGGCGGGCTGCGCCTGGGCCGGAGTCGACGGCGAAGCCTGGTCTCCGGGCAGATCTCCGATCAAGCTGTCGCTCTTCCTCTTCCGCCCCTTGGGCTTGGAAGCCGCGGGGGCCGGTGCCAGTGGAGACGGTGCTGGCGGCAAGGGAGCAGGTGCTGGCGCTTCGGCTGCTGGCGTAGGCGCCGCGGGACCGCCACCAGCAGTCGGCAGCGAGCCGATGATGCTAGTAGACTTTCCCTTCTGCGCCTTGGCGCCCTGCTTAGGCTTCGGGTCAGCAGGAGGCTGCGGCGCCTGCGGATTTCCGTCCGTTGGCAAGGACCCAATGATGCTGCGTCCGCGTGCCATGCTGGCCGTTATTTGACTTCGTCGATCCGTTCGATGATCTTACCGACGATGCCATAGTCCTTGGCTTCCTCTGCAGACATCCAGAAGTCATGATCGGTGTCTGTCTCGACCTTCTCCAGTGCCTGGCCGGTCTGGCGCGCGATGATCATGTTCAGACGCATCCGCATCCGCAGAATTTCTTCTGCTTCGATCTGGACATCGGAGGCACGGCCGCCGACACCGCCGCTGGGCTGATGCAGCAGAAACCGGGTGTTGGTCAGGCAGTAGCGATCTTTGAGCGGCACACTCAAAAAGATGTGAGCGCCAGCGCTGGCAACCCAACCAGTCCCGATAATAATTACGCGGGGCTTGACGAAATTGATGATGTCAAAAATCGAGTCCGCAGACTCCACGTGCCCGCCTGGCGAGTTCACATAGAGGTGGATATCGTCATCAGAGTCAATTGCCATCGCTAGCAATTGCGAGACGACACGCTCGGAGATTTTATGGTCGATTCCGCCGCTGATTAGAATCGTACGGTTCTCAAACAGCTTGCGAGAAATAGGGTCTGCGACATTGCGCTCGCTTCTCTCTTCTTCTTCCATGACGTGGTTCCTGTTCTAGCAAATTGGCCGACTGGCCGACTTCGGTATGATAGCGCGCCAACTGAAAAGTTCGACGGCTCGCACACCAACAAAAAGGCCCATTGTCCTCCCGCAGCGAAACTGGGGAAGAAAACAGGCCTTCTTGTGGCGCAAGGTAGCGCGTCGCCTAGCCTTGCTGGTAGCGACGGCGGAAGCGGTCTACGCGGCCTTCGGTATCAACAAACTTCTGCTGACCCGTGAAGAACGGATGACAGGACGCGCAAATCGCGACCTTGGTATCCGTGCGCGTGGTGCGCACCTGGTAAGCCGTCTGACACCCGGTACAGGTGATCGTCGTCTTGTGCAGTTCTGGATGAATATCAGCTTTCATCTCAAGACTCCTCGTTCGATGGATTAATAGTCGTCGTCGTAGAATTCGTCGTCATCGTCGTCATCATCGTCAAACTTATCGGATGAATCTCCCAATTCGGCGAGTGCAGCCCGGCGGCTGAGACGCAGACGATCACGATCGTCAATCTCGAGCAGCTTGACCGGAACGACTTCGCCCACTTGGACAATGTCACTTACGCGGCGGACCTTCTCGTCGGCGAGCTCGCTGATGTGCAGCAACCCATCGCGGCCAGGAGCCACCTCCACAAATGCGCCGAAGTCCTTAATGGTCTTGACGGTGCCTTCGTAAATCTTGCCAACTTCCAGCTTCACTGCGGGAGGCTTAGGCCGGCGTGGCTCACGATCGCCGCCACCATCCGACTCCTCGCTACCTTCAAGCAGAGCGCGACGGCTCAGGCGCATGCGCCCACGCTCGTCAACATCAAGCACTTTAACCTTGACCGTATCGCCAACGCTGAGGATGTCCTCAACGTCGCGGACGCGGTGGTTGGCCAACTCGGAGATGTGCAGCAGACCGTCTTGGCCAGGAAGTACTTCGACGAATGCGCCGAACTCTTTGATGGACTTGACAACACCGTCGTAGATGGCGCCAACTTCGACTTCGGAGACAATCTCTTCGACGCCCTTGACGCCATCTTCCATGGATTCGCCGTTGGTGGCGAAAATGGTGACCTTGCCATCATCTTGGATGTCAATCTCGACACCGTGGGTTTCGCAGAGGCCCTTGATGATTTTTCCGCCTGGACCAATCAGCGCGCCGATCTTCTCAGGATTGATCTGGAGGACGTGCATGCGTGGTGCGTGCTTGCTGATCTCTTCGCGTGGTGCGGAGAGACAGGTATCCATCGCGTCCAAGATCTTGTCCCGGGCGATCTTGTTCTGCTGCATCGAGGTATACATCA
>Ga0115566_10000768_pt1 | contig 27660 bp, 24 predicted proteins | sample COGITO_mtgs_1204_3_FD_87173 | JGI IMG/M metagenome (GOLD analysis project Ga0115566, IMG submission 87173) | Pelagic marine microbial communities from North Sea - COGITO_mtgs_120405 | ecosystem: Environmental > Aquatic > Marine > Epipelagic | place: Germany:Helgoland, sampling site Kabeltonne...
AAACATCAACCTGACGTTTTCGAACTTTGCCGAAACAGCAAAGTACAAGACAGAGGGTGGCGTGAGCTACGACGAAAACACTGATACGCCTGATATTGATTTTTTCCAGGACGTGGCGGGTTCAATCGAGATCGACAACATCACCTATACTGTTGACGGCTTTGCCGGTGGGTATTCCTTCCAGTGGGGCCAGGGCGGTAACGCGAAGGACGCAAGCGAGTTTGGCGGATCTGCCTGGATGCTCCTGAGCGGTCCGGGCGGTTCGCTTCCCGGCCATTGGGACCTCAACCTTGCCTTTGGTGCGCCGGTAACGACCACTGAAGTGCCGGAACCCGGTGCACTCGCGGTCTTCGGATTAGGCCTGCTGGGCCTTGGCCTTGCACGCCGGCGGCAGCGCAAAGCCTGATTAACGTCAGTCAGAATGAAAAAGGCTCCCCTTTCGGGGAGCCTTTTTTTTGCTCTTTGTTCAGCTCAGGCTTTCTTTTGCCTGTTTTCCGGCTTCTGGTTGGCAGGGGACTGGGTGCGCCCTTTCCGTCGCTTTTTCGACGGAATGTGGCTTTCGTGGTTTTTGAGGTACCACTTTGCAATCTCTTCCCGTGTGGTCCACCACACATCCGGAAACTGCTTTGCATAATCCAGGAATTCGCGAACGCAGCGTGCCCGGAAGGGCTGTCCGACGACATGCGGATGCAGACCGAGATTCATTAATCTGCCGCTGGTGGCGCCTTCGGCATACAGGGTGTCGAACTGTTCCTTAAACAGATCGAATGCCTCGTCGGTCGTGTTTCCGCGGCGCATGAAGATCATGAAGTCGTTTACTTCGTTCGTGTACGGAATCGAGACGATTGGCCCGTTATCGGTATGGATGAGGTAAGGCTGGTCATCGTTCAGGTAATCGGTCGTGTACAACAGACCCTGTTCGGCGAGGATCTCTACCGTCGAGGGATTGCCCCGCAGTGATGAAGAGAGCCAACCCGTCGCAGGCTTTCCGACAACGTCGTTGTAGACCTTGAGTGTTTCGAGGACGAGTTCGCGTTCGCCTTCTTCGTCAAAATAGTAATTGGTCAGCAGATCCGATTGGACGTAGTTGTGCGCAACCAGTTCCCAGCCGCGGTCGACGCAATGTTTGATTGCCTGTGGACGCTCGAGACCCATCTTGGCATTCATCGTGCAGCTTACGGGGATGCCTGCGCGTTCTGCAATGTCGAACAGTCGCCAGATACCGACGCGCTGGCCGTATTCGCGCCATGTGAAATTGGGGATGTCCGCAACATTTCCGGGCAGGGGGTCGGGCAGGATCGCGGGGCCGCCGGCGTAATACGGGCCATCAGTGTCCTTGGTCAGATCCCAGTATTCCAGGTTGAAGGTGACGATGACGGCGAGGCGGGCGCCGTTTGGCCATTTCAGCGGTTTGCGTTCCGGCATCGGAACGAAGTCGTAATACATATTTTCCCCATAAGGCGGTTTGCAGGTGGTTGGTATTTGTAGACGATCGTTGAAGCGGTTAGAACAAAATTCCGCTATATTTAGATGATACCGAACAGAATGAGGCAGTCATGGCGACGAAAATGTCTACGCGACCAGAAATGATTCCCGCTGCTGAAATCTTCGTTTCCCGGGTGCGTGATCTGTTTTCGAAGGGGCTGGATGAGCGGGAAATCTGGACTGAAGCCTGCGATCATCTGCGGGACTTGCTGGCCGATGATCAATTGAAGCGTCATGCGGAAACGTGGCCTGATAGCCTTGCGGTAGAGGGAAAGCCGGGGAACCTGCTGTTCTATGAAGACCCGGATTACGACTTTGTCCTGAATGCGCTGATCAAAGCGCCGAAGCTGAAGACATCGGTTCATGATCATGGAAAATCCTGGACGCTCTACGGCGTGCTCGAAGGCGGGGAGAGCGTCACCCGGTTTTCACGCACGGATGGCGGTCCACAAGTGCCTGAAACGGCGACTTTGGAGGAAGCCGGTACCCATGAGGTTGTGCCGGGCTATATCGATTTCGTACCGCCATGGGAAATTCACCAGGAAACCAATACCGACCAGCGCACGATCGGTTTTATCGTGCGTAGCCAACGTTCCGGAACTTTCGTTCAGAACCGATTTAATCGTGAAAGCGGTGAGGTCGATCAATATGACGGGCCCGTACAAATGGCCTATCACCTAAGCTGAAAACCCGGACTGTAAACCCGGACTGACAACTTGGCCTAAAAACCTGGCCTGCCATGGCTATGCCCGCTATGTTGTGCGTTTTTTAGCTGGTTCGTTTGATCAGGTGATAGCCGAAATCGGTCGTGACGATATCGCTTGTCGCGCCGACCTCCAGGCCAAAAGCTGATTCCTCGAATTCGGGCACCATCATACCACGACCGAAGCTGCCCAGATCGCCGCCTTGCGCTGAAGACGGGCAGTCGGAGTTCTGACGGGCGAGTTCGGCAAAATCGCTGCCAGCGTCAATGTCTGCTTTTAGATCCACGATTTTTTGCTGAGCTTCTTCCTGGGATCGTGTTGCTGTCGAACGAAGGGATCCATCGTACATAAGAAGAATGTGCGAGGCCCCGATCTGATCAGACATAGTTTTTCCTTTCGATATACGCAATTCCGGTCGGCGTGGCCTTTAAAAGGCCCCCGGAGTCATCCTGTTTGAGATTGTTTTCCTACACAGCAAGATTACGCGGATTGGATGTCTACTGCCACCCTTGGATACGCGATAAATCCTCTTTCGTGTCGAGATCGAACGCGAGCCCGGGGCGCCGTAGGACCTGGACCGGCAATCCGGTTTTTTCGGCAGACTGGATGTGAAGCTGTGCACTTTGCGGTCCGAAATGAAAGGTCAGTATGCCCGGTTGCGGAACGCTGATTGCATTTGTGCCGGTCTGGGCCTCGTCAGGCGCAATGCCGATACCTGATACATCAAGCAACTGATCGATATCTTCTGTGGTCAATTCAGGCAGGTCGACTGCAAGAAAAATCGTACGGTGATCCGGCAGGTGGGGAACTGCTTCTTCAAGTCCGGAATTGAGCCCGCTGGAGGCCTGAGACAGAAAAAGTGCGTCATGCGACGCGGCGATAGGGGCAAACGCTGGATCAGGACTGAGCACGTAGACCGTCACGTCAGTACTGAGTTTACGTGCCGCTTCTTTTGCGGTTTCAAGTGTGTGGTCAGCGAGGCGGCGATTCAGCGCTTCACGTTGATCCTGCGATAACGCGGCCTCAAGGCGGGATTTGCCGGATGCGAGGCCTTTTACCGGAATTACGATACTAGCGCCGGAGCCGGTATGTGCCGTGATGCCGGTCGTCATTGTGTTTTGTGCTGCAATTTGATCACCCGGCTACGCATGTCGGGCAAGGGTGAGTATGTCGTCAGCTAGTCGCGTTTTCTCTTCTGCGGTTTTCATGATCGTATTTGTGACCAGAACCTCCAATCCCAATTCCTGAATGGGCGCCGTAAAATCCGAATCCGTCGTGTCGATGACGATGGTATTCGCAATGTCCTGATAATGTTGCGCAATGGAGAGTGCGGATGGCGGCGCGCCAAGTTCTTTCATCATTTTGGCAGCGGGGCCTTTGATGGCTTGGCCGCCAACGATTGGTGAAACGACAATCACGGGTGTGCCTGAGTTGTATATAAAATCTGAAATTGCGGGCACGGCGAGGATCGGCGCGATGCTGACATAGGGATTGGACGGGCAGATAACGACCGCTTCAATCTGTCCGCTTTCGAATGCTTTCGAAATTGCGGATGACGGTTTGGCCGCTGCTGCGCCGCCGAATTCGAATCCGGTAACCGTCGGTGCGCATTGCAGTCTGACGAAATAATCCTGGAATGACAGATCACCATCAGGGGTGTTTACGATGGTTGGCATCGGCTCATCGGTTGCCGGAACAATCGGGTGGTTGATCCCGAACCTGTCGGCAAAGTCTGCAGTAATCACGGAAAGAAGTTCTCCAGCCTGAAGTCGGCGTGTGCGTTCGACATGCGTCGCGAGGTCACGATCTCCGAGCTGGAACCATGTCTCCCCGCCGATAGCCTTCAGGGCCTCCATGAAATTCCAGGTTTCGTTTGCCTGTCCCCATCCGGTTTCAGTGTTGGCCATTTTGCCGAGAGTGTACAGAACGGTATCGATGTCAGGGCAGATACGCAGACCGAGATGGTCGAAATCATCCCCGGTATTGACCGCAATAATAAGGTCTTCGGGTGACAGGGCTTTTGTCAGTCCGAAGGCGAGTTTTGCGCCGCCGACGCCTCCTGCGAGTGCGAGTATCATATCGCTTACCTGAACAGGTCGAGTTCGGGGGGGCGGATGAGGTCAGCGGCTGTCCCGTTACCGGTCGCCCAGTCCAGTCCGCGGACGACCACAATCGGGAGGCCTTCGTCGCCCTGACCCATCAGCAGCGACGCGGCTCCGGCGGCTTCATCGGCAACCGCGATTTCGCTCGACTGCAAAACGTTGCCGGCGCGATCGAACGCGCCTCGTCTGTCCTGGAGCGTTGCAAGACCGAAAGCGCCAATAGCGGTCCCAGTCGTTCCTGCGCGCCAGGCGCGGCCCAGGCTGTCATTGATGATAACGGCCACCTGGATTCCGGATTTCGTGCAAATCTCACCGGCGATCTGTTGTGCCGACAGATCGGCATCGACCGGGAGTAATACTGCAATCTCATCGCCGCCCGTGTTGGAAAGGTCGATACAGGCATTGGCGGCGACGCAGCCATTTCGGTGACGGGCGATGATCAGGCCATCGCGTTTGCGGACAATTTCTGTCGATTCCTGCAGGATAAGCTCGACGATCCGGGGGTCTTTTCCTGTTTCGGCCGCCAGTGCCAAAGCGTCCGTGCCTGGGGAAACGCTGTTCAGCGAAATTGTTCTGCCTTCCGCCTTGGAGACGACCTTCTGTGCGAAGACGATAATGTCGCCAGTCTCTATGCGTTCGCCAAGTGCGTTGACGGATTCGAGAAAAACGGATGCCAGGTCATCCCCGGCAACAATCTCGGGCACGCTATCTGGCGCGAACAATCGCATTCGGCGGGCGGTGGCGGACATGGTTGGATAACCCAGGCAAGAGGAAACGTATGCAATTCTATACAGCCAGGCCCGTTTCGAACAACGTGTGACAGTGGGAAATATAAACGTCTCGAAAGCTGGCTGGAATACAGCTAAGTTTTAGAAATGACAATTGGCACCGACGGTAAAAGCGATGACGAAAAGTCCCGACAGGAACTGATCGCGGAACTGCGGGATCTGCGCGCGAAGCAGGCCGGGGCTGAGATATTCAAACGGGCAAGGACGGATGTCGCCGTTTCGACCGGTGCTGTAACGGCGCAGGTGATTAACGATGCGCTCGATGCAACGCCTGCCCTGATTGCTTTTATCGATACCGAGTTGCGATATCGATACGTCAACGAAGCGTATGAAAGATGGTTCGGTCTTTCTACAGATGGAATTATCGGCCGGTTGGTTGAAGACATTATCGATCCGGCGGCGTATGCGGTTTTTCGCAAGGGTATCGATCGGGTTTATAGTGGCGAGGTGGTTACGCACCGCAACGTGTTTGAAATGGCCACGGGCGAAGAGCACCATGTCGAGGCGAGACTGGTGCCGCAACTGGGTGCGGACGGCACAATTGTCGGATGCTTTTCGCTGGCTTTTGATATTTCGGACCGGATTATCGCTGAAGACGCCTTGCGCCGGAGTGAAGAACGGTATTGGAGCCTGGTCGAGATATGTCCTGATGCCGTTTATGTTCACCGGAATTTCGAAATTGTTTTCGTGAATCCGGCGGGCGCTGAAATGTTCGGCGCAAAAAGCCCGGACGAACTGGTCGGTGAGAAACTGACCAGGTTTATTGATCCCGTGAATCAAGAGCTGGCCCGGAGACGGTATACCAGGCTGCTTGCCGGTGTTCCCCAGGACACACAGGAATTTGTGATGCGCCGTTTAGACGATTCAGTGTTCTATGCCCGCACAACCATGGTTCCCGTAACCTGGCAGAACGATGCGGCGGTTATGATTGTTGCCAACAATATTACCGAAAAGCGGGAGATCGAGGCGGCGCTGATAAGTGAGCGTGCTGCGGCCGAGTTGGCCCGAACCCGTCTGCTTGATGCTGTCGAGAGCATTCCCGAAGCATTTGCCGTATTCACGGAAGACGAGCGTATCGAGTTCCATAACAAGAACTATGTTGATCGCGTCTGGCCACATGTAAGGGGGAAAATCGATCCTGGGACAAAGTTCGAGGACATGGTGCGGGAGCAGGCCCGGCAGGAGATGAACCTTCCTGCAGATCATCCAGAAGTAGACAACGTGGTGGTCAGGGCGCTGGAACGTCATCGAAATTTGCCCGGAACAACGGAGATGCGGCGTGCCGATGGTCGCTGGGTGAAGCAATCGAAGCGTCGTGTTGCCGACGGACGGGTTGTCGCCGTTTATACGGATATTACAGACGCAAAGCGACGAGAGGCGGAGATCGCGGAGAGTGAGGAGCGTTACCGCCGTGTGGTCGAGGGCTCCCCCGATGCGATGATGGTGAGTTGTGACGACAAGATCGTTTATGCAAACCAGGCATCAGTAAGATTGTTCGGAGCGAGTTCGGAGGCGGGGCTTGTCGGTCTTTCGCGACAACGGCTCCGAATTGCCGGCGAAGAAGGTTTGCCGGAGATGAGGTCGAGTGGGCCAGGTTCAGCCGATCAGTTGGCGCAGATAGAGTCCCAGAAACGGCTCAGGCTGGATGGTTCGGTGGTCGATGTAGATGTCTCTTCGGTGCGGATTCTCTGGTACGGCGAACAAGCGCTTTTAACGACGATGCGTGATGTTGCATCCCGGATACGCGCGCAGGCCGCCCTTGAAGAAACGGAACGGCGTCTGGCCGCCGCAGCATCGAATTTCTCGGGCGCCATATACCAGCGTCTGATGGATACGGATGGCAACATTTCCTATCCCTTCATTTCGCGCGGTATCAAGGAGATGATCGGCGTCGACCCCGAAGAAATAATTGCGTCGCCTGACGTACTGATGGAGATCGTTCCGTTTGAAGTCAGGAGCCGGGTCCGTGAGGCGATAGAGATGTCGGCGCGGGATATGTCACCGTATGAGATAGAGGCACCCGTGTTTTCCAGCACAGGTGACCGGGTGTGGCTCAGAAGCGTGGCACGGCCGCGCCCGCATATCGATGGCGGTGTAATTTGGGATGGTGTCTTTCATGACATCACCGAACGCACCCTCGCGCGTCAGGCGCTGCAGGCAGCCAAGGATGAAGCGGAATCGGCAAACCGGGCAAAATCCTATTTCCTCGCGAATGTAAGTCATGAACTCCGGACACCCTTAAACGCCGTAATTGGCTATTCGGAGGTCCTGCGCGATGAAATTTTCGGCCCGATGGAGCATGAGAAATATCACGAATACAGCAAGGACATTCATGCCAGTGGGACACATCTTCTGGAGCTGATTGAAGATATTCTCGATCTCTCCAAGATCGAAACGGGCAATATCGTCGTCGATGAAAATGAGGTCGATGTCGGTGAAATGATGAAAGAAACCATGCGGATAGCAGCGCCGGCTACTCAAAAAGGAAATTTTACGCTTTCCGTCGACATCGTACCGGATTTTCCAATCCTGCTGGCGGATGAAACACGCCTGCGCCAAGTCTTGCTCAATTTGCTGTCGAACGCCTTTAAATTTACGCCTGAAGGCGGCAAAATCTCCGTGAAGATCGCCATTAATGAGGATGGCGAACCGGAGTTCAGCGTCAGCGATACAGGAATTGGGATTGCGGCAGAGGACATTCATCATGTCCTTGCCCCGTTCGGTCGGGTAGAGCAACCGACGGTCGACAATACGCGCGGCACCGGCCTCGGCTTACCGCTATCGAAATCGTTGATCGAAATGCACGGGGGGGCATTCCGTCTTTCCAGTACATTCGGCGAAGGAACAAACGTGACGTTCTCGCTTCCGGCGCACCGGGCTATTTATCGCTCTTCGCGTGTTGCCGGGTGACGTTCGGATGGTGATCGTTTATCGCTTCAGATAAGACATTCGGCAGACAGACAGGAGTTGAAGGCTGTGACTGACAGGCGACGTGGCTATCACGACATTGGCGGCGATCCGCGGCACCGGAATCCCGTTTCGACGGAAAGCGGCGTTCCACCAGCATGGGGATCGCTCACGGATGCGCTCCGCAATGCGCTTGGGGATAGTTACAGGCTGCATGAACAGCGCCGCAAGATCGAAGAACTTGGCGAAGAAGTTTATGATAGCGTTACCTACTATGAAATCAGGGTGATCGCCTTGCTCGCGATGGCGGAGGAGCGTGGGTTTCTCTCCCGAGCAGAGGTAGAGGCCCGAATGAACCAGATAAAAAACAGGAGAGCGGCAAGTGGCGCGTGATTTTGAAGACCATTGCTGGCGAGATATCGTTTCGGATGAAATTCTGCGCGTATACGAGCCCTATCACCGGGATGTTTATGTGGGAGAGCGCCCGGCGCTTCTGGCGATCGATCTCTATAATCTGGTTTATCGGGGTGGTGCAAAGGAACCGCACGAAATTATCGGGGATTATCCGAGTACCTGCGGTAAATATGCCTGGGATGCTGTGGAGCCGACCAAGGCACTTTTTGCGGCTGCCCGAAAAGCAGGGGTCCCGGTGCTCTACACGACCGCGCCGATGACATCGGACGTTGTCGCGACCAACCGGCAGGCAGGACTTGCGAGTAGCAATGAGGATTACGAGATTTTTGACGCATTTGCGCCGCAGGAAGGCGACATAATGATCGTCAAAGAGAGGGCGAGTGCGTTTTACGGTACGCCGATCCTGCCTGAACTGAACCGGCTTGGCATCAAAAGCCTTATCGTCTGCGGCGAAAGCACTTCTGGTTGCGTCAGAGCATCCACCGTCGATGCCTATTCCGCAGGCTATCACGTCACTCTGGCAGAAGAATGCGTGTTCGACCGGTCATTATTGTCGCACAAGGTCAATCTTTTCGACCTTCATCACAAATACGCCGATGTTCTCGGTGTCGATGAGATCGTGGCCCACCTGGAACAGACCGGGCAGGCCGCCTGATCAGACCATGATAGCGACAAGCAGAAACGTGCTCGCGATCGCCGCGATGGCGCTGCCTCTGTTGACCTGACGATGAATGCGTTTTGCGCGTTCCCGGCGGAAATCGAGGATCTGTGATGCGGATTTTGCGGTGTCGATTGCGGCTCTGCGTTCTTCGCGACCGCGAAGCTCGTTTTCAAGCAGGGCGACACGGCTCCCGATAACGTCGCGAAGTTCTGTATGTGACATGCGGCGAAGCCTGTCGAAGCCAATGATCACCTCGCCAACGACATCGTCATCGGCGATCTGGTTTTCAGGCTGGTCGTCCTGGTTGTTGGCAATCATATCGGCTGGCATTGGCATACCGGAGGAAGCGTCGGCTGTGGCGGCTTGCATTTGTAGCTCCTGATTCTTAAACGTTGGCATTTGTAATGCAGGAACTGTGCCAATTAAATTTGGGTTATAAATCAATTTGTTGTGGCGATTTGTTGCAATTCTGCCGCCCGGTCTCGGACCAGAAGTGACGACCGGGCGGCAGATGTTGCCGGTTATGGGACGTATTTGCTTACTTGCCTTCGAAAGTCGGATCCCGCTTTTCGAGCATGGCGGTGACGGCTTCGAGGTGATCGTCCGTCGTATGACAGATCGCCTGAAGCGCGGCGCAGTTGTCGAGAAAATCGAACAACCCGGAACTGAGGGACTGGCGGAGCAGTGATTTCAGCATACGGGCCGTTACAGGCGGCCGTCCGGCGATGGTTTCGGCGAGACCCATTACCCGCGGCATCAGGGCATCGGGTTCGACGCATTCCAGTGCCAGGCCGATCTCGGCAGCTTCGGGCCCCTCGACGATCCTGCCGGTGAAAATGAGTTCGGCGGCCCGTTGCAGGCCGACACGGCGCGGCACGATCCAGGCACCGCCATCACCGGGGATGATACCGACATTGATAAATGTCTCGCCGAATTTGGCCTTGGTTGAAGCAATCACGATATCGCAATAAAGAGCAAGATCGCACCCGGCGCCGACAGCCGGACCCTGAACGGCAGAAATTGAAGGAATATCAAGGGTATACAGTGCTTTTGGAACTTTTTGGATTCCCTCGATATAGCCGCGCCGCGTGCCGGCCGCCCCGCCGCCGAATATCCCTTTTTTGTCCTTCATATCCTTGATATTGCCGCCGGCGGAGAACGCGGAACCTTCAGCAGAGAGAACCAGCACGCGCGCCTCATCGCTCAACTGAGTGCGCTCGATTGCATCAACGATCTCGTCAGTGAAATCCTGCTCCGAGAATGCATTGCGGATATCGTCCCGGGCGAGCACGAGGTGAGCGATACCGTTTTCGATGCTAAACTTGATATTCGTGTAGTCCATGGCAGCGGGCCCCTATATATGATTGGTCCTCCGCGGATAGGCGGGCGCTCGGATTGTGTCAAGAGAAGTGCGCCCTTTAGCCCACAGACCTGACAGAGTGGCTGGTCAAAGGAACCGATATGGCAGGCGTTTATCACCAACTTCCGACCGAACTTCTGACGACCGCGCAGATGTATGAGGCTGACCGGTGCGCAATCTCAGGTGGCATCAGCGGCGAGCGACTGATGGAGGCGGCCGGTGCGGCTGTGGTCGCCGAAATCCGCCGACGCTGGGCGAGCCGACCGGTCCTCATTATGTGCGGACCGGGCAATAACGGTGGCGATGGCTTTGTCGTCGCGCGGATGCTGGACGCAGAGGGGTGGCCGGTAACGCTTGCCCTTCTGGGAGATAAGGGGAAGCTGGAAGGAGATGCCCGTTTGAATGCGGACCGCTGGGAAGGGGATATCGTTCCACTGTCCAGCGATCTGTTGGACGGGGCAGCCCTGATCGTCGATGCGCTGTTTGGCGCTGGGCTCACACGGCCGCTTGAAGGTGTCGCGCAGGCAGTTATTTCCGCGCTGGCAGATACCGATGTTCCTTGCGTCGCGGTGGATATCCCAAGTGGTGTGCATGGAGATACCGGGATGGTGCTGGGCAGCGCTGTGTCTGCGGATCTGACCGTGACTTTTTTCCGTCGAAAACCGGGGCACCTGCTGATGCCGGGACGGGCCCGGTCGGGAGAGGTCGTCATTGCGGATATCGGCATTCCGGAAGTTGTTCTCGATAGTATCAATCGTCAAACACATGCGAATACCCCGGGGCTGTGGTTGGCGGATTTTCCTTGGCCGCGTGCCGAAGATCATAAATACACCCGCGGTCATGCGGTAATAGCCGGGGGTGCGGCGATGGCGGGGGCCGGCAGACTGGCATCGTGGGCGGCACGCAGGATTGGCGCCGGACTGGTCACCGTTGCGGCGAGCCCGGAAGTTCTCCCTCAGTATACGGCGGATGCGCCGGGGTTATTGACCCTGCCGTTCCGGACGGCTGATGAATTCGCCGAAATCCTGGTGGACGATCGAAAAAATGCCGTGTTGATCGGACCGGGCGGTGGCGTGAGCCGGACGACGCACGACATCGTTCTGGCTGCGGCGAATGCCGGGAAGGCTGTTGTCATCGACGCCGATGCACTGACCGCCTTCAGAGAGGCGCCGGGTGAGCTGTTTGGTGCATTGGAGGGGGGCAAGTCTGTTCTTACACCGCATGAAGGAGAATTCTCGCGGCTATTCAAGATGACCGGCGATAAGCTGTCCCGCGCCAGAAAAGCGGCCGAACAGGCCAATGCCGTGGTCCTGCTCAAAGGAGCGGATACCATCGTCGCGGCACCGGATGGTCGGGCCACGATCAATTTCAATGCCCCGCCGACCCTTGCAACCGCGGGAGCAGGGGATGTTCTCGCCGGCACCATCCTTGGTCTGATGGCGCAGGGAATGCCGCCGTTTGGGGCGGCTGCCGCCGCGGCCTGGCTGTCGGGTGATATAGCGAGCGCCTTCGGGCCTGGGCTCCTCGCGGAAGACATATGCGCGGGAATACCCGGTTCACTCGCGGGACTTAAGAAGACCGCCGGCCCGGGTTAGGTTTTGAATGTTCACCTTCATGACGATGAACTTTAGGTATTATCGCCTTTTGCGTGTGTGGATAAAAGCAATAATTATTATAAAACAGTCAGTTAGTCGGTATCCGTTAACGGTTTATTAAGAACCGTGACGTACAATCTCTGCGAGATCAACGGGGGTCTTTATTGTCCACGGGGAAGCAAGAGGTCATGAGCTGGCTGAAGAACGACAACGGACGCTCGCTGAGCAGTTTCTTCTTTAAGCGAGGAAGAGACCTGGAATATGTTCGGGCCGGGTCCACTTTTCAGCGTATTCATCGCGACCGTATGGTGGAGACAGCGCAGGTGCTTTCCGTCGGCACAGACTCATACGGGATTCCCCATGTCCGCTTTCAGGTGAGCTTCAGGCGCCCGAACCAGAGCCGTTTCGACGGTGGAGGTCGCATGCTTGCCTTAAAATCCTTCGCCGATCAGTATCGTGAGCGTGTTTCTGCCCTCGAAGCGTAGAGCTGCTCGCACAAAACCGTAATTCCTGCTTATTCAATTCCGCCTTATTCATGCTGTTCTGCTCACTTTGAGGGGCAGGGCTGTCTCATATTTCACCCGGTTCAGCGCAAAGCTCGACTTGATGCTGGAGACGCCTGCTATGCGCGTCAGGTGGTTTTTCAAGAACGCTTCATAAGCGGATACATCGGGAACGACCACGCGCAGCAGGTAATCCGAATCTCCGGTCATCAGGTAGCATTCCATCACCTCGGGCCTCGCGGCGATTATCCGCTCGAACCCTTCAAGGGCCGTTTCTATCTGTCGCTCCAGCGTGACCTGGACGAATACACTCAGGGCGTAGCCGGCGGAGCGCTGATCCAGGATTGCCGCATAACGGTCGATAATGCCGGCGTTTTCCAGTTCACGGACGCGCCGCAGGCAGGGAGAGGGGGACAGCCCTACTGCAGTGGCCAACTCGACATTGCTTACCCGCCCATTGCGTTGAAGGTGGTCGAGAATCCGGATGTCGATTGTATCGAGTTCCATAACAACAGAATCTGCCAATATAGTGAAAAAAACACGATGATTATTGCGTGTAGGGGGAAATTTACCACTTAGTTCGCAAGATATCAAAGGAACGTGGGCGCTATTATGGCGCCGGACCTGATGGGAATTGAAAGCTATGGCGACTAACATCCAACTGGATGAGATAAATCCGGGACCGACGTTCGAATCCGACAAGATGACGGCACTTCGGGCGCTTGAGCGCAAGGTTCTGTGGTTGTCGAGCTGGATGATCCACAACGCCAATCATATCCGGCCAGCCCGTGACGGTCTGAAGGTCGGAGGACATCAGGCTTCGAGTGCTTCTGTGGCAACGATGATGACGGCGCTGTATTTCGACGTCCTCGGGCCGCAGGACCGGGTGGCGGTCAAACCCCATGCATCACCGGTTTTCCACGCGATTCAATACATCCTGGGAAATCAGACCCGGGAAAAAATCGAGCAGCTGAGAGCTTTCGGCGGTGCGCAGTCCTACCCATCGCGAACCAAGGATACCGACGATGTCGATATTTCGACCGGGTCAGTCGGTCTGGGGGCAGCCCACACGGTCTTTTCGTCAATCGTGCAGGATTATGTCCGGCTGAAAGGCATGGCGCGCGAAGGACAGCGAGAGGGCAGGATGATTGCTCTGGTGGGTGACGCAGAGCTGGATGAAGGGAACATATACGAGGCGCTGCTCGAGGGCTGGAAAAAGGACATCAGGAATGTCTGGTGGGTCATCGATTATAACCGCCAGAGCCTGGATTCGGTGATTTCAGACCGGCTTTTCGGTCGAATTGATCGCCTTTTCGAGAACATGGGTTGGCGGGTGGTGACCCTGAAATATGGCAAGCTGCTTGAGCAGGCTTTTGCCGGGGCGGGCGGGGATTCGCTGCGCAACTGGATCGATACCTGCCCGAATTCGCTCTATTCTGCGTTGGCCTTCAAGGGTGGAGCGGCATGGCGCGAGCATCTGAAACGTGATTTGGGCGGGGTTGCCGGCATCAAATCGATGCTTGATGAGCATGACGACGATTCCCTTCACCGGTTGCTGACGAATCTGGGCGGGAATGATCTCGATACGTCTCTTGAGGCATTCCAGGGAGTTACCGATGATCTTCCGACATGTTTCATAGGCTACACCGTGAAAGGCTTCGGCCTGCCTTTTGCGGGACACAAGGACAATCATGCGGGGCTGATGAACGTCGATCAGATGGATTCGTTCCGCGATGCGATGAATATTTCACCGGGTGACGAATGGGAGAGGTTTGCCGGGCTGGATGTTGACCTGGATGACATGGAAGACTTTCTGGAGCAGGTCCCCTTCGCCCAGGCATATCCCCGGCGTTTCGAGACGCCGAAGATTGATATTCCATCGCGTCTCAAGGTCGAGCTTCGACCGAAAATGTCCACCCAGGATGGATTTGGCCGCATTTTGAATGAAATTGCGCAAAGCGAGAGCGAACTGGCAGAGCGAATCGTGACGACTTCGCCTGACGTTACCGTGTCGACCAACCTGGGGCCGTGGGTAAACCGCCGGGGGATATTCAGCCGGTCGGAAACGTCCGATACGTTTGCGCAGGAATCCGTTGTTTCGCCTCAAAAGTGGCAGATGTCGCCGCAGGGGCAGCATATTGAACTGGGGATTGCCGAGAATAATCTGTTTCTTCAGCTCTCTGCGCTCGGCCTTTCTGCGAGTATGTTCGGGGCACGCCTGCTGCCTATCGGGACCGTCTACGATCCGTTTATCCGTCGCGGGCTCGATGCCATGCATTACGGATGTTACCAGGATTCCCGCTATATGCTCGTCGCGACGCCGTCGGGCATCACGCTGGCGCCGGAAGGTGGGGCGCATCAATCGTCGGAAACGCCCCTGATTACCCTGGCGCAGCCCGGCATGGCGGCTTTCGAGCCGGCATATGTGGACGAACTGGCCGAGATAATGCGTTGGGGCTTCGACTACATGCAGGCCGATGATGGCGGGTCTGTTGCGCTTCGACTGTCTACGCGCGTCCTCGAACAGCCGGACCGCGAGATGACAGATGAGCTCCGCGATAATGTCACGCGCGGTGCATACTGGCTCAAACAGCCGGAACAGGGCACCGAGCTCGTGATCGCCTATTGCGGGGCAATCGCACCTGAAGCAATGGCGGCGCATCAGGACCTTCTTGAAGATATTCCGGGTGCAGGTCTGCTGGCGATCACGTCGCCTGACCGATTGCACGCCGACTGGATCTCTGCCCGTCAGGCCCGGCGGGCCGGTAATCAGACCGCGACGGCGCATGTTGAAGACCTGCTGGATGTGATTGCAGACGATGCCGCGCTTGTGACGGTTTGCGATGCTCAATCAGCCACGCTCGGCTGGCTCGGCTCGGTCGCTGGGCATCGTATCTATCCCCTTGGTGTCGATACGTTTGGCCAGTCCGGTGATCTGCAGGATCTCTATGCCCATTACGGAATCGATTCCGACGCAATCCTCGATGCAGCGGCGAGGGCATGCATCAGGCGCCTGGCATAGGCGGGCAGGGGCGTTAACATTTAGGCACGATACCATTGCTCGAACGGCCCGTTTGATGTAGACCCCCGCCACCATTTACTTTGGTTGATGGAAACTGACGCGACCATTAGGTGTGAGCCCCGTTTCTGCGGGCGTGGTGGAATTGGTAGACACGCCAGATTTAGGTTCTGGTGGCGAAAGCTGTGGGGGTTCGAGTCCCTTCGCCCGCACCAACTATTTAGGTCGGGCCCGTACATAATTGGTCGGTCTTCTGGCTGACGGTGAAAGAGAGATTTATGCAGGTTACAGAAACCAGTAGTGAAGGCTTGCGGCGCGAGTTTTCAGTAGTCGTTCCCAAGGAAGACATTGAAGGACGGATGAACACACGCCTGGCTGAGGTCGGCGCATCAGTGAATGTGCCCGGTTTCCGACCCGGTAAAGTGCCTCTGGCCGTTTTGAAGCAGCGCTACGGAGATTCTGTCCGTGGCGAGATTCTGGAACAGACCATTCAGGACACCATCCAGAAGACGATGGAAGAGAGAGAACTTCGCCCGGCAATGGAGCCGAAGATCGATCTGGTGACCTTCGAGGATGGCGTCGACCTTGAGTACAAGCTCACGGTTGAGGTGATTCCTGAAATTCCGCCGATTGATTTTGGCACCATCAAGCTCGAAAAACTGACGGCCGAGATTCCGGACGACGATGTCGAGCAGTCGCTTACGCGCCTGGCAGAGCAGCAGAAGACATTTGCTGCCGAAGACGGACGCGCGGCGGCCAGCGGTGATCAGGTCGTAATGAATTTCGTCGGCAAGATCGACGGTGAGGCATTTGACGGAGGTTCGGCCGACGGCATGGAACTCGAACTCGGCAGCGGCCGTTTCATTCCGGGCTTCGAAGACCAGTTGATCGGCGCCAAGGCGGGAGAGAAAAAAGAGGTCAACGTGACCTTCCCGGACGATTACCAGGCTGAAAACCTGAAATCCAAATCGGCTTCATTCGACGTAGAAGTCACCGAGGTCCGCACACCGGCCGCCGTTGAGATCAACGACGAGTTTGCGACGTCGATGGGCGCGGAAAACCTTGATGCGCTCAAGACGATGGTTCGGGATCAGATCGGGAATGAGTACACGCAGGTTTCGCGTGGACGTCTGAAACGTGAATTGCTCGACCAGTTGGCAGACAAGGCCGATTTCGAAGTACCCCCCGGCATGCTGGACGAAGAATTCGAAAGCATCTGGAAGCAGCTTGAAGAAGCGAAGGAAAAAGACCAGCTCGACGAAGATGACAAGGGCAAGTCTGACGATGAACTTCGCGAACGCTACCGTGAAATCGCCGCGCGCCGTATCCGGCTCGGTTTGCTCCTGTCTGAAATCGGTCGGGCGAATAGCCTGACTGTCAGCCAGGATGATCTGAACAAGGCGATGGCAGAGCAGGCGCAGCGTTTCCCGGGACAGGAAGCGATGGTAATGCAGTATTATCAGGAAAATCCGCAGGCAATGCAGGAGTTGCAGGCACCGATCTTCGAAGAAAAGATCATCGATTATATCCTGGAGCTTGCCAAAGTGACCGAACGCGCCGTCTCGACGGAAGAGCTTCTGGCTGATCCGGACGAGAGCGGTGCTGCGGAGAAAAAAGGCAAGGCCAAGAAGGCGAAAAAGAAAAAGGCCGCAAAGGCCAAAGCCAAAGGCAAATAGGCAGTCAAGGTTGGGATGACGACCTGAAGGTTGAAACCGGCGGACCCGATAGAGACGGGAACGCTATAACATCGCTGGAGATCGAATGTACCCCGCTAACGAAACCCACATGAACGGCCTGGTTCCTATGGTGGTCGAGCAGACCAACCGTGGCGAACGCGCCTATGATATCTATTCACGCCTCCTGAAGGAGCGGATCATCTTCCTGGTAGGACCGGTGGAAGATCACGTATCCAGCCTCATCTGTGCGCAGTTGCTGTTCCTGGAATCGGAAAACCCGACCAAGGACATCTCGTTTTACATCAATTCGCCGGGTGGCCTTGTGACGGCCGGTCTCGCGATTTACGACACGATGCAATACATCCGGCCGGAAGTTTCGACCGTGTGCATCGGGCAGGCCGCGTCCATGGGATCGCTGCTGATGGCGGCCGGTGCCGCAGGAAAGCGTTATTCGCTGCCCAACTCCAGGATCATGGTCCATCAGCCTTCTGGCGGGTTTTCGGGACAGGCAACGGATATTGAGATCCATGCCAAGGAAATCCTCTCGCTGCGCTCGCGTTTGAATGAAATCTACGTCAAACACACCGGCCAGAAGATTGATGTCATTGAAGAAGCGATGGAACGTGATCGTTTCCTGGCACCTGAAGACGCCAAGGAATTCGGTATCATCGATGAAGTCGTCTCCGATCGTCCGGTTCCGTCAGATGCTGATGACAGCGCTGCGGATAAGAAAGATTGATCGGATTCGTTACGTTTCGTTAATGCATTGTTGAGGTCTCTGGACGCACAATGCATCTATACGGAAGAGAATCGCGACCTATATGAGAATTTCCGGAATGCGCGTAACAGCCAAGGGAAACTGCCGTCTTTCACCGCCGGTTTGCGGATGGACGGTTGCGGCAGGCTTGGTTAACATGCGCTTGCACCACCTAGGCTTTCAGGGGTTTCTATGAGCAAGTCCGTCAGCGGCGACTCGAAAAACGTTCTCTATTGTTCTTTCTGCGGTAAGAGCCAGCACGAAGTCAGGAAACTGATTGCCGGCCCGACGGTGTTCATCTGCGATGAGTGCGTCGAGCTTTGCATGGATATTATCCGCGAAGAGCACAAGACCACTCTCGTCAAATCACGCGAAGGGGTTCCGACACCGAAGGAAATCTGCGGTGTCCTGGACGACTACGTTATCGGTCAGGCGCATGCCAAGCGTGTGCTCTCGGTCGCGGTTCACAATCATTACAAGCGATTGTCTCATGGCCAGAAGAACGGCGATGTTGAGATCGCGAAGTCGAATATCATCCTGATCGGACCGACCGGTTGCGGCAAAACGCTTCTGGCCCAGACCCTTGCCAGGATTCTCGACGTGCCGTTTACGATGGCTGACGCGACGACGCTTACCGAAGCGGGTTATGTCGGCGAAGATGTCGAAAACATTATCCTCAAGCTCCTGCAGTCTGCGGACTACAACGTGGAACGCGCACAACGCGGCATTGTCTACATCGATGAGGTGGACAAGATTTCGCGTAAATCCGACAACCCGTCGATAACCCGTGACGTGTCGGGCGAGGGCGTGCAGCAGGCGTTGCTGAAGATCATGGAAGGTACCGTTGCCTCCGTGCCGCCTCAGGGCGGCCGCAAGCATCCTCAGCAGGAATTCCTGCAGGTGGATACAACGAATATCCTGTTTGTCTGTGGCGGTGCGTTTGCCGGTCTGGACAAGATTATTGGCGAGCGCGGACTTGGCGCGGGTATTGGCTTTGGCGCAGATGTGCGTAGCCCCGATGATCGTTCCACCGGGGACATTCTCCGGGATGTGGAACCGGAAGACCTGCTGCGATTCGGTCTGATTCCAGAATTCGTCGGACGTTTGCCGATTCTGGCAACGCTCGAAGACCTGGATGAAAGCGCTCTGGTAGAGATTCTGACGACGCCCAAGAATGCGTTGATCAAGCAGTACGGACGCCTCTTCGAGATGGAGGACGTTAAGCTGACGTTCAGTGAAGATGCGCTATCTTCCATCGCTCAGAAGGGTATCAAGCGCAAGACGGGCGCGCGCGGCCTTCGGTCTATCCTCGAGAGTATTCTGCTCGAGACGATGTACGAATTGCCGGGCCTTGAGGGCGTTGAGGAGATTGCGATAAATGGTGAAGTTGTCGAAGGTCGGGCCCAGCCGCTTTATATCTACGCGGATACGCGCGAAGAAAGCGGGACGACAGCCTGACTCGCTGCAGCTTGATTTTACGCCAGTGCAAGCCATCTTAATAGTAGACGCGGCGCACTGTTCAGTGCCTGCCGCAATAGCTTAGCCAGGAAAGAAAAAATATGTCGGATACCGCCAAAACAGCGATTTTTCCGGTCCTTCCCCTGCGGGACATTGTTGTGTTCCCGCACATGATTGTGCCGCTCTTTGTCGGTCGGGATAAGTCCGTAAAAGCACTTGAAGATGTCATGCAGGACGACAAGCAGATCCTGCTTGTGGCTCAGAAAAATGCCGGACAGGACGATCCTGCTGTCGAAGATATATACGAGATGGGCACCATCGGTACGGTGCTGCAACTGCTGAAACTCCCCGATGGAACCGTGAAGGTGCTCGTCGAGGGCAGCCAGCGCGCGAAAATCGTGCGCTACACAGAGAACGATGATTTCTTCCAGGCTGAAGCAGAACTTCTCGACGATGCCGTCGATGACAGCAAGGACCTCGAAGCCCTCAGCCGTTCGGTTGTCACGCAGTTCGAGCAGTACATCAAGCTGAACAAGAAAATTCCTCCGGAAGTACTTGTTTCGCTCAATCAGATTGAAGATCCGGGCAAACTGTCTGACACGATCGCGTCGCACCTTGCGCTCAAGATCTCCGAAAAGCAGGAACTGCTGGAATTCGTTTCCGCCGCGGACCGTCTCGAGCGTGCGTATTCCTTCATGGAATCCGAAATTGGCGTTCTGCAGGTTGAAAAGCGTATCCGGAACCGCGTGAAGCGGCAGATGGAGAAGACGCAGCGCGAGTACTATCTGAACGAACAGCTGAAGGCGATCCAGAAGGAACTGGGCGAGACCGAAGATGGTCGTGATGAAGCCGGTGAATTCGAAGAACGGATCGAGAGCACGAAGCTGCCGAAGGAAGCCAAGGAAAAGGCGACCCAGGAGCTTAAAAAGCTGAAGTCCATGAGCCCGATGTCGGCTGAAGCCACGGTCGTGCGCAATTATCTCGACTGGATACTGAGTATTCCGTGGAGCAAGCGCTCGCGCGTGAAGAAAGATATCAAGGCGGCCGAAAAGATCCTGAATACGGACCATTACGGGCTGGAGAAGGTCAAAGAGCGGATTCTTGAATATCTCGCTGTCCAGACCCGTGTGCGCAAGATGAAGGGGCCGATCCTCTGCCTTGTGGGGCCGCCCGGTGTCGGTAAGACATCGCTGGGCAAATCCATGGCCAGAGCAACAGGCAGAAACTTCGTGCGTATGTCGCTTGGCGGTGTGCGCGACGAAGCCGAGATTCGCGGCCACAGGCGGACCTATATCGGCTCTATGCCGGGCAAGGTCATCCAGGGCATGAAGAAGGCGAAGACCACCAATCCGCTGTTCCTGCTTGATGAAATAGACAAGCTGGGTGCCGACTGGCGTGGGGATCCCACCTCGGCGCTTCTGGAGGTCCTTGATCCCGAGCAGAACGGCACATTCGCCGATCATTACCTGGAGGTCGATTACGACCTGTCTGATGTTATGTTCGTGACGACAGCCAATACGCTGCGCATGCCGCAGCCGCTGTTGGACCGGATGGAAATCATCCGTCTGTCCGGCTATACGGAAGACGAAAAGGTCGAAATCGCGAAACGCCATCTGATTAGCAAGCAGGTAAAGGCGCATGGATTGAAAAAGGCTGAATGGTCTATTTCCGACGATGCGCTGCGTGACCTTGTTCGGCTGTATACCCGCGAAGCCGGCGTCCGTAATCTTGAGCGTGAACTCGCAAACCTTGCGCGTAAAGCAGTGAAGGAACTGGCAACCAAGAGCCGCACGTCGGTTCGGGTTACCAGGCGTAATCTCGACAAGTTTGCCGGTGTGCCGCGGTATCGTTTCGGCGAGATGGAAAGCGAAGACCTTGTCGGTGTGACCACGGGACTGGCATGGACCGAAGTGGGCGGCGAATTGCTGTCGATCGAGGCCCTGCTGATGCCCGGTAAAGGCAATATTGCCCGTACCGGCAAGCTCGGCGACGTGATGCAGGAATCGGTTTCTGCGGCTCGCAGTTATATCCGGTCGCGCATGGTGACCTTCGGCATCAGTCCGAAGTTCTTTGATAAGCGTGATATCCACGTTCACGTGCCGGAGGGTGCCACGCCCAAGGACGGACCTTCCGCCGGTGTTGCCATGTGCACATCTATCGTCTCGGCCCTGACGGGGATCCCTGTACGCCGTGATGTTGCGATGACGGGTGAAGTAACGCTTCGCGGCCGGGTTCTGCCGATCGGTGGACTGAAGGAAAAACTCCTCGCGGCCCACCGTGGCGGTATCACGACGATCCTGATCCCGAAGGACAATGAAAAGGATCTCGTGGAAATCCCGGACAACGTTCTGAAGGGACTTACGGTTATTCCTGTGAGCACGGTTGACGAAGTGCTGAGCGAGGCTCTGACGCGGGTTCCTGTTCCGATCGAATGGGAAGACGACATGGATGCCGAGCCCGTCGCCACGAAAGACGGAGACGAGGACGCCGAGGGTGTCGTCACGCACTGACACTGCTACCGGATTATGATTTAACGGCCTTCGCTGGGATGCGGAGGCCGTTTTTCGTTTCGTCGCGTTTCCAGCCAAACGCGGCGTGAATCGGAAAACCCGAATCGATTCGGGTGATTCTTTGCCTAAAACACTGAAAAACGGCAGAAAACTGCGGTTTTCTTGATTGACGCGTCTGAAAATCCGCCTTTAAACTCTGCCCACGCACCGGGTGTTCTGCCGCGGCCCGGCGTTTGACCTTAACGGGTAATTTAATGCGGTTTCATGATTTGAAAGGGCGTGTAGTGAACAAGAATGATCTCGTGGCTGCCGTAGCCGATAGTTCTGATCTCTCCAAAGCTGACGCAGCGAAAGCTGTGGACGCGGTGTTCGATTCGATCACCGGGTCGCTGAAAAGCGGTGGAGAAGTTCGTCTGGTCGGTTTCGGAACTTTTAGTGTTGCAGACCGGAAGGCCTCTACTGGCCGTAATCCGCGGACTGGTGAATCGATCCAGATCCCGGCTTCCAAGCAGCCGAAGTTCAAAGCAGGCAAAGGCCTCAAGGACGCTGTTAATTAATCAGCGGTTCTTCTGAACTTATTGTGTACCGGCTGCCTTCGGGCGGCCGGTTCCGTTTTGGGGTTTGTTTACGGAATTATCTGTTATAAGAACCCCCTGATTGGGCGGTTAGCTCAGCTGGTAGAGCGTCACGTTTACACCGTGAATGTCGGCGGTTCGAACCCGTCACCGCCCACCAATCAGATTTCCCGCGGCAGAGCGGAATGTGTTGTTGACGAGGTGCTCTCGCTGCATTACATCATTCCGCCTCGCGAAAGTGAGACAGCGGGGGTGTAGCTCAGTTGGTTAGAGCGCTGGCCTGTCACGCCAGAGGCCGCGGGTTCGAGTCCCGTCACTCCCGCCACTTTTTCTTGTTCCATCGAATACGATCTTTGGCCCGTCTGTTGGGAATAGCAGACGGGTTTGCTGTATCCGGTATTCTTCACGGCGCGTCGTGACACAGCCTGACCAAATCCGGTAAGATGATCGCTAACGAATGATCCGCCGAAAGGCGGACCTTAAGGGAGGTGACTTTAGATGACTGATATGCGCTATGAGGCGCCGCAATCTCTGGACGCGGCCGTTGCGCTGCTTGCCGGTGCGAATGGCGGCGGAAAAATTCTTGCGGGCGGCACCGACGTGCTCGTCCAGCTCCATGCAGAGATGATTGAGCCGGATGTACTGGTCGATATCAAGAATATCGCAGATGTCCGCCAGATATCCGAAGAAGCCGGTGCCTGGCGCGTCGGGGCTGCGGTTCCCGGCATGCAGGTCATCGACGATGCGGGTTTCAGCAAGGCATGGCCCGGCGTCTGTGAGGGTGTTGCCCTGATCGGATCTATCCAGGTTAAAGGTCGTGCCAGTATCGGCGGGAATGTCTGTAATGGTTCCCCGGCAGCGGATAGTGTGCCCGGACTTATTGCAGCGGACGCTGTTGCGACGATCATCGGACCGGACGGGACCCGTGAAGAGCCGGTTGAGAATATCGTCACTGGCCCCGGAAAGACCTCGCTCGGTGAAGGGGAATTTATCGTGTCTTTCGGTTTTCCGGCACGACCTCCTCATTCGGGTGACTGCTACCTGCGCCTGACCCCGCGGACGGAAATGGATATTGCCGTCGTCGGTGTCGGTGCGAATCTGACGCTTGATGATAGCGGCGTGTGCATAGCGGCCAGGATTGCGGTCGGGGCTGTAGCCCCCACACCTCTGCTCGTGGCCGATGCTGCCGCAGCCTTGGTGGGCACGACAGTGGATGACGCTGCGATGGAAGGGATGATTGCCGCAGTTCGGGCGGCTTGTAACCCCATCAGCGACAAACGCGGCACCAAGGAATACAGGATCAAGACAGCAGGCGTGATTGCACGCCGTGCGGTCGAAAAGGCGCTTGAAAGGGCAAAGGCAAACTGATGGTAAAAAAAGCTCATGTAACGACGTCGGTGAACGGCGATGAATATGAATACCTGTGCGAACCCGGCCAGACCCTGGTCGACGTGCTGCGCAACGAGCTTGAACTTACCGGCACGAAGGAAGGCTGCTCGACCGGCGACTGCGGCGCCTGCAGCGTCATGCTGGAAGGCGAGCTTGTGTGTTCCTGTCTGGTGCTTGCGGTCGAAACCGACGGCAAGTCCGTCGAGACGATCGAGGGAATGGCAAAAGGCGATGACCTCCATCCGTTGCAGCGCAATTTTCTGGAGCTTAACGGGCTTCAGTGCGGGATCTGCACACCGGGCGTTCTGATCGCTGCCAAGGCGCTTTTGGAGCGCAACCCGAACCCGACGGAGACAGAGACGCGCTTCTGGCTTGCCGGCAACCTGTGCCGTTGCACCGGGTATGACAAAATCGTTCGCTCCGTTATGGCAGCGGCTGAAGAAATGAGAGGAGCTTGATCATGGCGACCATTCTCGAAGATTCAAAATTCGATGCTCAGCGTGAACTGAACATAGTCGGGACCAACCCGGTTAAACATGACGGCCTGGACAAGGTTACCGGTCGCGCGAAATTCGGTGCCGATTTCTTCCTGCCCGGCATGCTCTTCGGCTGCATTCTGCGCAGCCCGCATGCGCATGCGATCATCAAGTCGATCGATACATCTGCCGCCGAAGCACTTCCCGGTGTGAAGTCCGTTGTTACCCGTGACGACTTCCCGGATCAACCGGCAGGCAGTGCCGCCGGTGACATGACACGCGTGGCCATGGCGCGCGAGAAGGCGTTGTTTGACGGTCACCCGGTCGCCGCGGTCGCCGCGACCAGCGAAGCTGTCGCCAGGCGCGCGCTGAAGCTGATCAAGGTGGATTATGAAGTGTTGCCGCATGTGATCGACCCGGTAGATGCGATGAAGCCGGGCGCGCCGATCCTGCACGATCATATCCGGACCAAAGGCCTCGACGAGCCCAATGATAATCCGACCAACGTGACGGAGCGGATGGTCAGCAAGATGGGCGACATCGAAGAAGGTTTCGCTGCCGCCGACTTCATTGTCGAACGCGAATTCGATTCAAAACCGATGCATCAGGGCTATATCGAACCGCAAGGCTGCGTTGCCGAATATTCGAAAGACGGCCAAGTCGAACTGTGGTGCTCCACCCAGGCGCCATTCGTGTATCGCGACCGGTTGTCGGCGGTGCTCAAGATCGATGCGGCGAAGATCAACGTCCAGCAGTCGGAGTTGGGCGGCGGTTTCGGCGGCAAGACGGGATTCTACCCGGAACCGATTGCCATCCAGCTTTCGAAGAAGGCCACCCGGCCGGTCAAGATGGTTCTCAGCCGCGGCGAAGTCTTCCGTGGCACCGGCCCGGTCTCGGGCACCAGCTACAAGATCAAGATGGGCTGCACCAAGGACGGCAAGATCACGGCAGCGCAGGGAGAGTTAATTTTCCAGACCGGCATCTTCACGGGTTCGATGTACTTCAACGCCCCGAATGCGATGTTCACGCGCTACGATCTTGAAAACGTCTATATCGAATCCTTCGAAGTCGTCTCCAACCGGCCCAAGGTCAACTCGTTCCGTGCACCCTGCGTGCCGCAGATCGTGTTCGGCGTTGAGGGCGTGATTGACGAGCTCGCCAAAAAGATCGACATGGACCCGCTCGATATGCGTTTGAAGAACGCGGCCACGGAGGGCTACACCACGATCTACGGTGAAACGCTCGGGCCGATCGGCTTTGTTGAAACCCTCGAAGCGGCCAAAGCATCCGACCATTACAAATCGCCGGTGCCCGAAGGGCAGGGGCGTGGGATCGGCTCCGGCTTCTGGTTCAACCGTGGCGGCGAAACGTCGACCTCCATGAACATTGCGCCTGACGGGTCTGTCACCATCATCACGGGGACGGCTGACGTTGCGGGCTCGCGTATTTCAATCGCCATGATGGCGGCTGAAGAACTGGGCATACCGGTCGACAAGGTTCGCATCACCATGGCCGATACCAACTCGCTCGGATTTAACCGGGTGACGGCAGGCAGCCGGACGACCTATTCGGTCGGGATGACGGTGGTCGATAATGCCCGCGAATGTATCAGCCAGTTTGTCCGCCGTGCGGCCGAAATCTGGGATGTGCCTGAAGATGCGGTTGTGTTTGAAAACGGCGAGTGCCGGCCCGCAGGTCAGAACGCGGGTAACTTCGAGCCGCTGTCGATTGCCGATATCACCAAGCAGACGACGATGTCTCATGGCGCGGTGACGGCGAGCACGTCCATGAACGTTACCGGTGCAGGGCCTGGCTTCGGCCTGCATATCGTCGACGTAAAGGTCGATGAAGAAACCGGGCGTACAGACGTGATGCGCTACACCGTGGTCGAAGACGCCGGCAAGGCAATTCACCCGCTCCAGGTTGAAGGACAGTACCAGGGCGGTGCCGTACAGGGCATCGGTTGGGCACTGAACGAGGAATACGTCTATGGCGAGGACGGGCGCCTGCAGAATGCGAGCTTCCTCGACTACCGGATGCCGGTGACCTCGGACGTGCCGATGATCGATACCGTGATCGTGGAGGTGCCGAATCCGCTGCATCCGTTCGGGCTGCGCGGTGTTGGCGAAGTGCCGGTCGTGCCGACAATGGCTGCAATCGGAAACGCGATCGGCAATGCAATCGGTATCCGGCCGCGATCTTTACCGATGTCACCACCGAAATTGCTGGAACTGATCGATAACGCCGACCGGTAATACAAAAAATGCATATGGGAGTGCCGGAAAGGCAACGTTATCCGGCACTTCCCAGCCGCAGACAGCGCTAGCACAGGGGCCGCAATCAACGTAACTGCGGCAATAGCTCCCGATTCGCTCCAAAAGCTTTGAAATTCAATAGTATTAATCTTATAAAGCAGGCCATTGGATGGTTAATGGCAGGATTGTTAACCCAAGGTTAATGAATTCCGTTAACTATCCGGGCGATCATACTGCGTCGTCATCCTGCGGCGTATCTCTGGGGCTTCTCGATGCAAGACTTGTTGCGTGAATATCTTCCGATCCTGATTTTCATCGGGATAGCGGTCGGTATGGCGATTGCGGCGCTTGCCGCGTCGTTCATCATCGCACGCCAGCGGCCCGATCCAGAGAAAGTATCGGCATACGAATGCGGGTTTGATGCCTTTGACGATGCGAGGGGGCAGTTTGATGTGCGCTTCTACCTTGTCGCCATCCTGTTCATCATCTTCGATCTGGAAATAGCGTTTCTCTTTCCGTGGGCGATTTCGCTTTCTGAAATTGGCATGTTCGGTTTCTGGTCGATGATGGGTTTCCTTGGCATCCTGACAATCGGCTTTATCTACGAATGGAAGAAAGGCGCGCTCGAATGGGAGTAGACGCACCGCTGAAGCCCGGTACCGAGCAGAATTTGATTCTGTCTCAGGTTACCGACGAGCTTAGCGATAAAGGATTTGTGGTCGCGCAGGCCGACAAACTGATCTCCTGGGCCCAGTCCGGCTCGTTATGGCCGATGACGTTCGGTCTCGCCTGCTGCGCGGTCGAGATGATGCATACGGCGGCCAGCCGATACGATCTTGACCGTTTCGGCGTGGTTTTCCGTCCCAGTCCGCGCCAGTCCGACGTCATGATCGTGGCGGGTACGCTGACCAACAAGATGGCCCCGGCGCTGCGCAAGGTTTACGACCAGATGGCCGAACCGCGCTGGGTTATCTCCATGGGCAGCTGCGCCAATGGCGGCGGCTACTATCACTATTCCTATTCCGT